>Ga0207428_10000213_pt1 | contig 80079 bp, 78 predicted proteins | sample RhiMethybrSRZTD1_FD_187600 | JGI IMG/M metagenome (GOLD analysis project Ga0207428, IMG submission 187600) | Populus rhizosphere microbial communities from Tennessee, USA - Rhizosphere MetaG P. TD hybrid SRZTD1 (SPAdes) (version 3) | ecosystem: Host-associated > Plants > Roots > Rhizosphere >... | reverse complement strand
GTCGCCGCTCACCAGGTCGGCGACACGATTCCGTGCTTCTGCGGTAAGTTGGCCTTGCTTCAGGTTGCTGAGCTCCGGAGACGCCCGCTTCGGGCTTTCGCTGGCCGGGTCGCTCTGAGCGGGCGCGTCGCTCTGACTGCTGAGATCGATCGGCGGTGCCGCGGTGAGCTTGTCGTTCGGCCTGTCGCCGCACGCATTCAAGGTCAGCAACATGCACAACGCTACCAACCGGCCGATCACGACCTTGGATGTCCGGGACATCGGCTCCCTCTGGTGCGAGCGTGCGAACGGAGCGGACGTCGTACTGACTACTTCGACCGTATCCCTACATCTCGGGCAGGCGCGCATTCTGTGAGGCCACGACCAGTTGCGCTGCTGGCGGGCCGAAGCCACGGCCAGCCGTAGCGGTCAGGCGCAGGTCGGAAGATCGAGCCCTGTCGGGGCCCGCATCATCCTATTGGCAAGAAGATGTGGAGGCGATCAGCCGCTCTGGCGCGTGTAGAGCCGGGCTACGACATCCTCGATCGCCGGCTCCAACACCGAGATATCGCGCAGCGCCGCCAGCTCGGCGAGCCGGCTCACGAGATCGCCGGCCGTGGTGGTGCCGTCGAGCGCGTACGTGATCCGCCGGCCGTCGGCCTGACTCGATTCGACCGTGACGCCGGGCAGCGCCAGCTCTGCCTTCAGCGGTTCGTCGAGATCCACGACCAGCCGGCGGCGGGAGCCATATCGCGCGTGCAGATCGTCCAGCGAGCCGTCGTGCACGATGTGTCCCTGGTCGATCACGATCAGGCGACGACACAGGCGCTCGATGTCGGCGAGGTCGTGCGTGGTCAGCACGATCGTGGTGTCGCCCGTCGCGGCGAGCGTCGCCAGGAAGGCGCGCACGGCCTGCTTGCTCACCACGTCGAGCCCGATGGTCGGCTCGTCGAGGAACAGTACCTCCGGCCCGTGCAGGAGCGCGGCGGTCAGCTCTCCGCGCATCCGCTGGCCGAGCGAGAGCTGCCGCACCGGGACATCGAGAAGGGGGTCGAGCTCCAGCAGCTGCCGGCAGCGGGCCAGGCGCGCAGTGTGGTCGGCCGCTGGCACCGCGTAGACGTGCTGCAGCAGCATGAACGAATCGCGCAGCGGCAGATCCCACCAGAGCTGGGAGCGCTGGCCGAAGACGACACCGATCCGCCGCGCCAGCCGCGTACGCTGGCCCACCGGCTCGAGGCCGCAGACCCTCACATGGCCCGCCGACGGGTACAGCACGCCCGTGAGCATCTTCAAGGTCGTGGACTTGCCGGCGCCGTTGGGGCCGATGTAGCCGACCAGCTCCCCGCGCTCCACCGTGAGATCGATCCCGTCGACCGCGGCCACGACCCGCGCGCGACGGCGTAGCCAGCCGGCCTTCACGTGTACCGTGAACTCCTTGCAGAGCCCGCGTGTCTCGATGACGCTCACGCGCTGGGCTTTCCGCCGGTCGCGATCACGAGCCGGTGCTCCGATAGTGCCGCACGCCCGCCCGCCACATCAGCCCAGCGGCGGTGACCGCCGCGATCGCCACCGCGGGGGATGCGTAGCCGAGGAGGCCCGGGGCCCCGAGCGGGTCGACGCGGTCGAGCAGCGCCAGGGTCGGGTAATACGCGACGAAGGCGAAGCCGATGGCATAGGCGAACAGCCGGCGGAACAGCGTGCCGTAGATCGTGATCGGATATTGCGTGAAGTTGAGGCCGCCGTAGGTCAGGCCGTTGCCGATCTCACCCGACTCGACCCACCAGAACGCCACGGTGGCGGTGGCGACGAAGACGGCGCCGAAGATCATGGCCCCGGCGATCGGCGTCACCACCAGAAGTGCGAGCCGCGTCGGCGTCAGCGTGACTGAGGCGTAGGCGGCCGCGACCACGACCATGACCGCGCCGAACGCGACGCGCCCGACCCGGCGCGTCGCGACGTCCATCACGGCCAGTTGGGCCAGAGCGCTCAGCGGCCGCACGAGCAGCGCGTCGAGAAGACCACTGCGGACGTACTGGCGCAGGCGCTCGACGTTGCCCACCGCGAGGTCGGCCAGCGCGAACGCGCAGCCGGCCAGGGCAGTCATCAGGAAGACCTCGGCGAACCCGAAGCCGCCCAGTGTCGGGGTCATCCGAAACACCACCACGACGCCGACGACGTCGATCACGCCGAACATCAGGCTGCCGACCACGTCCGTCACGAACGAGGCGCGATACTGGCTCTGGCTCCGCACCTGCGCGCCGAGCAGCTGGCGGTATGCCGTCAGCCGCAGGTCAGCCACCCTGGATCACGAGCTTGCGCTCGCCGCGCGTCTGCACCCAGCGGCAGAGCGCGAGGATTGCGACAACCCAACCGGCCTGCACGCCCAGCGACGCGAGCTGCTGCCCGGCCGCGCCCCGCTCGACGAGCACGTCGAGCGGAATCTGGATGACCGACGGGAACGGCGTCAGCACGATCAGCGGTGCCGCCAGCGCGTCGGGAAAGAACCACACGGGGAAGTACAGCCCGCCGAGAATCCCCGACGTTATGGTCCAGAACATGTTCGGGCCTCGCGCGTCCAGCAGCCAGTACGCCGCGACGTTCACGAGGTAGCGGCAGCCGAAGCACACGACGGTGGCCAGCAGCGCCGAGCACACGAACATCGCGTAGGTGATCGGGCGTCTCGGCGCGTAGAGCTCGAACACGAGCGCACCGGCAATCACGGGACCCACGAAGCGGGTGACGGCGGCGTAGCCGGCGCGGCCGAGGTCGGCGGCGAGCAGCTGCCAGATCGGGTCGATCGGGCGCAGCAGATCCATGACCACGTCGCCGGTCCGAATCCGCTCGGCGAGATCCGGCGGCGCCCACAGCAGGACCACGCCGATGAGTCCTTGCCCCGCCCACACGAAGGTCGCCAGCTGCGGCTCGTCGTACCCGGCCACCGTGCGCCCGCCTGCGTCGAGGACGGCCAGCATGACCGCGAAGCGAAGGAAGCCGAACACCGAGTTGGTGACGACCGCCGCCACCATCGCTTGACGATAGGTCGCGTACCGCCTGAACCCCGCTGCCGCCAGCGCCAGGTACGCCCTGGCGGACGGAGCGCGCTCGTCTCCTGGCATGACCGCTCAGTGATCCTTCCGCCGACCAATCACCTCCGCACGCCGATCAGAGACGAGGCGGCCTTCTTTGAACACGAGGCGCAGCTTCCTTAGATTCGTGATGTCCTGCAGCGGATCAGCGTCGACGACGATGAGATCGGCGAGCTTGCCCGGCTGGATTGTTCCGAGCTCGGCGCCCGCGCCACAGAGCTCAGCGGCATCGCGCGTAGCGGCGAGCAACGCCTGGCGCGACGTCGCTCCGTCCTTCACCCACAGACCGAGCTCGAGCAGCGCCGCCTCCTTGAGCGGCCGGATGTCAGAGCCGAGCGCCATCTTCACGCCGGCCGCGAGCGCTCGCCGGAACCACTCGCGGTGCTCACCGGAAGCGTGGTGCGCTCGCTCACACAGATCGGCGGACAGATTGCGCTGCTCGACCCATCGCTTCTCCCATGGATCGCTCGCCTGATCCGGGGTGAGGTGGCTGATCGCCAGCGTGGGTACATACCACGTGTTGCTTGCGCGGAGCAGCTCGACGCACTCCTGATCCATGATGTAGCCGTGCTCGACGCTGTGCGCGCCGAGGCGCACGGCTTTCTTCACCGCTTCCGGGTTCGCCGCATGCGCCATCACACGAAAACCGCGCGTGCGGCAGATCGTGAACGCCGCCTCGAGCTCCTCGTCCAGGAGGAATGACTGCCAGTGGCGGTCCCACGACGGGCCCATGATCCCGCCCGTGAGGTTGAGCTTGATGTGGTCGACGCCGTTCTTGATCTGCTCTCGGATCGCGCGGACGAAGCCGTACGGGCCGTCGCATTCGAGCGCGTGCCCCGACGTCAGGAAGTGGCCGCCCGTGGTCGTCAAAAAGTGCCCGGCCGCGAATACGCGCGGGCCCACGTACCGCCCCGAATCGAACGCGCGCTTCCAGGCCACGTCCATGAAGTGCGCAGCGCCGGCGCACCGCACGCCTACGACGCCGCCCTCTGTCAGCGCCTCCATCAGGCGCTGGCCGAACGCGATGGTCTGGTCGACCACGTTGGCGCCCGTCTCGGCGAGGTAGTCGGGATGAATATGGACGTCCCAGAGCCCCGGCAAGAGATACCCGCCACCCAGGTCGATCACGTCGGCATTGCGCGTGTCGGCCGAGCGGCGCCCGTCGAGAACCTCGGCAATGCGTCCGCGCTCGATCACGACGCTGCCACCGGCTATGGGCCGCTCGCCCACGCAGTCGATGACGTTCGCGTTGGTCAGCACAAGGCGGTGGTGGGTCATGGCCCTCATGTAGCATCGCGGGCCCGTTGCGGGCAAATGGAACCTGGGAGGGCCTTACCAGGTCGCTTCGAGTGCCGGAGCCTGTCCGCGCGGCGTCGTTACGGCGCGCCGTTCTCCTGAGGAGCGTCTTGAGCTGCCGCGTCCGGTTTGACCGCCGGAACCCTGTTCACGGCCTCCAACCACAGGTCGTGGCATCGAGGATGGAAGTGGATCCGCCGTCGATCGGCCCGACCAACATCGAATACGTAGAGCGGGTGAGGATCGAGCGTTCTGCCGTCGCACGCGGCGCACTGACAGCCCAAGCTCTTGCAATGCTGCTGCGCGGGAATCGCTATCGTTCCCTGAACTGCTCCCGCGAAACGCCCGCTGATCTGTGATTTGATCCAAACGCAACGTCCACACAGCTGTTCTGCCTTCAGCTCGGAAATCTCTCGGCAGACCCTGCAGACTGCCCGCACCTTCCCCCTGCTGAGGAAACTCAGACTTACCGTGGGCACTGTGGTCCCTCCTGTGTCGGAGTTTGTAGAAGCGATCGCCGACGCCGGGAGGACCGACCATCAATCTCGATGCCGTCCGCGCGTCACCCGCAGAATCAACCCGTTACACGAGATCGTTGGCGTCAGTCTGGCCAATAGGCGGGTCAATTAGGCGCTAGCGCGACATTCTTGCTTCTGGGAATCGCCGCGACCGCTGCGTGCCCGCGACGCATCGGGGATGCGCCAGGTGGCAAATCGGGGCGATCGGCCACACACTGAGGAAGAGGGCAAAGAGGTATGGACGCATGGAGTATTGGCGCGACGACGAAGGTCAACGATGTCCTGCGACATCGTCCGAGTACCGGCGAGGTGTTCATCCAGCATGGACGGCTCTCCATTGCGGAGCCGGGGAACTTTTACCTCCGATATCCGGACGAGAAGGTCGGCGAGTTCGCGCAGCGTAACGGTGGGGATCTCGCGGCGCTTCTCGAGCAGCTGAACGCCGTTGCGGCGGCACCGGACTTGGAGGCGGCAGGCCTGACACACAGACCGAGCGGACGAGGCCGTCCACCAGATCAGCCGATCGGCTATACGTCAACGTATCGAGAGTTGAAGGATTCCGACGTCGAGACGCAGCCGCTCGTGGCCAGTCTCCTGAGGCACGGACTGGACTGAGCGCCTGCTAGAGCGGCGAGACCTCGACGCGTGCGTCGTAGGCGGACTGCCCTGCGGTGAACGGGAAGAGATCGCACGCCTCGTCGGGAATGGACGGCGCCCCGTTCGTGAGGTCGTTGACCCCGCGCCACCCGTCGCGCATCCAGATGGTACCCGCGGGCACCTTGTCGGTGACCCGCGCCCGCGCCTCGAACGCTCCGCGCTCGTTGTGGATGCGGATCGCCGCGCCGTCGGCGACGCCCCGCGCCGCGGCGTCGGAAGGCGAGATCCACAGCGCGGGCTCGGAGTCGGCTTTGGCCAGCGACGGCAGCGCGCGCCCGTGATCGTAGAAGCCGTGAAAGTGCGTGAGCGTGCGTCCCTGTCTGAACGTCAGCGGATAGGGCGACGACGGTAGCGGCTCGTACACGGGCAGCGCCGGCAGGCCGTGGCGCTGCGCTCGCTCCGAGACGAACTCGACCTTCCCCGACGGCGTATCGAACGCAAGGGTCGGATACGCGACGTGCGAGACGTTCAGCGCATGGATGCCCTCATTGGCGCGGATCCGAGCGACGGTCGCACGGCCGGTGGCGGGGTGGTCGAGGACGGCGTCGATCATTCCCTCGTCGGACGCCCACGGGAAGAAGTCGTCGAGGTTTAGCCGCCGCGCCAGCTCGCGCAGCACCCACGACGCCGAACGCGCCTCGCCGGGCGGTTCGATGGCCTGCGGCATCAGATACAAATGAGTGTTCGTGCTCTTCATTCCCAGCTCCTCCAGCCATGAGGTAGCGGGCAGGAGCACGTCGGCACACTCGCGCGCGGTGTCGCTCATGAACAGCTCGTGCACCGCCACGAGATCGCAGCGACGAAGTCCCTCGACGACTCTGTTCGCGTCCGCGAACGATGAAACCATATTGGTGCCAAACAAGAGCATCGCGCGGATGCGTCCGTCGACGAGCGCCTCGGTGATGCGGGGCATCTGGTCGATCACGTAGTCGCCGGGCGGTCGCCGGTCGTTGGCCGCGACGCTGGCCAGTCCGTGACCGTGCGAGTTCGAGCCGTGACGGGGACCGAATCCAGCGCCGGGGACGCCGAGATTACCGGTGAGGGCGGGCAGGCAGGCGACGGCGCGCCCCGCCTGCCAGCCGTTGGCGCCCTTGTACATCGAGCTGCCGCCGATCACGATCATGGCCGGACGCGTGGTCGCGTAGCGCCGCGCGAGGGCCTCGATGCGCGCGGCGGAGATGCCCGTGATCGGCTCGGCCCATGCCGGCGAGTGCGCGCGTAGGTGCTCCGCGAGCGCGTCGAAACCGAGGGTGTGACGGTCGATGAACGCGCGATCGTGCAGGTTGTCGCGCACGATCACGTGCATCACGGCCAGGGCCAGCGCCGCATCAGTTCCCGGCTTGAGCACGAACACCTCGTCGGACTGGGCGGCCGCCTCGGTCTCGCGCACATCGATCGTGACGACGTGTGCGCCGCGCCGCCGGGCCGCCGTCACGTAACGGGCGGTGTTCGGCTGGCTGGCCAGGTTGGCGCCCCAGAGCAGGATCAGATCGGCGTGGGCCCCCATATCTTCTTTGGTGCTCGTCTCCAGCACGCCGGTGAGGCCGAGGCCGAAGCCGCCCAGTCCCCAGCAGATCATCTGGGCGCTCCACGTCTGGCAGCCGTAGAGATTGGCGAAGCGGCGCACGAGGTTGCCGGTGAGCCGCACACCGTAGTTGTTGGCGGCGACGCCGTGGCCGGTCCACGTGGCCACGGCGGGCGGCCCGGCTGCGCGCATTCGCTCCACGATCCGGTCGAGCACCTCGTCCCAGCTGGCGCGCCGCCAGTCGCCGGCTCCGCGCCGGTCGCGCACCATGGGATGGAGCAGCCGCGCCGAGTTGCCGATGATCTCCTTCGACGCCTGGCCGCGGACGCACAGGAACCCCTGGCTGTCGGGATTGTCCGGATCGCCCTTCACGGACAGCACGCGGCCGTCCTCGATCTCGACCAGCATCCCGCACAGGGTCGGGTGGCAGTTCATCGGGCACATCGTGCGGACCACGGTGCTCATACCTCTAGTCTATCCGGTCTTGGCTACGCCGGGCGCCATGCCCGCTGCGACATGGCGTCGACGTCGCTGATGACCTCCACGACGGCCGGACTGTTCGAGGCGAGCGCCTTCTCGAGCGCGGGCCGGATGTCGTCGGGCCGCTCCACGCGGATCCCGACGCAGCCCATGGCCTCGGCCACCCGCGCGAAGCTCACCTCGTGGCTGAAGTGCCACATCTCCTTAGCGCGACCGCGCTGCCGGCCTTTGTAGGCCGCGTCGAACAGATGCGTCTCCTGGTTCAGCGCGTAGTTGTTGTTGACCAGCATGATCGCGTTGATGTTGAAGCGTGCGGCGGTCTCGAGCTCGGCAAGGTGGTAGTAGAAGCCGCCGTCGCCGCAGAATCCGATCACGGGCCGGTCGGGCAGCGCGCACTTGGCGCCGAGCGTCGCGGGGAAGCCCCAGCCGAGCGAGCCGGCGCAGCGGAGGAAGCGCTGATCGCGTCTGGTGAGCCGGATCATCTGGCCGGTCCACATGCCCGAGTGGCCCGTATCCGACAGGACGACGCCGCCCTCGGGCAGCCACTCCGAGATCTCCTTGCAGATACGCTCCGGGCGGATGGGCACCGCGTCCGAGTTTCGCATCCGATCCGATTCTTCTCGGTACTCTCGGACCAGGCTCTGCACCCGGCCGAGCCACTCCGTGCGAGTCGACGCCGGTGTCACCTGAGCGATGAGCTTCTGCAAGGTCACCCTCGCGTCGCCGAGTAGCGCCACCTGCAGCGGATAGTTGCGCCCGAGCTCCTCGGGATCGATGTCGAGCTGGATCGCGGCGACGCCCGGTTTGGGCACCTGCCAGTTGGTCGTCACCTGTCCGCCGGCGTGGCTGCCGATGAAGAACACGAGATCGGCCTCGGCGAGGACGCGGTTGGCGCACCAGCGCGAGTACGTCCCCGGCACGCCGACGTTCAGCGGATGGTCGTCGGGCAGCGAGGCTTTGGCGTTCAACGACGTGGCGACAGGGATTTGAAGTCGCTCGGCCAGGGCGGCCAGCTCGGTTTCGGCGGCCGACCAGATCACCCCGCCGCCGGCAAGGATGACCGGCCGTTGGGCCCGGGAGAGTGCTTGGGCCGCGGCGCGCACCGCATCGGGCTCGGGTTCCGGACGGAACGCCGGCACCTTCATGAATCGCTCTTCCCACAACGGTGTGAGCTCCGCTTCGCCCTCGAGGATCTGCGCGTGAGTGCCCGCCATCTCCAGGTGCACCGGGCCCGGCGCGGCACTCGTCGCGGCGCGGAATGCTTGCCGCAACAGGTCGGGGAATCGCTCCAGAGCATCCACGTGGAAGTTCGCCTTCGTGACCTGCTCCCACATCGGAAAGTCTTCGATCTCCTGATACGTGTGCTTGTAGCGCGACGCCGCGGTCACGCCGCCCGTGAGTGCGATCACCGGTGAGCATGCCATGTAGGCGTCCCGCAGCCCGGCCGCCAGGTTTGCGGACCCGATGGTCTGAGCCAAACAGATGCCGGGGCGCCGCGACGCGCGCGCGTAGCCGTCGGCCATGTAGGCCGCGGCTTTCTCGCCGTGGGTGACGACGCGGCGAATTCCCATGTCCTCCATCTCGGCCATCGCCGGCAGCATGATGGTCGGGACGAAGAACACGTGCGTCGTGCCGTACGTGTGCACCGCCTCGGCGAAATAGCGATCACCCGTCATGCGCGGCATCGCGACCTCCTTCGGGCAGCTCGATCGAACCTCTGGCTCGAGCGGGAACCGAGTATGTCGCCGCTCGCACTGGCTGTCACGTCGAAAATCGAGCTGGCGAAGTCCGAGGACCGATGCTCCGCGGACTCTGCGCTCTGCTAGACTCTGGCGCAATTCGCGAGGGGGTTCGCCGGTGGCCTCGTTCTTGAGCACTGTGCCCGAGCTGATGGACGCGGGACTGCGCGGCGTGCGATTGCCGCGCGGGCGAGCGCTCGCGCTGCGTCTCGGCGCCATCGCCGCGTTCCTGGCGCTCTGGAGCCTGCTGTCGGGCGCCGTGGTGATGTTCAAGCTGTTCAACCCGATCTTCCTGCCGGGCCCGTGGCTTGTGCTCGGCAACGTGCTCGACATGGCGGTCCGCGGCCAGCTGTGGGTTCACCTGGCAGCGACGCTCGAACGAGTCGCGCTGGGCTTCGGCACGGGCGCGGCACTCGGCGTGGGGCTCGGGCTGGCGGCTGGACATCTGAAGCCGGTCCGCTACGTCGTCGAGCCGCTGGTCGAGATGCTCCGGCCGATCCCGCCGCTGGCGATGCTGCCGATGTTCATCGTGTGGGTGGGCATCGGGGAGACGTCCAAGATCGGCTTCATCACCTACGCGACGTTCTTTCCAATCTTCCTCACCACCGTCACCGGCGTGCGGCAGATCGATCCGCTTCTGTTGCGGGCGGCGCAGAGTCTTGGCGCGCGCGGCGTCGGATTGTTCACGCGCGTCATCCTGCCGGCCGCGCTGCCGGATATCTTGACCGGGCTCCGGCTCGGCGTGGCGCTGGCGTTCTTCGTCATCGTGATCTCCGAGTTCATCGGCGCCGAGCACGGGCTCGGCTATCTCATCAACGACGGCCGAAACTTCTTCCTGGTACCGCAGATGCTCGGCGCCGCCGTGGTGCTGGGGCTGCTCGGCTACACCGGCAACGCGCTCGTGCGGCTGCTGGAGCGGCGCCTGAACCGCTGGCAGCACCCGGCGTGACCATGCCCCCCAAGATTCAGATTCAGCGCGTCGGCAAATCGTTCGGTGCAGCAGAGCGCGCGACGCCCGCGCTGGGCGAGATCGACCTCGACGTGGCCGAGCGCGAGTTCGTGTGCCTGCTGGGTCCGTCGGGATGCGGCAAGTCGACCTTGCTCAACATCGTCGCCGGATTTCTCGCGCCGACCACGGGCACCGTACTGGTCGACGGCCGTCCGGTGCAGGGGCCGGCGCCGGATCGCGGCGTCGTGTTCCAGGAGTACGCGCTGTTTCCGTGGCTCACCGTGAGCGGCAACGTGGAGTTCGGCCCGCTCCTTCAGTCGCGCCCCGCGGCCGAGCGGCGCAGCACCGTCGAGCGCTATCTCAACCTGGTCGGGCTCAGCGCCCACGCGGACAAGTTCCCGGTGCAGCTCTCGGGCGGCATGAAGCAGCGCGTGGCCATCGCCCGGGCGCTCGCGAACAATCCGTCGGTCATCCTGATGGACGAGCCGTTCGGGGCGCTCGACGCTCAGACGCGCGAGGTGCTGCAGGACGAGCTGTCGCGGATCCAGCGGGTCGAGCACAAGACGATCCTCTTCGTCACGCACTCGATCCGCGAAGCCGTCTACCTGGCCGACCGCGTCGTCGTGATGACGTCGGCGCCGGGGCGGCTCAAGCAGGTTTTCCCGGTCAAGCTGCCGGAGGTCCGCGACCGCTTCGCGCCCGAGTTCACGCAGTACGAAGCCGACATCACGCGCGTCGTGAGAGAAGAAGTGGCGAAGGTGCGCGAATGAGCGGCCTGGCCGTGCGGGCCGTCCCGCTGCTCGGGGCGCTGGCCGTGTGGGCCGTCGTCGCTCACGGCAACGCGTGGCTCGGCGTCGTCAACCCGGTGCTGTTGCCGACGCCGCTCGAAGTCGGGCGAGCTGGGTTTGACCTGGCGGCGAGTGGCGAGCTGGTCCGTCACTTCCTCACCTCGCTCGGCCGCATTGCTCAGGGCTTCGGCCTCGCGGCGGTAACCGCCGTCGGCCTGGGGCTGCTGGTCGCGATGTGCGTGCCGCTGCGCCTCATGATCGAGCCGGTGATCGAGTTCGTGCGGCCGATCCCGCCGCTCGCGTTCCTGCCGATGTTCCTGGTGTGGTTCGGCCTCGGAGAGGCGTCGAAAATCGCCTTCATCGGCTACACCACGTTCTTTCCGATGTTCGTGGCCATCGCGGCCGGCGTGCTCCGCGTCGACGTGGTGCTGTTGCGAGCGGCGGCGAGCCTGGGCGCCTCGCGCGGGGACCTCGTTCGCCGCGTCGTGCTGCCGGCGGCGCTGCCCGGGATCGTCGTCGCGCTGCGTGTCGGCTTCGGGCTCGCGCTGTTCGTGATCGTCGGCGCCGAGTTCATGGGCGCCGACGCCGGCCTCGGCCACCTGATCATGGAAGGCCGCACGTTCTTCAACCCTGCGCAAATCGTCGTCGGGGCCCTGGTGCTGGGCCTGCTTGGATCGCTGATCAACACGCTGTTGCTCGCCACTGAGCGCCGGCTCATACGCTGGCGCCCCGAGGCCTGAAAGGAGCTCCGCAATGCGTTTCGTGCTCGCTCTCCTGATTTCGTTCGTCGCGCTGACCGGTGACGCGCTCGCGCAGGGTAAGCCCGAGCTGGCCGAAGTCGACGCCTGGCTCGTGCGCGACGCGCAGATGTCCTCGCAGTTCGCCGTCGCGGACCAGCTCGGGTACTTCAAGGCGGAGGGCATCAAGGTGAACCCGCGCTGGTACATCGCGGGCACCGACCTGCCGTCGATGTGGGGCGCCGGCAACATCCATCTGGGCACCGCGACCGCCACGATGGTGGTTCCCATCGCCGCCGCCGGGCAGACGATCTACAACATCGCTCCGCAGAGCGACGTCGCCGGCACCCAGCAGATCGTCCTCGGCAAGAAAGGCCAGGAGATCGTCCGCTCGCCGAAAGATTTCGAGAAGGTGAAGATCGGCATGCCGAAGGGCGCCTCGGTCACGATGGCGATCCAGGCGATGGCCCGCGACACCGGCGTTGACTTCAACAAGCTCCAGTTCGTGAATCTCTCGCCGCCCGACGCCGTCACCGCGCTCGCCAAGGGCGACATCGACGCGATGGCCGCCTGGGCGCCGTGGGTGTTCAACGCCGTGAAGCAGGGCGGCGGGAAGGTCTACTTCACCGGCAATCGCAGCTATATCCCCGGTAAGGAGGGCGCGGTGGACTGGCTCCACGTGCACGCCGGCGTGGTGGCCAGCGGCGAGATGCTCAAGAAGAACCCCAACACGTTAAAAGCCGTACTGCGCGCACTGCGCAAGGCGACCGACACGATCAACACCGACCGCGAGGCGGCGGTGAAGATTGTCGCTCGCGAGACGAAGGCGGACGAGGGGCTGACCCGGGACATCATGGCGCTCAACGTGTACTCGATGGAGATGAACGATCGGATCCCCAAGGGCATGGGCGAGTTCGTCGACTTCCTGCACTCGCTCGATCGCATCAAGCAGAAGTTCCCGCCGGAGAGCGTGATCTACACGAAGCTTCTCGAGGAGACCGAGCCAGCGCTCGTGAAGTGGAAGTCGAAGACCGAGATCAAGTAGGCCAGGGGGCGCCGGCGGCCGCACGCGGCGGTCGCCGGCGTCGCCCCGGCGCGGTCAGCGCGGCGCCCGAGAGCTCAGAACCGGAAGGACACCCCGACGAGCACGTAGTGGGTGTTGATGTCCGTGCTTATGTCGGTGCTGTTGATCGTCCACTCCGGGCTGAAGTGGGTGTACCGATACTCGCCGAACATCGCGATGCCCGGGGTGAAATTCCAGGCGACGCCGCCGGCCACCTTCACACCGAGCGCCGTGTCGTTGTTGGTCTGGTTCCCCGGTGCGAAGTTGTGGTGGTCTTCCGCGTGGGCGACGAAGACCGTCGGTCCCACGGTGATATAGGGCTGTAGCTGGCCATGCGGAAACCTCGAGCTCTTCAGGAGCGGAAAGCGCAGCATCGCGTCGATCCCGACCGACCAGACCCACACGTCGAACTCGTCGAACACCCCGTTGACGCACACGTTCGAGCACACCACGCGTGTTTGCCGACCGATGTTCGGTCTGAAGTGTGAGAGGTCCAGTCCTGCGCCGAAGTTGATCGGCCCGAGGTCGAACGGAAACCAGTAGCCGCCGCGGATACCGCCGGCGAATGACTCGTCGAACTTGACGTCGAGCGTCGTCACCTTGCCAGGGTTGGAGTCGAACTCGACATCGTGCTTCTCCGTGAACGCGCCGCCGAGGTAGAGGTCGACGAACCACTCGGCATCGGCAGGGGGCGCGACAGCGAGCGCCGCCGAGACCGACGCCAGCATCAGGAATAGTTTCGTCCAGCGGAGCAGACGGACCTGTGTGGTGTGCATAGGCCTCCTCTTCGCCAGCGCGACATCGGTGCGAACGCCGAGCGAGCAATCGGCCACAGTGGCGAGGACCAGGACCGATTGGCGTTTAAGCCTGGAAAATACTGGCCTGGCGCCGCCGACAAGTCGCTCAGGTGAAGTGCCCATGGCACCTGCGGAAAACCCCTGAGAACGGCCGAGTCCCCATATTGCGCCGCATGTTCGAATGGACCGATGAGGCCGCGCGTTCGTGCGACGCTGGCGCTGCTGGCGTTGCTTCCGTTCACAGCCGCGTTCGCCATGCAGGACAGATCCGACACCGCGCCTTCGGTCGAGCCGCTTCCCGGCAGCCCGGCACCCGCGCCTGTCGTCGCCGAGATCCGGCAAGCGCTCGACGGCGCGATCTCACGCTTCGCCGCGATGGACGAGGCCGGCGTGCTGGCGTACGTCTCACCGCAGTACCGGACGGGGACCCTGACGAAACGAGGGATCGCCGAGCAGCTCCGGGCCGTCTTCGCGATCCATGATCAGGTGAGGGCGCGCGTGCGCATCGACGAGGTGCGGATGGTCGGCGATGTCGCGTGGGTCTATTCGACCGGCGACGTGACGGGCCGTCTGCGCTTTGTCGGCGGATCGGTCCCCGTCCTGTCGTGGCAGCGCGAGCTGGAGGTGGCCCGTCGCGAAAACGGGAGCTGGCGCCTCTTCGGCTACCAGCAGTGACGAACCGGGCGGCCTACTTCTTGCCGGGAATCGCGATGAGGGCGTTCGGCACACCCCACCCCGGTAGCGAGAGCGTCAGCGACGGGAGTTTGACGACGAGCTGAGTCGACGGGCCGCCGTCGAGATTCAGCGCGTCCGCGCAGCCGAGCCCCGCCTTCTCCGGCGGGTCTGCGAGGAAGCGCGCGAAGGCGGTGGTCTCGGTCTTGCTCACCACGACGATGGTGACGCGATTGCCCGCAGCGCAGACGGCGGTTCGTTCGGCGACCTGCGGCTTGAGCCCGGGGACATTGCCGCCGACCACCAGGCGCGGGAGGCCCTGAACGACCAGCCGTGGCGCGAGGGGCTCGGAGAGAGCCGAGCCGAGGACGATGCGCGCCTCCGTACCGGCGACCACGAGCGCGCCCCAGCTCGCTCGTTTGCCCGTCGCGAGCACTCGTCCGTCGCTAACCGCGAGGCCCATGGCGCGGCCGTCGCGGTCGAAGAAGCTCCCGTTCACCGCGACGACGGCGGGAAAGGGCGCGGCGATCTGCTCGACGGTTTGTCGCGGCGTCTGACCCGAGGCGGGGACCAGACGAAGCTCAGCTTCTCCGAGATCGATTCTGAACGCGTGGCCCCAGAAGGTGTCGCTGTCGGCTGGATGTACCTCGAAGGCGGCGTAGCTGATACCCGGCGCCACGACCTGAAATCGCAGCGGCTCCTGGGCTGACGCGACGGCAACGCCGCTCGAGACCGTCAGGAGCAACAGCAGCGTCTGGAGACCGGCGGCTCTCAGGAGGGCTGAGCTTGTTTTTGGCGTCCGCGATATTGCGGAGGAACAGCGTCGAGGCGATCGGTCCAGTGCGTGACCCCGTCGCTGTCGGTCCAGCTGTAGAGCTGGCTCGCGCGCCGTGCGGCCGGTTTGCCCGAGCTCGATTCTTCGGAAGGCGGCGCAGTCGGAGGATTCGGAATCCAGGCCCAGGTGTACGGCGTCGACACACCGTCGCCGCGCAGCTCGTAGCGGCCCGTCGCGAAGTTCACGACGTCGGGAGCCGACGGAGCGGGCGGGATCAACACCGCGGTGCTCGGCGGCGGCGCATACGTCGGCGGCGGGCTATAGCTCACCGGAGCGCTGTAGCTGACGGGAGGACTGTAGCTCGCCTGCGGATCGTAGTAGAGCGCGGGATCGTACGCCGGCGGCGGATAGTAGGCCGGCGGCGCATAGACCACAGCCGGAGCCCCGGCAACCACCCCGAATCCGGGGAACCCGCGGAAGCGTGGCTTGACGAAGAAGCCGGGCGGGAAGGGCACCGCGACGGAACGGCTGACGCCCAGGTTGGCGCCCCCGACCACGGGGACACGACCGATACCGTTCAGGGTGGAGCCCCCGACGACGGGGACACGACCGACGCCGGCGGTTGAGAAACCGCCGCGTTGTGCGATCGCAGAGGCCGGCGCAGCCAGGACACCCAGGGCCAGCGCAGCCGCAACAACCATCGGCGCGATCTTCACCGTCAACCTCGCTCGCGCAATCTGCCCCACGTCGAAGACAAGATGGAGTGTGCGCCCAGGCGCGGGTAGCGTCAAGTTACGGCCGCCCGGTGCGATGGAACTCGGCGTAGTAGAAGCGGTCAGCGGCTACAGCGGTACCGCGCTGTAGTCGGCGTGGCTGAGCCGGCGCTTGCCCAGGCGCGTGATGCGCAGGCGGGCGCCGCAGTGCGGATCCGGGCTCGCGATCTCGGTGTCGGTCGTCATCCAGTCGTTGGGATGGGTCGGCCGCTGCTTGGCCGGGATGAACGGGAGCACCGCGAGCATCGCGTAGAGCGAGAAGGACGGCTCGCGGCCGGGTGGAAAGACGATACGGCCGCCGATCACATCGAACGTGTCGCCGGGCTTGGCGTGCATCACGAACGGCTTGCCGGTCTCGACGACCTCGACACGCAGGTCGTAGAGCTCGAATTCGTCGCTGGCCGTCTGGCTCATCGGCGCTCCTTCCGGGCCGCGGGCGGCGCGTCGGCATACGGGCCGCCGGCCGGCGCACCACCCGCATTCTGGTTCTTCCACATGATCGTGCTGTGCGGACCTCCCTCGAGGCGCTCGAGGTCGTAGCAGTCGCCGCGAGGCCCCTCCCCCTGCGCGACGACCTGCGCGATCGCGCGCCGGTCGGCGTCGTCGAGCGAGACGGCCCGCACGAGGCTGTCGAGATGCGCGGCGTCGCGCGCGCCGACGATCGCGGCGGCCACGCCGGGCTTGTCGAGCACGTACCGGATCGCGACGCTCGCGAGGCCGACGCCACGGCGCCTGGCGATCGTATCCAGCACGGAGAGGAGCTCCTGGAATCGGCGCCAGCCTCCGAAATCGTCGATGATCAGCCGATACTTCACGAGCGAGCGGTTCGAGAACGGCGGACGCGGCTCGGGCGCTCCGAGCCAGCGCTCGGCGATGAACCCGCCCGCGAGCGTCCCGTAGCACAAGAGCGCGATGCCGTGGGCGGCGCAGAAGGCGGCCATGCCGTTCTCCGGCCGGTGATCGAGCACCGAATACTGGAGCTGATTCGTCGCCACGGGAACGCCGCCGGCAACGATCTCCGAGAGCCGTTTCGTGTCGAAGTTGGTGGTGCCGATCAGCTCGACCTTGCCGGCGGCCTGGAGATCGGCAAGCCAGTGCATCGCGTCCACGTAGCCCGGCACGCGGTAATCCCACCAGTGGAACTGCACGAGATCGAGGCGCTCCACGCCCAGTCGCGCGAGCGAGGTGTCGACGATCCGGTCGACGTCGCCGCGCTTGAGACGCGGCAGCGCCTCGAGATCCGGCACGAGCTTGGTCGAGATGCGGACGCGCCGGGCGTGATCGGGATGGCGGCGGCGGAATTCGCCGATCAGCTCTTCGACGCCGACGTAGTGATCGGCGCAGTCGAAGAGCGTGATCCCCGCTTCCACGAAGCGGCGCATGTCTTCGATCGCCGCCTCGCGCGTGTACGGAGCGCCGTGGCGCGCGGCGAGCTGCCAGTTGCCCTTCGCGATGCGCGAGACGACGAAAGCCGGCGCGAGCGCCACGCTCTCCAGAGCCATCGCCCGATATTAGCCTTTCCCACTCACGGCCGTCGGATGCAGACGCTCGTTGGGCGCGGCGCAGAGCCGGTGTTACGCTCTCCGAGCCATGACCGGCCGACCAGCTCGTCCTCCTCGCGTCGCGCTCGCGCCCGGGCTCGAAGTGCCGCGAGTGATCACCGGCCTGTGGCAGGTCGCCGACATGGAGCGTGACGGCCGGGCGCTCGACCCGGATGCCGCCGGCAAGGCGCTGGGCGAGTACGCCGACTCGGGGTTCGACGCGTTCGACATGGCCGACCACTACGGCAGCGCCGAGATCATCGTGGGCCGCTACCTGGCGGGCGCAGGCCGCGGACGCGCGACCGCGTTCACCAAGTGGTGCCCGCTGCCGGGGCCGATGACGCCCGACGTAGTTCGCGACGGAGTCCAGCAGCGGCTGGATCGACTTGGACTTCAGCGCGTCGACCTCTTGCAGTTTCACTGGTGGCAGTATCGGCACCCCGGCTACCTCGACGCGATGCTCGAGCTCGATCGGCTGCGTCGTGCCGGTCGCATCGGCCACCTCGGCGTGACCAACTTCGATACCGACCATCTCCGCCTGCTCGTCCAGCACGGGATTGCCGTCGTGTCGAATCAGGTGTCGTTCTCGCTGCTCGATCGCCGGCCGACGGGCCGCATGACCGAGCTGTGTCGCGCGAGCGGCATGAAGCTTCTGGCCTACGGCGTCCTGGCCGGCGGCTTCCTCAGCGACCGCTGGGTCGGCCGGCCCGAGCCGACCGAGATTCCCGACTGGAGCAAGTCGAAATACAAGCGCTTCATCGACGCGATCGGCGGCTGGGACGTGCTGCAAGCGGTCCTCGCGGCGGCGAAGGCCGTCGCGATGAAGCACGGCGTCTCGGTCGCCAACGTGGCGGCCCGCTGGGTGCTCGAACAGGAAGCGGTGGGCGCGGTCATCATCGGCGCGCGGCTCGGCGAGCGTGAGCATCGCGGCGACAATCTCGCGCTGTTCGGCTTCGCGCTCGACCGCGCGGACAAGACGCGCCTGACCGAGGCGCAATCGCGGATGCGCGAGCTCCCGGGCGATTGCGGCGACGAGTACCGCAAGCCGCCCTTCCTCACCGCGTCCGGCGATCTGAGCCACCACCTGTCGACGCTGCCCCGCGTGTTCGAGGCGAGGCCCGGCTTTGCCCGCCCCGAGCGCCGCGCCGTCGACTCCGGGAGCCGCTGGGAGCCGATCGCCGGCTATGCGCGCGCCGTGCGGGTCGGCGACCGCATTCTCGTCAGCGGCACGACCGCGACGCACGGCGAAGGCACCGTGGTGTGCCCAGGCGACGCGGAGGGACAGACCGTCTACATCCTCGACAAGATCGGCGCCGCGATCGAGGCGCTCGGCGGCGAGCTCGGCGACGTCGTCCGCACGCGCATCTACGTCCGCGAGGCGCGGTCGGCGGAAGCGGTTGCGCGTGTCCACGGTCGCTATTTCGGTGCCGTGCGCCCGGCCAACACGCTCGTGCAGATCGCCGGGCTGGTCGGAGACTACGACGTCGAGATCGAGGCCGAAGCGGACGTGTCGCGATGAGCGCACGAAAATTCGTGTCCAGCGGATCGCCGTGGGAGGAGCTGGCCGGATACTCGCGCGCCGTGGTCGACGGCCGCTGGGTGTTCGTCTCGGGCACGGTCGGCTACGACTTGCGCGCGAAGACGTGGCCTCCGACCGCCGAGGCACAGGCGTCGACGTCGCTCGACACGATCGAGCGCGCGCTGCGCGAAGCGGGCGCCACGCTCCTCGACGTGGTGCGCGTCCGGGTCTACGTCCCGGATCGGGCCGACGTCGTCGCGGTCTCCGGCGTGATCAAGAAGCGGCTCGGGGCCGCGCGCGCGGCCAACACGACCGTCTGCGCGCCGCTGGCGGTCGACGACGCCAAGGTCGAGATCGAGGTGACGGCGCTCAAGCCTTCGGCGAGCCGTCGCGTTGCGCGCCGTAGTCGCGTGCGGCGCCCTCGGCGCTGACCAACCCGGCCGCCACGTCGGCGTCGACGCGGCTCTTCGCGCGGCGGGCGGGATCGCCGACACCGCCGCCGCCCGGTAGCTCGAGGACGATGCGGTCTCCGGGCGGGACCGTGTGCACCGCCTTGGTGGCCAGCACGGCGCCGGATGCGAACCGCGCGGCGCCGTGACGGCCGGGCTGCCCGCCGGAGCGACCGGCGGCGGGATTGCGCAGGCGATCGAACGTCCCGGCCGCGACCGTGAACGGGGCCGGGTCGCTGTTGCCGATCTCGATGCGCTGCCCGAGCCCGCCGCGGAACTCGCCGGCGCCGCCGGAATCGGGCAAGTACTCCTTGGCCCAGAACACCAGCGGCGATTCGTTCTCGGTGATCTCCACGGGCACGACACCGACGCCGCTCGGGAACGCCGTCGTGTTGAGCCCGTCCTTGCCGGGCCGCGCCCCGGTGCCGCCGAGCCCGACGTTGAGCACGTTGAACGGCTTGCCCTGGGCGCGCGTTCCCGCCATCGGCAGCACCCAGATCGAGCCCGCGCTCTCCGCCGGCACGCGACCGTCGAGCGCCTGGGCGAGCGCGCCGAACATCACATCCGGCAGCATCTGCCCGATCACGTGGCGTGCGGTGACCGGCGCCGGCCGCAGCGGCGCGACGCACGTGCCGTCGTCGACCAGCACATGGAAAGGTTCGAGCGAGCCCGCGTTGTTCGGGATCGCCGGCGCGATGAGGCACTTGAGCCCGAAGACCGAGTAGGCCTCGGTGTAGCACCGTGGCGAGTTGATCCCGCGGCCCGAGGCCGGTGAGCTCCCCGCGTAGTCGACGGTGATCTCACCGTCACCGATTTCGAGGTTCGCGTGAAGCTCGATCGGCGATTCGTACCCGTCGAGCGTCATCGACGTCTTGAACCGGCCGCGCGGCAGCTTCCGGATAGCCTCGCGGGTGGCCTCGCGCGAGGTGTCGAGGATGTGCCGCGCCAGCTCGTCGATCGAGTCGAGCTCGAACTCGCGCATCATCTCGGCCAGGCGCGCCGCGCCCACGTCGTTGCAGGCGATCAGCGAGAGCAGATCGCCGCGCGCCTCGATCGGGTTGCGCGAGTTCGCCATGATGATCGCGAAGATCTTCTCGTCGATGGCGCCCTGCTCGCGCAGGCGAAGATGCGGCACGCAGGTCCCTTCCTCGTAGACCGAGCGCGCCTCGGCGGAGAACCCCACGCCGCCGACGTCGGGCGTGTGGCACGTCGACGCGAAGAGCCCGACCGGCCGCTCGCCGCGGAACACCGGGGTCACCATGACGTAGTCGAACAGATGCCCGGTGCCGAGCCACGGATCATTGGTGACGTAGACGTCGCCGGGGCGCATGGTCGTGATCGGGTAGCGATCGAGGAAGTGGCGCACGGCGGCCGCCATCGTATTGACGTGGCCGGGCGTGCCCGTCACCGCCTGCGCGAGCATGCGCCCGCCGGTGTCGTAGACGCCCGCCGAGAGGTCGCCGGCCTCGCGCGTGATCGCGCCGAACGCCGTGCGCAAGAGGGCCTGTGCCTGCTCCTCGACCACGGCGATCAGCCGGTTCCACATCACCTGCATGTGAATGCGCTTGAGCGCTTCATTCATCGCGGCTCTCCATCACGAGATACCCGGCGCCGTCCACGTGGAGCGTGAAGCTCGCGGGCACGACGGTCGTGGTCTGGCCTTCTTCGATCAGCGCCGGCCCAATGAGCTCGGACCCAGATTCGAGGTCGTCGCGGCGATACACCGCGAAGTCGACCATACGACCGAGCGCCGGCTCGTAGACCGCGCGCCGCGAGCGAGGCGGCGGCGCGGCGTGCTTCTGTACCGGCTTGGCGGGCGCCGGCGAGTCGGACGGCGCCGAGACCGTCACCGACCAGGTGACGAACTCGACGTCCTGGTCGGGCATCGTCACGCCGTAGATCGAGCCGTAGAGCTTCTCGAACTCCGAGCGCAGTCGGCGCGCGTCCTCGGACTGGAGCGGCTCCTGCGGCAGCGCGAGCTGCAGCTCGTGTCCCTGGCCGATGTAGCGCATGTCGACGAGGCGCCGGACGGCGAGATCGCCGTCGGGTACCGCGCGGCGCACCACGTCGGTTGCGGCGGCCGCGCAGCCGTCGAGAAGCTCGTTCACGGCCGCGGCGTCGAACCCCGACAACGTCGCGCGATGGCTGCGCACCACCTGGAAGGAGACCGGCGCGCGCAAGAAGCCGATCGCCGACCCCACACTGGCTCCCTCGGGAACGACGACGCGACGCACGCCGAGCTTCTCGGCAAGCCGGCCGGCGTGCAGCGGCGCGCCGCCGCCGAATGCGATCATCGTGTAGCGGCCGATCACGCGGCCGCGCTCGATCGCATGCACGCGCGCGGCGTTGGCCATGTTCTCCTCGACGATCTCCGACACGCCGGCGGCATGCCAGGGCGCGTCGAGCCCGAGCGGCGCGCCGACGTGCGCCGCCACCGCCTGCTCGGCGGCCGCGGTGTCGAGGCGCAGCGTGCCGTCGGCGAAGCGCTGCGGGTCGATGCGGCCGAGCACCAGGTCGGCGTCGGTCACCGTAGCGTCGCTGCCGCCGCGCCCGTACGAGGCCGGCCCGGGGTCGGCGCCCGCGCTGTCCGGCCCGACGGTGATGCGCTGCATGCGATCGACCCGCGCGATCGAGCCGCCGCCGGCGCCGATCTCGACCATCTCGATCACCGGCACGCGGACCGGCAGGCCGCTGCCCTTCACGTTGCGATAGGCGCGCGCCACCTCGAACGTGCGCGCCCGCTCGGGCTCGCCGCCGTCGATCAAGCAGATCTTCGCGGTGGTGCCGCCCATGTCGAACGACAGCACGCGCTCGAGCGCGCGCTCGCGCGCGATCCAGGACGAGAGCAGCGCGCCGCCGGCAGGGCCGGACTCGACCAGCCGCACCGGGAAGCGGGCTGCGATCTCGAGCGTGGTGAGGCCGCCGCCCGACATCATGAGGAGCAGCGGGCACGTCATGCCGAGTGCGTCGAGCTCGGCGCGCAGCCGCAGCAGATAGCCCTGCATCATCGGTCGCACGTAGGCATTGGCGCACGTCGTCGAGAAGCGCTCGTACTCGCGGATCTCCGGGCACACCTCGCTCGACAGGCAGATGGTGACGTCGGCCGGCAGCTCGGCGCGCAGGAGCTCGGCGGCGCGCTGCTCGTGCTGCGGCCACGCGTAGGCGTGCATGAAGCCGATCGCCACGGCGCTGACCCGCTCGGCGGCGAGCCGCTTGCCGAGCGTGCGCACCTCGCTCTCGTCCAGGTCGCGCAGGGCTCGGCCTCGGCCGTCGAGCCGTCCGCGTACCGTGAAGCGCAGCGGGCGAGGGACGAGCGGCAACGGACGCTCCATGTAGATGTCGTACTGCTCGAAGCGCTTCTCGTAGCCCATCTCGAGGATGTCGCGCATGCCCTCGGTCGTGACGAACGCGGTCCTGGCGCCCTTGCGCTCGATGAGCGCGTTCGTGGCGAGAGTCGTCCCGTGGACGAAGACCGAGACCTCCGACGGCGGAAGCCCGGCCGCCGCGAGCACGCGCCGGACGCCCTCGAGCACGCCGACCTCGGGCGCCGCCGTCGTCAGCACCTTCACGGTGTCGCGGCCCGTCGGGCTCTCGAGGACCACGTCGGTGAACGTGCCGCCGATGTCGGCAGCCAGCCGCGCGCGCATCAGACCGAGACCTTCTTGAACCGGGGCTCGCGCCACACGTCGGTCTCGAGCACGTGACGCAGTCGGGACACGGCGACCCAGACGTCCTCGTGGCTGATCGCCACGGGCGAGATGCCGAAGCGAACGACGTCCGGCTTGCGGAACGAGCTCACGACGCCGTGCTCGAGCAAAGCTTCGCAGACCGAGCCCGCGCCGGGATGACTGAACCCAATGTGACCGCCCTGCTCATCGTAGTCGCGCGGCGACGTCACCGTGACGCCGAGCTTGCCGCACTCCTGCTCGAGGAGCGCGATCGTCAGCTCGGAGAGCGAGCGATGCTTCCACGCGAGATCGTCGCGCTTCACGTCACGCCAGATGTCGATCGCGGCTGCCATCGCCTCGTTGGCGATGATGCCGGGCGTGCCCGTCAGGTGGCGCCGCACGCCCTGGAGTGGCTCGTAGGTCGGCGCGAACGCGAACACGTCCACGTGCCCCATCCAGCCGGCGATCACCGGCCAGGCCGTGTCTTGATGGCGCGGGTGCACGTAGAGCCACGCCGGCGCGCCCGGGCCGCCGCAGAGGTACTTGTAGCCGCAGCCGACGGCGAAATCGGCGCCGGCGCCCGCCAGATCGACCGGCACGGCGCCGGCCGCGTGCGAGCAATCCCACACGGTTAGCACGCCGCGTGAGCGAGCGAGCTCGTTGACCTCCGCCATGTTCCAGCGCCGGCTCGTTCGGTAGTCGACGTAGCTCAGGTAGAGCACGCCGACGTCGCCGTCGAGGGCGGCGTCGAGCTCATTCGGCTTGTCGATGCGGCGGACCGAGGCGTCGCCGCCCGCAAAGCGCGTCAGCCCCTCCGCGACGTACGTGTCGGTCGGGAAGTTGAGCGTCTCCGTCACGATCACGGGCCGCGAGCGGTCGAGCTGCCACGCGTAGCCGAGAATCTTGTAGAGATTGATCGTGGTGTTGTCGCAGAACACGACGTCGCCCGTGCCGGCGCCGAGGATGTGCGCCAGGCCCTCACCCATGCGCCAGGGCTTCTCGAGCCAGTCGTAGCGGTTCCAGCCGCGCCGCCGGGCGCCGCGCCACCCCTCGAGCATCACGCGCTCGACGCGCGCCGCCGCGTCCGCGGGCATCGCGCCGATCGAGTTGCCGTCGAGGTACACGGTGTCCTCGGCGGGCCGGGCGAAGCGGTCGCGCAGGGCCCGCAGGGGGTCGCGAGCGTCGAGTGCGCGGCAGTGCGCCAGATCGATCACGATGCGTCTCCCTGTGCGAGCAGCGCCTGCACCAACCGGATCTCCACCTCGTGGCAAGCGATCAGCCGCTCCCAGCGCGCCTGGCTCATCGATGCGTCGCGCCAGGCGACGAGCGTGACCAGACACGAGCCCTTGTCACGTCCTGTCGCCTCGCCCGGAACCACCCGCGCCATGACGCGCGGCGCGAGCGCCTTCGGGCTTGTTCCAACATGGTAGTCCACGATCAGTCGGGTCGCATCGCCGACCGGCCGATAGAGCACCTCCGTGCCGTCGAAGAGGGACCGTCCGCGGAAGAGATTGGGACCCACCTTGCGGGCCGCGAACGACCCGAGCGCCCAGCGGCCGACGGCCAGTCCGTCGGAGAGAAAAGCGTAGGCACGGCGCGCCGGCACGGCGCACTCGGCGGTCGCGCAGTGCGACAGGGACAACCTTAGTTCTCGACGCGCTTGAACAGCGCCTGCATGTCCTCGATGGTGATGATGCGGTCGGTCACGATCTGGCCGTCCTTGATTTTCCACACGAGCGCCGGGCCCGTCACGTCGCCGTTGGCGTCGAACTCGATCGGGCCGGTTGCGCCGAAGTACTTGATCGGCTTGCCGGTCTTGATGAGCTCCAGCGCCTTTTTGTATTCCGCCGGCCCCGTGCCGACGGGGGCGCCGTTCGGGGTGTGCACGCGGCGCACCGAGTCCTTGATCGAGGGGCCGGTGAGGTCCTTGGCGATGTTCATCGCGAGCGCCATCACCATGAGCGCGTCGTACTGCGTGTGCACACCCGGTCCCTTGGTATCGGCCTGGAACTTCTCCTCGAACGCCTTGTTGAAGGCGTCGACGTGCGGGCCGGCCACCTGCGCGTTGTCCATGCCGAACACGTCTTCCACGAACTTCGCGCCCACGCCGTTGACGAAATCCATCGTGCGCATGGAATTGTTCAGCGCGATGGTCTTGGTCCCCCCGAGCGAGAGCCACTCGCGCACGATCGTGACCGCGTCCTTCGGAAAGCCGATCAGCAAGAGCGACTCGGGCTTGGCGGCGAGCGCGCGGGTGACCTCGGCGCGATAGCTCGGCTGGTTGTCGTTGTATGGCACCTCGGCGATCACCTCGCCGCCGAGCTTGGCGACCGCCGCCTTGTAGAAGCGCAGCATGTCCGTGCCGAAGTCGGTATTGATGTAGATGACCACGGTCTTCTTCATGCCCCGCCGGGCGGTTTCCGAGGCGGTGGCGTACGCCTGGGTCTTGCTGGTGGGGATCGTCCGGAAGAAGTAGCCGCCGCTCCGTCCGTCGAGCGTGAACGGGCTCGCCGTCGAGCAGCACGTGATCTGCACCACCTTGGACGGCGCCGTCACCGAGGAAATGATCGGTCCGGTGACGCCCGACGAGATCGTGCCGGTGAATGCAGGCACGCGCTCGACCTCGACCAGGAACTTGGCGGCGTCCACGCCGACCGTCGGCTGTCCCTGATCGTCGCGCAGGATGAACTGCACGGGGCAGCCCTTGATGCCGCCGCCCTGGTTGACGTGCTCGATCGCCAGCTCCGCCGACTGCGCGATCTTCTTGGTGATCGGCGCCATCGAGCCGGTCAGCGGCAGGATCCCGCCGATCTTCACCGGACAGCTCTGCGCAGCCGCGATCTCCGCGGACAGCACGCCGGCCAGCACGGCCACGGCAAATGCGATGACTCTTCGGGTTGGTCGTTCCATGTTGGCCTTCCTCTTTGTATGACTCATATCGCGGCGCCGCGATCGGCCGCGGCCAGACCCGCGCCGCCGCACGGCGCACTGATCCGGTGGCCGGTGGACAGCAGGAGGGAGCTTAATCGTTCACGTGCCGCGAGACAACCGCCGCCTGGCCGGAAGCCTCGCCGGTGTCGTCAGCTCGCCGTCGTCACGTTCTGATTCCAGCGAAAGAAATTGGTCGGGTCGTACTTGGCTTTGACAGCGGCCAGTCGGTCGTAGTTCGCGCCGTAGGCGGAGCGAATGCGATCGCCCTCGTCGCCGCCGAGATCGTTCACGTACACGGCGCGCTCGAGGTGTGGCTCCATCCGAGCGTAGAGCTCTCGAGTCCACCGAGTGTTCTGCTCGTCGTCAGCGCGCCGATCCCACTGGGTAAGCATCAAGCAGTCCCACTGGTCGTGCCGATGGGGAAAAGCCGTCGCGGTCGACGAGACGCGCGCGGCCGCGCCGTGCATGTGCTGGAGCCCGATCTGCGTCTGAGGGCTGGGCAGCGTGGCGGCGAAGTGCACGAGCACGTCGATCGCCTCGGGGCTCAGCCGGCGCAGAAAGCCGGCCTTCCAGTAGTGGCGACGGCCCGGCGGAAAGGCCGAGTCTCCGCCGCGCTGCAGATCGATGAAGCTCATCGGCATGACGGCATCGGCCAGCGGGCTCCCATGAGATCGCAACGGCTTCAACACCCGCTCGCCGGCATCCAGCGGCCCGATCCAGGCCACCGCGATCCCGAGCACCGCCGTCCCATCCTCGGCCGTCGCGAATCCGGCATTGGCACAGAGCTCATCGGGCGCCGCCTGCGCGAACTCGCCATAGAACCGCAAGACGCGCTTCGCCTGATCGAGCGGCCAGACGACCGCGCCGCCCAGCACGGGTCCGATCTCGTGCAATCGATACTCGAGCGACGTGACGACGCCCAGGTTGGCCCCGCCGCCGCGCACCGCCCAGAAGAGGTCGGGATGCTCAGTCTCGCTGGCCGTCACCAGCTTGCCGTCGGCGGTCACGATGTCGACCGATATCAGGTTGTCGCACGCGAGCCCGTGCTTGCCGCCAAGCCACCCGATGCCGCCGCCGAGCGTCAGGCCGGCGATGCCGGTCGGCGAGACGATTCCGGTGGGCGTTGCCAGCCCGAACCGTTGACAGTCGCGGTCGAGCTCGGCCAGCGTCAAGCCGGGCTCGGCCTGAACCGTACGGCGCCGAGGATCCACGCGCACGCTCTTCATGCCGGCGAGGTCGATCATCAGGCCGCCGTGACACACGGCCTTACCCGATACGTTATGGCCGCCGCCGCGCATCGAGACCTCGAGACCCTGAGCGCGCGCGAGCTCGACGCACGTGACGATGTCCGCGGCGCCCGCACAGCGGGCGATCAACGCCGGGCGATGGTCGATCATCGCGTTGAAGATGCGGCGCGTGTCGTCATAGCCGGCGTCCTCCGGAAGCAGCACCGCTCCCCGCAGGGAGGAACGAAGATCGTCGATGTCGGGTTTGCGAATTGCGGTCGCCTGGCTCATGGTGTTTGCTCCTTCTCGAGGTCGTCACGAGGCGGGACCGACTCCGGGATCGCCCCCAACGCACCAGCTCTTCCGCCGCCAGCCACAGCGGCAACCCCACGGCAATCAGGAAATTGACCAGATCGTTGACCGCCATGGTGGAGCCCACCGCCTACGACAAGGACGTCGTACAGAACCGGCTCCGGTAGCCCTTGGGGCTGACGCCAAGCGTGCGCCGAAACGCGATGCGCATCGTTTCCGGACCGCCGAATCCGCACGCGGACGCGACGTTCACGACGCCACGCGACGTCTCCTCGAGCAGCCGTCGAGCCGCTTCCACGCGTGCTCGCTCGACGAAGCGGCCGGGCGTCATGCCGACCTCACGAATGAACACACGGAAGAAGTTCCGCGGGCTCATCGCCACGCGCCGCGCGAGGGCGTCAACCGAGAGGTCCCCGCCGAGATGCTCGAGGATCCACGTCTGGAGCTCGCGCAGCGGCTCGCGCTCCGCCAGCTGCGTGGAGAGCTGGGCGCTGAACTGCGCCTGGCCGCCGGGCCGCTTGAGAAACACCACCATCCACTGCGCCACCGCAAGCGCCAGGCGACGGCCCAGATCTTCCTCGACGAGCCCGAGCACCAGATCCACGCCGGCAGTCGCGCCGGCCGAGGTGTAGATGGCGCCGTCACGTACGAAGATGGGGTCGCGCTGGACGGTCACGGCGGGGAAGCGGCGCGCGAGGTCGTCGCAGAACGCCCAGTGGGTGGTCGCGCTACGGCCGTCGAGCAATCCTGCCTCGGCCAGCACGAACGTTCCGGTGCAGAGGCCGACGATGCGGCGGGCGCGAGGCGCCGTCTTCGTCAGCCAGCGGATCAGGTCGGGATCACGGCGGGCGTCGTCCGGACGATCGACGCCCGTGACGATGAGCGTGTCCATGGGGCCACGCACGGAACGGTGCGAGCGTTCGGCCACCAGTCGTAGTCCCGGCCACGCATTGACCGTCGGGACCGGCGACACGACTTCGACAGCGTAACCGCGGTGGGGTGTGCCCGCTTGAGCCAGACGCTCGTTGACGGCATAGAAGATGTCCAGGACGCCGCCGATCTCGACCACTTCGGCGCACGGCATCGCGACCAACACGACGCGACGAGGACCCATCGCCGCCTCCTTCACGTGGACGCGGGCGAGTTATCTCATTGCCGCGAGATGGCGGCAATGACAATCAGCCCAAAGATCCTGCCACGGCCGGGGAAGAGTTGAGACGAGTCCGCGGCTAGTCGTTGACGTGCCGCGAGACAACCGCCGCTTCGCCGATCAGGCCGCGCGGGCGGAAGAGCAGCGCCAGCATCAGGAGCAGGCCGATCAAGATCACCTGGATCGCGGCCCCTTGCGCGGCGCGGCTCGGCGGCACGAGCTTGCTGACCAGCACGCCGGAGCCCGCCCAGATCGCCCACACGACCAGCGCGCCGAGCAGGGCGCCACGGTTGTTGCCGCTGCCGCCCACGATTAGCATGGCCCAGACTTGAAACGTGACGATCGGCAGGAAATCGAACGGGCTGACGAAGCCGATGAAGCTGACGTAGAGCGCGCCGGCGAGCCCCATGATCGCCGAGCCCAGCACGAACGCTTCGAGCCGGAATCGACGAGCGCTCTTGCCGAGCGCGATCGCGGCGGTCTCGTCCTCGCGAATCGCCCGCAGCACGCGGCCCCAGGGCGATCGCAAGATGCGCTCGAGCGCCCAGTAGACTAGCGCCATCACCATGACCATCAGGCCGAGGAACCAGAGGTTGAAGGCGAACGGCGTGTCGAAGAGCGGCGCGAGCGGCTTGCCGATGCGCGTGAGCCCCTGAGGGCCGCCGGTGAGCCGCTCCCAGTTCAATGTGACGAGCTGGATCGAGACGGCCACACCGAACGTCGCGATCGCGAGGTAGTCGCCGCGCAGGCGAATCGTGACGAGGCCGATCAGCCAGCCCGCGAGCGCCGTCGCCGCCATCGCCGCCAGTACCCCGACCAGCCACGGCAGGCCGAAGTTTCCGACGTACTGCGGCTGCGGCGCCGCGGTGAGGATCGCGTGCGTGTAGGCGCCGATCGCATAGAAGCCGACGACGCCGGCGTTGAACACCCCGGTGAATCCCCACTGCAGATTCAACGCGAGCGTGAGGACGCCGAGGATCAACACGATGCACGCGAAGAACACCAGGTAGGAGAGCATCTAGCTCCGGTCCCCGAAGATGCCCTGCGGCCGCACGATCAGGATCGCGATCAGCAGCAAGAATGGCATCGCGCCCTTGTAGCCGGGGCTGATCACGAGGAGCGACACGTTCTCGGCGAGCCCCACCAGAAAGCCGCCGACCACGGCGCCGCCGAGGCTGCCCGCGCCGCCGAGGATCGCGGCCGCGAACAGCGACAGCAGCAGGTTGAATCCGATCTCGGGATGAAGCTGCGGCGTCAGGCCGAGAAAGACACCGGCGAAGGCGGCCAACGCGCCAGAGATGATCCACGTCAGACGCACCACGGCCTCGACCTCGATGCCGCAGACCTGCGCGAGCGCCGGGCTTTCGGCCATCGCGCGCATCGCCATGCCGGTGCGGCTCCGGGCGAGGAACACGTGCAGCGCGAGCATGGCCGCCAGCGCCAGGCCCACGATGAAGAGCTGGTCCGGCAGCATGCGCATGCCGGGTAAGAGCTCCACCGCGATCTGGAGCTCGCGCGTGTAGTAGTGCGACTCGTGGCCCCAGATCAGGACGACGAGGTGGCGCATGACGAGCGCCGCCCCGAACGCAGCGAACACCAGTGTGAGCGGCAGCGCGCCGCGCCGCCGCAGCCGCCGAAACACGAGCGCGTCGACGGCCCAGGCGGCCAATCCCGTCAGCACGGCGGCGACGAGCGCCGCCGCGAGCAGCTGCCAGCCGAACGAGAACGGGCCGGTCGGCGTGCCGGGGCCGGCGAACGCGACGACCACCAGCGCCAGGTAGGCGCCCCACGTGAGCAGCTCGGAGTGCGCGAAGTTGGCGAATCGCATGATGGCCAGGGTGAACGTCACGCCGATCGCGCCGAGCGCGATGATCGCCCCGGTGAGGATGCCGTCCGCGATCGCCTGGCCGATCATTCGTCGTGGGGGGCCCCGACATGGCCCCCCACACCCCCCCGCGCGGGCGCGCCGATATCGCCCCGTACACCCCCCCGCGCGGGCGCGCCGATATCGCCCCGCACACCCCCCCGCGCGGGTGCGCCGATATCGCCCCCTACACCTCCCGGCGCGGGCGCGTGCGCTGCGCGCTTCGTCTGCTTCGCGGCATGTCTCGCGACATATCTCAGGATCATGTCGGCCACCGTCGCGCAGCGTCCGGCGACGTCGCCCTGGGCACCCATGTCTGCCTGGAAGATAGCGGAAAACGTGTACTGGTTGGTGACGTTGAACATGCCGAGCGCCGCGATGGCCTTGTGGATCTCCGTGGCGTCGACGTCCCGCCGGAAGGCGCCCTCCCGCTGGCCGCGCTCGAGCACGCGCCGGAGCGTGTCGATGATCGATCGGTTGAGCGAGCGCATCATCCGCGATTTTCGCAGGTGGCGGCCCCGCGCCTGGTTCTCGGCCACGACCAGCCGCACGAAGCCCTCGTGATCGAGGTAGTAGTGGTAGGTGAACTCGACGATGCGCCGGATCGCCTCCGTCGGCGAGAGATGATCGAGAGCGAGGCGGTCTTCCGCCTGCCGGATCTCGCCGTACACGTGCTCGAGCACCGCGCGGTAGATCTTTTCCTTGCCGCCGAAGTAGTAATTGATGAGCGCGCGCGTCGTATGGGTGCGCGCCGCGATCGCGTCCATGCTGGCGCCCTTGAAGCCGCGCGCGGCGAACTCGTCGATGGCCGCCTGGAGGATGCGCGCCCGGTTCGCTTCAGGCGCCTTCGGCTTGCGCATGGCCCGGCTCACGGCCCCGAGGATAGCGCGAGCAACCCCGGCGCCTTGGACGGAATTGACGATCATGTTAAATTCGAGCCCATCGCGCCATGAGCCGCCGTCATGCCGCCGAGGTCATTCCTGAGCCGTCCAATCCGCTCGGCGTGGACGGCATCGAGTTCGTCGAGTACGCCACCGCCCAGCCGCAGGCCTTCGGCGCCCTCCTGCAGCAGATGGGCTTCGCCGCCGTCGCGCGCCATCGGTCGCGCGAGGTCGTGCTGTATCGGCAGGGCGATATGAACGTGATCGTGAATTCGCACGGGGCGCCGCCCGGTCCGCCCGTGCTGGCCGCGATCGCGCTCCGCGTGCGCGACGCCGGGTTTGCGTATCGCCACTCGGTCGATCTCGGCGCCTGGGAGCTCGAGCCGCATGCCGCGGCCATGGAGCTCAACATCCCCGGCGTCCACGGTGTCGGCGACAGCCTGATCTACTTCGTCGACCGCTACCGCGACTTTTCGATCTACGACGTCGACTTCGTGCCGCTGGCCGGGGTCGCGCCGAAGCCGCCGGCGCTCGCAGGCCTTCACTGGTTCGGCGTCGTCCAGGCGATCCTGCCCGAGCGGACTCGCGACTGGCTGGACTTCTACGGAGCGCTCTTCGGGTTCGCCGCGCTGCCGCACGGCCGGTATTTCGGCGTGCTGCCCAACGGCACCCTGCTCGAGAGCCCGTGTCACTCGTTCTACTTACAGCTGATCGAGCCGCCCTCGGCGCCGGACGCCGCGGGCTGGGAGGAGGGGCTGGTCCGCGTGGGGCTCGGCGCGCGCGACGTGCCCGCGGCGGTGCGCGCGCTGGCCGAGCGCGGCATCGTGTTCGTCGATCGAGGCTCGGTGCAGCCGAGCGACAAGGGCGCGCTGACGCAGCAGTATCTCGGCAGCGTCACGTTCGAGCTCGTCGTGAGTCATCTGTGAACATCGACCAGTTCGGCATGGACACGATCACCTTGGCGGGGCCGCTCGAAGCCAAGCTCCGCGCGATCCGCGACGCCGGCTTCACCCAGGTCATGCTGAACGCGGGGGACGTCGTCGGTCATCCAGCGGGTGAAGAGGCCCCCGTGCGAGCGGTGCGCGAGAGCGGCCTTGCGGTCACCGGCTTTCAGGTGCTGCGTGACTTCGAGGGGCTGTCGGGTCACCTGCACGCCTACAAGGTCGACGTGGCCAAGGCCATGCTCGAGATGTGCCGCGCGCTGGGCTCACGCGTGCTGCTGGTGTGCTCGTCGACGTCCGCCCACGCGACCGACGATCGGGACGCGTTGATCCGAGATCTCCGCAAGCTCGCGCTGCTGGCGGTGCCGTTTGGGATCCGCGTCGCCTACGAGGCGCTCTCGTGGGGCCGGCACGTGAGCCTCTTGGGCCAGGCATGGGACATCGTGCGCGCGGCCGAGCGCGCGAACCTCGGCCTCTGCATCGATTCCTATCACGTCCTCGCCCATGGTGCCGGCGCCGGCGCGGTCGACGGCATCGATCACACCAAGATTTTCCTCGTGCAGCTCTCGGACTTCTTGTGGCAGGAGACGCGCTCGCGCGAGGACCGCATCGAGACCGCGCGCCACTACCGCGTGTTTCCCGGCGAGGGTGTGCACAGCGAGGACGTCGGCGCGCTGGTGCGAAAGCTCGACGACATGGGCTATCGCGGCGACTACAGCTTCGAGGTGTTCAACGACGACTACAAGCAGCTGCCGCTGCCGATGGTCGCCGCCCGAGCGCGGCGCTCGGTGAAGTGGATCGTCGGGCTCGTGTCTCGCCGGACGTTGCCGGCGCGACGGATCAGCCGGACGGCCGCGCGCTGATCCGTCGGCCGCCGAGAAACGCCTCGGCCACGCCCGGATCGTCGAGCAGCTCGCGCGCCGGCCCGGCAAATCGATTGCGACCCTCGGCCAGCACGTAGCCGCGATCGGAGATCCGCAGCGCCGCCTTCGCGTTCTGCTCCACCATCAAGACGGCGATGCCGCTTTCCGCGAGGCGGCGAAGGCGGCGAAACACTTCGTCGACCACGAGCGGCGCCAGACCGGCGGTCGGCTCGTCCAGCATGAGCAACGTCGGTTCCGTCATCAGGGCCCGCGCGATCGCGAGCATCTGGCGCTCGCCGCCCGAGAGCGTGCGGGCTCGGAGCGCGCGCCGCGCCGCCAGCGGCGGGAACAAGCCGTAGGCCCGGTCGAGGCGCTCGGTCAGCGAGCCGCGGACCACGTGCGCGCCCACCGTGAGGTTCTCGTGGACCGTCAACGTGGTGAAGACGTTGCCGGTTTGCGGCACGAAGCCGATCCCCGCCGCGACGACCTCGTGGGCGGGCAGCGCGGTCACGTCTCGACCGTCCAGGCGCACGCGCCCACCCTCGCACGCGATCAATCCGGCGATCGCCTTCAGCAGCGTGCTCTTGCCGGCGCCGTTGGGCCCGATGAGCGTGACGATCTCTCGCCGATCGACCGCGATCGACACACCGTGGATGACCGGGAGCCCCCGGACATACGCGGCGACGAGATCGCTGACGTGCAGATGGCTCATGGCGACTCTAAGCCACGGATAGTAGCCGAGTTTCGACGCGGATCGATTCTTTGGGCGCCGCCGACCACCGTGTCAGACTCGAACGTGGGACTCGTGACACCGTGAGCGCGCTGCTGACCACCCAGCCACGTACTGAGCCGAAGACGATTCCATCCCGGAATCGCGTCCGCGCGCTCGATCGGCTCGCCCTCATGGTCACCATGCTGTGCACCGTGGCCGTCTGTGCTCCGTTCTTCCGCTACGTCCAGTGGTTCGGCGACGAAGGCATCGTGCTGAACGCCGCGGACAAGATCCTCAGAGGCGACCGGCTCTACGGCGACTTCTTCGAGTTCGTGCCGCCCGGAAGCTTTCTGATCGGCGCGGCCTGGATGCAGCTGATCGGCTCGAGCTTCGCCTCGATACGCGTGCTCGCGATCGGCGTGATCGTCGCCATCGCGGCGCTGACCTACGTGGCGACGCGTGTGGCGTGCCGAAATCCGATACTCGCCGCGCTGCTGGTCGTGACGTGGGTCGTGCAGTCGCAGGGCGTCTGGACCATCATCAGCCATCACTGGTTCGCGACGGCGGCGTCGATGGCCTCGGCCGTCGCGCTCCTGTCGGCGCTCACGAGCCTCGAAGGGTCAGCGGTGACCCGGCGCACCTCCGTGGTGGGTGGCACCGGCCGCGACGGCGCCACCGCGTGGCTGCTGGCCGGGTTGTTCGCCGGGATCGCGGCGATGATGACACCGACGCAGGGCGCCTTTCTATGTCTGGCCGCGCTCGGGCTCGCCGCGACGTGCCCCGATCGGCGGCGCGCCATGCTCTCGGTGATCAGCGGAGCGGCGGCGTTTCCCCTCGCAAGCCTGATCTACCTCGGCATCACTGGATCGATCGCGGCCGCCTTCTACGACACGATCGTGTTCCCGCTGCGCCACTACAGCGACATCGAGATCGTGAGCTTCGGCGCCTTCGCGGCGCCGCACCAGCTTCCGGCGGTGGTGTTTCTTCAGATCACGTTCGTGCTCGCGGGGCTCGCCGCCGTGCTCGATCGACAGGCGCTCTGGCGCGAGCCGGTCTTTCGCGGCGCCCTGGCGCTGGCACTCGTCGCGGTGCCGAGCGCGTTCCCACGACCGGACGTGACGCACATCAACTTCGTCCTTCCGCTCGCATGCCCGATGTTCGCCCTGGCGACCCGGCAGCTTCTCCGTCGCCTCGAGCGCCCCACGCGCCGCGCGGTCGTGATCGGGCTGATCGCGCTCAGCGCCGTGATCGTGGGATCCGCTGCGTACACGCAGATCGTGCCCATCGCCACAGCCTCGCTGCGTCCGGTTGGCGCGGCGCGCGGCGTCTTCCTCGGCCCGCCCTCGCCGTGGATCGAGGCGGTCGCGGCGCTCGTGGCCCGCGTCGAGCGTACGCCGACCACCGACCGGTTCTTCTTCTACCCGTACAGCCCGATGCTGCCGTACCTCACCGCGCGCGAGCACGTCGCACCGATAGCGGTGATGCTACCGGGACACACGACGGCCGAGCAGTATCGTGAGGTCTGTCTTCGCGTGATCCGAGACGCCCGGTGGATCGTGATCGACCGGAGCTGGACCGACCCGCTCTTCCTGCAAATGGTTTACCCGAGCATGCGGGTCTTCGACCCGCCAGAGATGCGGGAATTCGAGGCGGCGATGCGCGCCGCCTTCGACGAGGTCGTCCACGCCTCCGCGATCTACGAGCTGCGCCGCCGCTCGCGTCCCGTCCCCGACACGACCTGCGGCCGGGTCTGACGCCGGACGCTCACGCGGGCATGTCGCCCAGATAGGCGTCGAGCACCCGCCGGTTCTTGCGCACGCCCGTCGCGTCGCCGTGATAGATCAGCCGCCCCTGCGCCATGACGGCGATCGGCTGGCACACGGCCATCACCAGATCGATGTTGTGCTCGATCACGAGAAACGTTACGCCGCGCCGGTTGAGTCGCACGATGCGGTCCACGAGCGTCTCGAGCAGCACCGGGTTGACCCCCGCCGCCGGCTCGTCGAGCAGGATCAGCTTCGGCTCGGCGACCAGCACGCGCGCCAGCTCGAGGAGCTTTTGCTGCCCGCCTGAAAGCCGCCCGGCGAGCTCGGCCGCCTTGTCCGCGAGGTCGCACAGCTCGAGCACCTCGAGGGCGCGCTCGCGCGCGAGCCGCTCTTCGCCGCGCACGCTGCCGGCACGCGTCCAGTTGTTCCAGAACCGCTCGCCCGCCTGGCGCAGCGGCACCAGCATGAGGTTCTCGAGCACCGTCATCTGCGGGAAGGGCCGCGGCACCTGGAACGTGCGCGCGAGGCCTCTGGCGAAGATGCGATCGGGCGTGAGCCGGTCGATGCGCTCGCCCATGAAGCGAATCGTCCCTGCTTCGGGCTCGAGCCCGCCGGCGATCAGATTGAAGAGCGTCGTCTTGCCCGCGCCGTTGGGGCCGATGAGCCCGGTGATGGTGCCGCGGTCGATCACGAGATCGACGCCGTCGACCGCGCGGAGGCTGCCGAACGCCTTGACGAGCCCGGACACCTCGAGCATGAGGCTCGATTATGGCAAAGCCGAGGAGTGGCCGCGACGGCGGGGCGCGGAGCGGGGCCGGCGAGCGGGCTACCAGAACCGGCGGGTCAGCAGGGTGGGCAGGAACGTCCGCGGTTCGAACCGGATCAGCTGCAAGGTGATGTTGTCGGGGCCCCCGCGCTCGTTCGCCAGCGACACGAGCCGCTCGCAGGCTCGGCTCGGCGGTCGAATCTGCGCGAGCCGCCGGATCTCGTGTGGACGCACCTGCCGAGTGAGCCCGTCGGTGCACAGCACCAGGGTGTCCCCGCTGCGGAGCGGCAGAGGGCCCTGCACCTCGACCGTCACGTGCTCGGCGATGCCCAGCGCGCGCAGGATCACGTGCGCGTTCGGATGGTGCTCGGCCTCCGCTGAGCTCAGCACGCCGTCGCGGACGAGCTCGGCGACCAGCGAGTGATCCTCGGTCAGCTGACGGATCTGGCGGCCTCGCACGAGGAATGCCCGGCTGTCGCCCACGTGAGCCAGGAACGCGTCGCGATCGCGGATGACCAGCGCGGTGAGCGTCGTCCCCATCTGCCCATCGCCCGCCGCAAGTCGACTCTCGCGGTACACGGCCTCGTTGGCGAGCTCGACCGAGACGCGCAGTGCCTCCGGCAGCGGCTCCGAGCGCTGCGCTTCGTAGTAGGTGTCGCGCAGCGCCTCGACCGCGATGCGGCTGGCCACGTCGCCGCGGGCGTGACCGCCCATCCCGTCGGCAACGACGAACAGACGGCCGCGCGACTCGAGCAGCGCGGGATCGTCCGGCTCGAAGGCGCCGAGGGAGTCCTCGTTCCGCTGGCGGACGCGACCCACGTCCGTCAGATGAGCGAACGTCACGCTCGCCACGCGGCCCGCCTCCATTGTCACTCGGCGCTCCGCTTGCCGAACCGCGATTCGGTCGTCTCGATGGAGCGGATGAACGTCCTGACGGGCGGCGGTGCCTGACGGTTGCAGGACGCGATGGCGCCGTCCGAGGCGGCGAGGTGGCGAACCTCCTCGCCGGCGCGATCGGCGCGTCCGAGCGCGAAGTAGGCGAGCATCAGATGACATCGGGCGTCGATCAGCGCCTTCAACCGCGCCGGCGTCGGCGACAGGCCTTCCAGCTCGACCAGGGCCTGGCCCAGCGCGGTGACGGCCTCGCGGAAGTGGGCGGTCTGGTAGGCGCCCCGCGCCTTGGAAAGCACGGCGTCCGGCGAGCCGGCCTTGGTCTCGCGACGCCCGTACTCGGTGAGCGCCTGCGCCAGCGCGCGCTGCTCCTCGCTCCACTGAGTCTTGCCGAGGCCGGTGTAGGCGTCGGCGAGCGCCTCGTGGACTTCGACCAGCTCCTCCAGGCGAAGCCAGGGTTTGTCGATCTGCTCGACGTCCCAGACGGCCTGCCGCAACGAGCGCGCCGCGGCGTCGTATTCGGCGGCGCGAAGCTGGCTGAGCCCGCGCTCGAGCCCCGCGCGCTGCTCACGGTCGGCGCCGGCGATCGTGTACTTGACGAACTTCGTGCCGGGCACATCGCGCGTGAGCTCTTGCGTGGTGGCGCAGCCGCCGGCCAGGAGACCGGCGAGACCGAGCAGCGCGACGGCGCGATTGGAGGTCACTGTTCGAAGAACCGCCCGGTATTGAAGTCGTAGCTGAGCCGCATCGGCGCGTCGGGCGTGTGCCGTGAGGTGATCCGCAAGAGCCGCTCGGGACTGCGCTGGCCGTCCATCTCGAACTGGACGCGATGCTCGCCGATGCCTACACGCAGGCACGCCGTTGGCGTGTAGCCGACCCGCTGATCGTCGACGTAGACCTGAGCGAACGGAATCGCGTTCACGCTGAGGCACCGCGACTCCTGCGGCTTCGCGAGGCCGGCCGCGGTGGCGACCGGCGGTTTCACGGCGGGCGCCTGAGCTGCCGCGGTCGGCGCCGGCGGTCGCGGCGCAGGGGCTGCCACGGTGGGACTCGTCGGTCGCGATGGCGGCGTCTCCGTCGCTGGGGCTGCCGCGCGCGGCGCCTGCGCTGCCACCGTCGCCGCGGCGGGTCGCGGCGGCGTCGCGACGGCAGCTGCCCGAGGTGCGGGTCGTGGCGCCGGGGGCGCGACGGGCTCTGCCTCGACCTTCACGGTGGCTGAGGTCGCGACGGTGCGGTTGACGTCGGGCTCGCGGCGAAGCGCCGCCCACGTTCCGCCCACGAGCGCCACCAGGCACACCGCGCCCGCTGCCACGCGCGCGGGGCGCGAGAGCAGCCTCGATCGCCGCACGTCCTGCACCGCGTCGCGGACCGCGCGGAACGGCCGCCTCCGCTGCTGGCCGGTGCCCGCCTCGCGCAAGGCGTTGGCGAAGTCCGTGGCCGTCGCGTAGCGTGCCTTCGGCTCCTTGACCAGCGCGCGCCGCACGACGCGATCGAGCGCGGGAGGCAGCTCGGCGTTGTGGTGGCGCACGGACGGCGCGTCGATGTTGACGATGCGGTAGAGCACCGCGGCGAGGTCGGCGGCGTTGAACGGATTGACGCCGGTGAGCGTCTCGTAGAGCACGACGCCGAGCGAAAACAGATCGCTGCGCGGGTCGGTTCTGAGCCCGCGGACCATCTCGGGGGACATGTAGGCCGGCGTGCCCAGCATGGTGCCGGTCTGCGTGTGGCTGGCGCCCACGATGCGCGCGGTGCCGAAGTCGGTAACCTTCGTGACGCCGGGTCCGACGAGGATGTTGCGCGGCTTGATGTCCCGATGCACGACCCCGTGGCGATGGGCGTAGTCGAGCGCCGCGCACACCTGCAAGACGATTCCCACAGCGTCGGTCAGCGGAAGCGGACGGCCCCCCAGCAAGAGATCGGCGAGCGTGCCGCCCTCGATGTACTCCATGACCATGAACGGCCGTCCCTCGGACTCGCCCACGTCGTGAACGGCGACGATGGCGGGATGCGTCAGCCGGCCCGCGGCCACAGCTTCATGATGAAATCGCTCCTTCAGGCCGACGCCCGCCTCGTCGAGCGAGACCAGCTCCGGCCGCAGGATCTTGATGGCCACCAGGCGATCGAGCTTGGGATCGTGGGCCTTGTAGACGACGCCGCTCGTGCCGCGGCCGAGCTCGGAGAGGAGCTCGTAGCGGCCGCAGAGCAGCGGTGACCGCTCGGCCGCCGTCAGCGCGGCCGGCGACGTCTCCTCGATCATCGAATGTCGTCCTTGAACGTGAGCCGGAGTCCGCCGATCTCGATCTCGTCGCCGTCTCGCAGGGTGGCGTGTCGCGTCGGCTGGTCGTTGACGCGCATGCGGTACCACCAGGAGGAGTTGCGCACCTCGTACTGCGGGCCGACACGGTTGATGTGCAGGTGACGCTTCGGGCCGCGGCAGGACACGCGGAGGTCGCAGCCGTCGCCGCGTCCGATGACGACCGAGCCATCAGCCAGTGCGAACGTCCCGTCCTCATCCCCGGCCTGCCAGCGCACGTGGGCGCGGCGCTTCTCGACGACGGTCGCCCGGAGCTTGGCCAGCTCCTCCGGCCTCATCACGAGCGTACGGCCGGGCTCGGCATACCCGCTCGTGGCGGCGTGGGGCTTCTGCGGCGTCGGCTCGGTCGGCACATGGTCGAAGAAGAGGGAGAACTTGCCGACGGAGATCTCGTCGCCGCGCTTGATGGGGGCCATGCCGGCAAGCGCTCGCCCGTTGAGCAAGGTGCCATTGCCCGAGCCCAGATCGCGGACGAACCACTGCTGATCTTGAAGACGGATTTCGGCCTGGTGGCGCGACACGGCGACGTTGTCGATGACGACTTCCAGACCCATCTCGCGGCCGATCCGGATGATCGGCACGTCGAGGTTGTAGACCTTGAGCGCGGTTCGCTCGACGACCAGCGTCAGCTTGGGCATCTGACCCCTCCGAGCATCCTGATAGAGCAACAGATGGGCCACGCGGATCACGGGGCAAAAATCCTTGTACGGCGTAAGGTTAGGGCGGTCATGCGCGGGTCGCCATGGGCGGCATGGACGAGGAACGGCCATCGCGTGACGAAACTGACACGCATACTCGGAGGCGCGGCCAGGTCGCGGCCGGACGGGGGTGTCTACTCAGCCTACCGAGCGCGGGCGGCCTTCAGCGCGGAGTGACGGGGCTCGCCGCCTCGGCCGGCGGGTGACCGGCGAGCGTGGTGCGCCGCACGTCGCGGACTTCGCTGTGATCGAAGCGCCGCGCCCGATGCATCGTGGAGCGGTTGTCCCACATCACCAGGTCGTTCGGTTTCCAGGCGTGCGAATAGACGAACTCCCGCTGCGTCGCGTGCTCGGTGAGATCGCGCAGGAACATGCGCGCCTCAGGGACCCCAGCCGACGATGGCGCCGGCGTGCGCGGAGAGAAACAGCGACAGGCGGCCGGTGACCGGATGCCGGCGCACGAGCGGATGGCGCACGGGTGCGAACGCGGTGATCTCCTCGGCCGTGAGATCGACGAAGCCGATCGCCTCGCGGGAGTAGATCAGCGAGTGCTCGCAGATCAGCTCCGCGACTTCGGCCTTCGTTCGCTGGTCGAGCGCATCGTAGGCCGCGCGCATGTCGGCGAACTCGGTGTTGGCGCCCCACGAGGGGATGATGCGTCCCGAGAGCAGCGAGTACTTGGCCGGCGCCGGGCGAAACGAGCTGTCGGAATGCCAGAGCCGATCGGCGAGCTTGAAGAACCAGACACGGTCCTCGGTCGACATGATCTTGCCGTGGCGGTCCAGGTTGGAGAAGTCCGCGATGCCCGGGCCGAGCCGATGTTCTTCGCGCCGCCGGATATGGCCGGCGGTCTTGTAGCTCTCGAGCTCGCCGAAGTTGAGCGTGAACGCGATCTGCTGCTCGTCGGTCAGCGGCTGATCACGAAAGACGAGCACGGCGTACGTGTCGATCGCCGCCTCGATCGCGGCCGCGTCCGCACGGTCGAGCGGTTTGCTGATGTCGACGCCCGAGACTTCACCGGCGAACGTGGGACGCAGCTGACGGATCGAGATGGACACGCGGCTCACTCCTTCGACGCGGTCACAAGCTGTCGTGCCCGCTCGACCACCGCCGGCAGATGTGATGCGCGATCGCGATCGGCGCGGGCAGGGACGCCCGCGACGCGTCGTCGACGCCGGCGGCGGCGCGCGCGACCATCTCGCGGACCTCGTCGCGGCTGAACCATCGCGCCTCGGCCAGCTCCTCGGGGTCGACGGTGATCTCTTCGGTCAGCGCCTCGGCGAGAAAGCCCATCATGAGGCTCGACGGAAACGGCCACGGCTGGGCCGCCAGGTACCGCACCCGCCCGCAGCGGACGCCGGATTCCTCGCGCACCTCGCGGCGTACGGCCTCCTCGAGCGTTTCACCCGGCTCGACGAAGCCGGCCAGGCACGAGAAGCGGGAGCCGGGGCGGCGTCGATTCCGGCCGAGCAGCGCGCGATCGCCGCGGATGGCGAGCATGATCACGACCGGATCGGTACGCGGGAAATGCGAGGCGCGACAATCCGGGCAGCGTCTCACCCAGCCCGCCGATCCGACCCGCGTCGGCGATCCGCACTGGGCGCAGAAGCGGTGGCGCGCGTGCCAGTCGAGTATGCAGCGGGCCTGCGCGAGGATCGCGGCCTCGCCGGCGGCCAGGTTCGGCGCGAGCGCGCGCACGTCGATCAGCTCCGTGTCGACCTCGGGTGCGATACTCGCCCCGGTCGCGTCGATCGCGAAATGCGCGCGGCCGTCGCCGAGGCCGAGAAAGATCAGCTGTGCGCCCGAATCGATCTGGTCGCGCCACGGCGCCACCGGCTGCCAGTCGAGCGCCGGCTTCGCCGTGCCGCGCGTGAAGGGCTTGAGGTCGCGCAGCGCCAGGATTCGGGTCGCCGGCTCGCCGAGCAATCCCGCGATCCACTCGCGATCGTCGCGGCGCTCGCTGGCGCGATCCAGCGGATTGCCGCTGAAGCAGTAGATGTCTTCCATGGCCGAGGCTACGCGCCCTTCACGAGCTGCATGAGCCGCCCGAGCGTGGCCAGCCGCGCATCGAGCGTGGTACCCGCCGGGTCCACCCGCAAGGTCGTCAGCCCGCTGGCCCGATAGACGCGCAGCCGTTCGCGGACCATGGCCTCGGTGCCCAGGAGGTTCGCCTTGAGCGCGATCTCGTCGGGCACGCGGGCCGCAGCCTCGTCGCGCTTACCGTCGAGCCACAGGCGCTGAACTTCGGTCGCGGCGTCGGCGTAACCGGCCCGCTTGAAGGCGTCGTTGTAGAAATTGTGCTGACGCGAGCCCATCGCGCCGAGCGTGAAGGCCAGGCCCGGCTTGCGCGCAGCCGTCAGCCGCTCGACGTCGTCGCCGAACGCGACGGCCCCGCCGGCCTGCAGATCGAGCTGCGCGAGCGCACGGCCGGCGCGCTTGGCGCCCGCTTCGATGTGATCGAAGAAGATTCGCGCGTGATCCGGCATGAACGAGGTGCCCAGCCAGCCGTCGGCGATCTCGCCGGTCAGCTCGAGCCCGCGCGGCGAAAGCGTGGCCAGGTACACGGGGATATCGGGGCGCGGCTGCGCCGAGGAGCGCAGCGCCTTGCCTTCGCCGCCGGGGCGCGGCAGCTCGTAGATCTGGCCCTTGAACGTCACGCGCTCGCCGCGCGCGGCACGGCGCACGATCTCGACGATCTCGCGCATGCGCGTCAGCGGACGATCGAAGGCAAGCCCGTGCCAGCCCTCGATCACCTGCGGGCCGCTCACACCCAGGCCGAGCACGAACCGGCCGGACGACATCGACGCCAGGCTGAGCGCGGTCATCGCGACGAGCGCCGGCGTGCGCGTGCCCGCCTGCATGATCCCCGAGCCCAGGCGGATGCGCGAGGTCCGCGCCGCCATGAACGCCAGCGGCGTCGCCGCATCCAGGCCCCATGACTCGTGCGACCAGACGTCGTCGACGCCGAGACGCTCGGCCTCGGTCACGTAGGTCGCGGCCTGCTCCCAGTTCTCGTTGGCCTCCAGCCGCAAGCCGATGCCGACGCGCATCAGGCGAGACCGGCGACCTTGGCGAGCTGCCCGGCGTGGTCGAGATCGTGCAGGCGAATGAACAGCAAGGTCTCGCGCCAGTTCAGCGAGCCAAAGAATGGATGCGCGATCGTCGCGTCGAGCCGCGCCGTCGGGTCCGCGCTGCGCACGCGCTCGAACAGCGCGCCGCGATCGCGCTCGAGCATCGCCCACCACTGTGAGAGCGCGCGCGGTGTCGTGTCGCGCGCGGCGACGTCGCGCGGCTCGCCGGGCGCCCGGCCGTCTAGGATCCGCACGATCGCCTCGCTGAAGTGCCGGCCGGCCTCGACGACGTGCGCCATCACCTCGTTGGCGCTCCACTCGCCGGGCGCGGGCGGCTCGGTGAACCGAGCCTGCGGCACGGCATCCGCGGCCTCCCGGAGCTTGGCCATCGCCTCTTGCACCTTGCCGATGAGCTGCTCCGGCGAGAGCTTCGCGCCCTGGGCCGTCAGGTAGCTGCGAATGCGCAACGACTCCTCGGTGGTCATGGCCGCGACTCTAGCACGAACGGCGAGACCGGCCGGCGACCGAGGCGCTGCGCGCGGCGCTCAGGGGTTCGTTGGCTGACCGAGCTCAGTCTGCAGTAAGCCTAGGAAGTAGTCCTGCGCGAGCTTGCGGGCCGCTGTGCCCGCGAACGACCCTGCCGCGGCCGCGATCAAGGGATTCGTCTGAAATTCCGATACGCCCTGGGTCCCCACCTCGACGGCGCGCATCGCCGCCGATTCGGACATGGACGACAAGCCCCTGAGCCAGGCCACGAACTTGTCCTCGACTCGACCCGGCTCCGCTTGCGTCAGCGTGTGCTCGCGGAACCCTGAGGTCACGTTGACGTAACGGCGCTTCATGTCTCGTGCGGCGTCGTAGGCGCTCTCCCCAAGCTGCCCTTGAACAGGAGCTCGAATATCGTGGACAGGATCGCTCGCTTGCCGGCCTCGATGAGCGCAGGGGTCGTCCCTGTCCCCACCAGGAAGTCTGCGACCGTCGAACCCTGGACCGCGCCCTGAATGGACACCCACCCGGCGACCTTCTCCCGGACACTCGGATTGTTGATCAGCATCGTGAGCGTATCGACCGAGCCCTTGCTATGCGTGACGAGAATCACGGGCAGAGCGGCGGACTTCACCATTGCCACGATCGCGGTGGCGTTGACGTCCGGCGGGTTCTCGGAGTCGAAGGGCTCTCCGACCTTTCGCACGGGGCGGCCGAGATTCTCGATGGCCTGCTTCTGGTCTTGCATCATGATGCCGATCCGGTCGAGCGCGTCCGTCAGAAACCCGCGGACCAGAACGAACTCCTTCCCGTCGAACTTCTTGCTCAGCTCGGCTCGCAGGACGCCTTCCGGCTTCTGCAGCTGCTCCCGAAAGAGGTCCATGTCCGCCGGCGCCGGCGTTCCCGCGATGGGCGGCGTGGGATCGATCATTGTTGGCTCCTTGCGTTGGGTTAGTCAGGACTGTCTCGGTTCGAAGCTTCCGTCTTGCCGCGCCGACGATCCTCGATACATCTTTCCCGGTCAATAGACCGGTCCGCGCATATCTGGGATGGGACGGCAGCAGAACCGTCCGGGAAATCCCCTTGACAGTCCGCGCGTGCCGCTGTACCTGGGGCACCCGGAGGTGAAGCAGCTCACGGCTTTAGGTTGCGCACCGGTGTAATGGAGTGACTCGACGACCAGGAGGGGCACCCATGTGCAAACTGTGCGACGACGGCAAGCCTCAGAGTCATTCCAATTCGCGGCGCGACTTCTTGAAGGCGACGGCGGCAGCGGGCGTCGCCGCGGCCGGCGCCAACCTGTTCGCGCCGCGTCCGGCCGACGCGCACCGCGACGACCCTCCTGAGGATCACGGTCGGCGGGACCGGCGCTACATCATCCGCGGCGGCGCGGTGATGTCGATGGATCCCAACGTGGGCGATTTCCCCAAGACCGACGTGCTGATCGAGGGCAAGAAGATCCTCGCCGTCGGTCCGAACCTCCACGCCGGCGGGGCCTCGGACATCGACGCGCGCGGGCGCATCGTCATGCCCGGCTTCATCGACACGCACCACCATCAGTTCGAGACGGCGCTGCGAAGCTTCCTCGCCGACGGCATCCTTATCAACGATGGGTCGAACACGCCGAGCTCGAACCCGACGTACTTCGAATACATTCTGCTCACGTTCGCCCCGGTGTACCGGCCCCAGGACGTCTACATCAACGAGCTGTTCGGGGGTCTAGCGCAACTCGACAACGGCGTCACGACGGTCCACGACGTCTCGCAAATCCATCACTCGCCGGCGCACTCCGACGCCGCGATACAGGCGCTGTTCGATACCGGCCGCCGGGCGGCTTTCGGCTATTTCGAGAGTGCGGGGGCGGCGATTCTCGGCACCAATCCCGGCAACAAATATCCGGACGACGCGATCCGCATCAAGCGCCGGTGGTTCTCCTCGAACAACCAGCTCGTGACGATGATCATGGGCGGCGAGGTCTACCTTCCCAACTACGAGAAGGCCTGGAAGATCGGACGCCAGCTCGGCCTGCCGGTTGCGGCGCACATCCTTTCTCCATTCAATATTCGCCCCACGCTGGATTTGCTCGCCGAGAACAAGGGCGGCGACAGCGGTACCTTGGGGCTAGGACCCGACAACCTCTTCATCCACATGACGGGAATGTCAGATCTGGGCTGGCAGGGCGTCAAGGACGCTGGCGTGCAAGTCTCGGTCGCGTTTCCGATCGAGATGAACATGCGCCACGGTGAACCGCCGATCCTCAAGATGCAGAGCCTGGGTTTGGAGCCCTCGCTGAGCACGGACGTCGAGGTCACGATGACGGCGGACCTCTTCACCCAGATGCGCGCGGCGATGACCATGCAGCGCATGCGCGTGAACCAGATGATCCTCGAGCAGGGGGAGTTCCAATCTCCGTCGGAATGGCCCACGCCGACCGCGGACAAGCCCAAGCTGCTCAACGTTCGCGACGTGCTGCGCTTTGCCACCGTCAACGGCGCGAAGCACCTGCGACTCGACGGCAAGGTGGGCTCGCTCACCCCGGGCAAGGAAGCCGACATCATCATTCTCGACGCCACCACGCTCAACGTGGCGCCGCTCAACCATGTGCCCGGAGCGGTGGTCTCGCTGATGGACCGGACGAACGTCGAGACCGTCATCGTGGCGGGCAAGGTTCGCAAGTGGAAGGGGCGCCTGCTCGACGTCGATCTCGATCATCTGCGGCGGCAGCTCGAGGCCTCGCGCGACTTCATTTTCTCCGCGGCGGGCGTCGGGCAGGACCTGTTCCGCGGCAACTGAGACGCGTCGGAGAGGCCGGGCAGTCGCGCGGGACGTGAAGCGGCGCCCGCGCCGATGAGGAGGCAGCGATGATGGACTCTCTGCATTGGGTCGGTACGTGGACGGCGGCGCCCGCGCCCGGCGAGGGCGCCGCTTTCAGTAACCATACGCTGCGCATGATCCCGCGGCTGAGCCTCGGTGGTCGTGTGCTGCGCGTGCGCATCTCGAACGCCTACGGCGTGCGGCCGCTGGCGATCGGCGCCGCGTACATCGGCGTGCGCAGCGCGGGTCCGGGCGTCGTCCCCGGCTCGAATCGTCGGCTCACCTTCGGCCGCGAAGCGAGCGCCGCGATCCCCGCCGGCGCTCACATCGTCAGCGATCCGGTCGAGCTCGAGGTGGCGCCGCTGGCCGACGCGGCCGTCAGCGTGCACCTGCCGGGCGACCTGCCCGCGAGCTTCGGCATCACCGGGCGCTACGCGCGGCAGACCAACTACGTGTCGCCGCCCGGCAACTTCTCGGCCGACGAGATCATGCCCGTTGGTCGTCTCACCGACGACTGGTACTTCGTGTGCGGCGTCGACGTGTTGGCGCCGCCCCAGACCGGGGCGGTCATCGCGCTCGGCGATTCGCTGACCGACGCCAACATCTCGACGCACGACGGCCATCACAGCTGGCCGTCACAGCTCGCGCGGCGGCTCGTCGCCCGGGCGAGCGGCCGACCGGTGGCCGTGATGAACCAGGGGCTCGGCGGCAACCGGATCCTGCACGACATCCGCGGCGACAGCGGCCTGCGCCGCTTCGATCGCGACGTGCTGGCGCAGCCGGGCGTGACGCACGTGGTGATCATGCTCGGCACCAACGATCTGCGGAACCGCCCCGGCAAGGCCGAAGAAGAAGTGACCGCGCCGCAGATGATCGCCGGGCTCAAGCAGTTCGCGGTGCGAGGTCAATCGCGCGGAATCAAGGTGATCGGCTGCACGCTCACGCCGTTCGAGAACGAGACGTTCCTGCCGGGCGCCTGGAATCCGCGGCGCGAGGCCGTGCGCCAGGCCGTCAATGACTGGCTGCGCAAGGTCGAGAGCTTCGACGCGATCGTCGATTTCGACCGGGCGCTCCGCGATCCGGCGCATCCGACGCAGATGCTGCCGATCTACGACTGCGGCGACCACCTGCACCCGAGCGATCTCGGCTACCGCGCGATGGGCGACGCGATCGACCTCGCTCTGTTCGAGTGACAAGGTGTGGCCCAAGAGGTCTTCTGGTGGCTGCGGCCGCTGGGCTCGTGCTCGCGGTGACGTCGCCGCTCGAAGCGCAAGTTGCGCCCAGCGCGGCCGAGGTGGGCCGCTACACCGGGCTGCACGCCGCGGCCCACCTGGGTGACCTAACCGCGCTCGAGAAACTCATCTCCGCGCGCGCCGCCCTCGACACCCGCGACGGGAACGGCCGCACGCCGCTGCACGTCGCGACCTTCGCTCGCCAGCGCGCCGCCATCCGCGTGCTCGCGAAGGGTGGTGCGGCGCTCGACCTGCTGGAGAACGACCGCTACGATGCGGTGACCATCGCCGCCGTGGCCGGCGACGAGGAAACCCTGAGTGCCCTGCTATCGCTCGGAGCGAGCGTCAGGCAGGTCACGAGCCGCTACGACGGCACCGCGCTCATCGCCGCGGCGCACCTCGGCCATGCGGGCGTGGTCAAGCAGCTCATCGCGGCTGGGGCGCCGCTGGACCACGTGAACAATCTCCACTGGACGGCGGTGATCGAGTCGATCGTGCTCGGGGATGGTGGACCGCGCCACGTCGCGACCGTACGGGCACTCGTCGACGCCGGAGCGTCCACCCGGCTCGCGGACCGGCAAGGCGTCACGCCGCTGGAGTTGGCTCAGGCCCGCGGGTATAGAGAGATGGTCGAGATACTCGAGAAGGCGGGCGCGCGGCGCTGAGCCCACCGTGCTCGACCGCTCGACTGCGGAGCTAACCGCGGGAGGGCAGGGCCGCCGCGAAGCTGCCGCTGATCAACGTCTCGCCCTTCTGGTTGACGGCCTCGAGCTCGCCTTCCACGAGCTTGTCGGCGCCCTGCTGGAGCTTCTTCGTCACGCGTCCCCGGCAGATCACCGTGTCGCCCGGCCAGGCGCGCGTGGCGAACCGCACCTTGTAGCGCCGCACGTTGGGCCGTCCCGCGAACGCCGTGATCACGCGGCTCAGAATGCTCGCGTTCAGCATGCCCATCGCGAACACCGTCGGATTGCCGGAGGCCTCGGCGAACGTCTGATCGTGGTGGATCGGGTTGAAGTCGCCGGACGCGCCGGCGTACTTCACGAAGTCGGTCCGCGTCAGCTTCTCCACCCGGATCTCCGGCAGCGCGTCGCCTTCCTTGACGTCCTCCCAGTAGCGCTTGTCAGCCATCGTGTCCTCCTCAGTCCTTCACGACCTGGCCGGTCTCGATGCTGACCGAGCGCGCCCGGGCCACGAGCGTGCCCTGCTGATTGCGGTACTCCGTCTCGGTCACGGCGAAGTTCATGCTGCCGCCTCGCTTGCCGGGCTTCTCGAACACGTCGACCACCGTGCTCACGCTGGTGAGCACGTCGCCGGCGTGGATCGGCGCCAGGAACTCGTATTCCTGCTCGCCGTGCAGGACGCGTTTGAGGTCCATCGGCAGGTGGGGCCGTCCGCTCCCGTCGTCCCAGTGGCTGGCCGTCTGCAAGAACGTCACGGGCGGCATGATGCCGCCGGCCTCGCGCCCCGCGTACGCCTCGTCGAAGTAGAGGGGATCGTCGTCCTTGATGGCGCGCGCGAACTCGCGAATCTTGCCGCGCTCCACGTGCATCGTCACGGGCGCGCCCTTCTGGCCGATGAAGCTCTTGTCGATCGGCATGGCCTCTCCTGTCTCTCCCCGGGATCGGGAACCGGCCCCGATGATACCCGAATCGGCAGCGGCGCCCGGAACGAGCTATCCTCTGGGGCGAGCGGCAATCGAGCGAGAAAGGGACCGACATGATCACCAAGTTCGACAGCCTCTACGCCGGCCACGTGGACATGGACGATATCGGCTACGGCGGGACCGCCGTGAACAGCCGCGTGTTCTCGAACGACCACCTCGTCACGACGTTGAGCAAGGCGCGCAACCTGGCGCGCCTGCTCGACCGGTGCGGATACGACACGTTCTGGCTCGCCGAGCATCACTTCCAGCGCGAGGGCTACGAGTGCATCCCGAACGTGCTGATGATGGCGCTCGACCTGGCGCACCAGACCCAGCGGCTCAAGATGGGCTGCGGGTTCAACATCGCCCCGATGTGGCACCCGCTGCGCCTCGCCGAGGACTTCGCGATGGCCGACGCGCTCACCGGAGGCCGCGTGCGCTTCGGCGTCGGACGCGGCTACCACACGCGCGAGGTCGACACATTCGGCGCGCCGCTGCTCGACCAGGCCGCCAACCGCGAGCTCTTCGAGGAGCAGGTCGAGATCATCTTCAAGGCGTTCGACAACGCCGCGTTCTCGCACGAGGGCAAGCACTACACCATTCCCGCGCGCGTGCCCTATCGCGGCTACGACTTGAAAGACCTGACGCTCGTGCCGCGGCCCGTGCACCCCGTCGAGTGCTGGCAGCCCATCCAGAGCGCGACGCCGCGCGGCCTCGACTTCATGGCCAAGCACGGCATCAAGGGACTGATCGGCGGCGGCGTCGCCGAGGGCGGCGCGATGCGCGGCGTGATCGAGGCCTATCGCGACGCCAATCGCCGGGCCGGGCGCGAGACCGAGCTGGGCGAGGGGCTCTGCATCGGCTTTCATTTTCAGCTCGCGGCGACGAAGGAAGAGGCCGTCAAGGCCGCCGCGGGCTACTTCGAAGAAAATCTCAAGATGTTCGGCCCGCTGCGTCTGGTCCGCTCGCTCTCAGAGGAGCAGATCGACGCGATGGCCGATCCCAAGAAGGCGCCCTACGCCGGGCTACCGACCATCGAGGAGGCGGCGGCGCGCGGCGCCTATCTCTGCGGTCCGCCGGCACAGATCGTCGACACGTTGATGCGGCTGGAGAAGGACTACCCGGGGCTCGATCGCGTGTCGGTCAGCCATCCGATGGGCGCGTCGGAGTCGATGATGCTCGAGCAGCTCGAGTGGTTCGCCGCCGACGTCATGCCGGCGTTCACACGCCGGTCTCGCTGACGCATGCGCGATCCTCGGGCGCTCATCAGCACCGTCGAGCTCGCGAGCCTCATGGGGCAGCCGAGCCTTCGCGTGTATGACTGCACGACCTATCTCGAGCCGCCGCCGCCGGGCAACGACGATCCGTACGTCGCCGTGCCTGGACGTCGAACCTTCGAGGAGGCGCACATCCCCGGCGCCGACTTCCTCGACCTGCAGGGCGAGTTCTCCGACACGACGACGCATCTGCGCTTCATGATGCCGGCCACCGCCCAGCTCGAGGCGGCGTTCGGCCGGCATGGGCTCGGCGCGGACACGCGCGTCGTGCTCTACAGCATCGGCACGATGATGTGGGCGACGCGCTTCTGGTGGATGCTCCGCTCGCTCGGCTTCGACGGCGCGGCGGTCCTCGACGGCGGCTTCGACGCGTGGAAGGCCGAGGGCCGACCGACCGAGAGCGGCCCGGCTCGCGGCTACCCGGCGGCCACCTTCAAGGCCGCGCCGCGCCCGGGCTTCTTCGTCGACAAGCGCGCGGTGCTGGCGGCAACGAAGGAGCCATCCGCCGTGATCGTCAACGCGCTCGGCCCGCAGTTCCACAAGGGCCTCGAGCCGAGCCGCTACGGGCGGCCGGGGCGTGTGCCCGGCAGCGTCAACGTTCCGGCGGCCACGCTCGTGAACGCGGCGAGCAAGGGCTTCACGAGCCTCGAGGACGCCGCGGCGAAATTCGAGGCTCAAGGCGTCACCCGGGACAAGCGCGTGGTCTGCTATTGCGGGGGTGGGATCTCGGCCACCGTCGATCTGTTCCTGCTGCACCAGCTCGGCTACGACACGCTGACGCTCTACGACGGTTCCATGGGCGAATGGGCGAGGGATCCTTCGCTGCCGATCGAAACGGACTGACCCGGAGGAGCGGCATGACGGGTACGGACATCAAAGGCCTCGGCGTGTCGACGACGACGACCGACGCCATGGCGGCCTACGAGCGCGGCCTCGACCTGTTCCTTCGCTGGCGCACCGGCGCCCTCGAAGCCCTGGACGCCGCCGCCCAGAGCGACTCGCGGTTCGCGCTCGCGTACTGCACCAAGGCCTACATCGCCTGGCGCATGGGTCGGGCCGATCTGGCTACCGCCGCGGCCCGTCAAGCCACCGCGATCGGCGACGACGTGCGCCACGACCGGGAGCGCCTGCACGTGCGGGCGGCCGACGCGCTGCAGCGCGGCGACCAGCCCGCGACGTACGATTTCCTCGGCCAGATCGCGGCGCGCTATCCGACCGATCGAATCGCCGTGCGGATCATCGGTCTCAACTGCATCACCCAGGGCGACTACCGCGGCGGGATCGACATCGCGCGGCGAAGCCTCGACGCCGATCCCGACGAGCCGCAGTACCTCACGATGCTCGGCTTCTTCCTGGAGCAGTCGGGCTACAACGACGAAGGACTCGCGGTGAGCCTGCGTTCGCTCGCGCGGGACCCGACCAGCCTCTACACGTACCACGCGGTCGGCCACGCGTATCAAGCGCGCGGCGACTATCGCAACGCGCTCGAGACATTCGAGCGCGCGGCATCGCTCGAGCGCTACGCGCACGTGCTCTGGCATCTGGCCGAGGCGCAGGCGCTGCTCGGCCACGAGCGCATGACGCGAGACTACTGGGGCTCGACGACGCCCCCACTGCCGCTCTACGAGCGCATCGAGCTGCTCTGGCGTCTCGAGATGTTGCGCGGCGCCTCGACGGATGCGGGGACGTGGCGAGATCTCGCCAACCAGGGCGAGCGAATTCTCCGGGAGTACGCCGACTGGCAGACGACGTGGATGCACCACTGGCTCGGCGTCGCGTTCGCGAAGGCCGGAGACTGGCCGCGGGCGGAGCAGCAAGCGGAACGCCTGCGCAAGATGCCGGCGGGTCGCGCCAGCGGCCACTGGTCGACCGTCGGCGTGGCGCTGCTCGAGGGCGAGATGGCCATCATCCGCGGTGACCTCGACACCGCGGCGCGAGTCATGGCGCCGGCGATCGACGAGCTCCACACCATGGGCGGCGGCAGCCGCGAACAGAAGGACATCTTCCGCGACGTCTTCATGGAGGTGCATCGCCGCCTCGGCCACGTCGAGCGGGTGATCGAGCTGGCGCAGCAGCGTCTGCTGGCGAATCCCCACCATGTGCAGTCGCTCGCCGCGCTCGCCTGGGCGTACGAGAGGAACGGCAACGCGCCGCTCCAGCGGCAAGCCTGCCGGCAGCTGGTCCGGCGGGCCGACGAGGCCGGACTTTGCGCGGAGGCGTCCGAGCTGGCCGCCGCGCGGCAGGTGCTTCAGACGGCGCCGTAGCGGGAGCGCGCTCTCACCGTCGTCACATCGCGCCCTAATCTCCCGATGCTATAGGCAGAGAGGAGGTGGCGATGTCATACGAGTGTTCCCGGCGTGAAGTGCTCCGACGTGCTCCGACGTGCGCGGCCCTCGCGATGGTGATGCTGTCCGCCGGGCCGCGCGCGGCGCTCGGCCAGCAGAAGGCGACCAAGGCGATGGTGCAATATCAGGATTCGCCGAAGGCGGGCCATCAATGCTCGAGCTGCTCGAATTTCGTGTCGCCGAGCTCGTGCAAGGTGGTGAGCGGTACCGTCAGCCCGCGCGGCTGGTGCGCGATCTGGACGCCGAAGTCGGCGTGAGCGCTCCGGTCAGTCCTCGGCGGAGAGCATGTAGCCGATGCTCCGGATCGTGTGGAGCAGCCGAGGCCGACCCTCGCCGTCGATCTTCCGGCGCAAGTAGCTCATGTAGACCTCGACCAGATTGCTCTGGCCCGCGAAGCCCAGACCCCAGACGTGATCGAGCACCATCGTTCGCGTGACCACGCGACCCTCGTTGCGGATCAGGTACTCCAGCAGACACGCTTCGCGGCCGGTCAGCGAGATCGCGCGGCCCGCGCGGGTTGCTCGGCGGCTCGCGGGATCGAATCGCAGGTCGCCGACCCGTAGCTCGCGTGGCCCGCGGGCGCCGACGCGCCTCAGCAGTGCGCCCACGCGCGCGCGCAGCTCGTCGTCGGCGCACGTCCTCGCGGCCACGTCGTCGGCGCCGAGGTCCAGTCCCCGGATCGTGTCGCCGACGTCGTGGTGCGCGGTCACGAGCAGCACCGGCGTCGACACGCCCCACTTGCGGAGCGCCTCCAGCACCGCGAAGCCCTGGGCTCCCGGCAGATCCGTGTCGAGCACGATGAGATCGTGCGTTCGGCCGTCGAGCATGACGTCGCGCACCGGCGTGGTGTGGCTCGCGGTCACCGCGTCGAATTTTGCCTCGCGCAAGACGCCGGCGATCCTGCTGCTGGTCGCAGGATCCTCAGCCACCACGAGAACTCTCGGCGTGTGATCGCCAGCGAGCGGCGCCCGCCGGATCGAATGGTCAGCTCGGGCGACAGCCATGACACGACACCTCAGGCCACGATCCCAGTGTAGACCCGGCTGGCAATCGAGGCGGCCGCGCGGCAAGCTACCGCGGTCTGTCGGCCTCGACCAGCTTCACGAGCTTCCGGGCCAGAAGCTGGTCGCGGGGCGTGACGTAGGTGATCCGAACCACGTCGCCCGGCTGCAGAGTCACCAGCGCGTCGGCCGCCGACTCGTTGACGGAGAAGACGGAATCAATCACCCTGCCGCTCACCACGGATCTCACCGTGAGAGCTCGAGCGGCGCTGTTCACGGTCAGCACCTCGGCGGTCATCGTCTGCTCGGAAACCGCGGCGGCCAGCCGACCGTCGGCGGGCCGACCAGCGGCACCTTGAGCAAATGCCCAGCTCGGGCTGCCGAGTGTGCCGAACGCCAGAGCCAATGCCAGCATCGCAGTGCTCTTGTTCATGAATGGCCTCCTTCCCGTAACCTCACGAAGAGGCTGACAGGCGAGTCTGAGAGAAGGATGAAGGTTTGCTGAGGGCGCGCCCGGCGCGCCCGGCATTCAGTCCGGTCTCACGGGGCGTTCAGGCGCGGTCGGTACGGTGGATCTGATGGCACACAAAGTCGAAGACCTCATCGGATTCACACTTCATGCGACCGACGGCGACATCGGGCGCGTGTACGACGTCTACTTCGACGATCGCCACTGGACCGTCCGCTATCTCGTCGTGGACACGCGACACTGGCTACCGGGGCGGCGGGTTCTGGTGTCGCCGATCTCGATTCGCCACACGGATTGGACGCGTCGCGAGATCGTCGTCGGCCTGAGCCGCGAGCAGATCAGACGCGGCCCGAGTGTGGACACCGACCAGCCGCTCGGCCGGCGCACCTTGGCGTTGTTCCGTGAGTGCTACACGATGCCGTACTCCTGGGCGCTCGGCGGATTCTTCTGGGGCTCGGGTGCGCAGCACGGCTCGGACTCGCAGGGCTCGCGCCGGCGAGGAGGCGACCCGCGTCTGCGGAGCGCGCGTATGGTCGGCGACTACAGGGTCACGGCGATCGACGGCGACGCCGGTCACGTCGGCGGATTCCTCGTCGACGACGGCTCGTGGGCGCTGGGCGGTCTGATCGTCAAGACGCGCCACTGGCCGTTCGGCAAGCGGGTGGTCGTGCCCTCGGAGTGGATCGCCTGGATGAGCTGGATCGAGCTGGTGGTTCACGTCGACCTTCCGCTCGAGCGGATTCTGCACGCGCCCGACGACGATCCCTTGCAGCAGCATCAGGAGTTGGCGCGATGAAATACGAACGACTGGTCCAGGGCGATGCGTCCCCGGCGATCGAGCGCTTCGTCGGGTTGCTCGCCGAAACACCATACCGCTGGCGCCTGACCTCCGACGGAAAGATGCGCGCGCACCTGGGGAGCACCGAGATGTGCGCGATCACCGGCGCGGTGCGATACCGGACCGGCGCCCGATTCAGCATCGGCGACTGGGTCCGCGCCGCCGAGGTGCTCGGGCTCTCGTACGCTGAAGCCGGGCACATCGTGGCGGCCGTCGATGGGGTCCGGCCGCTCGAGGCCAGAACCCGCCGGCTTCGCGAGCGGCTTCTCGTCGCCGGGCGCATCGGATGGTCGGCGCCGGCACTCGACGCGGTGCTCGAGCGCGAGTTCGGCGCGATGCCCGAGCGCGAGCCCGCCGTGCTTGCCGGCGCCTAGGGCTCGAGCGTCTCCTTCACCTCGACAATCGAGACCGACGGCATCAGCCGGATGCAGCCGAGGAAGAGGAGAAAGAACCAGGCGAAGCTCGCCACGACGATCGTCGTGTCGACGACCGTCGGCAGGTAGATTCCCCAGGTGTACGGGTAGAAGTCATGGGCGAGCGACGGGACGATGATGTTGAATCGCTCGAACCACATGCCGACGAGGACGAACACGCACACCACGTAGAGCGGCACCGGGCTCACCCGCACGCGCCGCCAGAACAGCGCCAGCGGCACGATGCAGTTGCAGAAGTACATTAGCCACAAGGCCCACGCGTACGAGCTCGTGACACGCCAGAACAGCGAGGCGCGCTCGAAGTGATCGCCGCTGTACCAGGCGGTGAACGCCTCGCACACGTAGAAGTAGGTGAGGAGCAGTCCGGTGACGAGCAGCAGCTTGGCGAGCGCGTCGAGATGCCGCTCGGTCACGTACCGGTGCAGGCCGAAGAAGTGCCGCATCGGGATGACGAGCGCGATCACCATCGCGAAGCCCGAGAAGATCGCGCCGTCCACGAAGAAGGGCGCGAACAAGGTCGAGTGCCATCCGGGAACGAGCGCCATCGCGAAGTCCCACGACACGACGCTGTGCACCGAGAGTACGAGCGGCGTGGCCAGCGCGGCCAGCAGTCCATAGGCACGGCGATAGTGCCGCCACTGTGAATCGGCGCCCTCCCAGCCGAAGGCGAGGACGGCGAAGATACGGCGCCGCCAGCCCGAGGAGGCGTCTCGCACCGCCGCCAGGTCCGGCACGAGGCCGACGATGAAGAAGATGACGCTGATCGAGAGATAGGTCGAGACCGCGAAGACGTCCCACATGAGGGGCGAGCGGAAGTTGGGCCAGAGATGGCGCTGGTTGCCGTACGGGAACAGGAAATACATGAACCACATGCGGCCCAGGTGGAGGATCGGGAACAGGCCCGCCGTCATGACCGCGAAGACCGTCATGGTCTCCGCCGCCCGATAGACCGAGGTCCGCCACCGAGCGCGGAAGAGGTACAGGATCGCCGAGATCAACGTTCCGGCGTGCCCGAGCCCGATCCAGAAAACGAAGGCCGTGATGTAGAGCGCCCAGAACTGCGGCGCGCGCAGTCCGGCCATCCCCAGCCCTTTCCAGATCTGCACGGTCCAGGCGACGATGCCCACGGCCAGCACCAGGCTGAACACGGACATCCACGCGAAGTAGGCACGGCCGGGGGGCCCGAGCGTCCTGACGACGTCACGCGTGACGTCGGCTAACGACGGCGCCGGTGCGACGGACACCGGGGGCGTTCGTCGTGGCTCTGGGTGCGGCATCCTCGCTGGTGTCGGCTCGGCGGGCAGCGCCATGCTCGTCACGGTATGAGCCGTGGCTGAAGCTACGATGAGGCCAGCCTGAGAAGGCGCGTCGAACGGCTGAGGCTACCGCGCCCGCTCGAGCATGTAGCCGACGCCGCGGATCGTGCGGAGGAGCGGTCGGTCGCCATCGGCGTCGAGCTTGCGGCGGAGATAGCCGACGTAGACGTCGACGACGTTGCTCGCGGCGTCGTAGTCAGGCCCCCAGACGTGCTCGGCGATCATCTCGCGGGTCAAGACCTGTCCCGGGTTGCGCAGGAGGTACTCCAGCACCGCGTACTCGCGGCCGCTCAGGGGGATGCGCCGGCCCGAGCGGGTAACGCGATGGGCGGCCGGATCGAGCGTCAGGTCACCGAGCGTGAGACACGGCGACCGATACGCCGAGCGCCGTCGAAGGAGCGCGCGAGCGCGGGCAAGAAGCTCGTCGAAGGCGAACGGCTTTGGCAAGATCGCGTCGGCGCCGCGATTCAGCCCGCTCACGATGTCGCCGCTCGCGTCGCTGCCGGTCAGCAGCAGCGCCGGCGTATCGATCTGAGCCGCGCGCAGCGCGGTCAGGATCTCGAGCCCGCTCGGCCGCGCCAGCTCCGCGTCGAGAATCAGAAGATCGAACGGAAGGTCGTCGGCCAGACGATCGAGCGCGACCTTGCCATCGGGCGCGAGCTCGGTGGAATGGCCCTCTTCTTTGAGGCCCCGGCCGATGAGCCTGGCGAGTCTCGGTTCGCATACGGAAATCAGCACGCGCACGGCGCCGCCCTTGGCATCAGCGTAACGCGCCTCACGGGCCGCCGCGAATCCGGGCAGACCTATCGCGGTCTGTCCGCCGCGGTCACCTTCACGAGCCTTCGGGCCTGCGGCTGGTCGCCTCGCGTCACGTAAGTGATCCGAACCACGTCGCCCGGCTCGAGAGTGGTCAAGGTCAGGGCAGCTGACTCATAGACCGAGAAAATGGAATCGATCGCCCTTCCACCCACCACGGACCGGACGGTGAGAGTCCGGGCCGCGCGATTCACGGCCAGGACCTCGCCGGTCGTCGTCTGCTCGGTAAGCGCCTGTGCCAGCCGAAGCTCCGGGAGTGGACCAGCGCCGCGCTGAGCGACCGCCGAGCCGGGGATGCCGAGCGTGCCCAATGTGAGAACGATTGCGACGGTCGTACCGCTATGGCCCATCGAGTAGCCTCCTCGTCTCAGCGTAACGCGCCGCGAGCCGCGGCGAACCGGGAGCCTACCACGACCGCTGCGCCGGGGCACCGGCTGGCTTCCGAGGTGCTCGTGCACTATTCTTCGCCGCAGACTTCGCGAAGCGGCTCCCCAGGGAGCCAGCGGAGAGGAGCAACACGTGGCAGCGACGCCTGACGCTCAGAACGCGCCGTTTCGTCTCGATGAAGCGACGATCGACGAGCTGCACGCGGCGATCAGATCGGGCCGCACGACCTGCGTCGCCGTCGTGCAGCACTACATCGATCGCGTGCGCGCCTACAACGGCGTCGCCAGCCTGCTCGTGACCGAAGACGGGCTGCCGATTCCCGAGGCCAGGGGCGCCGTGCGTGGGCAGGCTCCCCTGCGGTTTCCCGTCGAGACCGTCAAGGCGTCGACGATCCTGCCCGATCTGCACAAATACACGGGCGCGCCGCTCGAGCTCGGACGCATGGAGGCGACGGCGTCGGATGCCGAGGTCCAGCAGCAGTACGGAATGATCGTCGGCAAGCCGAACGCCGGCCAAGTGAACGCGCTCGCGACCTTGAACATTCGCGGCGAGCGGTCGGTGACCTGCCGGGGCGACTTCGACCGGCATCCGTCCGCGGGACCGTTGCCGCCCGGCGCGCCGCCGGTGTGCGAGATGTTCCGCCGGCTTCCCGACGCGCTCGAGCGCGCGGCGGAGCTCGACCGCGCGTACGGCCGCAATCCCGATCTCGAGAAGATGCCGATGTACGGCGTCGTGTTCTCGTTCAAGGATCCGTTCGACACGAAGGACATGCGGACCACGGCCGGCGGCGACGCGCGCTACGACATCGACTTTCCGGCGCGCGACCATGTGCTGGTCGATCAGCTCCGCACCAAGGGCGCGATCATCTTCGCCAAGGCCGTCAACACCGAATACAACGGTCGCGCCGGTAATCCCGGCGGCCGACACGCGCCCGCCAAAGTGTTGCCGTCGACGCTCGGCTATCAGCGCAGCACCTGGGGAGGCAACCCCGCGAATCCCTACGACACGACGCGGTCGGCCTCGCTGGGCTCGAGCTCGGGCTCCGGCGTGTCGGTCAGCGCGAATCTCGTGATGGCGAGCCTCGGCGAGGAGACGCGCGCGTCCTGTCGCGGACCGGCCAACCACAACGCGGTCGCGCTGATCCTGCCCCACAAATCGATGCTCGGATTCAACGGGGGCGCCATCGGCGCGGACATCTATTGCGACCGCAGCGGCATCCTCTGCCGGACGATCGGCGACTGCGCCAAGGTGCTCGACGCGCTGAAGGATCCCGTCGAAGGCTACTACGACCCGCGCGATCACTACACGACCGTGCCGCGCTCCTCGGTGCTCGGCACGCTCTACGCGCGCCACGCCGCGATGTCGGGCGCGCCCGGCGCGCTCAAGGGCCTGCGGCTGGGCATCGTGCGTGAATCGATGGTCTATCCGCCGGGCTCGAGGACCGAGGAGCCGATCGTCACCGCGGCGGCGCAGGAGATCAAGACGGTCCTCGGTGAGCGTCTCGGCGCGACGCTCGTCGAATCATCCGATCCGCTCTGGCAGCGCGACCCTGAGCTCGACGCGATGACGACCGATTTCCAGCGGGCGCTGGCGCGCCTGGTCCCGCTCCTGATGCCCGACCTCTTGTTCCGGCTCGGGCGCGACGGGCGCCCGTTGTTCAAGGAGCTTGCGGCGGCAATCGTGCCGACCGAATTCGCGCCGGGGAAGGTGTTCGGCACGGGCACCCTGAAGCCGATCGACTACTGCGTGGAGCTCGCCGAAGGCCGCATCGCGCCGCCGGCGAACCTCGACATCGCGACCATCCAGGAGCAGGAGCTCGCGATGGCCTTCAGATTCCACGTCCCGCAATATCTGACTCGCCGCGCGGCGGACTGGAAGGCGCTCGGCTTCACCGAGACGCTGGTCGATTTTGCGACGCTCAACGCAAGGTCGAAGTTCTGGGGCGACGACGGGCGCGCGGCGTTCAAGAACTGGGAAGAGGTGAGCGACCCGCGCAATCCGCTCGGGGGACGTCAGGGCGTCGACGAGCGCATCATGCTGCGTGAGCTCTTGCGTCGGGTCGACATGATGGTGCTGCTCGAGAATCGCCTGGACGCGCTGGTTCGGCTACACACGCCGTTTCCGCCGGGGAAGATCGGCGGCGCGTACCAACCGGGGCTGCCCGGTAATCTCCGGCTCGAAACGTTCTACGGGCCGAACGCGGGACTGACCGAGGTGCTGATTCCGGCCGGCTTCGTGACGACGGTCTACGATCCAGTATTCGCGCTGAGCCCCGAGGGCACGCGCTACGTGCCGGTGGCCTCGGATACGCCGACGATCCTTCCCGAGCCCGGGCTGCCGTTCTCGCTGGTGTTCCGCGCCGAGCCGGGCCGGGAGGACGTCCTCTTGAAGATCGCCTCGTCGTACGAAGCGGCCTCGAGGCGCCGCATCCCGCCGCCGGCGTTCGGGCCGCTGCCCGCGCGATAGCGCGGCGACTCGCGCCGGAGCGGCGCGCCGCCCGCGAGGCTAGACGCCGCGGTCGCTTCGCAGCGCGTCGACCAGCTCTGCCAGGTGCTGCACCTCATCGAGGCGATCGATCAGGCCCTCGACCCGCCCGACACCGGCCGCGCTCAGGACCACGCCCGCGAGCTCGCGGAACTTCCCGCGGAGCTCGTCTTCTCCATACGGGTCCTGATAGTCGCCGCGCGCGCTCTCGCGCAGTCGCGTCACCTGACGGCCATCGGTGAAGGTGACGGTCACGCGCGCAGGCTTGAGCCGCGGCACGGCGGCGCTGAGCTCGGGATCTTCGCGCACCGTGACGCGCCGGCGGAACGCCGCGATCGCTGGATCGCGGACCGTCGCGTCGGTGAAGGCGTGATAGCCCGCGTTGCCGCGAAGGACGAGCGCGGCCGCCGCGTGGGGCAGCGAGTACTTGGCCGCGAAGTAGTTGGCGGGGTTGGCCTCGCGCATGTTGGCGGCGAAGCGATAGGTGGCCACGTCGATTCGCTCGATGGCGGCGGGATCCGGACGAACCTCGCCGAGGATGTCTTCCAGTGCGTCGAGCGCCGAATAGATCGGATTGCAGCAGGCGCGCAGACGGAAGTAGTTGCGCGCGATCTCCCAGCGCTGCCCGAGCTCCTCCGTGACGGCCTCCGGCCTGAATCCGTCGCCGACCAGCTGGCCGAAGGCTTCCTCGATGGCGTCGGGCTGTGCGGCGACGCCGGCGAGCGCCAGCTCGGGCGCCAGCGCGCCCGCGAAGCCGCTCATTCCGCCGGCGACGTTCAACGCGGTGGCTCCCGCGACGGCGTTGGTGTAGCCCGGAGTGAGCACGAGGATCGCGCCGACTCTCAGCGCGAGGCTCATCTGCTCGCCCGTGAGCCCGCGCAAGCGCGCGCCGGCCGCGACCGCGCCGAGTAGCGGCGCCTGCCCGTTCTGATGCGCCAGCGGCCGCGCCGTCAACCCGGCGCCGAGCCGCGCCGCGACCTCGTAACCGAAGATCAACGCCACCAGGACGTCGCGCCCCGAGCGCTCGAGCCATTCGCCGCTGGCGAGCGCCGTCGGCAAGACCTGGACGGCGCCCTGACAGGACACGTAGCGATGGCCTTCGCACAGCTCGATCGAGCGCCCGGCCAGCCCGTTGAGCAGGGCCGCGGTCCGTGGATCCGCGGCCGGCCAGCCGGGCGCATAGACCGTCGCGCCTCGACCGCCGGTCGCGGTCAGCCGCGCCCGCGCGCCGGCGACCTCAGGCTGCACGGAGCCGGCGAGGATCACGCCGAGCGTGTCCAGCAGGACGAGCCGCGCGTGCGCGCGGACGGCCGAGGGAATCGCCTCCCACGGCGTGACGGCAGCGAAGTGCGCCAGCTCCTCGATCGCTTTCCCCATAGCGGCAGATCATAGAGCGTCGAGCGCGCGTCGGCTACTGCGGTCAGCCCGGAGCCGGGCTACTGCGGTCGGGGCGCCGGTCAGCGGCGGGGCGAGAGCTCGGGCGTCGGGGTCGCGGCGCGCCGGGTCGGCTCAGCGGCATCGCCATTCGGCGAGAGACCGAGCTGGTGCGCCAGCTCGGTGAGTGCGGCGTCCACGTCCGTGGCGATGAGCTCGGTCTCCGCGACTGAGCACTGATACGGATCGGCGATGAAGGGCTTGGGCGGATCCAGCATCGCGCCGAGCATCACGATCTTGTCGAGGTGGTACGGGAACGCCCGGCTCATCGCCTCGAAGTTTCGCGAGTCGAACAGCACCACCAGATCGCTGTCGCCCAGGATCTTCTCGTTGAGCGTACGCGACCGGTGCTCGGCGAGCGTGACGCCTCGCGCGCACGCCGCGGCCTGCACGTTGTCGGGCGAGCGGTGCCCACCCAGCGGCAGGAACCCGGCCGACATGACCTTCATTGCGGGAAACCGCTGCCGCCACAGCGCCGCCGCCAGAGGGCTGCGGCAGATGTTACCGGTGCACACGAAGAGGATCGTCGACCGCGCTCCGAGGGTGTGGAGGCGCGTAACGTTCGCCGCGTGCTGTCGCAGCGCGGCGGACGAGTGGAGCCGCGTGTGCCGGTAGTTCTGCAACGCGCGCGCCTTGTCTTTGAGGAACAGCGCGGTGTTCTCGAGGAACGGACCGAGATCGGTCCACGCGAAGTGATCCCAGCTCTCGCGGCCGATCAGCGGTCGCAGGAACGAGAGCAGCTCGCGTGAGTGCGCCGGCCCGGAGCGGCGGATCTGGCGCGCGATCCAGTCGAGATCGGCCGGGACGAGGCGCGTGTAGTAAGGCCGGCGGTAGCTCGGCTGCGGACCCGGGTCCGCGTCGGTCGCGAGGCAATACAGGCCGTGCGGAAAGTCTGCGCCGGCGTCGATGGCGAGCGCGATCGAGCCCCACAGACGGGGAGTGATCTCCATGAGCCAGAAGCGGCCGGTCGCCGGCTCGTATTTGAATTCGACCATCGCCACGCCATGCCAGCGAAGGTGGTCGAGCAGGGACGTGGCCGCCCGCAGAAGCGGCGCGGGCGGGGTGATCGACCGGCGGTAGAAGCTGCCGCTTCCGAGTCCGCCGCCCGTGCCCTCGTGAAGCCGCTCGTGCGCGAAATACCAGACCAGCTTGCCGTGGGCGTAGAGGCATTCGATGCCGACGCCGATGCCCGGTACGAGCTCCTGCTCGAGCACCGGGCCGTGCTGAAGGAGCCGGCGCAGTGCTTCCTGACCCGCTTCGGCATCGCGCGCGAGGACCGGAAATACCTCGCCCAGATCGTCGCGCGTCTCGACGACCTTGGAGACCGGCTTGAGGACGCACGGCGGCTGACCTTTCAGGATCGCGTCGCGGCTCTCGTGCGTGACCGACGGCGGCACGCTGATGCGGAGCTGCCGCGCGGTGTCGACGGTCCGTGATTTGTCGAGGGCCACCTGCAGGGCCTCTGGACCCGGCAGAACCGCGCACGCGCGCAACGGGTCGGACTCGGGCAGCTGCGCGAGGTGATGGAGGCTATAGCCCGTCGCCGGAATGATGAGCGAATAGTCCGCCCCGAGCGCGCGCAGCCACTCCGCGAACTCGCGCGGGTCCGACGTGGACGGCTGCGCGATCGTCTCCGCCGCCCACCGCGAGCGGAACGCCGGACAATCCGCGCGTGCCGCCACGTGCACCTCGAGGCCGCGCTTGCCGAGCGACTGCACGGCTTCGACCGCGGCCCGGCTGGTGCCGTCGAGGACGAGGACCCGATCGGATGCGTTGCGCTCAGCCACGGCCCTTCCATGAGGCGTCACGACGCATCTACCGGCAATTCAGGCATTACCGAGGATGACCCCAGGGAAAACCCCGATGGCGGGGTGGCTCCGAGCAACGTGGCTCGGAAGTGAGCGGTCCGGTCAGAGATGCGCCGGTCGCGCCCGCGCCAATCTCCGGAACTCCTTGATCCGCTTGGCGTGTTGACTTCGGTATCGGAATTGCCACAGGACTTTGGTATGGCTGAGTTCGACGCCCACATGAGGCGCCCGTCGACGGTGGCGCAGTACGCTGGCCAGGTCGCCCAGTGGCTGCGGGAGGATCCAACCATCTCAGCCGTCGAGATCCTGCGACGCGCTCAGACCCTCGGCTACAACGGCGGCAAGAGCGCCCTCTACGAGCTGGTTCGCCGGGTCAGGACGCTCGACGAGCGGCCGGGCGGGTCGCGACAGCTCATCGTCGTCGCGCCCGATCGAGAGCACCTCTACAACTTCTTCAAGCGCGCCTTCGAGGGCAACGCGACGGTTCAGGTGGTCCTGGACCGGCGGCTCGTGCCTCCGCCGAATTCCGAGTCGGCGCCGAGTGCGCGCCCGCCCCGCAATCGGCGCCTCCCGCAGAGGACTGACGGCCTTCTGCGCGCGATCGGCTGGACGATCATCCGTCTGCGCGGGCCGAAGATCCGCCGCGGTCCAGCCCCGACGGCCTCCTGACGCCCCTCAGCGTTCGAAGCGCGCGAGACCCTCGGAGAGCCGACCCGCTGCAGTACCGCCGATCAGCGCCGCCGCCATCGTGATCGCGAACGCCACGACCGTCGGGCCCACCCCGGGCATCATCGGCGCGAACGCTTGTGTCCGACCGATCGTGAGCGCCCAGAACGCGAACAACCCCATCCCGTAGAGCACGGTCGCCGGCACCGGCCGGCGCCGCGGATCGAGTACGATCAGGAGCAGCACGGGCGCGAGCGAAAGCAGCCGCGCGAGCGATCCGCCCGGAGCGCTGCCCGGCGTGCTGCCGTTCTTCTGCGCGATCGCCTGGGTGACCGCGATCGGCGAGGTCGGATCCTTGGCGATCTCCTCCTCGATGAAGGACACCGGCTGGATGATCTCGAAGCCCACGCGCGCGATGGTGGCGCCGATCGCGCCGATCGCGAGCCCGACGATCATCAGCACGATGGGCGTCGACCGCCGGCCCGTGAGGCGTACGGCCGTGATCAGCGCGAGCGGCAGGAAGAGCACGCCGAGGATCGGAAACGCGTAGAACACAACCCCGCCGTAGAGATACGCGAGTCGGCTGGCCGGCCGCAGTCCGATCGCGAGGCTGCCGTAGAACGCGGTCAGCGCGATCACGATGCCGAGATAGCGAAGCCAGCTCTTCGGGGGATACGCCTCGAGGGCGATCAGCGCGCACGCCAGCGTGTTGATCGTGACGCCGATCAGGCCCAGGAGATGCGGCGGACTCCACAGCGTGACGTCGATGCCGAACAACCGGTGCCACAGGTCATCGATCGGCGCCGCGAGCACCGTGAGTGCGATGCCGCACGCGGCCAGAAGAAAGCCGGGCGTGCCGCTGAGCCCGACGATGCGTTCAGTGCCTCTCGGCGCGCGGCCCTGCAGACGTCGCAGCGTGTCCCACGCGAGGACGCCGAAGCTGGCCAGGACGACGAGGGTCACCCCCGCGTAGGTCATCACGTGAGGCGGGATCCAGAACGAGTCCCGGCCGATCTGCACGTGCCACTGGATGTCCCACTGCACGCCCCAGGCGGCCACGAGGTTGGCGCCCAGCATGACCCAGAGTGCCAGGCGGTAGAGCCCGAGCGATGCGACGCCGGTCGTGGAGCTCTCGGTGGACCGCCCGAGTAGCGCGGCCTGTACTGTGCTCATCGGTGCTTCTCCTTTGTCGGCGGCTTCGTCGCGGCCGACGGCGGCCGCAGAGACGTGCCCAGGCGTCGCAGGAAGCGCGCCTGGCCTTGTTGGAACTCGGAATCGGACGGCCGCAGGCCGGTCACCATCTGCACGACCTGGGGAAACGCGTGGGGAAAGATGGTGAGCGCCATCAGCGCGAGGACCAGATACTCCGCCTCGAGGTCCTGCTGCAGATGACCGGCGCGCTGAGCATCGCGAAGTCGCTCGGCGGCCTCGACCCAGGCCTTGCGGCGCTCCTCTTCGGCGACGGGCTTGCGCTCGGCGCCGCCGAGCGCCTCCCACTGCAAGAGCCGGATGCCGTCGAGGCGCGCCTGCACTCGGGGGAGCAGAAACGGCAAGAGCTCGGCGGGATCCGCCGGCGCCGCGGCGACCAGGTCGAGGTTGGTCGCGATGCCCTCGCGCAGGACCGCGCGGTACAACGCTTCCTTGTCGCCGAAGTAGTGGTACAGCATCCGCTTGTTCACGGACGCCGCGCGCGCGATCGCATCCACGCGGGCGCCGGCGATGCCCTTGGCGACGAACTCGCGGCGCGCGGCGCGCAGGATGCGCTCGCGGGTACGGACGGGATCGCGGCGCGAAGTAACCATGTGGATACTGAAACCCCGACCGAGAGTATCCACCTGGTTACTTGCTGTCAAGCGCTCGGTCCGGTTTGGCTAATCGGTGGGGCCGGCGCGGTGGCGCCGGGCGGCCCCGAACAGCCGCCCGGCTCGGCCGGCGTCGGTCAGTGCTTCGAGGCCAGGCCCTTCCGCTTCACGTAGCTCCAGAGCTTCTTCGTCATCTCGGCGGGTCCGATCGGCGTGGCACCGAACAGCGACTCCAGGCTGTCCGTGCGGCCCCGGAAGCTGATCGCGTAGCCTCCGAATGCGGGCTTCTTTCCTGCCTTCTTCGTCATTGGGTTCCCTCCTTTCCTTCCGAATTGAGCCCCTTCGCTCCATGACTACCACGCACGGGGGGCAAGACCAAAGAAAACGACGACATCTGGGGCCCGGCCGCCTCCCCGTCGCCAACGCCCGCGCCCTGCCGTATCGTCGGGCGGCACCGCGCGCGGCCGTGCGCGCTGCAGGCCGTCGCGGGGCTGGGGTCCCCGCCGGCCGAGGCGCGCCTATCAATAGTCAGGGGGGCGACCATGAACGAGTTCGAGGGCAAGAGCGTGCTGATCACCGGGTGTGGACGCGTGCGCGGGATCGGCCGCGCGATCGCGGTCGCGTTCGCCGCGGCCGGGGCCGACGTGACGGCGACCGACATCGCCGCCGGCGGAACCCGCAACGAGAACGACGAAGGGCTCGAGGAGATCCGTCAGGGGTGGAAGGGCCTCGAGAGCCTCGCCGCGGAGATCCAGGCCATGGGACGTCGAATCCTCACGCTCGTGGGCGACGTGAGCCGGGCGGCCGACGCCGAACGGTTCGTCGCCGAGACTCTCGGCCGGTTCGGTCGTATCGACGTCCTGGTCAACAATGCGGCAGCTCCCCATGGCGCCGATCGTCGTCTCGTGTGGGAGGTCCCGGAAGAGGCCTGGGATCTGGTGCTCGACGTGAACCTCAAGGGCACGTTCCTGATGAGCCGCGCCGTCATCCCGCACATGCTTGCCCGCAAGAGCGGGCGCATCATCAACATGGCGTCGGTCTCGGGCAAACGGGGCACGCCGCGGCGCGGCGCCTACACCGCGTCGAAGTTCGGCGTGATCGGGCTCACGCAGGTCCTGGCGCAGGAGCTCGGGGCGCACGGAATCACCGCGAACGCGATCTGTCCTGGCAGCGTCGACACGAGCCGCCGCGAGTCGACCTCCCGGCGCGAGCGCGCGCTGGCCGCGCAGCAGCCGGGCGCGCCGGTGCTCAGCGTGCCGCCGACCGGACGCGTCGCGCGCCCGGACGACATCGCGCGGCTCGCGTTGTTCTTCGCCTCATCGGCGAGCGACCACATCACCGGTCAGGCGTGGAACGTCGACGGCGGGTCCGTGATGAGCTGATGGTAACCTCTTCCACCATCCGCGTGAACGTGACGTCGTGACCACGCCCAACACGTCGAACGAGTCATCCTGGCGGCAGATGATCGCCGAGATGCACGGCTCCGGCCGGCAGGCGGTGCTCGCCATCACCGGAGGCGGCACCGGTGCCATCGCCGAGCTGCTCCGCGTGCCCGGCGGCTCGCGCCTGCTGCTCGAGGCGCTCGTCCCGTACGACGAGCGGTCGCTCGCCTCGTTCCTCGGCTTCGAACCCGAGCAAGCTTCTAGCGTCGAGACGGCTGTGGCGATGGCTCAGCGCGCTCGCGAGCGCGCCGGGAAGCTTGCGCCAACCGGCACTCAGCTGATCGGCCTGGGCGCCACGGCAGGGCTCGTGACGGACCGGCCACGACAGGGCGAGCACCGCGCCCACATCGCCGTCGCCACCGCCGCCGGCACCGACCACTGCTCGATCGTGCTGGCCAAGGGCCGGCGCGACCGGCCGGGCGAAGAGAATCTGGTTGCGAGAGCCATTGTGCTGTGGCTGGCGCGCGCCTGCGGCATCGCGGCGCTGTCGCCGCGGACCTTGCTGGACGACGACGAGCGCTACAGCGAGGCGGTCGTGCAGACCGGCGATCTCGTGGATCAGCTTCTGGCGGGGGGCCTCGCGCGGGTGACGGCGTGGCCCGACGGCCAGCTGGCGCAGGGGGCGCCGGCGCCGAGCGTCGTGCTGCCGGGCTCGTTCAACCCGCTCCACGCCGGGCATCTTCTCCTCGCGCGCGTCGCCGAGGACATCCGGCAGCAGCCCGTGGCGTTCGAGATTTCCGTGATCAACGTCGACAAGCCGCCGCTCGCGGGCGGCGAAGTGCGGACCCGTCTGGCACAGTTCGCGTGGAAGTCGCGGGTCGAGCTCACGCGCGCGCCGACCTTTCTCGAGAAGTCGCGCCTGTTCGGCGGCGCCACGTTCGTGATCGGCACAGACACCGCCGAGCGCCTGGTCGCGGCGCGCTACTACGGCGGCGACGCGGAGCGCATGGGCGCGGCGCTGCAAGAGATCGCCGATCGAGGCTGCAGCTTTCTCGTCGCCGTTCGGGTCGACGGCAGCGGGCGCGTACGCTCGCTGGCCGACGTCGCCGTGCCTCAGCGCTTCACACGGCTCTTCACGGCCATCCCGGAGGGCCGCTTCCGCCTCGACTCCTCGTCGTCCGACATCAGAGCCCGGCGCCAGACCGCGTCCTGATCAGGCGTGCAGCGGCGGTCGGCCGAGCACCAGATCGGCCGCTTTTTCCGCGATCATCATCACGCAGGCGTTGATGTTGCCGGAGACCAGATCCGGCATCGCCGAGGCGTCGACGACTCTGAGCGCCTCGACGCCGCGCACGCGCAGCGCCGGGTCGAGCACGGCGTCCTCTCCGTCGCCCATCGCGCACGTCGCACACGGATGATGCGCCGTGATCGCCGTGCGGCGCACGAACGCGTCGATCTCCGCGTCGGTGCGGCACTCGCGGCCGGGCGAGGTCTCGCGGCCACGAAAGCCGTCGAGCGCCTTTCGGCCCGCGAGGTCTCGCCCGAGCTTTACACCTTCGCGGATCGTCCGCACGTCCGACTCCGCGGCCAGGAAGTTCTGCACGATGCGCACGGGCGCGCTCGGATCCGAGGACGAGAGCCGCACGACGCCGCGGCTCTCGGGATGGAGCATCACGGGGCGCAGGCCGAAGCTGTCCTCATAGGCCGGCCGGATGCCCGGGAACCAGAGATGAGCGCGCGCCGGCGCCCCGCGGAACAGGAACTGGATGTCGGGCACCGGCAGATCGCGACGTGTCTTCAGAAATGCGTGCAGCCGGCTCGGAAGAACCGTCCCGGGCCCGGTCCCGAGCAGGTACGCGCGCGTCATGTTGAGCGCGGCGCGATCCAGCCGCATCTCGGCATGAAACGGCCCGCGGCTCAGGCGGGCGTGGTGCACGTCGACCGAGAGGTGATCCTGGAGGTTCTTGCCCACGCCGGGCAGGCTCACCACGGGCACGATACCGACCTCGCGAAGGTGCTCGGGCTCACCGATGCCCGACAGCATGAGCAGCTGCGGTGTGTTGAACACGCCGCCGGCGAGCAGCACCTCGCGCGTCGCGGCGACACGCTGGAGCCGTCCCGCCCTGGCGTATTCGACACCGGTCGCGCGCCGTCCGTCGAGCACCACGCGCGTCGCGAGCGCGTGCGTCTCGACCGTCAAGTTGGGCCGTCCGAGGGCCGGTCGCAGGAAGGCGGCCGCGGCGCTGCAGCGGCGCCCGTTCTTGATCGTCCACTGGCTGTGACCGAAACCTTCAGGCTCCTTGCCGTTGTAGTCCTCGGTGTAGGGCCAGTCGGCTTCGCGCGCGGCGGCGAGCCAGGCGTCGAAGAGCGGATCACGGTTGCGCGAATCGATGACGGACAGCGGGCCGTCGCCGCCGCGCCACGCGTTCTCGCCCCGCTCCCACGTCTCGCACCGCTTGAAGTAGGGCAAGACGTCGGCGTACGACCAGCCGCGGCAGCCGTTGCGCGCCCAGCGGTCGTAGTCACCGGAATGACCGCGGACGTAGGCCATCACGTTGATCGAGGAGCTGCCGCCCAGCACCTTGCCGCGCATCGCCTCGATCCGGCGGCCGTCGAGCCGGGGCTCGGGCTCGGTGTCGTAGCCCCAGTCGAATAGCCGGCGCTCCCAGATCTTGCCGAGCCCGATCGGCACGTGGATCAGCGGGTGGGTATCCCGGCCGCCCGCCTCGAGCAGCAGCACGCGTATGGTGGGATCGGCGGTGAGCCGGTACGCGAGCACGCAGCCCGCGGAGCCGGCGCCGACCACGACGTAATCGTAAGCGTTACGATCGGCCATGGCTACGCGGGGCGAGCCCGCGAAAGCGGAGGGTGGCGATGGCAACGTTCGAGACCGCTCCCGGCGTGCAGCTCCACTATCTCGTCGACGACTTCACCGAGCCGTGGACCGAGCCTGCGACGATCCTCTTGCTGCACGGCAACGCCGAGAGCAGCCGGGCCTGGTACGCGTGGGTCCCGCTGCTGGCCCGGCGCTTGCGCGTGGTGCGGCCGGACATGCGCGGCTACGGCGTGTCGACGCCGATGCCGCGCGATTTCAAGTGGTCGCTCGACGTGATCATTGACGACTATGTGCGCCTGATGGACTCGCTCGGCGTCCGGCGCTTCCATCTGGTCGGCGCCAAGATCGGCGGAATCATCGCGCGAGCCTTCGCCGCACGCCGCCCCGAGCGAGTGGCCACGCTCACGGTGGTCGGCTCGCCGCCGCCCTTGCGCCGTGGCGCCGAGGGGATTCCGGCGCTGACCGAAGAATTCGAGACCAAGGGCGTCGAGCACTGGGCGCGTCGCACGATGGCCGGACGCCTCGGCGAGCGTTTTCCCGCCTCGGGCGTCGAGTGGTGGATCCGGTTCATGGGGCGCACGCCCGTGTCGACGATCGTCGGCTTCAACGCCGCGATCAACTACTCCGACATCCGCGCGGACTTGCCCCGCATCGCCTGCCCGACGCTCGTGATCACCACGGACGCCAGCGGTCTGGCGTCGGTGGACGAGACGCGCGCGTGGCAGGAGACGATCCGCGGCTCCGAGCTCCTGGTGATCCCCGGCAATTCCTTCCACGCCGCGGCGAGCGATGCCGAGCGATGCGCGCTGGCGACGCTCGACTTCATCGACCGCCGCGCCCAGGCGTGAGCACGACCGACCGGAGCCCACGCGCTACCTGACCTCGACGAGCTCCAGCGCCTCGCGGCTCGGGCCCTCGATCATGACCGCGCGCGTGTGGCCGAGCCGATAGGGCTCCTCGAGGAAGCGCACGCCCTCGCCGCGCAGCTTGGCGATCCACGCGTCGAGATCGGCGACCGTGAGCGCGATGTGGTCGTACAGCTGGCCGCGCGGGCTCGCGAGCGGCTTGTCGTCCTGACGCATGTAGCACGGCAGCGCGACGTCGCCGAACACGACGGCGGCCGACGGCGAGCGGAACATCCCTTGACGCTCGAGCGCAGGCCAGGAGCGCTCGGCTCCGCGCGGCACCCGGCACGTGCTCTCCGTCATCCCCGCCGGGGTCGTGCGCCCGGCGTAGACCGGCGCGTTGAGATGATGCTGATACCAGAGCTGAGCGCAGAGCGGATCGTCGTGGAACATGTGGACGTGGTTGAAGCGCTCGGCCGGATGGTTGCCCGCGTATTCGACCAGCGCGTCGTCGGGGCCTTGCATGTAGCCGAAGCCGCCGCTGCGCGCGGGCTGGATGCCGTTGGCTTTGGCCTCGGCGATCTGCGCCCGCGTGCGCCCGGGCACGCCGCCGGTACCCGGCCACGTATCGCTGCTGATGAACACCTCGCCGCCCTCGTCGGTGGTGTAGAGCGGAAGGAGCTTGAGGTTCTTGCGGCTCTTGTAGGTGTCGAGGCTCTTGCGCGTGTCGGTCACGTGCCAGCCGAAATGCCAGATGGCGCTCTGCGGCGACGTCGGCGGCGGCGCAGCGACTTTCGTGAACAGGACCAGCACGTCGTTGGGCGCCGCGAGCGCCGTGAAGCCGCCCCAGCTCGTCTTGGTACTCCGCGGGAAATGCTCGACGTAGAACGCGACCGCCGCGTCGGGATCGACCGAGTTCAGGTGCAGGTGATGAAAGCCTGGTGTCGGCAGCATAGCGTTCTCTCCTGTGGCGCGCCGGTCGCGGCGCGACCGTGTTCCGCGAGCGCCCCGATTTAGCCAGCAAAGCGGGCGGCGATCAAGTCACCCCGCGCCGGCGCCGCGGCGGCATTCCGCGCCCGCGCGCATCGGAGTATCATCCCGAATAACGACTGACCCGGAGGGCGCCCCATGTCGAGCAACGGACAGCACGACCCCAAGAAGCTCCGCGCGAGCCTGAAGCATCCGATCATCGATGCGGACGGCCACTGGGCCGAGTTCGCCCCGCACATGCGCGAGGAGTTCCGGAAGATCGGCGGTGACACGGCCGTCGAGGCGCTGGCGATGGCCAGCGCGCGCATCCCGAACTCGCTCAGCATGTCAGTCGCCGAGCGCCGCCGCCGCCGGGTTGGGCAGGAGGCGTTCTGGTTCCTGCCGACCAAGAACACGCTCGATCGCGCGACGGCGATGATGCCGCGGCTGCTCTACGAGCGCCTGGACGACCTCGGCCTGGACTTCTCCGTGATCTATCCGACCGCCGGGCTCGGCTACTATCGACTGCCGCCGGACAAGCTGCGGCGCGCGCTGTGCCGCGCCTACAACGTGTTCACGATGGATCAGTTCCGTCCGTACGGCGACCGGCTCATTCCTGCGGCGATCATTCCGATGTACACGCCCGAAGAGGCGATCGAGGAGCTCGAGTTCGCGTCGAAGCAGCTCGGCTACAAGGTGGTCATGATGGGCAGCCTGATCCGCCGTCCGATCCAGGCGCTGGTCGAGGAGCACCCGGAGGCCGCGAAGTTCGTCGAGTGGTACGACCCGATCGCGATCGACAGCATCTACGACTACGACCCGGTCTGGGCCAAGTGCCGCGAGCTCCGCATCTCGCCGAGCTTCCACAACGGCGCGCGCTCGATCCTGCTCCGCAACTCGCCGTCGAACTTCTGCTACAACCACATCGGCCACTTCGCCTCCGCCAGCGAGGCGATGGCCAAGTCGATCTTCCTGGGCGGCGTCACGCGCCGCTTCCCCGAGATCAATTTCGCCTTCCTCGAGGGCGGCGTGGGCTGGGCGTGCTCGCTCTTCGCCGACCTCATCGGGCATTGGGAGAAGCGCAAGCGCGACGCGCTCGAGAACACGAACCCGGCGCGCCTGGACCGGACGAAGCTGCTCGAGCTCGCGGAGAAGTACGGCAAGCCGACGGTGATCGAAGCGGTCCGCCGCGGCGAGGGGCTCGACGACAACGGCGACGGCACCGGCGGCGTCGAGGACCTCGACGACTACTCGGCTTGCCGGATCACCAGCAAACAGGACTTCAACGACCTCTACGTCAAGCGCTTCTTCTTCGGCTGCGAGGCCGACGACCCCATTAACGCATGGGCATTCAACCGGAAGGCGAACCCCATGCACGTTCGGCTGAACGCGTTCTTCAGCTCCGACATCGGCCACTTCGACGTGCCCGACATGACCGAGGTCGTCCCCGAGGCGTACGAGCTGGTCGAGCACGGGCTTCTCGACGAGAACGACTTCCGCGACTTCGTGTTCGAGAATGCCGTGCGCCTCTGGGGCCAGCTCAACCCGGACTTCTTCAAGGGCACCGTGGTCGAGAAGCAGGCGGCGGAGGTGCTGGCCCGGGCCAAATGAAGCGCCGGGTCGCGCTGATCGGCACGGGCGGCACGATCTCGTCGATCGGCCGCGACAGCCTCGATCTGTGGGAGTACATGGACACGAGCCGCAAGGCGGAGCCGGCCGAGCTCCTCCAGCGGTTTCCCGAGGTTGCGGCGGCCGCTGACGTCATTTCGGTCGGCTTTCGCTCGGTGGGTAGCACGGCGATCGGCCCGGCCGAATGGCTGGCGCTCACCGCCGCGGTGCACGAGGCCGTCGACCGCCAGGCGCCGCTCGACGGTGTCGCCATCACGCACGGGACCGCAACGCTCGAGGAGACCGCCTACTTCCTTCACCTCACCTTGAAGAGCGATGCCGCCGTCGTGCTGGTGGGCGCGCAGCGTCCGGCGAGCGGCTTGAGCTCCGACGCCGGGCTCAATCTCCTGAACGCCGTTCGCGTCGCCGGATCGCGCGAGGCGCGTGGCATGGGCGTGCTCGTGCTCCTGAACGACGAGATCCAGAGCGCCCGCGACGTCACGAAGTCGTCGACCTTGCGCCTGGAGGCGTTCCGCAGCCACGATCTCGGCATGCTGGGCTACGCCGATCCGGACGGTCGAGTCGCGATCTACCGGAGGCCGACGCGCCGCCACGCGCCCGACACAGAGTTCGACGTGCGCGGCCGCACCGAGCTGCCGCGCGTCGACATCGCGGCCTCGTACGCCGGAGCCGACGGGACCGCGATCCGAGCCTTCGTGGCCGCCGGCGCTCGCGCGATCGTATCGGCGTCGCTGCCGCCCGGCGTCGTGACACCAGCCGAGACCGAGGCCCTGCTGGACGCGCGCAAACGGGGCGTCCTGATCGTGATATCGAGCCGGGCGGGGAGCGGACGCGTCCTGCCGCGCACGGTTCTTCGCCGTCAGGACCTGGTTGTCGCCGACAACCTCACGCCGCAGAAGGCGCGCGTCCTCGCGATGCTGGCCTTGACCCGCACCAACGATCCGGGCGAGGTCCAGCGCATGTTCGACGAGTACTAGAGGCTCTGGCCAATCCGGACCACGTGTCCGGAATGTTCCGTCCGGCCAGAAACACACCACGGCCGTTTCCGGCCCGAAGCGCATAACCCATTGAAGACACAGGCTATTCCGTTCGGCATCGACTTTGCCCTAGTACCAGGGCATGAACAGGTTGGGAACCCGGTCCCTGATGGCCCTGACGGTGGCGGCGGTTGCCGCAACCGCCACGCCGGCGGCCGCCCAGGTCTACAAGCGCACGGCCGCGGACGGGACCACGTACTTCACGAACATCCACCCGAACCCAACTACTCAGCGGGCGTCCTATACGCAGGCCGTGAGCCGCGAGCCCCAGCGCCCGTCCTCGACCGACTACGGCATCTACTCGCGCGAGATCGCCGAGGCGTCGGCGCGGTACGGAGTGCCGGAGCGCCTGATCTGGGCGGTCATCCGGGTCGAATCGGGGTTCGATCCGCGCGCGGTGTCGCCCAAGGGCGCGCGCGGGCTCATGCAGCTGATGCCGGAGACCGCGGCGGTGCTCGGCGTGCGGGATGCGTTCAATCCGCGCGAGAACATCCACGCGGGCACGCGCCATCTGCGCGGCATGATGGAGCGCTTCCGCCACGATCTGCCGATGGCGATCGCCGCGTACAACGCGGGCGACAAGCCCGTGGCAACGTTTCGCGGTATTCCACCTTATCCCGAGACGCGTGAGTACGTGGCGCGCGTGCTTCGTCTCTATGGCGCGCCGCTCGCGTGGGAGCTGCAGGGAAGCGGGATCCAGCAGGTGGTCGGCCGGGACGGCAGCGTGACCTACACGAACGTCTCGCCGCGCCGGACGGCAGCGCTTCTGGGTCGGTAGTCCGACTCACCTCGCAGCAAAATCCGCTCGTGAAAACAGAAAGGAGGCGGCACGGGCCCGCCTCCTTTCGGATGAAACGCGAGAGCTTACTTCGCCTTGACTGCGAAATGCGCCCGGCGGTTCTTGCTCCAGCAGTCCTCGCTGGCCTCGGCGCACATCGGGCGCTGTTCGCCGTAGCTGATCACGGCGATCCGGTTGGCCCGGACGCCGCGCGAGACGAGATAGTTCATCGACGCCTTCGCCCGGCGCTCGCTGAGCGCAAGGTTGTAGTCGGGCGTTCCGCGCTGGTCGGCGTGCCCTTCGATCAGCACGAGCCAGCCGGGATTGGCCTTCATTAAGTCCGCGTTCTGATCGAGCAGCTGCGCGTCTTCGGTACGAATCTCGTAGGAATCGAACTCGAAGCGGATGTCCCGGAGGTCCGTCTTGGCGGTGAATTCCTTCGGGTTGACCCTGGCGGCGCCCTGCGCCGTCGAGCCGCCGGAGCCGTAGCGATCGGCGGCCGCGGACCCGACCGCACGACCTCCATCTGTGGTTCCAGTAGGTGAGGGTGCCGACGAAGAGTCGGACTGGGCGTTCGGCGTCATCGCGCATCCGGCAAGAACGGGCACCGACGCCAGCATCAGGACGAGAGCGATCTGAGAGTAGCGCTTCACGTGAGTTCCTCCCTTCCGCGAGCCCTTGGATGGGGCCGCGATTCGGTCGCGGGCCGCGGGCGCAAAAGCAAAATGCACATCCGGTGCCCGAGGCGCAGACGAGCCGGATGTGGTGCAATATCCGCGAATTAGCGGCGGGGATAGGCCGGCCCCCATCGACGAGACGGCACCTCGGGCTCGAGTGACTTGCCAGAACGTCAGACAGAAGCCGCCATCCCGGCACTTAAAGGCGGGAAAGCATGATGGCCCTCATCCGGCGGTCGCTCGCGGTGGCGCTGCTCGCGTGCCTGTTCTCGGCGCCGGCGGCGCTGGCCGAATCGGTGTGGGATGCGCTTCGCGTGCCGGGCAGTGTGGTGGTGCTCCGCCACAGCTACGCCCCCGGCAGCTTCGATCCTCCCGATGCCAAGCTCGAGGACTGCTCGACCCAGCGCAATCTGGACGAGGGCGGCCGCGCGCAGGCGGCGCGAATCGGCGAGGCCTTTAAAAAGAACGCAATCGCGGTCGGCAAGGTACTCTCGAGTCCGCGCTGCCGGTGCCTCGATACCGCGCGACTGGCCTTTGGTCGGGCGGAGCCTCTCGACGCCCTTCAGGGCGCCCTCAACGACGGCGAGCTGCGCCGGCGCCGTCTAGCCGAGACCAAGGCCGTCGTCGACGCCCACCGGGGCGGCGCCCCGCTCGTGATCGTGACGCATGGCAGCGTCGTAACGGATCTGACCGGCCGGAACATCCGAATGGGCGAATTCGTGGTGCTGCGGCGCGGGCCGGACGGAACCCACACGGTCGCGGGCCAGTTGTACGTCGAGTAAGGCCGCGTGCCCCGGACCAGCCAGATCCACACCGACCGACTGGAGGAACGCATGAAGCGTATCGCGCTACTGCTCGCCGTGACCCTCGTTGCGGCGTCCTGCACCACCACCACGTCGCAGCAGCCTCAGGGCAAAGACCTCGTGAACCGCGCCGTCCAGGCCGTCGGCGGCGCCGACGCGCTCGCCAGGGTGAAGACGATCACGGTGCAGGGCACCGTCCGGCAGTGGGAGCCCGAGCAGTCGATGGACGCCGGCGGCGAGATGCGGTTCGCCTGCGGGTCGACGTTCACCTTGGCCAGCGACGTCGCCAGCGGCGCCACGCGGGTCGACTGGGTGCGCAACTTCCAGTACCCGGCGCCGCGCACATTCACCTTCAGCGAAGTGGTCACGTCGGACGCAGGCTACGTCGCCGGCATCGACAGCAACGGCCGCACGAAGCAGAGCCTGGACTCGACGCCGCCGGCTCACTCGATGTCGGGACTGCGGCTCGCGACCTCGCAGCGTGAGCTTCGGCGCGGCTCGACCTTGCTGCTCCTGGAGATGCAGAAGAATCCGGATCGCGTGTCCCCGACGGCTGACGTGACGGTCGGGAGCACGACCTATCCGGCCGTGAACTATCGCGCCGGCGATCAGACGTTCACGGTCATGTTCGATCGGGTGAATGGGCTGCCGGCCCGCGTGCGCACCCTGGACTACGACAACATCTGGGGCGACGTCACCTACGACGTCGTGCTCGCCGACTGGCAGACCAAGGACGGCCTGACGATGACGCTGAGCCGGACGTACGAGCTCAACGGCCGTCCGATCATGGAGATCAAGACGACCGACGCCCGGGTCAACGCGCCGATCGCGGCCGAGCAGCTGATGATTCCGGCCGCGGTCAAGGCCGGCGCGTCCAAGCCCGCGACGGATGCCGTGCCGTATCAGTGGGTCATCCGGCGCCAGTTCATCGGCACCTATCTGGACTCGGATGCGATCAGCTACGATCCCAAGGCGTCGCCGGGGCTGCGGCTCAACGAGCTGGCGCCCGGCGTGCAGCACGTGGTCGGCGGCTCGCACAACAGCATGATCATCGAGATGAAGGAGTACCTGGTGGTCTTCGACGCGCCGGTCGGCGACGCCACGTCCAAGTGGATCCTCGACGCCGCCCGCGCGAAGTATCCCAACAAGCCCGTGAAGTACGTGGTGCTGACGCACCACCACATGGATCACGCCGGCGGCCTGCGGGCGTTCGCGGCGCAGGGCGCGACGGTCGTCACCGGCAAGGGCACCGCGGAGCATTTCCGCCGCGTGCTCGCGGCGCCGTTCACGCGCAATCCCGACCTGCCCGCGCGTGACCTCAAGTCGACCCCGATCATCGAGGTGACCGACAAGCAGGTGTTCGGCGACGGAACGCGCGAAGTCGGCGCCTACGTGATCGACAACCCGCACTCGAACGGGCTGATGATCGGCTACGTGTCCGACGCGAAGATCGCGTACGTGACCGACATCTGGAGCCCGGGCGCGGCGCCGCTGCCGGCGAAGCTGTCCCCGCCGCTGGCCGCGCTCGTCACCGGCGTGAAGAAGGCCGGCATCGCGCCCGCGAAGTTCGCGGGCGGCCACGGATCGACCGGCGACTACGCGCCGCTCGCCGCCCTCGAAGGCAAATAGCTCAGCGCGGCGTCTGAAATCAGAAGGGCGAAGGGGCGTCAGGCGATCCTGGCGCCCCTTCTTTTATTACTCGGGGCCGCTCGCGAACCAGAGCCGCGGGTCGGCGGCGCGCACCCGCGCTTCCGGCAGCCCGAGCTCGCGCCGCACGATGTTGGTGCCTTCGACCAGCGCAACGCACTTGTAGTACGCGATCCGCCGGCTCAGGCCCTCGCGCCCGAATCCGCAGTCCGTTGTGATCACCAATCGCTCCGGCGGAATGTACTCGAGCGCCTTTCGGATGAGCCGGGCCACGTGCTCCGGCGGCTCGACGACCGTGTTGCAGTGGTTCACGACGCCGATGCCGATCTTCTTGTCGGTCCGATACTTGCCGAAGAGGTGCAGCTCGCGGCCGTCCGAGCTGGCGCACTCGAACGTGATCACGTCGCCGTCGAGCTGCAAGAGATAGGGCAACGCCCGCTCGTAGCTCGGCGGCTCCCAGTACACGCGCTGCTGATTCGGATTGCCCCAGCACGTGTGCACCCAGATCTCCGCGTTGACGCCCTTGAGCTGACGGTTGAACGCCTGGGTCAGGTACTCGAGATCCGCGTCGGTGCAGTCCGGACGCGTCGTGCGGCCGTGATGCGGTGGCTCCTCGACCTGGATGAGCGGACAGCCGGAATCGGCAAGCTCGCGGAACTCGGCGTTCATGATGTCGCACAGATCGTTGATCAGTGCGCGGTCGTCCTTGTAGTGCTCGTCCCACAGCATGCTCGCGAGCGCGGGCGCGCAGATCGCGCCGAACTTCAGCGGCCGGTCGGTCAGCCGCTGCGCCGCCTTCCAGAGCGCCGTGTACTCGAGGGGGCCGCG
>Ga0207428_10000211_pt1 | contig 80851 bp, 77 predicted proteins | sample RhiMethybrSRZTD1_FD_187600 | JGI IMG/M metagenome (GOLD analysis project Ga0207428, IMG submission 187600) | Populus rhizosphere microbial communities from Tennessee, USA - Rhizosphere MetaG P. TD hybrid SRZTD1 (SPAdes) (version 3) | ecosystem: Host-associated > Plants > Roots > Rhizosphere >... | reverse complement strand
ATCTTGGTCTCTTTAACGACTTTGGTCTCTTCGACATTGGCAGGCCGATACATCACCAGATGATCATTGCCCTTGCCCGAACGATACGGCGCACTGTTGCAACCCGCGATCACTGCGCCCGCCAGGACGCATACGAGCACTCGTGAGAAGACGGTCATCGCCTTAACTCCTTCTCGCCAATCCGTTCCCCAATAAACAGATGGCGTGACAATCCGTCCCCACCTCGACCATCGCCTCGCCAAGTGGTTAAGATGACGCTCTACTGTGGGGTGCGGCGCACATGTCTTTCGATCTGCTGAATTCACTGGGCGACATGCTTTCGACCGAGCCGGACATCCTGGAAAAGCATGCCTGCGACTGGTCGAACGTGAACCGGCAGCGGCCGCGCGCGGTGTTGCGTCCGCGCTCGGTTGCGGAGGTGTCGGCTGCCCTTCGGCTATGTCATGAGGCGGGGATCGCCATTGTGCCACAGGGTGGCCTGACGGGCCTTGCCGGCGGCGCGACGCCGCAAGATGGGCAAGTAGCGCTGTCGCTGGAACGTCTGAAGGGCGTCGAGGAGATCGACAGGGACAGCGCCACCATGACCGTGCTGGCGGGAACCCCGCTCGAAGTCGCGCAGAAGGCGGCGGAGGAGGCAGGTCTCTATCTGGCATTGGACATCGGCTCGCGCGGTTCCTGCCAGATCGGCGGCAATGTCGCGACCAATGCCGGCGGCAATCACGTGATCCGCTACGGCATGGCGCGCGCGCAAGTGCTGGGGCTCGAGACTGTCCTCGCGGACGGCACGATCCTGACCTCCCTCACCAAAGTGATGAAGAACAATGCGGGCTATGACCTCAACCAGCTTTTCATCGGCTCGGAGGGAACGCTCGGCATCGTGACGCGGGTGGTGCTGCGGCTGCATGCGCAGCCGCGCAGCAAGAGCACCGCCCTCATCGCTACGACCGGCTATGAAGCGACGGTCAAATTGCTCCGACGGTTGCAGAATGCGCTGGGCGATATCAGCGCGTTCGAAGCCATGTGGCCGGATTTCTATCGCTACGTCACCGATCACCCGTCGACCGGCATCAAGCCGATGGCGGACGGCCATCCGTTCTATGCCCTGACCGAGTTCCAGGGCAGCGAGCCGGAGCGCGACGGCGGACGGCTGGAAGAGTGCCTCGGCGCGGCGATCGAGGATGGCGAAGCGCTGGACGCCCTGATCGCGCAGTCCGAGCGCGAGGCGCGGAGCTTCTGGACCATCCGCGAAGGCGGCGCGCTCGACCTGCTGCCCTATCTCATCAATTTCGACGTCAGCGCGCCGACCGCGCAACTGGGCGCGCTGGCGGAGCGTTTGAAGGCGGCGCTGGTCGCGCGCTGGCCGGACGGGCTGTTCTTCGTCTATGGACATATCGGCGACGGCAACATCCACTTGTCGGCCTGGGCGGGCGGCACGCTGGAGGCTGTGGCGCATGAGATGGACGAGATCGTCTATGGCGAGGTGCGCCGCATCGGCGGCAGCATTTCCGCCGAGCACGGCATCGGCGCGTTGAAGCGCGCCTATCTGGGCCACAGCCGGTCGGCGGCGGAGATCGAACTGATGCGCCGCATCAAGGCCGCCCTCGACCCCAAGGGCATCCTCAATCCGGGAAAGGTGATTTGAATGCAATCCATCCGCTCCGTTTCGGTCGTCGGCTGTCATGCGGAGGGCGAGGTCGGGGATGTCATCGTCGGCGGCGTGCTGCCGCCCGCCGGCGCCACCATGTTCGAGCAGATGCGCGCCATGGAGCGCGAGCACGACCATATCCGCAAGCTGCTGATGTGCGAGCCGCGCGGTTCGGTCGCGCGGCACCTCAACTTCATCGTGCCGGCGACGCGCGCCGATTGCGATCTCGGCGTCATCATCATGGAGCCGACGGAATACGTGCCGATGTCCGGCTCCAACCTCATCTGCACCATCACGGTGGCGCTGGAGACCGGCATCGTGCCGATGAAGGAGCCGACCACCGAGGTGACGGTCGATACCCCGGCCGGGCCGGTCAAGGCCGTTGCGAAATGCCGCGACGGCAAATGCCAGTCCGTCGAGTTCGGCAACGTGCCCTGCTTTGTCGACAGGCTGGACGCTGTCATCGACGTGGCGGGAGTGGGCGCGATCACGCTCGACGTAGCCTATGGCGGCATGTTCTACGCGATCGTGGATGCGACCAAGCTGGGCTATGAGATCGTGCCCGGCGAGGCACGCGAACTGGCCGTGCTGGGTGAGAAAGTGCGACTGGCAGCGCGCGAGCAGCTGAAGGTCGTGCATCCGGAGAATCCGGGAATCAACGGCGTCTCGATCGTGCAGCTCAACCGGCCGTTCCAGGGCGTCGGCCAGGCGACGCGCAACACCTGCATCGTCGCGCCGGGACGCTCCGACCGCTCCCCGACCGGCACCGGCACCTGCGCGCGCATGGCCGTGCTGCACGCCCGCAAGCAGATGACGGTGGGCGACCACATGTATCACGAGAGCATCATCGGCTCGCGCTTCAAGGGCACAATCGCGGGCGAAACCAAGATCGCCGGCCGCCCCGCCATCCTGCCCCGCATCGAGGGGCGCGCCTGGATCACCGGCTTCCATACCTACTGCCTCGATGCCGGCGATCCCTATCCGCAGGGTTACGTGGTGGCGGATAGCTGGGGCGTGACCGGGACGATGCGGCAGTGACTGATGATGCGGCACCGCAGGGCAAGCCACTGCAACAGATGGCTTTTCCGCATATCAACGAAAGATTCACCATTTCTATTCACAATTTGCGGCAAATCCGTCCTGACACAGGAGTTCCCTGCGGATGTCCGCGGTTGCCGGCAAATTCAGCGTCGAACAGTACGAGGCGATCAATCCGACTGCCTCGGTCAAGCATGCCGGCAAGAAGCTGACCTATGCCGTGCCCAACCGCACGACGCTGTGGCGCGTGGAGACGCTCTTCACCAAGGAGCCATCCACCATTGCCTGGCTGTCCGGCTTTGCCGCCGACAGCGCATTTCTGGATGTCGGCGCCAATGTCGGGATGTATTCGGTGTTTGCGGCGATCGTGCCTGGCGCGCGGGTGTTCGCATTCGAGCCGGAATCGCAGAACTACGCGCTGCTCTGCAAGAATATCGTTCAGAACCAGCTGTCAGAGCGGGTCGTCGCCTTTTCGGCGGCACTGTCCGATGAGGAGACGTTCGGCAAGATCCACCTGTCCAATTTTGCAGTCGGCGGTTCCTGCCACTCCTTCGGCGAGGCGGTCGATTTCAACCTGCAAAAGAAGGCGTTCGAATTCACCCAGGGCTGCTATTCGACCACCATCGACAAGCTGGTGCAGACCGGCGTGATGCCGGTGCCCGCCAACATCAAGATCGACGTGGATGGCTTCGAGCACAAGGTGGTGGCGGGTGCGCGCGAGACGCTGACCGATCGCACGGTCCAGTCGCTGTTGATCGAGATCAATCCCAAGCTCGCCGAACACCAGTGGATCATCACGCACCTCCAATCGCTCGGCTTCAGCTACGATCAGGGTCAGGTCGACAAAGCGGCGCGCGCAGACGGCTCCTTCAAGGGTATCGGTGAATATGTTTTCCGCCGCTAAGCTGCATGTGATGTATCAGATCGCGAATGCAGCGTTTCGCGAATTTCCGTTCCCCCACATCTATGTAAAGGATGTCTTTCCGCCGAAATTCTTCGAGCAGGTCCTGGAGCAGCTGCCCAGCAACGATCAGTATATGCGGCTGGTGGACACTGGCCGGGTCGGCATGGGCTATTCGACCGCCCGCCTGTCCTTGTTTCCAGAGAAGCTGGCAGAAAGCGGCCTCAGCAAAGGCCAGCGACAGTTCTGGGACGGCATGTTCACGACGTTCGGCGGCAATGAGTTCAGCAGCCTGATCTTTCAGAAATTCCGGCCCTATATCGAGCGTCGGTTCACCAAGTCCCATCCCGGCGGCGTGACGCTCAATCCGAAGCCCGAGGTGTTCCTGATGCGGGACCTGCAGACCTATTCGCTGGGCCCCCACACCGATTCGCCGGCAAAGCTGGTGTCCATGCTGTTCTATCTGCCGGCGGACGATAGGCGCCCGGAGCTTGGCACCGCCGTCTATGTGCCGAAGGACCGCGCTTTCACCTGTCCGGGCGGGCCGCATCATGATCGCGCGAATTTCGATCACATGATGACACTGCCCTATGGCCGGAACGTGCTGGTGGCGTTCCCGAAAACACTGAATTGCTTCCACGGCGTGGAAGTGCTGACGGACACCGACAGCCGGCGGGACATCTTCTTCTTCGATCTCAAATCGAAGAGCTAGGCACCCCGCCTCGAACGGGACGCGCTAGGCCGCGAGCTGCTGCAGGCGGCTCATCAGGTAGTCGAGGTTGCGCTCGTCGAGCTTTTCCAGGCGCGTCAGGACGCGCTCGATCACCCTGGTTGCGAAGCGCTGGCGGTCGCGATCGCCGCCGTCATAGTCCATGTCCCGCGCCACGTCGAAGGCAGCACGGAAGGCCGGGAACAGGTCGAGCGGCAGGTGGGCATATTGATAGATCGATTGCATGCCGAGCACGCCCTGATCGTGGATCAGCAGGCGGGCATTGATGATCGGCACGCCCGACAGCACCGACATGGCAGCCTCGAAGAACGCCATGTCGCCGCTGCACAGCGAGCGCAGGAGCAGTGTCGGCGACAGGCGGCCGGCGCTGTGGAGCTGCTGGGCAAACTCGATCACGTCGGCGTTCTTGGCGCCTGCCGGCAGCAGCATGATGGTGGCGCGCTCGCGCGCGGACAGCACCAGGTCCGCCGCCATTTCGTCGGACATGTCGTGCCGTTCGACCAGATAGTCGCGCATGCTCTGCGACACAATGGTCACAATGCGCTCGGACAAGGCCAGCGGCAGGTTGGGCCGCGAGACCAGCGAATTCGTCACCAGGACGTCGGAGCCGTGCTTGTCGAGAATCTTGGACACCTCGGCATCGCCGAGCGCAGCGCCCTTGTTGGCGGCCAGCGCGGCCACCACGCCGCTGTTCTTGCCATGGTCGATCAGGGCATTGGCGACTTCACCGGAAACCTCGGCGCGCTTGGCGACCGCGGTCTGCTTTTCCGCGCTGGAGGAGCGCACGATGTCGACGAGGTCAGCGTCGCTCAGCACCTTGGAGAATTCGAGAACCGGCAGCGAGACCTGCTCCACGTCCTTCGCCATCCTCAGCGCGATATCGTGCGGCAGATTCGCACTCGACTTCAGATGACTGGAGAGGGATTCGCGAACCTTGACCTCGGCGTCCTGCACCATGACGCGGAAGATCTGCTCGGCGAGCGCGCGCTCCGAGGCGGACAGCGCTCCCTGCGAGAACGCCTCGGCGACCTTGGCAGCAGTTTCGGCACGCAAGTCCCCACTGGGGTTCGCAACGAGCCGTTGGACATCCGCCGCGGTCAGCATTTGTGCCATGAGCAAACTCCGTAATTCTGGCGCGACTCCCTGATTCGACGCCGTCTGCCCAGTCAAACAAAGAAGGGTTAATAATCCGCTACTTCGGCACCTTTACGCCGGCCACCGCGCGCTCGACGGTGCGGGATAGTTTATCAACGATTTCATCAACTTGCGCCTCGGCCAAAATGAACGGCGGGGCCAGCACAACGTGGTCGCCGCGAACCCCATCGATACAGCCGCCGGTAGGGTAGCACACAATCCCCTCTTCGAAACCGGTGCGCCGCACACGTTGCCATAGTTTGGCTTTTGGGTCGAAGGGCTCCTTGGTGTCGCGGTCCGCCACCAGCTCCAGCCCGATGAACAGGCCCCGCCCCCGGATGTCGCCGACATGCGGATGCTGGCCGAACCTTTCCTGCAGTCGGCCAAACAGCAGAGCGCTCAAATGCCGCACGCGCGCGAGGAGCCCCTCCTGCTCGATCGCCTTCTGCACGCCGAGGGCCGCCGCGACCGAGATGGCGTGGCCGGCATAAGTGTGGCCGTGCTTGAGGCTGCCCGAGCCGCCGGCGATGGCCTCGAAGATCGTCTGCGAGATCAGGAGGCCACCGATCGGCTGGTAGCCACCTCCCAGGCCCTTGGCCATGGTGAGGATGTCGGGTGCGACGCCATCTTCGTTGCAGGCATACATGTGGCCGGTGCGCCCCATGCCGCACATCACTTCGTCGAACACCAGCAGCACGCCATGGCGGTCGCAGATCTCGCGCAGGCGCTTGAGATACCCCGGCACCGGCGGCGCGCAGCCAAGGGAGGCGCCGACCACCGGCTCGCAGAAAAACGCCGCGACATTCTCCGCGCCGAGGCGCTGGATGGCGGCCTCCAGCTCGTCGGCGACGCGCAGTCCGTATTCCTCCGCGCTCTCCTCCGCCCGGCGGTCGCGATATTCGTAGCAGGGCGCGACGTGCGTGACGTCCATCAGCAGCGGCTGGTACGGCGCGCGCCGGTTCGCATCACCGCCAAGGGCCAGCGCGCCCAGCGTGTTGCCGTGATAGGAGCGTTCGCGCGCGATGAACAGGCGCCGCGAGGGCTGGCCGACTTCCAGGAAATATTGCCGCGCCAGCTTCATCGCGGCCTCGACCGCTTCCGAGCCGCTGCCGACGAAAAAGGTCTTGGTGAGGCCGGCCGGAGCCTGCGCCACCAGCCGCTCCGACAGCTCCTCGATCGCCGGCGTGGTGAAGAACATGGAATAGGCGTAGGCGACCGCGTCGAGCTGGCGCTTGATCTCCTCGATCACCAGCGGATGGGAATGGCCGAGGCAGGAGACCGCCGGACCGCCGGACGCATCGAGATAGCGCTTGCCGTCGTCGTCGATGAGATAGGCGCCTTCCCCCTTCACGATGACGGGGACGGGGTTCTGCAGTTCGCGTTGGAACAGCGCGCTTTTCTTGGGCTCCAGCAGCATCGGAAATTCCTAGGCCAGGTCTATGCCAAATCTATGTCTGAGTGGTCAGGACGCGCACCACCACGTCCTGGAACGCTTCGCCCGCGGCGCGATCGAAGGCGTCCACGATCTCCGGCAGCGCGTTGCCGGCGGCGGCCACTTTCTGCTCGATCGCGATATTCGCGACGATGCGCCGGTCCGGCATGCGCACCAGCTTGGCCGTCAGGCGTAAATGCGCCGTCGGCGCTTCGCCGCTGAATTCCGCCTGGAAATCGCGCAGCTCCGACTGCAGCACGTAATCGGGCCGGAGGCCGACCGCGTCGCGCCCGACCGCGACGATCGCGCCGGACGCCTCGAAGCTCTCGATCAGCTTGTCCTGCAGCAGGACCGGTGCGTTGTCGGCCCAGGCGCCCTTGGCGAAATATTCGATGACGCCGGGCGAACGGGTCAGAGCAATGCGCGTGGTGTCGAGATCGGCGGAGGCGACCGGCGTGCCCACCACCAGTTGCCAGTCGGCCTTCGGCAGGGACCGGTCGAACTGCGTGACCGCCGACAAGGTATAGAGCGGCACGGGATCATTCACCTTGGGGATGACGCCGCACCCCCCAAGCGCGGTCCCCGCGCCGAGCAGCATGAAATGGCGGCGCGTCGTCATGGTGTGTTGACTCCGGTGTTGCGGTCGTTCAGCAGGAACCGCGCCGGATCCTTTTCGAACTGGTGCGAGATGCGGGTCATGGAGGCGACCAGCCGGCGCAATTCGCTTACCAGCTCGCCCGCTTCGTACAGCGTGGTGGCGGAGAACTGCTTCAAGGGTTCGCGGTTGTCGGCGATTACGCCGGAGAGCTGCTTCGAGGTCTTGTTGAAACTCTCTGCCATCAAGGCGAAATTGTGCGCCGCCTTGGTGGCATCGCCGCGCACGTCGCCGACCGTGCCGCGCAGCTCGACCGCGAGGGCGGAGAATTCCTTGGCCGCGTTGTTCATTTCCTGGATTGCGCCGCTGGCGTTGCTCATCACGCCTTCGGCCGAGGTCACCCCACCCGACAATTGCGAGGTGATGGCTTCAAGATTGGAGAGGGAATTGCTGAACGCCTGGCGATTCTTGTCGCTGAGCAGATCGTTCATGCGGTTGGTGATATCGTCGATCTTGCTGAGAAGATCAGGCACGCGGCGCACGATCTGTTCCAGTGCGGATGGGCCGGCCGTGATCTCGCTATCAGGCGCCAGCAGCGCGGCGCTGTTGGTGCCGCGGCTGATCTGGACGATCACACCCCCGGCGATGCCCTGCAACTCGATCGTCGCCCTCGAATCCACGTGGATCGGCGTGCCGGAGCGGATCGCAAGATCGACGCGCGCCAATTCGCTGTTTTCCGGATCGATGCGGACGTCGGTCACCCGCCCGACCGGGATGCCACCGAACAGGACCGTGCTATCGACCCGCAGCTGCGACACCGAGCCAGAAAACCGCACATAGTAATCGTAGTATTGGGCCTCGCCTTGAAAACGGGCCAACCAGAATACGAAGAAGGCGATGGCCAGTACGGTGCTGAGGACGAACGCCCCGACGGTGATGTGCTTGGCGCGGGTTTCCATGGGTCCAGGCTCCCGCTCAATCCGCCGCGATGCCGGCGGCACGGGCGCGGGGCCCGTGGAAATAGCTCTGAATCCAGGGATGCGGATCGCGCATCAGTTCTTCCAGGGTCCCCACTTTGATCTTCCTGTCTACCAGGACGGCAATCCGGTCGCAAATCGTGACCAGCGAATCGAGGTCGTGGGTGATCATGATCACAGTCAGGCCCAAACTCTGTTGCAAGCTGCGGATCAACTGGTCGAAGTCGGCGGCGCCGATCGGGTCGAGGCCGGCGGTCGGCTCGTCCAGGAACAGGATTTCGGGGTCGAGCGACAAAGCGCGGGCCAGACCGACGCGCTTTTTCATGCCGCCCGAAAGCTGCGACGGGTATTTGGCGGTCGCCTCTATCGGCAGGCCAACCAGCTTGACCTTCAGGCCGGCCAGTTCGTCCATCAGCTCCTGCGGGATGTCGCCGCGCTCGCGCATCGGCGCCTGGATGTTCTCGGCGACCGTAAGCGAGGAGAACAACGCGCCGTTCTGGAACAGGACGCCCCAGCGGGTCTGCAGGCGACGCAACGCCTCATCATCCAGTTCGCGCGTCAACTGGCCGAGGACGCGGATATCCCCCTCCGCCGGACGGTTGAGGCCGATGATCGTGCGGAGCAGCACCGATTTGCCGGAGCCCGAGCCGCCGACCACGCCCAGCACCTCGCCCCGGCGGATGTCGAGGTCGAGACCGTCATGCAGCACCTGCTCGCCGAAGCGGTTCACCAGGCCCCTTATCTCGATGACGTTTGCGCTGCGCTCGGGCATCTAGATGCTCAGGATCGAGAACAGGATGGAGAACAAGGCATCGAAGATGATGACCAGAAAGATACCCTCCACCACCGCGCGGGTGGTCATGATGCCAACACTTTCCGCACTGCCGGTCACGCGCAGGCCTTCGAAGCAGCCGACCAACGCGATCAGGATGGCGAAGACCGGCGCTTTCACCATGCCGACCCAGAATTGCGTCGCGGTCACCACGTCGTTCAGCCGGCCGACGTACTGGCCGAACGTCATGTCGACCAGCAGCACGCACATGACGCCGCCGCCCAGCAGTCCCATGAGATCCGCGAAGAAAGTCAGGATCGGCAGCGTGATGATCAGCGCGGCGACGCGCGGGATCACCAGCACTTCCATCGGATCGAGGCCCATGGTGCGCAGCGCATCGACCTCCTCACTGACCTGCATGGTGCCGATCTGCGCCGTGAAGGCAGAGCCCGAGCGGCCAGCGACGACGATCGCGGTCAGCAGAATGCCCATCTCGCGCAGGACGGAGATGCCGACCATGTTGACGGTCAGGAACTGGGCGTTGAATTGCCGCAACTGGTCCGCGCCCTGATAAGCAAGGACAACGCCGACCAGGAACGAGATGAGGCTGACGATCGGCAAAGCATTGATGCCGGTCTGCTCGATATGGACCAGCAGCGGTATCCAGCGGAACCGTCGCGGATTGGCGATGACGCGCCCGGTCGCCAGCACGAACTCGCCGAAGAAGGCGATCAGATCCAGCGTCTCGGTCCAGACGTTTTCGACGCCGGCTCCGACCTCCGCGACCCAGTCGACGATTGTCCGCTCTCTCGGCCTGTCGGGAATGACCTTGGGCCCGGCGGTCAGGACCCGTTCCGCCAATGGCTGGAATTCGGGCGGCAGGTTCTGCCACGGAATCTCCTGCCGCTCGCCCTGGCTTGTGGCGCGCGCCAGCAGCCAGGCGCCAGCGGTGTCTATGGCTTCGATCTCGCCCAGGTCCAGGGCGCGGGCGGGCGTGTCCTTGGGCAGGGATTCGACCTGACGGTCCAGCTCGGCCACGTATTCGACCGTCCAGGCTCCACCTGCCTGCAGCACGGCGCCCTCGCGCCCTTGCGCAAGTTTGATCCAGCCGGGTTGATCGGTCATATGCCCGAGAAATTCCTCTCTCGCCAAGGCGGCCGCAGTGTAGTGTCGGGGTCATATTGGTCGCAACTGCCATCGCACAGCGGGCCGGAGCCGGACTACGGCCGTTCTGGAATTGCTGAGTCGAAGGAGGCTAGATGGATCGTTCGGTGCCGCCCAGCATCAAGGGGCACAATGTGCTGACTGCGAAGCATTCCGCCGTCGATTCGCGCGGCGCGCTGCGCGTGGAACTGATCGACGGCCTGAAGGTGCGGCTGACGCGCCCGGTTCCGCACGAAGACGGCCACGTGATCGAGATCGCCCGGCAAGGCTGGGAAATTCTGGACGAGCCAGTCGTCCAGGTCCACATGACCACGACGTTGCCCGGACGGCATCGTGCGTGGGGTCTCCATCGCCGCAGCACAGATCGCCTGTTTGTGGCGCACGGCCTGGTCAAGATTGCCGTCTATGACGGCCGCACCGAGTCGCCGACCTTTGGATTCGTCAACGAGTTCACTCTGAGCGACCGCAACCCCGGGCTCGTGGTGGTGCCGCCCAATCTCTATCACGGCTGGAAGAATATCGGGACCGACGAGGCGATCGTCATCAACATGCCGACCAGCACCTACCAGTACGACGAGCCTGACGCCTGGGATCTGCCCTGGGACAGCAAGGCCGCCGAAGAGCTGATCCCCTATCGGTTCTGACGACCGGCGTGGGCGTCAGATCGCCAGCACGGTGCTCAGATGCTGCGGCAGCTCCTGCTCGGCATGCCGGGTCAGGTCTTTCGGCAACTCGGCCGTCACCATCCTGCGGGTCGCATCGCCCAACTCCATCCTGAGGTCGCCGAGAGTGGCGGGCGGCGCCACCAGGATGAGCCGGTCGAACGACTTTGTGGCCGCGGCGGCGTCCAGGACCTTCGCCATCTCGCGCGCGAACTTGTGCTTCTCAAAGCGATGCCATTCGGTCTGCGGCTCCAGGGCAGAGCGGCCCTCGCCGACGCTGCCGAACGAGCGCCCCGGCTTGTCGGTCAGGATCTCCCGGTCATGATGGTGCAGATCGGCCTTATGGGTGGCGCCGGATACCGGCTGAAGTCCCTTGCCGACCCCGTGATTGGCATAGAGGCGGGCCCGGGCGCCATCGGCGACCAGAACATATGTAACCGTCTTCTTCATAGTTCGCTCCGGGAAATGGCAAAACCCCTCTTAGGCGGCGCCTGGCGGCGACGCCCTCTATGCCATGTAGGCGTTTGCCCGGCTGGCGCAATGGGTAAAAACACGGATTGCCGGCCCGCCCGATGCCGGGCAGGAGGCTGCCGGATCCGGTCGAGCTCGACCAAGCGATGCGGCCGAAACCGCATCGCCGTCGAACGCGGGTCGCTGTCAGATGTAGTAGGCCTTCAGCGGCTCGAAGCCGTTGAAATTCACCGCCGAATAGGTGGTGGTGTAGGCGCCGGTCGAGAAGATGCGCACGCGGTCGCCGATCTTGAGATCGCGCGGCATGTGGTAGTTGGCCTTGTCATAGAGGATGTCGGCGGAATCGCAGGTCGGGCCTGCCAGGACCACCGGCCCCTCCTCCTCGCCCATCTCGCGCACCGGGCGGATACGATAGCGGATGCCCTCGCCTTCGACCTCGGCCAGGCCGCCGAAACGGCCAATGTCGAGATAGACCCAGCGGCGATCCTCGCCATAGCTCTTGGTGGAGATCAGCACGACCTCGGCCTCCAGCACGCCGGCATCGCCCACCATGTAGCGGCCGGGCTCCACGATCATGCGCGGCAGGTCGTTGCCGAAATGCCTGGTCACCGCGTTCATAATGGCATCGCCATAGGCACCGATCGCTTCGACCGGCGACTTGTAGTGCGCCGGAAAGCCGCCGCCGAGATCGATCATCTGCAGGTCGATGCCGGCCTTCGCCACCTGGCGGAACACCTTCTTGGCCGAGGCGACGGCGGAATCCCACTGGCCCGGCTGCATCTGCTGCGAGCCGACATGGAACGAGACGCCATAGGGCTCCAGCCCAAGCTCGCGTGCCCGGATCAGCAGGTCAGCCGCCATCTTGGGCGCGCAGCCGAACTTGCGGTTCAGCGGCCAGAGGGCGCCTTCGCCGTCGATCAGGATGCGGCAGAAAACCTGCGCGCCCGGCGCGGCGGCGGCGATCTTTTCCAGCTCCGCCTTGCTGTCGAAGGCGTAGAGACGCACGCCCCGGGCATGGGCCCAGGCGATGTCCGACTGCTTCTTGATGGTGTTGCCGAAGGAGATCCGCTCCGGCGCGACGCCGAGGGATAGAACCTGTGCGATCTCGCCGGCCGAGGCAGTGTCGAAGCTGGCGCCGAGCTCGGCCAGGCGCGAGAGCACTTCCTGCGCCGGATTGGCCTTCACCGCATAGAACACTTCGGCGAGCGGCAGCGCGCTTGTCAGCCCGCGATACTTTTCCGCCACCACGTCCAGATCGACCACCAGGCATGGGGTGGCGGGACGTCGCTCGTTCAGGAATTGCTCGACTTTGTCGGACATTCTTTGTTTCCTCCGTGGCCGCCTTCACCCCGAGCGGCCATAGGGCATTCACCAAAAAGAAATCGCCGCAGGGTGCTGCAGCCCGACCTTACCCAGTCGGCGGTGCGCCCCTTGCGGCGATTGCCGTGTTGGCTTGCCTGAGAATATGGGTTCAAAAGTTTAGAATTTGTCACTGAACTGACGCGGCAGCGCAGAATTTGTGAAACCGCCGCGGCCAGCCGGCAGTACCACGTTGTGCGGGGCCAGGGTTGTCGAAGGCGGGCGGCCCGCCGCTATTCCTTCGCCTGCTCGACCGGCTCGATCAACTCCTTCAGCGGGTAGCCGGCGAACTTCTTGGTCTCCGCCATGATGACGTTGGTAGTGACGGAGGCGATGTTCGGCTCTTCCTCGATGAGGCTGTGATGTAGCTCCACGTAGTCACCGACCGAGCGGCAGACGAAGTGGACGATGTAGTCGAAATTACCGGAGATCTGGTAGCAGGCGATCGCCTGCGGCGTGCGCTCGATCAGGCGCTCGAATGCGCCCTGCTGCGTACGGCCGTGCTTGTGCAGAGTGACGAAAGACAGGATCTCGACATGGTCGGTCAGCATGGCGAGGTCGACATCGGCGCGATATCCCTGGATCACCTTGCTGCGTTCCAACGCACGGTGCCGGGAGTGGCAAGGGCTGGCGGACAGCCCCGCCTTCGCCGCCAGCTCCAGGTTGCTCATGCGGCCCTGCTCCTGCAGGGCGCTCAGGATCTTGAGGTCGATCCGGTCGATCTTGTGCGGCTTGCGAACTGCCATGCCCCATCCCCCAACCGGCCCAGCAAGCGGGCCGAATGGCGCGATGCTTAGGCAGAATGCGGCCGGACTGCAAGGGCCGCGAGGACACATCGCCAGGCAGGTCGCCGCTTTCCAACCGCGGCATGGGCTGTTATCTAGGGCGCCGCGTCGCACTCCAGCCGGCAGGTGTTCCGATGGATCTCAAGGCCCATATCCGCCACGTCCCCGATTTTCCGAAGCCGGGCATCCTGTTCTACGACATCTCCACCCTGCTGGCGCACGGCCCCGCCTGGAAGGAGACGGTGAACCGCCTGGTCACCGCAGTCACGCCGCTGGAGCCGGATCTGCTGGTCGGGATTGAATCGCGCGGCTTCCTAGTGGCGGCGCCGCTGTCCTACCTGATGGGCTGCGGCTTCGTGATGGTGCGCAAGCGCGGCAAGCTGCCGGGCGACGTGATCCAGCACCATTACGACCTGGAGTACGGCACCGACACGGTGGAGATCCAGGCCGATGCCATCAAGAAGGGTCAGCGCGTGGTCGTGCTGGACGATTTGCTCGCGACCGGCGGGACCTTGCAAGCCGCCATCGCACTGCTGCGCAAGGTCGGCGGCGATGTGGTCGGCGCCGCCTGCATCATCGAGCTGGCGTTCCTCGCTGGACGGGCCAAGCTCGACGTTCCGTTCCGCTCGATGATCTCGTACGAGTCCTGATCGCGCAAAGATGCCGACCGTCACGCTCTATCGCCCGGTCGGCCCCAAGGAATTGGGGCTGATCGAAGCTAGCGGATGGCGCGCCTTCCCGCCGCGTCTGCCGGAGCAGCCCATTTTCTATCCGGTCCTCAACGAGGAATACGCGATCCAGATCGCCCGCGACTGGAACGTGAAGGCAAGCGGCGCCGGCTATGTGACGCGCTTCGAGGTCGACGCGGAGTTCGTCAAGCGATACGCACCGCAGACTGTCGGCTCCGCCGTGCATCGCGAGCTGTGGGTCCCGGCCGAGGAACTCGAGGAGTTCAACCGACATATCGTCGGCACGATCACCGTGACGCGCAGATTCCCCGAGGCGTGATCCCGATCAGGCCAGCGCCCTCGCGACTGTCTCCGCCAACCGGAGCAGCGCGTGGTCGCTGCCGCGCGGGCCGATGAGGGAGAGGCCGACGGCGGCGCCGTCAACAAGGCCGGCCGGCACTTGCACCTGCGGCAGGCGGCCGAGGCCAGCGATCGCGGTCAGGCTCAGGGTGCGGTCGCGGAACCGGGCGAGTTCGTCCTTGCCGGCATCGAGGCGCGGGGCGATGGCGCCGGCGGTCGGGGTCAGCAGCACGCCGTCAAGCGCCAACAGGCGTTCGAGATGCGCGGCAACCCGCACGCGGAATGCGCGCTCGTCGCCCTCGGGCGTGGCGGATACGGACTTGCACAGGGCGAAGCGCTCGGCGATCTCCGGCCCGAAGGCCGGTTTGCGCGCTTCGATCCACGCGCCATGGACGGCCCAGATCTCGCGCGGTTGCAGCACGCGGAACTGCCGCATCCATTCGCCGAGGCCGCCCAGTTCGCCCGCGAGGTCCAGCTCCGCCGTGACCGGCAGGGCGGAACGCGACAGCGCTTCCTGGACCTTGCCCGTGACGGCGGAATCGGCGAGCGCGAAGGCATCGCGCGCGACATAGAGGCGGCTGAGCGAGATGCCCGCGCGATCGGACGGCAACAGCATGTCGCCCGCGCGACGCAACGTCGCCGCATCGCGCGCGAACCAGCCGACGGTATCAAAACTCGGCGCCAGCGGCATGACGCCGGCATCGTCCACGGCGCCGTAGGTGGGGCGGATACCGAAAATCCCGTTGAGGCAGGCGGGAATCCGCACCGAGCCGCCGGTGTCGCTGCCCAGCGCCAGATCGACGATGCCGTGGCCGACCGCGGATGCGGAGCCACAGGACGAGCCACCCGGAATGCGGTCCGGCGTCACGGCGTTGCGCGGCGTTCCGTAGTGGAAGTTCTGCCCGTTGAGGCTGAAGGCAAGTTCATCGGTGATGGTCTTGCCGTTCATGCGCGCGCCGGCATCCAGCAGCTTCTGGACAGCCGGCGCGTTCGCGGCCGCCGGTCCATGGCTGGCCAGCCAATCTGGATTGCCGCAACCGGTGACGCGGCCGGCGATGTCGAAGATGTCCTTGGTCGCGAAAGTCAGATCATGGAGCGGGCCGTCGGCGGCACCGGCGATCTCGAAATCGCCATGAGGACAGAACGCTCCGGTCGCCAGGGCGGCGGGGGAGAGACTCATGTCTCGATGCCGTCGTCCTTGGTCTCGATCGGCTCGTGGCTATCCTCCTGCGGATCCAGGCGCCGGATGATGATGTCGCCGTTGGGCAGGATTTCGGGCGCGGCGTAGCGCGGGACGGTCGTGATGAGCAGGTCGAGTGCCCGCATCATCTTGGTGAGCGCCTCGTTGGCGAGCCGCTCCGCCTCCGTGGCGTTGTCCTGGAGCGAATCGGCACTCGCGCCACCGATCGGGGCGGCAAGCAGGCATAGGGCAAAAAGCGGCAAGAGACGCGCGCGCATCGCGACCTCCCTCTCAATGAAGATGCATGCCGTATCCTGACGCGATCCGCGTTGCAATGCCAGTGTTCCAATGCCTTGCGTCTTCACAAATCGGGGTACGGCCATGCGTCCGGTCGGCTTGACACGATTTTGACGATCCTTGCTTTATTGGCGCGCCACTTGTGAGGGAGTTGAGGCCATGGCGAGGGATTCCAGGCATCCGTTTGTGCTGGATCGGGACGCGTTCGATGCGCTGGGCAACGAAACGGTCAAGATGCTGGGCGCCTATCTGCGCGCCTTGCCCAATGAGCCGGTGGATCGGGTCGTGCCGAAGGACGTGCGGCAACGGCTGATCTCGCTGCCGCTGCCCGAGCACGGGCAGTCGCCGGAGGAGATCCTTGATTTCCTGCGACGCGAGATCATGCCCTGGCCGATCGCGACCGGGCACAAGCGCTCCTATGGGTGGGTCAACTCGCCGCCGGCGCCGATCGCCCTGCTGGCGGATGCGGTCGCCAGCACGATGGATTGCGGGCTCGACGGCTTCGATCACTCGGCCATTTTCCTGATGGCCAGTCTCGGGCGCTGGATCATGGAGTTGGTCGGCTTTCCGACGGAAGGCAGCCTCTGCATCCTGCTCAGCGGCGGATCCTCGGCGACGCTGAACGCGCTGACGACCGCACGCCATCGCGCCGCCGCGCGCGACGGCTGGAACATGCGCACCGAAGGGCTGCAGAGCGGACGCAAGCGCCTCATCCTCTATAGCAGCGCGGAAAGCCATTCCTCGATCCAGAAATGCGCCGAGCAGCTCGGCATCGGGACCGACAATCTCAGGGCGATCGAAGCGGATGCCGATTTCCGCATGAAGCCATCGGCGCTGCGCGCGGCGATCACGGCCGATCTCGCGGCCGGGCACCTGCCCTTCGCCGTCGTCGCGTGCGGCGGGGCGACCAACACCGGCGCCATCGATCCGCTGGATGAGATCGCCGACATCGCGGCCGAGTTCGACATCTGGCTGCATGTCGATGGTGCGTTCGGCGCCTGGGCGGCGCTCGATCCCGCCTATCGCGAGCGGTTCCGCGCCTTCGCGCGCGTGGATTCGATCACGCTCAATCCGCACAAATGGCTGCAAGTGCCGATCGATTGCGGCGCGCTGCTGACCCGCCATCCGGAGGCGCACCGCGCCGCCTATTCCCTGACGCCGGACTATCTGGAAGCCGGACATAGCGAAGCGCCCTGGCCGTACGAACACATGTTCCAGCTCACCTATGGCAACCGCGCGCTCAAGGTGTGGGCCGCGATCGCGCGCCTTGGCCGCGCCGGAATTGCGGAACTGGTGACGCGGTGCAATTCCCTCGCCAAGCTGTTGGAGCGACGGGTGCAGGAAGCACCCGACTTCGAGCTGCTGTCGCCGGCCTCCCTCTCGGTCGTGAATTTCCGCTACCGGCCGGCTGGTAGTGCGCTGGATGATGCCGCGTTGGACGATCTCAATGAACGCATTTCGGAAGCAGTCAGCGCCAGCGGCGAAGCGCATATGCCGACCACGCGCATCCATGGCAAGACATCGCTGCGCGCCTGCTTCCTGCATTACGAGAATGACGAAAGCGATGTCGAGCACCTGATCGCGTTGGCGCGGCGGTTCGGCGGGGGATAGGCAATGCGCCGGCAGCGACAGACATCTTGCAATAATTTTCTACTTAAAATAGAATATTACTGGAGTTCCGATTGGACATGGGTTACGGGAGAGCGGCATGGATCAGGTCGCTGCGGCAATTGGCAGTCCGAATTTTGCGCAACTTGCCAGCCTTATCGCCGCCGTCGGCGCGCTGGGTGCGGCCGCGGCGGGCTTGGTCGATACGACAAAGCTGTTCTGGGGCGGCATGAGCAATGCAGGGTTCTCCTATATCGAGCGCGCCCTTCAGCCATTCCAATTAGCTCTCCAGGATGCGGTCGGTAACGGTAACTGGAAGCGAATGCTCAAGGCCCACTGGCTGAACGGCCGGCCCAAGGACGAGCAAAAGGCAATTGCAACATCCCTCATCCGTGTCGGCTTGAAGGACAACAATGCACGGACCTTGGCTGCGGCCGCAGGCGTTGATCCAGGCGCGCTGGAACAAGCTGCTCAAGCCCTGGCAAACGGCACGCCCTTGACCGAGCAGCAGGTCAATACGCTTGGCCGTTTCAACGCTGCCATCGAGGCCAGGCTCGATGCCGCCTTCGAGCGGGCGGACCAATATTATCGGAATGCAGCGAAGACGTTGGCGGCGGCTATCGCCCTCATTCTGGCATTGGTCGCGGGTGGAATCATGTATGCCGATCAGCTCGTTGCGGCTGGAACGCCAGCGCCCGATCTTGCTACCCTCATAAGTGGCTATCTTGTTACTCGCTATTTCCCGCTCGCCATCGTCGTGGGCTTGATTGCCGTACCGCTTGCTCCGGTCAGCAAGGACCTCGTCTCTGCCCTTGGTGACGCGGTTCGCGCGATGAAAGCGACGAAAGGCTGATGCATGACTATTTTCGTAAGCCTGCGCGAACAAACGACGGCCGGCTCGGTCATCGATGGCCAAGTGTACGAAGGGTTTGCCAACCGGTCGGAGATGAAATGGAAGGACCCGACCTGGCTTAGGTTGCAGGTGAAGGGCAAAGACGTCCTGCTCGCCACTCATGGGTTCAACGTGAACCAGCAGAGGGGCGTGAATTCACTGGGTCGGCTGGGCGACAGGCTGGCACAGAGCCCATCCGCGCAGAATGAGTTTTTCATTGGCGTGCTCTGGCCAGGCGATTGGTGGATTCCGGTCGTGAATTATCCTGCGGAAGCGAGCGATGCAGTGGAGAGCGGCCGGAGACTGGCAACGGTCTGCAACAAGCATCTGACGCTGGCGCGGAGCCTGTCCTTTATTTCGCATAGCCTGGGCGCGCGCGTCATTCTTGAAGCCGTGAAGGGCTTGGTTCCTCGCGCGCGGATTGCATGCATCACCGCCGCCGCCGCAGACTACGACTGTCTGGATGTTCAGTGCGAAGCCGCGAGGAAGAACTGCGACCAGATAGTCAACCTCGCCTCCAACAAAGATACCGTGCTGAAATACGCATATCCGGCCGGCGACTTCCTATCTGACATTTTTGGCGACGATGATAGCCCGCTCAACCGCGCTCTTGGTCTTCGCGGTCCTAAGAACCCATGGTCGACAAACGTCGAACCACATCAGATTCCAGACGGTGCCGAATATGGTCACGGCAACTATCTGCCCCCGTCAGATTCTGTCGCCCCGTCGGGAAAATGGGAAAAGGCCAGCGATTTCATGATCCGCGCCTTTCGCCGAGAGCGGCAGTCCTGGCCCTAGCCTTATAAGACGCTCCCTCGAAATCGTCCGCGCCGCGCATGGTGCCGAAGCGCGTGTGTCCTTGTCACCGGTCATGACGCCAAGAACGCCGGTCACGAGGTCGACCGGCGACCCCATGGGGTCCGCCGCCGGACGCCACTCGGGGCCGCTCGATTGCCCGCCGTGTTAAATAAACTGATCGACTAGATAAATATCTTGACCACCTGTCAACCTGGCGTATGATCACAAAATTCCTTCGCGGCCGGCCGCTTCCAGCGCCATAAGATGGCGGCAAGGCGGCCTCTAAGGCCCAATCCAAGACTGAAAGGCAAGGCAGATGCGCACGATCAATCATTTTGTCGGCGGCAAGGAAGTCGCCGGCAACAGCGGCCGTTTCGGCGATGTATTCAATCCGGCGACCGGCGAGGTTCAGGCCAAGGTCGCGTTAGCCAGCAAGGCCGAGGTCGATGCGGCCGTGAAGGTCGCGGCCGAAGCCTTTCCCAAATGGTCCGGCACGCCGCCGCTGATCCGCGCGCGCGTCATGTTCCGCTTCAAGCAATTGATCGAAGAGAACATGGATGCGTTTGCACACATCGTGACTTCGGAGCACGGCAAGGTCCTCTCGGACGCCAAGGGCTCCATCACGCGCGGACTTGAAGTGGTCGAGTTCGCGACCGGCATCCCGCATCTGCTGAAGGCGGACTACAGCGAGAACGTCGGCACCAACGTCGATTCCTATTCGATGCGCCAGGCGCTCGGCGTCGTTGCCGGCATCACGCCGTTCAACTTCCCCGCCATGGTGCCGATGTGGATGTTCCCGATCGCGCTCGCCTGCGGCAACACCTTCATCCTGAAAGTGTCGGAGCGCGATCCCAGCGCCGCCAATTTCATGGCGGAGCTGATGAAGAAGGCCGGCTTGCCGGACGGCGTGCTGAACGTCGTGCACGGCGACAAGGAAGCGGTCGATGCGATCCTCACCAACCCCGACATCCAGGCGGTGAGCTTCGTCGGCTCGACGCCGATCGCCGAATACATTTATCACACCGGCACCGCGCACAATAAGCGCGTGCAGGCGCTGGGCGGTGCCAAGAACCACATGATCGTCATGCCCGACGCGGACATGGATCAGGCGACCGACGCGCTGATGGGCGCCGGCTACGGTTCCGCCGGCGAGCGCTGCATGGCGATCTCGGTCGCAGTCGCGGTCGGCGACAAGGTCGGCGACACGCTGATCGACAAGCTGGCGCCACGCGTGCGCGGCCTCAAGGTCGCTCCCGGCACCGATCCGGAGGCCGAGATGGGCCCGCTGGTCACCAAGCAGCATTACGAGAAGGTGAAAGGCTACGTCGATCTCGGCGTGCAGGAAGGCGCCAAGCTGGTGGTCGATGGCCGGTCGCTGAAGCTGCAGGGCTACGAAGGCGGCTATTTCATGGGCGGCTCTCTGTTCGACCAAGTCCAGCCGCATATGCGCGTCTACAAGGAAGAGATCTTCGGCCCCGTGCTCTCGGTCGTGCGCGTGCCCGACTACAACGCGGCGGTGAAGCTGGTGAACGACCACGAATACGGCAACGGCACCGCGATCTTCACCCGCGACGGCGATGCCGCGCGCGAATTCGCCTCCAAGATCAAGGTCGGCATGGTCGGCATCAACGTGCCGATTCCGGTGCCGATGGCCTTCAACAGCTTCGGCGGCTGGAAGCGCTCGCTGTTCGGAGACCATCACATGCACGGGCCCGAGGGCGTGCGGTTCTATACCAAGCTGAAGACCGTCACCTCGCGCTGGCCGACCGGTATCCGCTCCGGCGCCGAATTCATCATGCCGACGATGCGGTGATTAAGAGATCAGAAATCAGATGTCGGATATCAGAAGCGTAGTTATTATTGCGCAATCTGGCATCTGACATCTGGCCTCTGATGACCGTTTCCCGCCGCTCCTTCCTGACCGCCGTCGGTTCCACGGCCCTCATCCACGCCTATCCGCGCGAGGCCAAGGCGGCGGCGAATGAGCTGACCATCGCGACCTGGGGCGGCGACGAGATCAAGGACCTGACCTCGGCTTTCGCCAGGCCCTTCACCAGCGAGAGCGGCATCCGGGTGCTGTTCGACGGTGCCGGACCGTCGGAGGGCAAGATCAAGGCCATGGTCGACCAGAGCCAGGTCGATTGGGATCTGTGCGACGTGGACGGCTATGTCGCCGTGCGCCTCGCCAATGCCGGCGTGCTCAGCATCATCGATTACAAGAAGGTCCAGCGCGACCAGGTCATGGCGCCGTTCGCGCTGGAGCACGCCATCGCGGGCTATACCTATTCCTTTGTGCTGGCCTACAACGCCTCGGCCTTTCCGAACCGACCGCCGCTGAGCTGGAAGGATTTCTTCGACCGCCGCACGTTTCCGGGAAAGCGCGCGGTATGGCGCTGGATGATCGGCGGGTTCGAGGCGGCGGCGATGGCGGCCGGCGCGCCCCGCGACAGGCTCTACCCGCTCGACATCGAAGCGGCGGTCGCGAAGCTGGCGACTCTGGGCGACGACCTGGTGGTCTGGGAAAGCGGCGACCATGTCCGCCAGATGCTGATGGACGGCACCATCAACATGGCATGCATGTGGCACAGCCGGGCCGCGCAGCTTGGGGCGGAGAGCGAAGGCGCGGTGGCCTGGACCTTCGAGGAAGGGCTGCTGTGTCCCGGCATGTGGGTAGTCCCAAAGAAGAATCCGGGCGGCAATTCCGCCTTCGACCTGCTGGCCGCGATGCAGCAGCCCAAGCGCCAGCTCGAGTTGACGCGTCTGCGCGGCCTCGGGCCCTCCAACCCCGCCGCGACCGCCGCGATGCCGGAGAATCTGCGCCCCATCGACCCGACCCAGCCGCAGAACCTCTCGCAGCAAGCGATCATCAGCAGCACCTGGTGGGCGGAGAACTACGACAAGGCGCGGCTCAAGTTCCAGGATCAGTTGGAGCGGATGTAGCTGTGCGAGCGAGTGTTCGCAGCGCTTCTCGTACCCTATGGGTTGTGCTTGCGGCAGGTTGGCACATTGCGAGACGAGACCAAGAGACCTATCTGTATGGCATTCCAGTCACGGGTGGCGTGTTATGATTGCTTCAACCGGCCGTAGTGTCAGCGCGCTGGAAACCGTCTGGCGCGGTCTTCGGCGGTTGTGTCCGCGTTGCGGCCAGGGCCACATGTTCTCCGGCTATCTGTCCGTGCGCGAGGCGTGCGAGAGCTGCGGCATGCTGTTCGAGCCACTGCGTTCGGATGATGCCCCGCCCTACTTCACCCTGTTCATCGTCGGCCACCTGGTGATCAGCCTCTACCTGCTGCTGTGGCCCTACATCCCGCTTCCGGACTGGGGGCAGGCGCTGGTCTGGTGCGGCCTGACCCTGGTGCTGAGCCTCTCGCTGCTGCCTTTCGTGAAGGGCGGCGTGATGGCGGTGATCTACAAAACGAAGGCCAGCCAGTAGTCACGGATCAGTAATCAGAGATTGTCAGTTCGCCGGCCCCAAGCCAGTATCTGACTTCTGATTCCTGACGGCTGATTCCCGACCCATGCGCCTCCTGGTCTTTCAGCATATCGCGATCGAGCACCCGGGCGTTTTCCGCGAATTCCTGAAATCCGACGGCATCCAGTGGGATGCGATCGAGCTGGATGAGGGCCAGCCGATCCCGGACCTTCGCGGCTATGACGCGCTGTGGGTCATGGGCGGGCCGATGGATGTGTGGGATGTCGAGGAGAATCCCTGGCTGATCCCCGAGAAGCGCGCAATCCGCCAATGGGTGCGTGAACTGCGACGACCGTTCCTCGGCATCTGCCTCGGCCACCAGTTGCTGGCCGATTCGGTCGGCGGGACCTGCGGCCCGCAGCGCCCGCCCGAGGTCGGCATCATGGACGTGTCGCTGACCGCGGAGGGCAAGCGCGATCCGGTGTTCGCGCGCCAGCCGGCGACGGCCAAGGCGCTGCAATGGCATGGCGTGCGGGTGGCCCAGCCGCCGGAGGATGCCATCGTGCTGGCCTCCTCGCCCGCCTGCCGGGTGCAGGCGATGCGCGTCGGCGACCGCGCCTGGAGCGCGCAATATCACGTGGAGCTGGAAGACAGCACGATCCCGGCCTGGGGCTGCGTGCCGGAATACGCCGCCTCGCTGGAACGCACCCATGGCGCGGGCGCGCTGCAACGCATGGCCGATGAAGCCAAGCCGCTGATGCCGACCTTCAAGGAGTGCGCGCGGCGGCTCTATCAGGACTTCATGAAGGCCGCGAGCACGATGGCGATCGCGCGGTAGCTACCCCTTCTTCGCCTCGAAGATCGCGTACCACTTGCGCACCGGTTCGATGGTTTCCCAGGTGCCTTCGAAGCCGGCGGGAATGACGAAGGCCTCGCCGGTCTTGAATTCGTGAGTCGTGCCGTCGGAACCAGTCAGGACCACGCGGCCCGACAAGATTCCGCAGAACTCGTTCTCGGCATATGAAACCCGCCACTTGCCGGGCGAGGATTCCCAGATGCCGGAGAAGAACTGGCCGGTGCCATCCGTGAAATAATTCTGCACGCCGGTCGCCGGATCGCCGGAAACGATGCTGTTGGGTTTGCCGGTTTCGACCGGCGGCGGGTTGGCACCGAAGCGCACCACCTGCACGGCTGCCATGCGCAATCTCCCCCTTGCTGTAGTGGGTCTTTATCGGGTGGCATAGCATGCGCGTAGCCACAGTGCTATGTCACGATCCCGCAGTTCGATCGTCCTCAAGCGTCGGACCAACGACGCATCATACTGGGAGCTTGTTCTGAAAGACCAATCATCAGCCATCAAGGCCGCCGAAGGCGCGCGCTGGATCGACCCGTTCAAAAACGGCCTGGCGCTCTACACCATCATGCTGAATGTGGGCATCGGGTTGCACGCGCTCGACGTCTTCATCATTTCGACCGTCATGCCGCGCGTGGTGCACGATCTCGGCGGAGCTCAATACTATACCTGGGCCACCATGCTCTACATGGTCGCCTCCATCATCGGCACGGCGGCCGGCAACCCGGTGCGCCAGATGTTGGGCAGCCGGATCGGCTATGCGGTGGCAGCTCTGGTGTTTGCCGCTGGATCGGCAGCCTGCGCCCTCGCTCCTACCATGGTGCTCCTGCTGGTGGCGCGCACGGTGCAGGGGCTGGGCGGCGGCGTCATGCTCGCCCTGTCGATGAGCCTGATCAGCGAATTGTTCCCGCCGCATCTGCGCAAGCGCGTGCTGGCGCTGGTGTCCGCGGCGTGGGGTGTCGCCTCGCTGCTGGGTCCCGGCGTCGGCGGCGCGTTCGCGTCGGCCGGCATGTGGCGCGGCGCCTTCTGGATCAACGTGCCGATCGTGTTGCTGTTCGTGCTGGCCTGCGCGCGCCTGCCGAAGAAAAAGGCGAGCGAGACGGCGATCCGTTTTCCCTATTTGCAGCTTGCGCTGCTGATCGCCGGCGTGGCCGCGGTGGCGATGGCGAGCCAGGTGGCGCATCTGTGGGCCCAGGTGGGCCTGCTGGTCGTTGCAGGGGTGGCCGTCGCGCTGACCATCCGGCTCGACCAGACCAGCGAGAACCGCATGTTTCCCAGCCATCCCCTGTCGCTGGCGCGGCCGATCGGGACGGCGAATTGGGTGATGGCCCTGTCGTCGGTGACACATACCGTGATCGGCGCCTATCTGCCGCTCAGCATGCAGATCTTGCACGGCGCATCGGACGAGGCGGCGGGCTATGCGGTGACCGCCCTCGCGCTGTCATGGACCGTCGCATCGATGATGACGTCGCACATCCACGGCCAGGCCGCGATGCGCAGCATCGTGATCGGCCAGGGCCTATGCCTGATCGGCCTCAGCAGCATGGCGCTCGCCATCACCGATCTGCCGTTCGCGGCAATCGTTGGACTCAACCTCGTGGTCGGAGCCGGCCTCGGCAGCTCCAACCTGCATCTGGTCGAGGCCTCGATGCGCCATGCCCCGCCCGGCGAGCAGACGACCACGGCGGGCGCCATTCCAACCATCCGGTCGCTGGGAATCGCGTTCGGCTCGGCGGGCGCCGGCGTGATCGCCAACAAAGCGGGCCTGACCGACGCCCTCGCCTACGAGGACGTCGCGCGCGCGACGCAATGGGTTCTGTCGATCGGTACGCTGGCCCCGCTATTTGCGATGCTGTGCGCCATGCGCTTCGTGCGCATGATCAATACGCAACGGCAGGCGGTCGCCGCCGACTAAGACGTGAACTCATAAATGCAGGGCGTGACGGCTTCCGGTTTCGGTCTTGAAACTTTCTCAACATCAGGTTCGACGAGCAGTTCAGCGCGATGCTCGAGCGGGCGCATGGTGACATGCGCCTTACCATCCACGCAGACACACAAGTGATTCTCCGGCATTACTCAGCTTACTTCGTGCTTGTGTGCATGACGATGGCGTCAATGATCGTGCCCCAGTCAGCCATGTGCAGTTCATGACCGCCGCCGTTGATGCGGACGAGCTTCGCGCCGCTGACCGCTTCTGCCAGCGCAATGCCGTGATCGACCGCGTAGATCGGATCCGCTGTGCCATGAATAACGAGAAGAGGCGTCCTCATCTCATGAAGCCGGCCGCGCCATGCATCTCCCATTTTCAGGAGGGCGTGATTAGTCGCATTCAGATACCCGCCAGACCGGTCGTGGTCCCGTTCGATGAAGGCCCTAGCCTTAGTCCCATCAAACGGATGAGCAGTCCCTGCGATCACGCGTGAATCCTCGACCATGTAGGCGATCACCTGCTCCCGGCTGGTCCAGTCCACCTTGTCCGCCCCGTCCATGTGCTCCATGACGGCTTCGCTGAACGGCGGAAGATGCGATGTATCCGTTCCCACGGGAGAGCTGCTGATCGCCGTCAAGGAAAGCACGCGCGACGGCTGCTTGATGGCAGCGGCCTGGCCGATCATGCCGCCGAGAGACATGCCGACGATGTGCGCAGCCGGAATCGCATGCCCGTCCAGAACGCGGAACACATCCTCGACCATGTCGTCGAACGTGTAGCCGGGTTTGCCGGGCGGGTATTTCGTAGACCGGCCGGTGTCGCGGTTGTCGTAACGGATGACGTAGCGGCCCTGGCTTGCGAGGCGTTCGCAGAACGCTTCCGGCCACCACAGCATCGACGCCATGCCGCCCATGATGAGGAGCACCGGCCGAAGAGTTGCGTCGCCGAAGGTCTCGGTCGCGAGCTCGAATCCGCCGGCGCGGATCATTCGTTCCGTCATTGCGGCGCGCCGATGCCTAGGACCGTCAGCCGCGCCGAGCCGCCTTGATCGCGGCAACGTCGATTTTCCTCATATCCATCATCGCATCAAACGCGCGTTTTGCTTCATCGCCACCGACCGCCAGCGCCTCGGTCAGCACGCGCGGCGTGATTTGCCAAGAGATGCCCCATTTGTCCTTGCACCAACCGCACGCACTTTCCTGGCCGCCATTGCCGACGATGGCGTTCCAGTAGCGGTCGGTCTCTTGCTGATCGTCAGTGGCGATCTGGAACGAGAAGGCTTCGTTATGTTTGAACGCGGGCCCGCCATTGAGGCCGAGACAGGGGATGCCGGCGACGGTGAATTCGACCGTCAGCACGTCGCCCGCCTTTCCGGACGGGTAGTCGCTGGGAGCACGGTGGACGGCACTCACCGAGCTGTTTGGAAAAGTTTCGGCGTAGAAGCGGGCTGCAGCCTCGGCGTCCTTGTCGTACCATAGGCAGATCGTGTTCTTGGCAATTGCCATTGTTTGTCCTTTCGCATTTGAAGCCAGTTCCGGCACGGTTTCCCACGCACCCGGGGGCGGTTCACGATCCGCCTCAACGGCGCACCACGAACATAGAACGCGGTTGTGCCATCGGACGTTCCGCCAGCCACACCTGAAAGATTATAGCCGTATCATGGCTGTCACTTTAAGACCCGATGCGGCAGTGACTCAATCAGGACGGTCCGCGTTGAGTCAAATGCGAAGAACGGGGGATTCGATGCCAAGTCCGCTTCGCTGCTAACTGCGGAAGCGCGAGTTAGTGTCCCGCCGCCGCGACCTGCTTGCGCGGCAGAGCGAGGATCTCGGCCATCGGCGGCTCGGGCGGATGGTTGGGGAAACGCACGATCACGCTGGTTCCCTGGCTCGGCTCGCTCGAGATTTCGATCGTGCCGCCATGCAGCTCCACGATGCCCTTCACGATCGGCAGGCCGAGGCCGGTGCCTTCGTATTTGCGAGTGAACTGGCTGTCGATCTGGCCGAACGGCGCCAGCGCGACATGCATGTCCTTCTCGTCGATGCCGATGCCGGTGTCGCTGACTACGAATTCCACGCCGTCGTGCCACGGCTTGCTGCTGAGGGTGACGGTTCCGTTCTCCGGCGTGAACTTGACGGCATTCGACAGCAAGTTGATCAACACCTGCTTCACCGCGCGCTTGTCGGCATTCAGCACCACCGGGCGCTCCGGCAGATCGATCTTCATGGTGAGGCCGTGCTCGACCGTGCGCGGGCGGATCAGGCGCGCGACGCTGTGCGCGATCTCGTTGCAATCGACCTCCTCCATGCGCAGCTGGAAGCGGCCGGCTTCGATCTTCGACAGATCGAGAATGTCGTTGATGAGGCTGAGGAGATGCTCGCCGCTGTTGCGGATATCGCGGACGTAGGAAACGTAGCGCTCGTTGCCGAGCGGGCCGAACAGCTCGCGCTCGACCACTTCGGAGAAACCGATGATGGCGTTCAGGGGCGTGCGAAGCTCGTGGCTGACATTGGCGAGGAACTCGGACTTGGAGCGGTTGGCGATGACCGCCTGCTCCCAGGCCTTCACCAGCTCGTCCTCGTGCTGCTTCTGTGCGGTCAGGTCGCTGCAGATCGCCATGTAGCCTTCATCGCCGATCGGAAGGCGACGCACCGACAGCAGGCGGCCGTCGGCGCGGCGGTATAGCCAGCGCCCCGCAGGCTCGAACGCCTTCGGATCGGGCGCGGCCTTGCCCTGGTCGTCGGTGTCCAGGCGTTTCGCGCAGCCGGTTCTGTTGAGCTCGTCCAGCATCTCGTCCATGCGCACGCCGGAACGCAGGAAACTCTCCTGGAACTGCCACATCTGCATATAAGCGCGGTTCCAGTGCTGCAGGCGGCGGTCGCGGTCGAACACCGCGATGCCGTCCTCGATCGACTGGATAGTGGCGCCCAGCATCTGCGCCGACTGGCGCAACGCATCGTTGCGCGCCTCGATCACCTTGACTTGTTCGCGGGTCACGCGCCGGATGGCGACGATCTGCCAGAGGACGAACAGGCCGATCGCGCCCAGGATGACGAAGGCCAGTAGCGCGCCCGGCGCCAACGTCGCCATCAGCGCGCGGCCGGGCGCCGCCGGCGCCCAGGTCAGATTTCCGAGGTCAGTCCCGTCGCTTCCGAGGAGCGGGATTTCCTGAGGTCGCGCATCTACGTTCTGGATAAGCGTGGCAGCCACCGTCCCGTCTGATCGCTGCCGCTCCAACGGTGCGAGAATGCGCGGCTCGGCGATTCCATAAATGGCACCGACCTGCTGGAGGTATTCGGGCGTGAGCGAGCGCAGCATGACCAGCACGGAGATGCCCGGCCGCTTTGCAAGCAGTTCGGCGTGCTCATAAGGCAAGAGGCTGGACGCGCCGGCGATCGCCAACTGGCCGTTGTGGGAGATGTAGCCGGTCTGCGGCGTGGGACCGACGGAGGGGGCGCCGTTCGCGGCACGAGCAGCATTGGCAAGTTCCTTCAGGCCACCATCGAAGGTCATCCCGGCAGGAGCGAGAACTTCGCCCTGCCACCGGGCGAACAGAATCTGATCATCGGGACCCAGGAGGAGAACGCCATCGACCGCCTTGTCGGGACCGAGGACCGTGGTCTGGGCAAAAGTTGAGTCCGCCCATTCGGGGTTGTACTGGACATGGACGTTCTCGAACGCCTCGTCCCACCAGGAATAATCCAGCGCAACAGTCGAAGCTGCGCTGCGCAGGTTGGCGAGCACCAGCTTGGTGCGGACCGATGCGTCCTCGGCATATTGCCGGTCAACCTCGCGCGCACTGAAGTAGAGCATGATGCCGATGGTTGCCGCCATGGCGAGAATCAGGCCGACAATGGGGAAGATGGTGGCGCGCGCCGGCCGCAGGACGGATCCTCTGCGATCGGCTGCATAAGCCGGGGGCGCTGCGTGCGGCGGTTGCATCGTTACTGGCACACCAACTGGCGTCTCCGACCAATCATCGCTGCGGTACCATCTCTTCGACTCCCCCCGGCCTTGGAGCGGACGCAAACAAGGCGCAAATTCTGGTCAACATTGGTACTGATTTGGTTAACGAAACTTGAGGAGTCGGCTCGTTGCAGGAACGCCACTGTGCACTGCGGAAAGAAAAACGTCATGATTTCTGTGCCTTTAATACACTGATCTAAATATGAAAAATCGTTTCATGCAGAAGATCGGATCAACCTTGACATTTCGCAATCGCAGCATCATATTTTGCAACGCGACAACTGGATATCTCCCCTGACATTCCGTTGTCGCATCGCCCTTATGGGCGTTTCCTCCCAGAACTTGGGCCGTGCATCAGCACGGCCCATTTTTTTCGCCCTGATACCAGCGCCCTAAGCAGGCAAAGTATCGCAGCCCGCCCCCAGGGCCCGCTGCATCAGCACGCTGTCGACCCAGCGGCCATGCTTGAAGCCGATGGCCGTGAAGGTCCCGGCCAACTCGAAGCCGCAGGCGCGATGCAAGGCGATGGACGCCGTGTTGCCGGAATCGCCAATGATCGCGATCATCTGACGTTTGCCAAGATCGGTGCAGATGTCGATCAGCCGGCGAAGCAAGGCCCGGCCGATCCCCCTGCCCGCCGCCTCGGGCGCGACATAGACCGAATCCTCCACCGAGAAGCGATAGGCGCTGCGCGGCCGATAAGGCCCGGTATAGGCGTAGCCCACGATGGCGCCATCCGCACCGCCGGTCGCGCAGAGGTAGGGCAATCCCGCCTCCGCAATGGCGTGCCAGCGCCGCGTCAGTTCCGCCGCGTCAGGCGGCGTCTCTTCGAATGAAGCGAGGCCATGGAGGACGTGATGCGCATAGATGCGCTGGATCGCATCCAGATCCGCGGCTTCAACCGGGCGAACGGCGACGATCGCGGCTGGATCGCCCACGGCAGGAGGGTCAGGCCGCTTGAGCAAGCTGCAAAGCCGCGCTGCTCAGCCGCTCGATCAGGGTCTTGAGGATATCCTGCACCACGACGAAGCCTTGCGTAGGTTCCAACGTTGCCTCGTTCATGTAGAGCGCGCGATTGATTTCGAGCTGTAGCACGTGAACGCCCTGGGCCGGCCTGCCATAGGCCTGCGCCACGTAGCCGCCGGAATAGGGATTGTTGCGTCGGACCTTGGCGCCGCGTTCCGACAGGCAGCCCTCGGCCGCGGCCGTCATCCGTTCCGCGCAGGAGGCGCCGAAGCAATCGCCCAGCACATAATCGACATCGATCCGCTGCCGGCTGTGCAGGCCGTCCATCCAGGCGCCGGCGGAGGGCATGGAATGGCAATCGAGCAGCACGCACAGGCCGAACTGGCGCTTGGTCGCCATTACCAGATCGGTGAGCGCGCGATGATAGGGGCGATAGAATAAATCCAGCCGCCGCTCCGCCTCCTGCAGCGGCAGCTTCGCGGCATAGATATCCTGCTCGTTGGCGGCGAGGCGCGGAATGACGCCAAGGCCGGCGAGGACGCGCGGCGACGTGGCATTGACCGGCATCGCCAGGCGCTCCGCGAACATATCCTGGTCGAGCTCGGCCGGCTCGCGGTTCGGGTCGACGAAGACGCGCGGAAACAAGGCGGACAGCAGCGGCGCGCCAAGCTTCGGCCCGCAGGCCACCAGACGATCGATGAAGCAATCCTCCGACTGCCGCAGAATGATTTCTGCGAGGGAGGATTGCTTGATGAACTCCTCGGGATAGATCCGCCCGCTGTGGGGCGAGGCGAGGATGAGGGGACTCATCTGCCGCGCCGGCGAGTTGAGCTCGATCGGACGGCTCGCGAGATCGGCGAGGCTCGCCCGGCGGGCGGCAAGGTCGGCCATGCTGGCCGGTCGGGCGGCGAGATCGTTCATGGCAGGCAGATTTACTGGAAACGATCCGGCGTGTCACGACGCGGGAATGTCACCGCGTGACAAGAATGCCCTTGGTTCCGACTCGGCTATGAGCATCTAATCCGAGGCTGTCGATCCGTCCTATGGATCAAGGGCACGGGGGTTGTGGGCAACATGGCACGAATTCTGTTGGCGGAAGACGATGCAGAGATGCGGTCTTTCCTGGCTCATAGCCTGCGGCGCGCAGGCCACGACGTCAGCGCCACCGAGGATGGGGAGAGCGCGGCCAGCCAGCTGGAGCGGCGGGATTTCGACCTGCTGCTTGCTGATGTCGTGATGCCGGGGATCGACGGCGTCGAGCTGGCGAAACGCGCCACCCGCATTTCGCCGGACCTCAAGATCGTGTTCATTACCGGCTTTGCCGCGGTCGCCCTTAACCAGGGCTTCGGCCCCGACGGGCGCCGCAATCCGGGCCTGTCCAAGCCCTTTCACCTCAACCGCCTGGTGAACGAAGTGCGCCAGATGCTGGCGGCCTGAAGGTCAGCGAGACCGGCGGGCGGCGGCGACGGACCCTCAGGTTTCCGAGCAAAAAAGCCCGCCAAAGCCAGGGCGGCCGGCCTTGCATTCCCCCCGCCCAGATGCTATTTGCCCCCGTCTTGCCGGCCGGGCACCCCCGGCCAGGTCATCCCGGTTCGGGGTAAGGGCGGTTAGCTCAGCGGGAGAGCACTACGTTGACATCGTAGGGGTCACTGGTTCAATCCCAGTACCGCCCACCACTGAAACCCGCAGAAATCCGCCATTTTTCGAGCATCGCCAGCGATGGCTAACTTGAACGTTCCGGCACCAAACGGCAGAACGTGGCGTGAACCGGCATCAAAATGTGTGCAAAATCGGTGCAGTTTGTTCCCGATTTGATCAGGCTTGCATTGCTCAGTCCGAACGCTCCTGACGAGCATACCGGCGGGCATGTTCGATCGCCGCTATGGCAGTCAGAAAGCTTGATTGCCGCTTTGACGTTCTTCCTCGTGCCGCATTGTCCGTGCACGATGATTCCGCGCAAAGCGACATTTCCGTTTGCGCTGCTCAGAGGATGGTTTCGTCGACCGGATGGTGTGTTTCCCAATCTCGCAGATTGCTGACCGCGGTCGAGAATAGCGAGGACCATGAAACGCGGTCTTCGCACCTCGCCAGAAGCGCCGTCTCGAGTTCCATTCGCTCCCCCGCGCGATAGGCGCCACCGCTTCCCTCGCTGACAGCAGCAACAGCCCGAATGAGATCGCGGACAAGTTCTGTCAATTGCGCCACAATGAAATCTCTATTTGCGTTTGCAGTGAGAAAATCTTCGGAGAAATGGCCTGTTTCCTCGGTCTGTGGGTGCCTAGTACTTGCACCGCCTCTATCAATTTCCGATGGGCGACAAAAGTCATCGGCGTCAAGCATCACTCGTCTCCGCGCGCAATGGTCGGCATCTACTTGCGCCGCCTTAGACCCCCGTAGCTCAAGCGCGACTGCGAAAGCCGCGGCCGGAGTACTACGCCGCTTGTGAGAATGCATTGATGTTGTTGCATCGGTTTAGCAAACCTGCTGTCGCGGTCCGTAGTCGATGCGGAAATGAGCAATTCTCTCGTTCTTTCAGGGCGATGGCGAGCGCATCGAGCGCATTGGCCGCAACTATGTGCTATTGGCGTCGGCACAAAAGTCGGCACAGCGGATCTGCTCCAGTCTCTCGCTCGCATCGGACGTTGCGGGGCAATCGTAGGTTCAAATCGGGGACCTGAAACCACCGAGAATTGTACGCCCCGGTTGGGCCTGCGGTCCTAATAAAGCGTATCGGCAATCGCTCAAACACCGTCTCGCGCCAGGACCACGCAATCTTCGGCACGGAAGTGCAAGGTAACGCGCTCGCCTTTCTGGACACGCGCTCCGGCGCGGTTCGGTTCCACCACCATGATGCGACCTTCGGGGCTTTCGACGATGTAGTGAAATTCGGCGCCCATGTTGACGACGTCGACCACGTCGCCGTGCAACTGATTGTCGCCCGGCTTCCCGGAACCGTCCTGCGAACGCGTTACGGTGACCCGCTCCGGCCGGATGCAGACGCTCCATTTCTTGCCGTCGACCGGGCTCGAATTTCGGATGGCAAGCGCGGTGCCGGAATCGGTGGCGAAGCGTGAGAAACCATCGCCTGCCGCTTCCACGATCTTGCCGTGAAACCAGTTGGTTCGCCCGATGAAAGAGGCAACGAAGGCGGTCCGCGGTTGCATATAGATCTCGTCCGGGGTGCCCTGCTGTTCGATCCGGCCGCGGTTCATCACTATGATCCGGTCGGCCAGGCTCATGGCCTCGTCCTGATCATGGGTGACGACGATGGTCGTCGAGCCGACTGCCGTCAGGATCTGCTTCAGTTCGAGGCCCAGTTCCTCGCGCAGCTTTGCATCGAGCGCCGAAAGCGGCTCATCCAGAAGGACCAGCTTGGGCTTTGTCGCGAGCACACGGGCGAGAGCCACGCGCTGCTGCTGGCCGCCACTCATTTGCCCCGGTCGTCGGTTCTCGAATCCCTGTAGCCGCACTAACCGCAGCATTTCGCGGACGCGATCTCCGATCTCGGCCTTGGGCCAACAACGATGCTTCAGGCCATAGGCGACGTTCTCCGCCACCGTCATGTGGGGAAACAGCGCATAGTGCTGGAACAACAGGCCGACGTTGCGCTCATAAGGCCGCTTGCCGACCATGGATTCCCCAGCGATCTCGATCGCGCCTTCATCCGGCTCCTCGAAACCGGACACCAGGCGCAAGGTCGTCGTCTTGCCGCAGCCGCTCGGGCCGAGCAGTGACACAGTCTCGCCCGCGCCGACGCTGAAGGTCACATGGTCGACCGCGGCAACCGCGCCAAACCGTTTGACGACGTTGCGGAATTCGATGACGGCTTGTTGTGTTGCTTGCATAGGTCCCGCTACGACCGAAAAACGCCCTGACCGATGACCCGGTTGAGGCTGACGGATTTCTCGAGGATGAGGATCAGAATAGCCGTCAGCGTCATCAGCATGACGGACGCGGCCGCGATGCTGAGGTCGAAATTCGCCCGCATGCTGCTGATAAGCGCGACCGGCAGCGTATAGGTTTTCGCGTCGGTCAGCATGATAGAGACCGCCACGTCGTCCATCGAGACGGCAAAGGCGAAGATCGCGCCGCTGACGATGCTGGTGCGCGCCAGCGGGAACGTCACGTCCCAGAAGGCTTTGCGCTCGGTCGCGCCGAGAATCAGCGCCGCCTCGGTCAGCGATCGATCGATACCGGCCAGCCCCGTCAGCGTCGCCCGGATCGTGTAGGGCGCCGTGATGATGATATGGCCGCACAGCAGGCGCGTGAAACCGTCGATGATTCCGAGGTGCGAAAGGAACAGCAGCAGCGCAAATCCGGTGACGACCGGCGGGACCACCAGCGGTGACAGGAACAGCGATATCAGCGCCTCTTTCCCGGCGAAGCTCATGCGTTCAACAGCAAAGGCGGTCGCCACCCCGACGCAAACCGAGATCGTGACCGACAGAAGCGCGAGCTGAGCGCTGACGCCGAGCCCGCGCAGGAAATAGTCATCGGAGAAGAACCGCTGGAACCAGCGAAGCGACAAGGACGGCGGCGGCAGCGGCCCAAGATAGCCCCTGGAATCGAACGCCATGATCGCGGTCACCACAATCGGCGTCAGCAGGAAACAGATGATCGTGCCGATCGCAACCAGGCCGACCAGCCGCAACACATTGTCGACCAGACGCCCGCTCACGTCTTCCACCTTTTGTTAACCAGGTGCGACATGCCGTAGACGATCGCGATCGCGACGACGAACAGAACGATGGAGATCGCCGCGCCACTCGGGTAGTTCGCGATCTCGCTGAAGCGAGTGTAGATCAGGTTGGAGATGAACAGCACTCGCCCTTTGCCAAGGATCATCGGTATGACAAAGGCGCTGATGGAAAACGTGAACGCGAACAAGAAGGCGGCCAACAGCCCGCGCATGCAGAGCGGCAGCGTGACGCCAAGATGCGCTTTCCACCGCGGCGCGCCAAGCGCCTGGGCCGCGTCGAACAAGCGCGGATCGACGTTCTGAATGGTGCCCAGCAGCGTCAATGTCGCCATCGGCACGATGTAGTGCAGTAGGCCGGCGATGACGAGCGTCTCTATATAACCGCGGCTGTTGGGCGAGATTCCGATCTCGACTAAGAGGGGACGCAACGGTCCGACCGCGCCAAACGTCAGCTCAAGCGCGTAGGTTCGCACCAGCACACTCAGAAACATCAGCGTGACGAACAGGCCGATGACGATTGGCTGCCAACGCGCCGCGAGACTGCGGGTGATCCAGTAGGCCAGCGGAAATGCAAACAGGAGGCCCACCAAGGACGCCAACAGGCTGATCCGCAGCGTCTCGAAGAAGAACCCGGCGAAAGACGGAGTCAGCAACTCCCCATAATTGGCAAGGGTGAAGGGCGCATCGGCCTTGGAACCGATGCTTCCCGGCACGTAGATGCGAAAGCTCTCGATAAAGAGCCCCGCCATGGGCAGGAAGAAGAAGCCGAGAAAGACCGCACCGGCGGGTGACAGAAGCAGGAGAGAGCCTCGGCCGGGTTTCATCGGCCGCGGCTCCCATCCAATCCGAATATGCTCCGTGCTTTACAGCAGCGGCGCAATTTCGTTTTCCCAGCGCTTGGTCCAGGCATCCTGCTGCGTCAGCACGACGTTGAAGTCAGGCACATAGACGTATTTGTCAAATTCTTCTGGCGTGAATGCGAGATGCTTCAGGGCATCCGGCGTCTTGGCCTTGACGTTGAGCGGCGCCTCGCCTGCGATCTCGGCGTAGATGGTGCTCATCTCCGGACTGATGCAATGGTTGATGAATTGCAGTGTCGCCTCGAGGTTGGGCCGGTTTTTGAACACGGCAAAGCCGCTCTGATAGAGGAACGTCGGTAGGCCTTCCTGCTTGGTCAATCGCACCAGCGGGAAGGATTGGGCGACCGACGTCAGTTGCGGTTCGGAGTAGAAGCCGAGGGCAGTCTCTCCGCTGGTCAGCGAGGTGGTGAAGTCGGTATCGGTCACGGCAATGCGGCCGATATTGCCGGTCTCCGCCAGCTTCTTCATCAGCGCCCAACCCGGATCCATGTTGTTTTCATCGCCACCGGCATGGAGCGCCAGCGCCACGATCTGCAGCATCATGCTCTGCGTCGGACCGGGCCAGCAGATCTTGCCCTTGAGGCTGGGATCGAACAGATCATCGATGCTCTTCAATTTGATCGGGCTGATATCCTCGCGATAGGCGAAGTAGATTCCGCCAACCGCGCGCGGCACGGCCATCCATTCGCCTTTCGCGCTTTTGACGATGATCTTTTCCGGAATGTCTGCGAGATTCGGCACCGTATCGACGGTGACCGGAACCAACCAATCCTCCTTCAGCATGCCGGTGAAAGATCCCTCCCAGCCGGCGACATAGTCATACTCGGCGTTTGGCCAGGTCGCCTTGATCTTCGGCAGGATGGCGCCCGAGCCGCCCTGATGCAGGACCCAATTGACCTGCACCTTTTCCTGCTTGCTCTCGATCTGCTTCATCGCATCGACGACGCCGCCGCCCCATTCGACGGCGGTAATCTCCGTCGCGGCGGCCGCCCGCCGCGCTGAGCCCAGCGTACCGCCGAGGATCGCGATGCCTGCGATAGCGGCGGTGCGTTCCAAAATCTGCCTGCGTGTGAGGTGCAACATGTTGGCCTCCATTCTTCTTTCTTTGTAGTTGATGCGGGCACTACCCTGTGGCCGAACGCACTAGGACCAGCGTTCGACCTGACACGACGACGTTCTCCCCAGCGACATTCCGCTTGGTAGACCCGAGAGTCCATACACAACTGCCGAATGTCGCTTCGTTCGCAGCCGATGTAAGCCATCCTCGATGCCGATCGCCGCTTGCTCCAGCCTCTTCTCGCGGAAGATCTCGAGCATGAGATCGTATGGGTTCTGATGTCGGCCGGGTTCGGGGAACTCGGTGTAGTACCGGACATCGTTCATCCAGCTGACCTTGTTGGCGGATTCGAATTCGTTCTTGGACACGATGAAGGTGCAAGGCCTTTCGGGCGGTACAAGCACAGCTTCCATCCGGATCGGGATGGATTCCCAAAAACCGGGCCACACCGCCTTGAGCCCAGATTCACACGTCGGAGCGGCGCGGTCGGACGGGACGCCTATTATCGACGAAATCCGGTCGGGCAAGGCGAGGATGCCCTCCATGAAGACAAAGTCTGCTTATCGCTTTCGACGCGCAAAGCAGTCTAGCCGCTTTCTGCCAGTACCTGTCCTGGTGATTCCTCTTTCTACATGCCAGAAACGACAAGAAGTCTGTCCGCCCGCGCTCCCGCGAAGCGCACGTCAGACAAGCCCTGCTAAGTCGCGGACAAACGTTCGGACATTCCTATAGATTTCATGCGCCTGTTCCGGCGTATAGTTTTGCTTCGGATGCATCACCTCATTGCGCCACGCGATTTTCACCGCGGAGGTGCGAGGCCGCCTCGGCTATCGCACACGGGAATACACCACTTCGTCACGTTCAACCGAGGCAAGCCGCGTCCCGTTTGGGATATGCGTTCCTGACGGCTGAGCGGAACGCCGAAGTTAGCGCGATCCATCCAAGGCCATGCCGGTCACCGGAGGGTTACGGGCCTTCTCTGCGAACACCTCGATCAATGCAACGTGGAAGCCCAGCCGTGACCATCCCGGTCCGCTTTGTCCTACCGCCGTGACCCGAACGGCGCACCTGCCCTATGAGTGATTTGCCTCACCCGATGAACTTGCGGCGGCACCGTTCAGAATGATGCGCGCTCGCTCGTGAACTCCCTTAATCAGGCCTGCACTTAATGACACCGGACTGACAGGGTTTTCAGTATGACTAACAAACCGTTAACGGACGGCCAGCTATGGTGGCTAGCAAACAATCAAAAGGAGGATGCGGGGAAGGCACATGACAACACCGGGGACACCTATGAGCACCAGTAACACATCAGACAGAGGGTTCGAGTAATGAAGGCTTGTATTTTTTTCGCAACCTTAGTGTCCCTGGTGATCCCAGGGCTAGCCCAGGCCGACTACGCTGCGCAAATGCAGGCAGTTCTCATCAAGAAGATGGTCGACACCTCAGACAACGTCTCAGACGATTTGGAGAAGAAGTTCTGGGCCTGCTGGGGTAATGCCTACGTGCAGTCCCTGGTGCCGGCGAGTGATCTGCCGAAGTTGAGCGCCGCCGCTGATGCGGGCAAGTGGAACGATCCGCTGATACACAAGTATGGTGAGAAGGCTGTGGCCACCATGAAGGACCCAGGTGGCTCAGATTATCATGAGCTGGCCCTCTATATGGACGCGCTCTGCCCCGGGGTCCCAGACGACTATCTCTCACACTACAGGTGACCAACCACGACATCGAATAGATGGTCCTGGCAATGAAGCCTACCTTCTTTTGACTACCCCTGTGGCACCTGGTGATCCCAGGGCCTTCTTTTACCGGCTACGATGTTCCCGATGATGCCGAGAGAGACTTCTGGAGCTGCTTCGCTGAGGCCCTCTAGCACGTGGCAGTGGATCGACAGGATGAGCTAAACATGGACGCAGCGATTGCCACGGCTGCCCGCCGGACCCACCCCCCGGCGGACTGCCGGCGATCGCCACATGGAAGCAGCCGGCGCATCTGGGGACACAGCCGGCCGCTGGAGTGCTGCACCATCGGGGGAGACAATGCAGCGGAGCCGCTTTTGCGTTGGCAGACTGGATAGGCGCAAGTGTTGTGATCTGTGAACCACCCCGTCGCGACCCCAGCTCACCAGCCCGTCCGCCAGCGCCAGCACGCCCAGAACTCCACCTTCGTGCGCCGTCGGGTCGAGGCCCCGACGCGCAGCTCGGTGCGCCGTCGGGTCGCCGCCCGGGCGCGGCTCGCCGGCGAGGCTCCAGAAGCGAATCGCCCCGTCGCCGCCCCAGCTCACCAGCCCGTCCGCGAGCGCCAGCACACCCGAGTTCCCATACGCCATCACAATGCCGCCTGAGGCAGTCCGAGAGTGGTTTCGGACGTACGGCGAGATTTCGAACTGGCCCGTATGCGGCGCCGACCACTGCTCTGCCTGTCGTGCGTCAGAACAAGGAAGGTCAACGCGAGCTTGCCTTGATGCAATGGGGCCTCGTGCCATGGTTCTCCAAGGGAACGTGAAGAACAATGGACCTGAGCTGTTGGCTTAGGTGATCGGGGCCGAGGCAATGAGTCACGCTGCGCGCGGTTAACCGATAAGATGCTCGTTGTAGCGGGGCGCTCGCTATGAAGACCATCGCTTCAATTGAAGACATACACGCCGAAATGCAACGGCGCATCGACACCAGTAAGTGGCGCAGCGGGTCGATTCCACCACAACGAGGATCTCGGTAGCCGAAGCAAAGGTGGGAATCGACGATTCGCAACCGCCTCACGGCGAGGCCAGAAGGAAGGCCACCGTGACCCGTGCCGCGCCTGTCGGCACCGGCCGCACCTCGGTTTTGAAGTTGGCGCGCTCACCAGGCGCCAGCTGCCTTACGGGCGGCTCGAACACCCAGCGCCGCATTTCTTGTCCGGCGTGGTCCTCGAGGCTCCCCTGCATCGTCGGGATCGTCTGCGGTTGGTTGCTCGCATTGATGACGATGCCCTGGATCAGCAGTCCGCTGTCTCGGCGCACCGCATCGACCAGAACGATATTGAGGCCTTGACCGGTTACGGACGTCGCCGCCGGCTGGGGCGCGGGTGTAGGCGCCGGCGCGGCCCCGACGGCTGGTGCCGGCATGGAGAGAGGGCTATTGCTCTCGACGCAACGAAACAACACATTGCGGGCACCTCCCATGGTTCGCTCGGAGACCTTCTGCGCGTCGCGTCCGTTCTTACGGCAATGCCATTGGGCCAAGGCCGCAATCTGTTGGTCGGTCGCCCATGGCGGTTGCGGGCCGATCGCATTCGGGATTTGGTTCCGGGCCCAAATCTCAATCGATGCTGGCGTAGTTGACAGAACCTCGATCTCGCTGCCAGGCGTCGGCGCAACGCATCCTGCTGCATGGCTCCCGAAGACCACCAGAAAAGACAAGGCGATTGGTCGAAGCGCGCTCATCGTGGGCCCCGCTGCGGTGGCAGCTCGCATCGCCGCACTACAGAGAACGACCTCGCCACGGCGTCAAGCGCGAAAAAGGTCAGCAATCATCGGTCGTGCTCGCTCATGACCGGTGAACAATCAGAGAGCAAGTCATTCCGAAAGCTCCCGCCACCGCGCTAGTTTCGTGATCCGCCATCGGCTGAGCCGCAGACTGCCACGATGCCTTGTCACGGCGCCGGCTGTCCCGCACTCCTTCCCTGCCGCACCCTCGGTGACGGCATTACGAACTGGACGGCGAATGCAGCGGCCACGGCTATGCGAACGTAATCAATGCTCGTCGCTGAGCTCCCAAGCCGCCGATGTTATTGAAATCGACCGCCGCTCGACGTTGCCGCAGGAACGCCTGTCTTCGGCTCAATGGGATTTCTGACTGATCCGTCAAGAGGACAAGGCGGCGTTTGTGTAAGTCGTTTGCGACCCTCAGCGTCACGGGGATGCGGATCTTTGGATCCAGATGCGTCAGTTGGTCGTCCCATCGTTGTGGAACAATGAAGTCGATCTCCGAAGACCGTGCAAACTCTGCCTGGCCCTGCGCCCCGTCCATTTCGCCGCGCAGATAGCGCTCGACCGAGGCTCCGACGCGCGCCCCTTCCACGGCGCACCAGCCGCTTGATTCGACACCGTGCAGGACGTTACCGGCGGCGAACACCCCACTGCAGGTCGTCCGCATCGCTTGATCGATGACGGGGCCGTTCGTTCTCTGGTCGATCTCAACCGGGCTCCCGCACAGAAACGCGACTTCCGGCAACCACTTGCCTGAGAACAGGATGGCATCACATCCAATCTCCCGCTCGCCGCGTGCATCGGCGACTTCGATGGCACGGACGCGGCCGCCGGCCGTGGCGATCGATTGGGTGCGCGTCCCGGTCGCGACCTCGATCCCGCAGGCGCGAGCCAGCCAGGCGAGCGGCGCATAGGACATGACACGGTCCTCTTCGCCGATCAGCGCCTTCACCGAAAGCCTGAGATGCCTTGCGGTCAGAATGGCGGAGAACGCCACATGATCGGTGCCGACGACGACCAGTGATCGCAGATAGTTGGGCAGCCTTGCCTTGAGCGCGGCGAGGCGCTGCAGCTGGCCGGTGGTCATGATGCCGGACTCCGCGCGGCCGCCGGGGATCAGGAGATTGCCGCGGTTGGATTCGCGAATGCCGGTCGCGAGAATCACGGCACGCGGGCTCAACAGGCGCAGCCCGGCGCGGGGTCCGACGATCTCGGCAAGCGGGCCGTCGCGCAGCGACAGCAATGTGGTGGCGCATTCGATCCGGACGGCGCGTCCGCGCAGAGTCTTGAGCAGACGGGCGACGAAGCCCGGGCCGGTATGCGGCCAGCGGCAATATTCCAGCCCGAAGCCCGGATGAGGACAGAAACGCGGCAAGCCGCCAGGGGCGTCGTCCCGGTCGATGACGAGAATCTTCTCGATGCCCGCGGCGCTCAGCGCAGCGGCGGCAGCGAGCCCCGCCGGGCCGGCGCCGACGATGAGCACGTCGGGCTCAGCCTCGCTGTCCAAGAGACTGTTCATGAGCTTCAAACATCGACTGCAACCGTGCTCCGCAATAGAAGCCCTGGCAGCGGCCGAACATGGCGCGTGTGCGGCGCTTCAATGCGGATAAGGTGCGGGGGGCCAGCTGCGCGGCCAGCGCGTCCCTGACCTCGCCCAGGCTTATGCGCTCGCAATGGCACAGCATCTCGGCATAGGCGGGGTCGGATGCAATGCGCGCACCATCCTGCCACGGCCGGATCGACGTCTCGGAGAGGTCTGGCACGCGGATTGCCGTTGCATGCTCCTTGCGTCCCGCGTCGAACACCCGCGGGATGAGGAGGTTGGCCACATGCTCCGCGATGCCGAGCGAGGCCGATAAGCCCGTGGAGCGAATTCCGGCGACCGTTAGCCAATTGTCCTCGTAGCGCGGGATGATCTGATAGTCGGAGAACTCCGTCGCCGGACGCATGCCGGCGAAGATGGTGTTGACCGGCTGATCGGCCAGCTTGGGCACCATCTTCGCCATCGCCTGGCGGAGTTGTGCCAGGCCTTCGGCGGTGACGCAACGGTCCTCGCGATCCTCGACGTTCTCCGCGGTCGGGCCCACCAGTACGTTGCCGAAGATGGTCGGCGCGATCAAGATACCGCGGTATCCAGGCAGCGGTGTCGGCATCGCGATGATGTCGTGGATGGCGCGCGCGCTCTTGTCCAGCACCAGATACTGGCCCCGGCGCGGGCGGATCGTGAAGTGCTGAAAACCGGCCATGCGGTCGACCAGATCGGCGCGGATCCCTCCGGCGTTGATGACGAAAGAGGCCGCGATCCGCTCGCCCCCGTTGTGCAGGACCCAGCCGGCCGCGTTGCGTTCCACGCGCTCAACGGGCCAGCGTCGCCGGAAGGCGGCGCCATTCTCCGTCGCGTCCAGGCAATAGGCGTAGACGGTAGAGAAAGGATCGACGATGGCTTCGTCCGGCAGATGGAGGCCGCAGGCAATGCCGGGCGCGAAGTTGGGCCAGCGCCGATAGATCTCGTCCGCCGTCAACAGCGCGATATTCTCAAAGCCGTGCTCGCGCCCGAGGGCGAGTTCACACTCCAGAACGGCGACTTCGTCGGCGGTCCAGGCCAGGAGAATGGCGCCAACCTTGCGTATCGGCAGGCCGAGCACGGGCGCTTCCACCCTGTAGCGCGCATAGCCGCGCTGGACCAGCCTGCGTTCGAGCGTGCCAGCGGGGACGTCGACACCGCTGCACATAAGGGCGGAGTTGCCCTTGCTCGATTCTTCGCCCGGGTCGGCGTGGGCCTCGATCAGCACCGTATCGAGGTCATAGCGCGAGAGATCGCGTGCGATCGCCGCGCCCACCACGCCGGCGCCGATAATGGCGACTTGGCAGCGGCCGCTCACGTCGTGATCTCCAACAGGCGACGCTCGCAAATCCGCGTGTAGTCAGCGAGGTCGGGGGCATGCGGGCTGAGCCGCGCTTGCACCCGGCACCACAAGGCCTCGCGCAGGACGGCGGCGATGCGATACTGCACGATCAGGTCACGGTCAGCCTCGCCATAGTGGTCGAGGAAGAGGGCGGACTCCGCCGCCGTCCAAGTGAAGTTCGCGAACAGGATGGCGAGATCGATTTCCGGAACGCCGCCGCCGGCATATTCCCAGTCCACCAGGTGCAGCTTGAGTTCGCTCGCAATGAAGTTCTCCGGGATCAGGTCGCCATGCACCAGGCAGCGCGCGGCGCGGCGCGGCAGAGGGGCCAGCTGCGCCAGCAGGCGCGGGCGCTGGATCGGCAGTTCCTCATCGTCGAGGATGGCGAGCGATCGGTAGCAGGCCGTGACCGGGCAGAACGCCGGCACGTGCTGCGGCGCCGGAATGGCGTGCAACCGCCGCAGCAGCGCGGCGATCGCCGCTACGTTTATCGGTTCGCGTCCAGCGGCGATGTCCAGGGTCGTACCCTCGACATACTCGACCACCAGCAAGCCGTCCGCGGCGAAGACGATGCTGGGCGCGATGCCGGCTTCGGCCGCCAGCGCGTGGCAGCGCCGTTCCGCATTGCGCGAGATGCCGTGCTCCGGTACGTCGGTGCCGATGCGCCCGAAATAGCGGCGCGCCTGATCGACGATCAGGAAATTCTCGTTGGTGCGCCCGGCCTGCAGCCGGCTTACCTGGGCATGGCCGCGCCAGATCGGGAGATCAACGAGCTGGTCGGCCGCGTTCACGGCGAATTCCGCACGGTGTCCGGTTCGGCGAGCAGCGCCAGCGCGGCGCGGTGCAGCGCCCGATCCCCGGCGACGGCGATCCTCCGGCCAGACGCGATCGTAAGCGGGTCGCCGTTCCAGTCAGTGATGATACCGCCGGCGCCCTCTATCACCGGGACCGCGGCGAGGTAGTCGTAGATCCCGAGGCCGAAATCGACATAGAGGTCGGCAAACCCGCTCGCCACCAGGCCGAAGGCGTAGCAATCCGTGCTGTAGAGGGTCTGGCGCGCCGCTTGGCGGATGCGCTCGAACGCCCGCTCGTTCTCCGGCTGCGACGAATGCGGCGAGGAACAGAAGATCGCGGCGGCAGACAAGTTCGCGCAGGGCCGCGTGTGCGCGACCGCGCCGTCGTGGCGTGTCGGGTGGCCGGCGGCACCGACCCAGCGCTCGCCTGTGCCGATGACCGGATGGTCGATGATGCCGACGATCGGCCGTCCGGCGTGGCATAGCGCGATGAGCGTGCCGAACAACGGCCGGCCGGTGATAAAGGACTTGGTGCCGTCGATCGGGTCCAGCACCCAGACACGCTCGGCGTCGGCGCGCTCGGCCCCGAACTCCTCGCCGATCACGCCATGGTCGGGAAACTTCGACGCGATCAGGTCGCGCAGCGTGCTTTCGACCTCGCGGTCGATCGCGGTCACCGGGCTGGCGTCAGGCTTGATTTCGATGGAAAACGGCTGACGGAAGCGCCGGCGCAGAATGGCGCCGCTGGCGTCGGCCAGGCGGCAAGCAAACTCCACGAGATCCTGCGATGCCATCATGCGGGCGTCACATTGCCATAGGGGGCCTGGGGACGTTTCGCGATTGCCGGCATGTCGGGTGTGCCGGCCGCGCCCAGGATGATGCGCGCCTGTTCGCGGAAGGAGGCAACCAAATCGCGGTTCCAGCCGATCTGCTGCACCGCCCAGCGGCGCTCGTCGCTCAACAGCCGCTCGCGCGGCTTGGTCTTGTCGACCGGCGTATCGCTCGGCTCGCGGTACTGGATCATTGGATCGGGCGGGTCGCTGGCGCGGCGAAAGGCCGGCGCGTAGTAGTCGACCTCCTGCTCCAGGCCGAAACAAATGACCTGGGGCTTGTTCTTGCCCAGCATCAGCAGGTCGTACAGCATGCGCGCGCCGGGCAGCTCGTCATCGGCGGCGCCTTGCGGCACGCCAAGCTGACCCCAGCCGTCGCCCTCGATGATCTTCCGGGCGCCCTTGACGTGGACCTGGTGGATATAGGGCGCCAGGATGTGCAGGGCGGCCAGCGGCTCCTCGTAAGCGTTGAGCGAATTGGAATAGTCGAACAGTGCGTTCATGCGCGGATCGTTCAGGCGCGCCAGGATGCCAGCGATCTCCGTCGCGCGCAGATCCTCATGCTGCTCGTAATCGAATTGCAGGTCGTACTGGTTCGCCCGTTCGCAGGCATAGGCGAGGTCGGCATAGACCTTCGCGACCACCTGGCTGAGCAACCCTTCGTGGCGGGCGTAGAACCGGATGTTGCGCACGCCCAGGCTGCGCGCGCAGTCGATTACGGTGTCAACCTCTTTCCTTTCGGTCGAGCTGATCTCCAGGTGGAGCTGCAAGCCCAGATCCTCCAGCAGCCGGCGGAATTCCTCGCGCTGCGGCGGCGTCATACTGCGGACATTGAGCGCATCGCCGTCGCTGATATGCAGGCACAGGCCGTGCAGATCGTGCTCGTAGGCGAAGCGCGCCAGATCATGCGGCGTGAAGCCGTGAATCATGTTGTGATAGAAGGTGTAACTGTGGGCGAAGAACGGCACGTTCACCGTCCGATCCAGGAGCTTCGCCGCCGAATGCCTGTCGAGTGCCGGTATGCCCTGATCCATGATCTCCCCCAACCGCGGCGCCGGACTACCGCCGCGCCCTACGCGGCATTCGCCTCGATGATCCGGATGTTGGATTGCGCCAGCCGGACCGCGGTCGGATGGCGCGGATTCTCGGTGACGACGGCCGACAGGCGCGCCGGCGCGACGCCCGAGATCCGGGCCTGGCGATCGAACTTCGCGGCTGTGACGATGGCGATGCTCTCGCTGGCGCGGTCGGTCATCTTCTTAGCGATCGCCGCGTCTTCGACGTGATGGTAACACATGCCGTCACGGGCCGAAAAACCGTCGCACGACAGGATCGCGAGATCCGCGCTGATCATGTCGAGCATTGATTCGGTGAACGGCCCGCCGGTGGCGAGCGAGGTACGCCGCACATAACCTCCGAGCAAACAGACCGTGATCTTGGGATTGACCGCCAGGATGTTGGCGACGTTGACCGCGGGCGTGACGACGAACAGCTCGAGGTCCGCGGCCGCAATCTGCTGCGCCAGGATGGTGACGGTCGAACCGTCATTGAGGAACATGGTGCCGCGTGCCTTGAGGAAATCCAGGACGGTGGAGGCGATCGCGCGCTTCGCGCCGACATCCTGCAGCTCGCGGATCGCCAGATCCTCCTCGGCCGGGCGCAGGGTGCGGATGGTGGCGCCGCCATAGCCGCGCTCGATCACGCCTTCTTCCTCCAGCGCTACCAGGTCGCGCCGGATGGTGGCGGGCGAGGCGCCCAGGGCCTCGCACAGCTCCTCGACCGTCGCAGCGCCGCGCAAGGTCAGTTCGCGCCGCAGCGAGTTGCGCCTTGATATTGGCTGTCTTTTCTGGCGGACCATCTGTCGTTCTCGCGAAATCGTTCCGGGTTCGCCAATCAGTATATGACACGTTAGTGATTGTCTAGCGCGACAGGATGGCTGTCATAGGTCATTAAAAATCATTAAGTGATTGCATTGTGATTTCGTGTTTGCTTAGATCAGGCGGCGTGAGTCTCAACGGAAAAAGCAAAGGGGGCATCCGATGATCATCAAGCGATGCCTCCGCTGGTCGCTGGTCGCGGCAGCGGGGCTGGGTATGGCGTGCGTGAGTTCCGGCGCGATGGCGGCCGGAAAGGATCTGGTAATCGGCGTCACGACCGTCTCGGTCGGGCTCGATCCGATGGGCGCGAACTCCAACGTCAACGAGCGCATCTCCAACAACCTGATCGAGACGCTGCTGCGGATCGATCCGAAGACCAGCGAGATCAAGCCGGGCTTGGCGGAGAGTTGGGAGAAGGACGGCGACAGCGCGCTGGTGCTGAAGATCCGCAAGGGCGTGAAGTGCCACAACGGCGAGGATTTCAACGCCGAGGACGTCGAATACATGTTCGGCCCGAACCGCTACATGGGCAAGGACGCGCCCGGCAATGCACTCGCCAAGCAGTTCCTCGGCCCGATCTCGTCGGTGAAGGCGCTCGATCAATACACCGTGCGGGTCGAGACCTCGCAGCCCGATCCACTGCTGGCGATCAGGCTCGGCAGCTGGATGAGCCAGGTGCCGTGCGCCGACGCCTTCAAGGCGGCGGAGAGCTGGGAGAAATGGAACCACAGCGTGGTCGGCACCGGTCCCTATCAACTGGTCGAATTCAAGCCGACTGAAATGCAGAGGTTCAAGCGGTTCGATGGTTATTGGGGCGACAAGGCGCCGGCGGATACGCTGACCTTCAAGGTCGTGCCTGAACTGGCGGCGCGGGTTGCGGGCCTCTTCACCGGCGAATACGATATCATCACGGAAGTCACGCCGGATCAGCTCGAGGCAGTCAATGCCAACGAGGGAACGGAGGCAACGGGCGGCGCGATTCTCAACATCCGCGTGCTGCTGTTCGATACCCGCAATCCGACGCTGAAGGATGCGCGCATCCGCCAGGCGCTGGCCTATGCGATCGACCGGCAGCTGATCGTCGATTCGCTCTATGGCGGTCGGACCAAGGTGCCGCACGGCATGCAGATGGACGTGTTCGGCGACATGTATGTGCTGGATCACAAGGGCATCCCGTACGACCCGGAGAAAGCCAAGGCGCTGCTCAAGGAGGCGGGCTACAAGGGCGAGGAGATCTCGTACCGCTACCTGCAGGACTACTACACGGCGGAAGTCTCGACCGCTCAGGTGCTGGCTTCGATGTGGCAGCAGGTCGGCTTCAACATCAAGCTGGAGCTGAAGGAGAACTGGGGCCAGATCGAGGACAAGGAATCGGATGCCGGACGCGGCATCATCAATTCCTCCAACGGTGCCTACTTCCCTGATCCTGTGGGCCAGGTCTATCGCCTGTTCGGCCCGAACGGCGACGTACAGCCGCCGGGATGGTGGAAGAACGACGAGTTCAACCAGATGGGCGATATCCTCATGACCACCGATCACGAGAAGCGTCATGCGGCCTTCGCCAAGATGCTGGACATTTTTGAGCAGGACCCGCCGGGCACCTATCTGCACCAGTTGACGATGTTCTATGGTAAGCAGAAAGATCTGAAGTGGACGCCGACCTACCGCGCGTTCATGGATTTCCGGGCAGGCGCACTGCAGTTCTAGTTGACCAGACCCAGCGACGGCGCCGGCCGTAACACAGAGCATCCTCTGACAAAGGCCGGTGCCGTGCTGCGGGTTTCCAATCTCACAGTCTCCTTCGGACCCCCTGACGGTCGCATCCCGATCGTCCAGGGGGTCGATTTTCAGCTCGAACGCGGCCGCATTCTCGGCATCGTAGGCGAAAGCGGCAGCGGCAAGAGCGTGACCTGCCTTGCCCTCATGCAATTGCTGGGAAAGTCGGCCACGGTCGGCGGCACTGTGGTGCTCGACGGCGAGAACCTGCTTGCGCTGGACGAGCCGGCGATGGTCGAGGCGCGCGGCCACAAGATCGCTATGATCTTCCAGGATCCGGCCGCGGCGCTAAACCCGGTGCGCAGCATCGGCTGGCAGCTCAACGAGGCGCTGGGACTGAACCGGTCGAACGGCAATTCGCGAGGGCAGGGCAGGGCAATTCAGCTGCTGCGCGATGTGGGGATGCCCGACCCGGAGCGTCGCCTGAAAGAATATCCGCACCAGCTTTCGGGTGGGATGAACCAGCGCGCTTTGATCGCCATGATGTTGGCGCGCTCGCCCAAGCTGCTGATCGCGGATGAGCCGACCACGGCGCTCGACGTGACGATCCAGGCGCAAATCCTGCGCCTGCTGCTCGATCTGCGCGGCCGGCTCGGCATGACCATCATCCTCATCAGTCACGATCTCGGCGTGATCGCCGAGACCTGCGACCAGGTGGCGGTGATGTATTGCGGGCGGATCGTGGAAATGGCCGCGGCATCGGAGTTGTTCGCCCGGCCGCGCCATCCCTACACCATCGGGCTGCTGAATTCTCGGCCGCGCATCGACCAGCGCATCTCCACGCTGAAGCCGATCGAGGGCGTCGTGCCGTCGCCGCATGCGCTGCCGCCGGGCTGCGCGTTCTCGCCGCGCTGCTCGCGCGCGATCGCGGGCTGCAGCGCCGCGCCGCCGCCGCTGACCGCCCGGGGCCCCGGCCATCGCGTGGCCTGCTTCAACCCGGCGGAGGCGGCATGAGCATGACAATGTCCGCCGCGCTACCGGATGCGAGCGACACGCTGCTGGCGGTCGAGCATCTGGTCCGGCATTTCACGGTCGGGCGCAGCGCTCTGTTCGGACCGCGCCAGACGGTGAAGGCGGTGGACGACATCTCGTTTTCCATCCGCAAGGGCGAAGTGCTCGGCATCGTGGGCGAGAGCGGCTGCGGCAAGTCCTCGGTCGCCAAGGCGATCCTGAATATCCACCCGCCGGCCTCCGGCAGCGTCACGTTTCGAGGCGCCGACCTGACCAAGCTCAAGGTGGCGGACTGGCGCGCGATGCGGCGGAAGATCCAATATGTATTCCAGGACCCGCTGAACTCGCTCGATCCGCGCATCCGCATCCTGGACCAAGTGATCGAGCCGCTGACCATCCACGGCATCGGCACCATGCCCGAGCGCGCCGACAAGGCGGTGGCGATCCTGGAAGCAGTCGGGTTGGGGCGGGCGCATCACAAGAAGCACCCGCACGAACTGAGTGGCGGGCAGCAGCAGCGCGTGGTGCTGGCCCGGGCTTTGGTGCTCGATCCAGAGATCATCATCTGCGACGAGCCGATCTCCGCGCTCGACGTCTCGATCCAGGCACAGGTGGTGCAACTGCTCCAGAAGCTGCGCAAGGAATTCGGCCTTACCATCCTGTTCATCAGCCACGACCTCAGCATCGTGCGGTTCCTGTGTGACCGCGTGGCGGTGATGTATCTGGGGAGGATCGTGGAGTTCGCCGAGACCAACGCGTTGTTCGACCGGCCGCAGCATCCCTACACCAAGGCGCTGATCTCCGCGATTCCGATCCCGGTGCCTGGAGCCCGCGCGGATCGCATCCTCTTGGAAGGCGAGCCGCCGAGCCCGATCAACCTGCCGGCCGGCTGCCGCTTCAATCCGCGCTGCCGCATCGCCGTACCGCTGTGCCGGCAAAGCGAGCCGGCGTTGCTGGGCGAGGCCGCGCACATCACCGCCTGCCACCTGGCGCACGGAGGCGGTGCCTGATGCCGTGGGCCTTCATCCTGCGCAAGCTGTGTCGGGCGCTGTTCACGCTGACCGCGATCGTCACGTTCGTGTTCGTGATCCTGCGGGTGACCGGCGATCCCGCCTCGCAGATCCTGGGCGCCGACGCGACCCAGGAGGCGCTCGAGGCGTTCCGCGAGAAATGGGGCCTTAACGATCCGATCTGGCAACAGTACCTGCGCTATGTTGCCGGTTTGCTGCGCGGGGAGTTCGGCATTTCCCTGGTCGAGGGCAACGATGCGCTGGAGGTGGTGCTGGACCGCCTGCCCAAGACCATGCAGCTGATGAGCGTGTCGGCGATCGTCACGCTGGCCACCGGCATCCCGATTGGCATCTATGCCGCCTTGCATCGCGGCAAGCTGCGCGACCGGATGATCATGGCGGTGGGCGTCGCGGCCTTCAGCACGCCGAGCTTCGTGATCGGCATCCTGCTGATCCTCTTGATGTCGGTCATGCTGCGAATCCTGCCGACCGCGGGCAGCGACACCTGGAAGCACTTCATCCTGCCGGTCGTCACCATGTCGACCATCGACGCAGCAGTGTTCGCGCGGCTGACCCGCTCCGCCATGCTGGAGGTGCTGACGCGGCCCTACATGCGCACCGCCCTGGCGAAAGGGCTGCCGTGGCATGTCGCGGTTCGTCGGCACGCGCTCCCGAATGCCGCGATCCCGCTTGCCACCATCATCGGGCTGTTCGTCGGCTTCCTGATCGCCGGCGGCGTCGTGACCGAGAACGTGTTCGCCTGGCCGGGCATCGGCCGGCTGCTGGTATCCTCGGTGCAGAGCCGCGATAGCTCGGTTGTGCAGGTGATCGTGCTGATGATCGCGGCGTCGATGGTCACGGTGAACCTTTTGGTCGACGTCGCCTATGGCTGGCTCGACCCGCGCATCCGGCAGCTGCGGGCGGAGACCTGAGAAATGGCAGTCGAAGCGACCTCGCAGCCATTGCCAGCCGCGCGCTCGCGCCGGCGCGTGCCGCTGCTGATACTGCTGTGCATGGCGATCGTCGTCCTGCTGGCGCTGGTGGCGCTGACGGCGCACTGGATTGCGCCGTACGACTATTCCGTGATCGACCTCCGCGCGCGGCTGGCGCCCCCGGCCTGGCATGCGAAAGGAACCATGGCGCACCTGTTGGGCACCGACGAGCTGGGGCGCGACATGCTGAGCCGGCTGATCCAGTCGATCCGCACCAGCCTGACGGTCGCGCTGCTCGGCAGCATCATGAGCGCTGTGCTGGGAACCTTCCTCGGGTTCTTGTCGGCGCATTTCCGCGGCTGGCTGGACGAGCTGGTGATGGCGGCGGTCGACATCCAGGCGGCGTTGCCATTCATGATCCTGGCGCTCGCGGTGGTCGCCTTCTTCGGCGACAACATCGTGCTGTTCGTCGGGCTGATGGGGATCTATGGCTGGGAGCGCTATGCACGCCTGACTCGCGCGATGACTCTATCGGCGCTGTCGAACGGCTATGCGGTGGCGGTACACACGCTCGGCGCACGGCCGGTGCGGATCTACGCCATCCACATCCTGCCCAATATCGCCAATACCCTTATCGTCACCATGACGCTGAACTTCCCGCAAATCGTGCTGCTGGAAACCTCGCTCAGCTTCCTCGGCGTCGGCATCCAGCCGCCGATGACCAGCCTCGGCAACATGGTGGGATTCGGCCGCGACTATCTGCTCACGGCGTGGTGGATCGCAGCGTTCCCGGCGGCGATCATCTTTCTGGGGACTTTGGCTATCAGCCTGCTCGGCGACTGGATACGCGACGTGCTGGATCCGACGCTGAAATAGCGAAGTTCTGCCGCCGGAGGCGGCGTAAGCGATTTCTTAGGTGTCTCTGCAGTCAGCGACGTCCGCGTGCGCGGAGCATTCGCTTATTGGAATCGGGCGCGCGGCGGACGGCCGATGCCCGCACGATCGGACATTGATCCACTAGACCTCGCTTTTGCTTGGGTTGGATATGCTTGATCGACGTCGAATATACGCCCTGTCCACGCTTTCGATTTCGCCTTGATGGCAGCAAGCTTGCCGAGCTCACCGGCTTCGACCTGACCGGCAAATATTCCGATCAGATCGAATCTGAGAAGTACCGGAAACTGTCGTCGTTCGTGTATGGTCGAGTAGCAACTTCTACCTTCGCTGGTGCGCATCAGCCGGATTGGATCAGTTTGAATACTAATACCTGCTTCGTATGTCTCACAATGTGTGTTGCGGGCAACTTCGGATGATGTGCATCGTAAACCAATCTGGCACGTCCGCTAAGTGCCTGCCAGCAGCGGACATTCGGAGCGCTCACGGCACTGGCCGCTTACCTCCGCCAATAGAAATCTGCCGTTGATACGGGCGTCCGGGATCTGTCAAAGCAAGAGAAGCGACGTCTCACAACTCAATATCAAATGATCTTCTGAAGCCGTGCAGCCGGGATTCGAAGCGATGCGGTTTACGAATCTTTAATAGTTGCACCGCTCACCAATTCAATTGCGACAAGGGAAACGGCGCTATTGGAAGGTTTGCGATCTGTCCGCCGTCTGCAAGGTCCCCGCCAAGATGCTGGTTTAGCGTCTCTTTAAGGCTCCTAAGGCCTAATTACTTGCGGTCGTCCAGGCGCTCGCAGCGGCCCCGAAGCCCCATTGCGCATGCGCCTACAGACGCCGTTTGAGTCTGACGGAATGAGCTGACGATCGTGCGGCGGTGGCGGTTAAAACAACGGCGAACTTCAGAACAGACCGGCCATGCGGGCGGACGCATTGTGTCGGGCGATTGGACGCCGGCCATTCTAACCGTGATCTGCGGTATTGTGATTTCCGTCAGCGCCTTCGCTGTCACGCGCCAATATCACCGCAGCATCGAAGAACGCGCCTTTGTCACGGAAACTGCACGTCATGCCGATGCTCTTCAGGAGGGGATCAAGCGGTATACCGACGCAGTAAACGCAATCGCCACCTTCGTTACGGCCTCGGATCGCATCGATCGGTGGGAGTTTCTGCGTTTTGCAAATCTCACGCTCGACAGATACTCGGGGTTCTCCGCCTTGGCATGGGTACCGCGCATCTCGCATTTGGAGCGCGGCGCATTCGAAGCCAGCATGCAGCGAGACGGCCTATTTGGCCTGACAATCCAGGAAACGCGTCCCGATGGCAGCCTGGTAGAAGCTCCAAAGAGGCCCGAATACCTGCCCATCGCCTACTTGGTTCCCTTCGAAGGCAACGAAGATGCGTTGAGCTACGATCTGGGCCACGAACCTCGCTACCGGCAAGCGCTCGACCTCGCCGGCGACTTCGGCCAGTTGCAGGCGACAGATCCATTGGCCCTTCCCCGCGTAAGCCAGACCGGCCCTGCCGTGTGGCTCGTCTTACCGCTATATGCCCGCAACAGTGCCACGTCGAATGTAATGGAGCGCCGCAAGGCCCTCGTCGGTTTCACGATTGGAGTGCTGCGCCTCGATGCCTTTGTGAAGGATGTTCTCGGCAATCCAGAAGCCATTGGCTCGAATCTATCGATATTCGACGCAAGCAACAACGCGAACAGGACTCTGCTGTTCAGGCTTGCCGATATCTCGGGGCAACAACCCATCGAAGCCCAGCCTACACAAATCACCACAATCGAGCGTGAGTTTGAAGTGGCCGGGCGCCGTTGGGTGCTGGTTGCAAGTGCCACTTCGAGCAAGGGCTTGGAACTTGCCGATCTGCTGCCTTGGTGTGTGGCGCTAATGGCGTTGTTGTTGACTGGCCTCTTAGCCCAGCATTTGATCACCTCAGTCGTGCAACGGCGAACAATCGAGCGCGAAGTCCGCCAGCGCACTGCCGAATTGTCCGATCGCAATGAAGAGCTGCATTCCGAAGTTGTGCAGCGACAGCGCACGGAACTGGATCTGCGCACCGCTAAGGAACAGGCGGACGCAGCCAATCGGGCCAAGTCAGAGTTCCTTGCGATGATCAGCCATGAGCTGCGGACACCGCTCAATGCGATCATCGGATTCTCTGCGATGTTGTCCGGCGAAGCCGATTTGAAATTAAGTCCGGAAAATTCACGAGACTACGCAGCCGACATCCATCGAAGCGGTACTCACCTTTTGGCGCTTATAAATGACATCTTGGATCTATCGAAGGCCGAGGTCGGAAAAGTCGAGATGAATGACGCCCTCGTCGACCTCGGGAATGTCATTTCCAGCAGCGTTGGGATGATCCGCACTCGTGCCGAAGAAGCGGCCGTCAGGCTGGTCGTCGAGCTGCCTTCTGACCTGCCATTGCTCTATGCAGACGAACGCAAACTGAGTCAGATCCTGCTGAACTTGCTTTCCAACGCCGTCAAATTTACACCCGACGGCGGCACTGTCTCGGTTGCGGTTGTGGAGGAAGTTGCCGGCGATCTGATTGTAACAGTGTCCGACACTGGAATCGGCATAGCACAAAATGAGCTCGACCGAGTGTTCGAACCATTCGTTCAACTGGATTCATCGCTCGCGCGCAAGTACGAAGGGACCGGCCTCGGCCTCCCTCTTTCGCGCCGATGGGCGCAGCTGCATGGTGGAAACCTAATCCTCAAAAGCGAACTCGGCGCTGGCACAGTGGCGCAGCTTCGATTCCCCCGCGAGCGAGTCCGGTCCACCGGGAAAGCCGGTCATGACAGGCTTGAAGCGGCCAACGATCACCTGGCCAACAGGCCGAGAGTGATCGGAGCGATGTAAACCCATGGCGAACTCTGCGGGGCGCATTCGAAATGCTCTTGTCGGTGCGGGCATCGTAGTACTGACTGCGTGCTCTCATTCGTGGGAGCCAGCAACATCGCCTGCCGAGCCGTCGGTTCCTCCCGCCCTGCCAAAGCGACCCCCGGATCCTGAGGTGCGCGCGGCCCAGGAAGCGCTTGCTGGGCTGGGTTTCTATCGTGGGCCCATCGACGGGATTGCCGGTCCCAAGACACGTGCGGCGGTTGCGAAATATCAGACCAGCCTGGGGCTCGCTCCGGACGGCAAGGTATCGCGCGATCTTCTTGCGCAGGTAGCGAGAGCGCATCCAACACCAGGGCGCTACAATCAGGCCGACCCGACTGGTGGACCACTCTATGAAAGCGGCGATGCATACATATACACAGACGGTCAGGTCGAGACGGTTGTTTCGGTAAACAAGGACCGGGTGGAATGGAGGAACGCCGTCGGTTCAAGATGGTCATCTGCCCACGATCTTGCGCTGCCGTCGAACCAGGCAGATACCGGCGCAACTACTGCACACCGGCCCCTTGCCTGGCCGCTCAAAGTTGGCGCCACCGCCACTTATGCCGCAGCGGCTCCAAGCGCCAGCGCGGGGAACTCAAGCCGCGGGGCGCCCGACCTTTGGCAATGCCTTGTACAAGGTCGAGAACGGATAGCCGTTGCTGCGGGCATCTTCGATACCTACAAGGTCGTATGCGAACTCGACAGGGGAACCCCTGATACGACACAGTCGCGTTCGTGGTACTACGCGCCGGCCGTCGGCCACTACGTTCGCTATGTCGACAACGCGTCGTCTACGTCAAGTGATTCCACCGGAACTCGATCTCGGGACCTTGTCGCAATATTACCCAGCGTCAAGGGTTGGCCGTCGGAAGCGCGGATCGGCCTCGAATGGGCAGTATCCCATGCCCTCGAAGTCAAGCCGGATGGACAGCCAGTGCCCTGGGAGAGCAGTGCGATAGCGGCGCGATTCGTCATCGAGCCAGGCCGCCGGGTGGATTGGGACGATTCAGGCCAGTGCCGCCACTTCGCTCTCACGCGCACCGCGTCCGACGGAGCTCAGCGCCGCTATCCGGGCGTTGCGTGTCGGCATGCGAGCGGTCGTTGGCAAGTCTTGGGTCTGGATGGCACATCCAGATTGGTCAAATTGGCGACACCTTAGCGACCTCGTGCGACGCGGTTTGCGCCCGAATGTCCGCATTGGGGCACTTCGCGGACATGACGCAAGTTCATGAGCGAGGTCGGTCTTCACGGAGTGGGTGGCGACCGCAGTCGGCGTAGGCGCGCCTTCAGTGTCCGCCAGAGCGGAGAGAGGAAGCCGCTTATGGCCGGGATGGCGAGCGATCCGACGATGAGACCAATGAGGCCGGCTCCGGCTGCCTGAACCAGCCAGGCCAGGAAAGTTCCGATGGCGGGGATTGATTGCTGCGCGGCGGCGCCGGCATCGTGCAGCAGGTGGCTCGGCCATGACCAGCCGTAACCTTCGATGCCGTGTAGTAGAATCCCGCCGCCGACCCAGATCATGGCCGCAGTGCCGACGATGCCGAGCATGCGCAGGAAGTATGGCATGCTCCGGACCAGAAGGCGGCCGACCAGCCTGGCCGGCGCGCCGAGCGCTGATGATGTGCCGACCTGCGCGAGCGCGAGGCCCACATCGTCGGCTTTCACGATAATGGCGACCACACCATAGACCGCGATAGTGATCGCGATACCGACGCTGGCCAGCACCGCCGCCTGCGTCCACGGCCCAGCGTCCGGAATGGCGCCGAGGGTGATGGTCATGATTTCAGCCGAGAGGATGAAATCGGTCTTGATCGCGCTGGCAACCTTCTGATCCTCGAATGATTGCGGGTCGGCCGCGATCGGCTCCAATGCTGCTTCGTGTTCGTGCGCGGCGCGCGGGAACAGGAATTCGTAGACTTTCTCGGTGCCTTCGTAGCAGAGATAAAGTCCGCCCAGCATCAGCAGGGGCATGATGGCGTGCGGCGCCAGCAGGCTCAAGACCAGGGCGGCCGGCAGTAGGAACAGCAGCTTGTTCTTGAGCGACCCCAGGGCGATCTTGCCGACGACCGGCAGCTCGCGCGCCGCCGCGAACTCCGTCAGATAGCGTGGTGTAACCGCGGTGTCGTCGATCACAACGCCTGCCGCCTTGGTTCCGGCCTTGGCCGCTTGTCCGGCGATGTCGTCCAGTGACGCTGCCGCGGCTTTCGCCAGGCTGGCCACATCGTCGAGAAGGGCAATGAGGCCGATACTCATGGCGGGGCTCCTGTTGGCGGCGAACCGGCATGACCCGGTGCCGGTATATCTGACGGCCTGCGTAGCCTAGTCCAATATTGGAGCTTTGGCAGGACGGTAGGCGTGCGGACGCTCGAGGTTGGCGATGTCTTGTTCATCCCGGCCGGAGTGATCCACTCGGCGACTGACACCGGTGCCGGCAACGGAGCGGAGCTTGCCACGTACATTGTCGAGAAAGGCAAGCCGCTCGTGACCGTGGTCAAATGAAGAGGTAGTGCCTCGCTCGGAGGAGACGCTCACTGGCTTTTGGGCGCGAGAGCCGACGGATCGGGTCGAGGTCCGCTAATGGCACTTTTCGGCCTAGGTGTCATTAGACCGGCGTGACCGCATCGGAGCCCTAAGCGGACATGCATGCCAAAGATCGAGCCGAAGCAGTTCGTTCGTGTATGCACGGCACGGCCGCCTTACCTTTGACTACGCCTATTGCTTCTGAATCCGGAGTGTCAGATTATTCGCATCGCGATCCAATCTCGAAGTACACTGCTGTGCTCGTGTCGCGATGGTGACAGCGTAGCTCAAATACTAAGTTGCAGGGAGGATGCGATGTCAGATATCGGTCAGGGTCTTAAGCGGCTTTGTGATGCCTTCAACGCACACGACCTCGACCGCATCATGAGCTTTTTCGCTGATGGCTGTGTGTTGGAAATGCCCAGAGGAAGCCAACCCTGGGGATCGCGATTTGAGGGCAAGGAGAATGTGCGTAAAGCGTTAGCCGGACGATTTGAAGGCCTCCCCGATGTCCATTACGGGAACGACCAACACTTCATCGATGACGGAGCCAATACCGGTATATCGAAATGGACGCTTACCGGAACTCGCAGTGATGGACAGCGGATCGAAGTGTGGGGTTGTGATTTCTACACGTTTCACGATGGGAAAGTTACTCGTAAGGATTCCTATTGGAAGATCGTAGAGTAGCCATGCACGCGTCAGGGCGATGACAACAGCGATATCGGACCTTGGTTACAGATGCAGAAGCGAGACTGGCGCCGGCTCGGAGCGCGCCAGCGAACGGGGCGGCATGAAATGGTGGTAAGGGTTCAGGGCAGTGCATCCAATAGCGCTCTCAGCGCAGCCGATGCTGACGGCCGCTCTGCCACAAAGCAGACTTTCATCCGCCAATTTAGGACGGTGTGTAGCCCGCGCCGATCTCCGCCTTTTTAGCGCGGTTTAAATTCTGCGTGCCAGATGATCGTTCCGCCCTCGCTATCCAGGAAACGCCGGAGGTGCGGCAGTGCTCGAATGGTCGCCTTGATTGCCTCGCCGACCGCGCCCACCACTGGCTGCACATCAAAGGCAAGTCCTGCGAAATGCCTGCTGAGCCTCAGCTTCCGCGTATCGTTCCATCCGTTCATTACGGTCCGCAGGCCGGCCATGATCTGATCCCGCGTGGCAGCATCTGGATGGCGTTCGAGCCAAGTCTGCAGTTCGTATCGCTCCGGTGACTCGGCATAGGTATCTCGGATCCAGTTCCGGTTCCCGACAACGTTACCAGCCATCGCGTCCGCCTGCTGCTGAACCGAGCGCCGGCCGCTCGTGAATACGACGGCAGGATGAGCCCGCAACAATGCTTCGGCGCCATCCTTGGCATGTCCAGCGAGATCCAGATCGGAGATCGCGGTCAAGACAGCATTGCTGAGCGGCGATAACCCGGTCCGAGCCTGATCTTGCGCAGATGCCGACCTCACTGGCCTCAACGAACGGCGAGGCCGTGCCGCGGTCTTAGGGGCGAGCTTCCTCTGCCCACTGGATGGAGTCCTCCGCTGCGCAGCACTCTTTGTCTTCGCGGCGGCGCCGACTGTCTTCGTCTTTGCCCTGGCAGCAGCCTTCAAGGCTGGTTTCTTGGCCGCCTTCCTGGTCGCTTTAGCGCGCGCCTTGGGCGATGCATTGCGCCCTGTCTTTCGCGCCGGCCCTCTGGGCGCGTTCTTGGCGCCTTTTCTGGCCACTCTCTTGGCAGCCTTCTTCCTGGATTTCGCTGCCGTTTTCTTTTTCGTTCTTGCGCGCTTCACGTTTCCTCCTTTCGGCAATCGCCAAGGCGAATTCTAGGTCAGGCGTGCTGCCAGACATCGGCAGCCGCGCCCAGAAACGATATCACACCCCGCGCTTTGTCAGGATGTATCGGAGCCTTGACTTCGCCCGAGAGAACAAACGAACAATCGAACTCATTGCCGATTTCCGATCCAGGCAATAGCCATGATGCTGGAAGCGCGGCACCGCAAACCTCGGCGACGATCCAAGAGGCAATGCGGCTTGCGTCGGGGTCGTATGAGCGCGATGGTCGTCTGCAAATCTCACGGGGCCGCCGCACTTGTGTCTGCAAATCGCGGCCAGTGAGAGCGGAACAGGTCCTTGAGCACAGGCCAAGAAGGGTGGGAGCGGGTGGATAGGAAGACGGGCCGCTTATGGCACGAATGAGACCTTGCCGCCGCGCCAGCGGATGTCTCCTTTCGCGGCGATACTGTTGCAAAACGATTCTGGGGGGGTGCCGACAGGTAACATTGATTCAATGAAGCAAGCGGTCGCGCAGGATTGATTCACGTGTCGCGCGTCTTGGAGTCGATTGTTGCGCACCAGGAGACTGCCGCCGACTTTTACAACAAAATCGCGGCAAGAGCGGACATACCGCCGCGGCTATGCTCCGGAATTCTGTTTACTTCATCGCGCCATCGCTGTTGGAGATGTCCGCGGCTACTTTCCACTCGCCGCCGACCTTCTTCCAAACGGTAACGTATTTGCCGACGTCTTTCACCATTCCATTATCGTCGTCGAAGCTCAGCTCATAAGTCCCGACGTCATAAGCCATGTCGCCACCGTTCGAGACTATGAGCTGAGTGGAGGCGAAGGTCAGGCCAACATTCCTCATGCTGAGCAGTCTCTGCCAGGCGGCGGTGATGGCCGCCGTGCCCTGCGCGAGTGGCGCATCGGCGTTGAGCATCGCGCCGTCGGACGCATAGAATCCCGCGCAGGCGACCGCGTCTTTAGCCCGCACCGCCGCATCCCATTTCTGGCCCAACTCGCGAATCTTTTGCTCGTCAGCGGATATGTCAGCACGCACGGAGAGCGTCGCTGTCTTATCGGCGCAGGCGGCGATGCCGATCAGGAGCAGCAGCAGCGTCAAAAGCGATAGCGTTCTCGAGGATAGCATCTTCACCTCCCATCATGAATATGGGGTGCGGGACGCCTGAAGCCTCGATGGGGACGCACTTCAATGGCATCCCTGTAATTTGCGCTCTGACGGGCAACACCGATTTCGATGATCGAGTGGTTCATCATGGTTCTCCTGTAGCAGAGGAGGGCGGCGATGAAAGGAAGAGGAGGAAATCTCAAACCGTTGGCCGCCGATTAAAAGCCGGTGTCGCCTGAAATGGACGATGGAGCACGGATCTCGGACTTCCGGATCATCTCTCTGGACTAGCTTTGTAAGCATGTTCTCGGAAGGCGAGCGGCTACTGGAGCACGCCAACTCCCTGCCAAGCAAAGCCGGGGATCGTTCGCGGAGCTCGGAGAGGAAAGCACATCGATGAACAAGTTCACGGTGGTGATCGCGATGCTCACGCCGGGCGTGCTTTACACGACGGTTTTTGCCCGATCGCATTCCAGCAATAGCTCTCCGCGGCAGCGCCAGCTGCCCCAATACACAATTTCCGGCGATCTCGTCTCGATCGTGGAGAATTGAGCTGTGAAAATCAAGAACCTCGTCGTGCTTGGCATGGTCGGATTGCTCGCGGCGGTCTCGATGGCTCCCTATGGCACATAGCGGATACAACGGTAGCAACAGGGCACGTCAGCTGTCAGAGGTGAACCGGACCTATCGCAGATCCACTTGAGTCGTCTGAATCTGACCCTAGCCGGAACTCGGGCGCGATGGACTCTGTCGCGGGGCACCGATACACTTTCGTTCATTGCGTTCTCTGAAGGCACTCGCACCCCATGGCCGAAGAACGCGCCCACCGCCGCCTTGCTGCCATTCTCGCCGCCGACGTGGTCGGCTACAGCCGGCTCATGGAGGCAAACGAGGTGGCGACGTTCGAGCGTCTCCGTGCCCACCGCAAGGAGCTGTTCGAGCCGGAGATCGCCAAACACCATGGCCGCATCTTCAAGCTGATGGGCGACGGCCTGCTGGCAGAGTTCGCCAGCGTAGTCGATGCGGTCGAATGCGCGGTCGTTCTGCAGCACGGCATGACTGAGCGCAACACCGGGCTGGGGGACAACCAGCGTATTGATGTGCGTATCGGCATCAATCTTGGTGACGTCATCGTCGAAGAGGAGGATCGCCACGGCGAGGGCGTCATCATTGCGGCGCGTCTTCAACAGCTCGCCGAGCCCGGCAGCATCTATGTCTCGCAGACCGTAGTCGATCATGTCCAGCATAAGTTGGCGTTGCGTTTCGCGTTCTGTGGCGACCACCACATCAAGAACGTTGATGATCCTATTGCAGTCTACCGCGTCTCGACGAAAGAACCGGTTCGCCGGCCGCGCATCTTCGGACCTCGGTGGCAGCTACGCAGAAGATGGAAGACAGCAACGGTAGTGATCGTCCTTCTCATCGTCGCGAATGTCGGCCTGATCGGTTGGTACTACTTCTCTGATACACTGACGCCACTACAACGCTTGTCCATTGTCGTGCTGCCATTCAACACTCCTGACGGTAGCCCGGAGGATCATTACCTATCGGAGGGTATCCTCAGCGACCTAACGACCGACTTATCCCGGATCGAAGGAAGCTTTGTCATCTCCGCTAATACCGCCGCGACATATGAAGGCAAGATCGTAGACCCAAAGCAAATCGCACGTGAGTTAAACGTACGCTACATCTTGGAAGGAAGTCTGCGACGAGTGGGTCCACGCGTCCGCATCAATGCTCAGCTGATTGACGCCGCTACGGGTGGCGTGGCGTGGGCGGACCGCATTGAAGGCGATTGGGCGAACTTTGACGAACTTCAAGACCAGATCACGGGTCAGCTCGCGCGCACGCTCGACTTGGAGCTCATCGCAGCGGAGAGTCGCCGCGCCCAATCCGAGCGGCCTCATAGGCCCGATGCAGTCGATCTTGCAATGCGTGGGTGGAGCATTCTCAATCAGCCCCTTGCCCGGAAGCACGTAAGCGACGCGCAGCAATTATTCGAGCAGGCGTTGCGCCTCGATCCAGATCTTCCCAGGGCATTGGTCGGCTTGGGTCGCACGCTGACGACTGCAGTCAATGCTCGGTGGAGCACTACGCGAGACGATGACCTGGCCCGAGCCGATGATGCTGTAACGCGCGCGCTGTTAGCAAATGCAAACGACGCGATGGCTCATTATGTGAAAGGAGAGGTCTTCAGAGGGAGAAAAGACTTCGAATCAGCGATCGCCGAGTATAAGTTCGCCATTTCGATCGACCGCAATCTTGCACCCGCCTACGCCACACTTGGCAATACCTATATTCGCGCCGGCCGCACGAAGGAAGCCTTCGAGCCGCTCGCAACCGCCATTCGCCTGAGTCCTCGCGATCCTCTGTTGAATATCTGGTACTATTGGACCTGTCACGCTCACATCCACCTTGCCCAGGACAAGCTTGCGATCGAATGGTGCCGACGCTCCGTCGGACTGACCCCGTACTGGGCCGCCTATATCGACCTGGCCGCTGCCTATGGTTGGACAGGTCAGAAACCGGAGGCGCGGGCTGCATTGGCGGAGCTCGAGAAGCTCATGCCAGACTATACGGTTGATCGATGGCGCAACGAGGGCTGGTCCGACAACCCGATATTCCTGGCTGAGTATCAGCACATCATCGTGGGTCTACAGAAAGCCGGGATGCGCGAGAAGTAGCCTTTCTATGCGAGGCGTGGTGGTTGGAAGCGTCCTGACGGGAGCGGTTGGCATGATAGCGAGGCAACTTGTGCCACGTTGCTCTCACCGCCATGTTTCAGACATCGTATCCGTGCTCGCTGAATGTCGGCTGAACCGGCGCATATCGCCGTAGTTACCATGCAGATGGCCGTCTATGGCTGGACTCACTACAGGATGTAAAGTTCACGTTTGCCAGCAAGTTAAGGGCACGGCATCAAGCAGCAGGCTACCGGCTTTTTTCGCTCTTGCGCGTCGTCGTGAGCCGCGCGTGATCTGCTATTGGGCAGTGACGATCATGTTGATGCGCATCAGACCGTTCGCAGTGTGGCGGATGTAGCAGGGGGCCGACCTGGACGTACTAGACAGACAACCGACCATCAGTCGCGGCCTAGTTCCCAAATTTGAGGCTGAAAGAGTGAGCATGCTGTCGAACTCAGTCGTCTTCGTCCGCGCTGGCGCATGGCCAGGATCGAGGGGCCGCGAGGCCCGCTGGCAGTTTCGTCGTATCGTCGCCGCACGTTTCTTCAAGCTGCGCCTCTACCAGGCCTAGAACCTGGGACAAGTCCGCGCCCCGCAGATCTGCGAGGTAGAGTTCCGCGTCAGTTAGATCGGCGTTCGATAACTGCGCCTGCCGTAGGTCAGAGCGTGCCAGATAAGCGCGCTTGAGGATGGCGCGAGTGAGATTTGCATGCACCAGCACCGCACGACCAAGCTCGGCCTTTTCCAAGTTGCTGTCGACCAGAATGGCATTGCTGAGGTTTGCACGGGGCAACTCAGCTTTGGTGAGCCGCGCGGAACTGAGGTTGGCCCCCTGTAGGTCGGCACGAATCAGCATGGCCTTTGTGAAGTCTGCGCCCTTCAGTATAGCCTCCGCGAGCCGCGTCCTGGATAAGTCCGCTTCGGTCATGTTGGCGCCACTCAAGTCGGCCTCTCTGAGATCGGTGCCCGAAAGATCAGCGCGTTGCAGGTTGGCGTTCTGCAAGTCGCGGCCGCCCAGGAGTAGCCTCGCCTTGGTGCAGCCGCTCCAATCGATGCCGGGGCCTGGGCGGTCGTCGCACTCAGCGACCGCGGCGCTTGCTGCCACGCCCATCAGTACAACGACCGTCAAGAGCCGGATCATTGCGCCGTCCATGACGCCTCCCCATGAATCTCGATTGTGTCGCCATCGATCACCAAGCGCGGCTCGATGGTTACCGCGCTCGCAGCCGATTTCGCCGGCAGTAGGAGTGAGGTGGCGGCGGCGCTCGCCGCGGTCAAGCAAGAACCGCATCATTTCGATATGCCCGTTCTTTGCCGCAAGAGGCAGGGGCGTCATCTGGTTCCAAAGAGCTTCTGATCTGCGCCGAGCCCGACTAGCCAGGCGGCGGCCATCGGCATGTTGACCGACGCTGCAGTATGCAGGGGTGTTCCCCAGATTGATTCCGCGTTGACATCCGCCCCCAGTTTTATCAGCGCCAGGGCCGTCTTTTCGTGGCCATTCTGGATTGCATAGAAAATAGGTGGAGCAAGACCCGCGGTGTCGTTGATGTCTGCGCCTTGGCGCAGCAGGATCATTATCTGCTTTACGTCGCCTGCTCTGGCTGCGTCTTGCAGCGGTCCCACAGTGGCGAGATTGCCTGAGCTTACAAGTGCCAATACGACCGCAGTGACCAACCGACCGATCATGGCAGCCATCCTCATCTGCTCACCAGATGGCGAGACGGACTATGCGAGAGCGTTCAGTGAAGGGAGATTATAGCGCACGCTCGCGCCAATTGCCCGGGGATTCGTGCTATCGAGCCGGAACATGTGCCTAAGCAGACGCGCCTCCACTTGCTGTAATAACCTGCGCGCTACTGCCCGGCCTACGGGCTGTTAGTCCTGCGGATGGCGGACACCAAAAATGACGGATGGCAATGGTGTCGCGCTCGGTAGGACAACGCTGGTCGCGAAGGATCTAGCTGAGGGGCGGCTGGTTACATGGCGTGCTCCTTCGTCCAGGGGTGCCCCGTCGCAGACTACTCTCCGGCAGAGTGGGAGCACGGCCGGACGATCCCATTACCGCAAGTTCGCCTGATGTCTCGCGAGTGCCCATCGAAACTCATCCAGATGGGCAGATTGCTGGCTTTAGTCGACTGGAAGGGGTGGCGGTTCAATGAGATCGTCTGATGATTGATCGAATACATTGGCAGTTTTTGGAGCGAAAGTTCGCATACCCGTGTCCAGATACACTCTGAATTGCCGCCACCGACGGACAGCCATTCACTAAGCGGAGGGCCACATCCCCTGGTCTGCGCGCGCCTCTCCGCGCGATCCGTGAGTTGCCACCGCGGGCCGCAGGAAACGGTCGTGATAAATGACCCAGGTCGAAACGAATGCAGCAAAGGCGTAGATTGTGGCGTTGCGCCAAGTCGGACCAAGTTGCGGAATCCACGGGGAGCGGCCGCAGGCGTTTCGATCAGCGGTTTCCGTTTGCGTCGACGCAGCTCCTCCATCTCCTCTCCAGCCTGCCAGAAGTAAGCAGTTGGCCGACTAACTCGCTTGCAGCATCGGATGCCCGGGCAACGGCGTCTTCTATATCCTGGGCTTCTGCTCGACATCCCAGAAGATCTGGAAAATGTGCCCGCCACCCGCTTTCGGCATGCGGAACAATTACAGCAATGTAGTGCCTCATGGAGTATGAAGCCTCGGAATGCGTGCCACAATCCGCTGGCCGTCCCAAACTTCGGCGTTCTGATGCTCAGGCTTGGATTTAAGAACAGCAACCGCCTTTGACACGACTTCGGCATCGTCCGAGCATTCAAGTATCTGCACAGCGTGAATGCTTTCGCCGGTCATGAGGTAGCATCGATAGGTCGTCACGAGATTGAGACTCTGTCGCTCACGCGCTTGTCTCAACGTTGCAGCAATTCTCTATGCCGCCTGCTGTTCACGGGATTTGCGCCAAATCAATCGCCAACCCTCGTAAATCTCGATCGCGGCATATTCCGATTGTTGCAGCATCCAGTCCGCTTCCATGCATGCGGAGGAATCATCAATTGCGGTAAATCCCTTAACGGCTCGGATGTGATCGCTGGCGCTCAGAAAGTACGCGCGATACGAATGCAGATCAGCCATAGATGACCTCCGCTGTTTGGGGGCAAAAATTAAAGCGAAACTCGTGATCGTCAAGAGTTTTTTGCTTGTACGTTCTCGTACAAAAAGAAGTTTGCTCCATGGAACCATCGCCATGCGTTCGCGTTCGCACGATTGGTTAGGCCTCTGCCCGAGGCCCTTCCTTGCGGAGCCAGACTTCCATGTTCGTTTACGATCTCTTTGCGCCAACGTCTCAAGGTGGCGTCATTTTCCGACGGCAGAAATCCTCTCCCATCTCTTATTCGCCCTTCCGCTGGGATCCGATCTCCCATTCGTGGATTGGCGGAGAAATTCCGGTGGATCGTTTCATGTCGCTGCCTGTAGCAACGCCAGCCGAACTGTCGGCCGCAGGGCTCAAGCCAGTCGACTTGATACAACATTAGGACGCTTGCCGCCCTGCGCCGGTCCAGGAAATCAGTCTAGGAACTGGCTATTGCGGGCGATTTCACCTTGTCAAGTCTGTGCCGACTTGGGTTTGTAGAAGTGCAAGGCATTATTGCCGGCTCTAATACCGTTGTTCGAATGGCACGAAGCGTCGATCTTCGTACATGTCGATCTTCGTACATATTGAGGTAATCCGAGTGTGCCGGCGTCGCGAGTCCCGTGCCTTCATATAGGCCAACGCTGAACACGATGATCCGCCTTCGACGGGGTCGCGAACTTAGTGCCAACGGCACCACGACGATAAGGAACGAGTGCGGCAGCTCGTCCGCCGGCAGAAATGAATGATAGCCGGTAGCAGGCAGGCGGAGGTCAATGGGCCGGACGCGGGGAAACGATGTGCTCGACTCCGGCTGGGAGTATAGCTCCGAGCCGCCGCTGCCGACGGCCGGGCTCGCTTCTCCCTCCTTCCCACCTTCCGGTCCTTCGCGCCTCCGAATCCAACCGCCGCTCAATGGTTTGCTGGATTTGCGGCAACCTGTGGTAGGATTGCGTTTCGCAGCCCGGCTGGGGTGTCGGCATCTGCCATGGACCGCAAGCTTGCAGCAATTCTGGCTGCCGACGTCGTCGGATATTCGGCCCTCATGGATGCCGACGAAGCCGGCACGCATGAGCGGCTGAAGGCCGGCCGGAAGGACCTGTTCGAGCCCGAGATCGCACGACATCATGGCCGGATCTTCAAGGTCATGGGCGACGGCATGCTCGCCGAGTTCGGCTCGGTGGTCGATGCCGTCGAATGCGCGGTCGCGCTGCAACGCGGCCTTGGCGAGCGCAACGCCGCTCTCCCCGAAAAACAGCGCATCAAGGTCCGGATCGGCATCAATCTGGGCGAAGTCATCGTCGAGGGCGATGACCGCTACGGCGAGGGCGTCAACGTCGCAACCAGGATCGAACAGCTGGCCGATCCCGGCGGCATCTGCGTCTCCGGCAACGTCGCTCACGAAGTGGAGAAGCGCCTCGCCTTCAGCTTCGAATCCATGGGTGATCAGAAGGTCAAGAACATCGCCAAGCCGATTCCGGTTTTCCGGATCATGCTTGACGGTCAATCCCCACGCGCGAAGCCGGTCGCGCCGCGCTCGATCTGGCTCTGGGGCGCGGCGGCGGCGATCCTCCTCGTTGCCGGCGCCGGTTGGTACGCCTGGCATGTCCCCAAACCAGACCCCAGCATCGCGCAAGACCCCGTGGGATCAACCGGATCAAGCAATACCGTAGTGGATCAACGCGCTTCCCTGGTGGTCCTTCCATTCGACAATCTCAGCGACGACAAGGAACAGGGATTCCTGGCCGACGGCATCACCGAGGATGTGACGACCGCGCTCGCGCGCGTGCCGGGCCTGCTGGTCATGTCCCGCAATGCCGCCTTCGCCTACAAGGGCAAGTCCATCAAGCCGTCCGAGATCGCCAGGGATCTCAATGTTCGCTACCTCCTCGAAGGCAGCATCCGGCGGGTCGGGGAAGACATGCGCATCAATGCGCAGCTGATCGATTCCACCACCGGCGGCCATGTCTGGGCCGAGCGCTTCGACGGCAAATGGGTCGACGTGTTTGCGCTGCAAGACAAGGTCGTGACCAGAGTCGCGACCGCGCTGCAGCTGAAGCTTGCTCCGAACGCCGCGGTCGATGCCGGCGGCACCACCAACGTCGAAGCCTATGAAGCCTGGCTGCGCGGCTGGGACCTGCGCGAGAACGACACGATCGAGAATTTTGTCGCCGCGCGAGATCAGTTCAAGAAAGCGATCGACCTCGATCCCAATTTCGGCGCGGCGCAGGCTGCCATGACATTCATCTACTGGGATGCGACCAGCGACAAAAGACGGGCCATGGGAATGACGCAAGACGATGTCGATCGTGAAATCGTCAAGCAGCTTGCCGAAGCGGCCAAGCATCCATCCCCGGACTATTATGGCATCTCGGGCCAGTTCCTGGTGCGCCAGAACAGGTCCGACCAGGCGATCGAGGGATTGCAAAAGGCCTTGGCGCTCAATCCGAGCGAATCCTGGATCCATTGCGACCTCGCGCAGGCTACGATCTTCAATGGCCGACCGGCCGATGCACTCCTGTTCATTGACTCGAGCCTCAAAGTTTATCCCGAACCCACCAACTGGACGCATTACCTGCGAGGCCTCGCCTACTTCTCCATGGATCGCTTCGAGGACGCCGCTGCCAGCCTCGAACAGGTGACGCTCGGATCCTCTGATTATTGGGCCAGCTTCTATACCGCCCAGGTGCTGCTCTCGACCTACGGCCATCAGGGGCGCGACGCTGACATCGCCACCCTCAAGGAGCGCATCAAGCCGATCCTCAAGGAAGAAATCGGCGATCGGGAATTCACCATCCAGCTCACCCAGACATACTTCGCCTGGAAGAACCCCGCGGACTTCGCCCGGCTGGCCGATGGCCTCAGAGGAGCCGGCGTGCCGGAAGCAGCCTACGGCATGGATGCAAGGATCAAGGACCGCCTGACGGGACAGGAGATCTCTAACCTGCTGGTGGGCCACACGGCCTTGGGCGTCACCACCGGAGCGCTGGAAAAGGTCGAATTGACCATGGCGCCAGGAACCGCAGAGCTCCGCGTCGGCAACTGGTCGAACGGTGGTACGGTCACGATCGAAGGCGACAGCTACTGTATTTATTTCCGGGCGCTGTGGCGCAACTGCTGGTTCGTCTATCGCAACCCTGGCGGCACGGCAGCGAACAAGAACGAGTTCATCCAGGTCAGCCGCGTAAACCGCATGGAATTCTCGATCGTGAAATGATCGAACATCTGGCACCTAGTTTCAAAAGTACATCGGCGCCCAAAAGCGCAATGTCTTCGTTTGGCACAATACAGACATCTCGTGCTCTGGCGAAAGCTGCGCGGCGGAGTGCAGCGCAGGCATCAGCGATACTCCTAGAGGCACACGCGATGCTGTGGTAATCATCCGTCCATCGATCGGGGGAAAAATTGACGCCATCAGGCAGACTGGCCGGTGTCGGCTTCGCGGTGTGCGCGATGATCAGCGCGCAGCTTGGGGCGGTTGTGAGCGTCCCGCTCATGGTATCTGAGGGTTCATTTCGAACTTCTGCTCTACGCCTTCTGTGCGCTGCCGTGTTCAGCTTGGCTTATGTGCGCCCGAATTTCCGCAGCTACAAGCGGCACGAGTGGAAGGCCGCTATCGCGCTCGGAATCGCGATGTCTCTGATGGTAATGTGTTACTTTACCGCCGTGTCGATGATTCCGGCCGGGGCAGCCATCGCAATTCAATTTCTCGGGCCAGTCGGTGTTGCTGTATATTCGATGAGAGGGTGGTCGCGCTTTGCGCTACCTGGCCTAGCGGCCGTGGGGGTTATGGCGATAAGCCTTGACGGCGAAGGCTGGCTTTTTTCGCCAATTGGGGGGTTCTTTGCCCTCGGTGGCGCGGCCGGCTGGGCGGCCTATATCGTGCTCATGCGCCATATTGGAAAGCTCTTCTCTGCACAAGATGGCTTGTGTCTCTCCCTGTTGATCGCCGCCATCGTAGCGGTGCCGATCGGATTCCTTTTGGAGCCGACGGGAGAATGGCTGCCACATATTCCAGCCATCATTGGATTGGCTCTGTTAGCACCGTTCATCCCATTCGTGCTCGAGATGATGGCGCTCCGTCGCATCGAGATGGGCACATTCAGCATCCTCATGAGTCTGGAACCTGCTTTCGGCATGCTTTTCGGCCTGGTCGTCCTTCAGCAATATCTTTCGCTACAGCAGATATCCGGTGTGCTGGCTGTCATGTGTGCAAGTGTAGGGGCTGTCTTGCTATCATCGAAGGCGAGCCAGCATAGTCCCGCTTAAGTAGACTGACCTCTGCGGGCGGATATGGGGAGTGGTCATGCAGTATGCCAAGGACTTCACCGACGCCCTGCAAGTCATGTGGGGCGAAGGGTTCCTGTCTCCGGGCGGACCGGAGGAGGTCGCCGAGATGGTGGCCGGCATCAATTTGAGCGGCCGGCGCATTCTCGACATCGGCTCCGGCCTCGGCGGCGTCGATATTCTGCTTGCGAGCGCGCATGGCGCGAGTGAAGTCATCGGCATTGATGTCGAGCCGCAACTGGTAGAAGCCGCTCGCACATTGGTCGCGAGCAGGGGTCTGAGCGAGCGTGTGACGTTTCGACTGGTCAAGCCGGGTCCGCTACCATTCCCCGACTCCAGTTTTGACGTTGTGTTCTCGAAAGATGCCATGGTGCACATCGAGGACAAGGCAGCGCTCTATGCGGAAATAATGCGCGTGCTGAAGCCGGGCGGCTGGTTCACGGCGGCGGATTGGCTGTGGGCCGAGGGCGCCGCCGAAAGCCCGGTGGTCAACGCCTGGCTCTCGAAGGGACCTCTCAAGTTCACGTTCACACCTCCGCCGGCGGCGCTGCGAGCACTGACGGATGCGGGGTTCTCAGAGTGCAGTGTGAGAGATCTTCGCGCCCGCCTGCAACAAACTAATCGGAAAGAGATCGAAGCGTTGGAAGGACCTGCGCGCCAGCGAATGGCGGCGATCGTAGGGAACAGCATGGCCGACAAGCGATTGGCCAGCGCGAGAGGGCGACAAGCAACGCTCGATTCCGGAGATCTCCCGCCAACCAAGCCTTGACCTACGAAGTCGCAGATCGAGTGGTCGTTTTCTACGCTACCTATCCCGTCGCCTCGACACTTCAGGACCGAGGCACGACCGGCAACATCAAGTCAGGGTAGAAGAGTTAGAAGGGCCGCTGCCGGAGAGACAGCATAAGATACTCTAAGCTGGTCGGCTTCTGGCACACAGCGGACATCGGAGGTCTATAATATAGGTGTCCCCACCAGACGTTCGTTTGGCAATACCCATGTCAATCTAATGGCAACGGTTCAGCGAAGATCCGTCCATAGTACGCCACAGTAGACCGGTCACCTGCAACCCGCAGGGCGTTCCAGAATGTCACTTGGTTGGCCGTCAGAAAGGGGCGGCCCAAACCTTCCTCCAGCGCCTCGATGACGCCGACGGCTCGGAAACCGTTGCCCCCAGTCAGCACGGCCTCGGCACTTGTCGGGACCTGGGCTCGCACCCAGTGATGAAGCTGCCCGGGAGTCTGGTCGAGTTGCCTGCTCGGCAGTCCTGTCGCTGGGCGGCGTAGACGACCTCGATCTGCTGACTGCGAAAATACTCCGCGCCTAACTTAATTCGGCCGAGAACCACGGTGGGTCGACGAGCGCGAGTCGGCGAATCCCCAGAACTCGCAACGCCCGGATGGCTGCAGGGCCTGGAATGACGATAGGAATACCATGCGTGCGTCTCTCCACCTCACCTGCAAGGCCCGGTCGCACTCCACTCCCGCACATAGCTGCTGCTGTAGAAGCCATAGGCGATCGCACGCAACGGCGCCGCCGCCAGGAGCTCGGCGGCGTCATCAACTGCGGGAGGTTCAGCAAAGGCAAACACTGGTGCCAGCGCGATTCCAGGATCAGTAGAGGCGCCCGGCATCACCACATTGATCCGTACGCGCGTCGCATGGATCGTCACACCTTCCGGCGCCATCGCCGCGAATTCCGTCTCCGGGCCGAAGTCGGCATGCGGCATCAGAATCCCAATCCGCACCCGAGCGTCCCAACCATCAGGTTGCCATATGTGTTCTCGTGAAGCGTCACCGTTGTTGCAAGGTCCATCTTGCCGACGTTTCAAGACCATGGCCAACCCTATTTCCGTACTCGCCATTGTTTCGTTTCGGTCCTAGTATTTCGCGATTGCAATGGGACTGTTCCCGGGGGAAGAACCTGTAATGGAACGTCGCCTCGTGGCTATTCTTGCCGCCGACGTCGTCGGCTATAGCCGTATGATGCAGGTGGACGAGTCGGGAACTTTCGAACGCCTCCTGGCGCACCGGAAGGAGCTGTTTGAGCCGGAGATCGAGAAGCACCACGGCCGCATCTTCAAGCTGATGGGCGACGGGCTCCTGGCTGAGTTCGGCAGCGTCGTCGACGCTCTGGAATGCGCGGCCATCTTGCAGCGCAGCATGGCGCAGCGCAATCAAGACATTTCTCAGGATCGACGGATTGACCTGCGTATCGGTGTAAACGTCGGCGACGTCATCATCGAGAACGAAGATCGCCACGGCGACGGCGTCAACATTGCGGCCCGCCTGCAGCAACTTGCTGACCCCGGCGGTATCGTCGTTTCGCAGACGGTACTCGATCACGCCAGTGGTAAACTTGCCATCGATTTCGAGTCACTCGGGAGCCACGCCGTCAAAAATATTGCGAAGCCTATTCCGGTTTATCGGGCAAAGCTCGAAGGAGTGCGGAAAGGAAGTGCGAACAGCGCCGCAAGAGGAAGAGGCGGAAAACGGATCTGGCTGGGATTAGCAGTTGTCGCATTACTGGTTGCTGCTGGAGCAACGTTTTGGTTCGCCGATGGGCTGCAACGATCCGGATCTCCCGTTTTCGATAAACCTTCCGTTGCCGTGTTGCCTTTCGACAATCTCGGTGACGATGCCAAATGGGACCGATTTGCCGACGGACTTACTGAGGACATCATCACCGACCTCGCGCTCTCCAAGACGCTGTATGTCATCGCCCGCAACTCTACAGCCGTCTACAAGGGAAAGGCCGTAGATATTCGACAGGTTGGGCGCGATCTTGGCGTCGAGTACGTGCTCGAAGGCAGTATCCAGGCGAGCGGAAATCAAATGCGGGTAACCGCCCAGCTGATTAACGCCACGAGCGGGAGCCATGTCTGGTCGGAGAGATACGATCGCCCAGCACAGGACATTTTTGCCGTCCAAATCGAGCTGACCGAAAAGATTGCAGCCACGATCACGGGCTACGAAGGCGCGATCGCAGAGATAGAACGGGCCATGGCGCACCGAAAGGCGCCACAGAATCTGACTGCATTCGACTACTACCTGCTTGGTATGGAGGCAAAGCATGGCCTCACGAAAGAGGGGTTTCTGAAAGCAGATGAATTGTTCCGAAAGGCACTCGAACTTGATCCCCAACTGGCACGGGCGCACGTCGGTATCGTGCAAACCTATGCCCTGCTGATTGATGCAGGCTTTGTGACATCCGTTTCCGAATTGCTGGACAAACAGATGGAGTCTGCACAAAAGGCGGTGGCGTTGGATCCTAAGGATGGCGAGACTCATCTGGCATTGGCCCTGGCGTATTCCTATCGCGGTGAAATGGACAGAGCGGCTGCTGAGTTTGGACAAGCCGAAGAGTTTTCCCCCAACAACGCAGACCTGCTCGTCATATGTGCCTGGATTTGGCCAGCCCTCGGGCATCCTGAGCGCGGTGTAGAGTTGGCGGAGCGTGCGCTGCAGCTCAATCCGCACTATCCTGAATGGTATGTTCTGGCACTCCGCTCGGTATATCTCTTCGCCGGAAACTTCGATAAAGCGGTCGAATACGCGAAGCAGGTGAAAACTCCATTCGCACTCGACTATGCATTCGTCGCAATCGCCGAGGCTTATCGCGGTGACACCGCGGCGGCAAAGTCGGCGTCCACGAATGTTTTACGGCTCGATCCCGATTGGTCTGCTGAGGGATGGATCAGTGCACAGGGCGGGTTTGCGCGGGAACAAGAGAGCGACCTTTTCGCCAACGGGGCACAAAGGGCAGGGCTGCCGATGTGCGTCACTGAAATCAAACTTGAGCAACAACCAGATATGCTACGGCTCAAGATCTGCAACGAGTGGCGGAACAAGTAACACGACGAAATGAACCTCCGTGTGACGTTCCGCTGTCAGCAAATCAGCGCCGCGGCGCGTGATCGCGGAAGCTGAAACACCGCAAGTACTTAGCTGGAGGACCGAATGACGGTGCACGGATACGAGACTGGACGGCTCAACCTGCCGTTCGTCGGCCACTGCACGTTCGGCAAACAGCCGATCTGCACGGACTGGGACGCTATCAATGCGGACGTCGCGGTCCTTGGCGTGCCTTACGACATGGGAACCCAGTATCGCTCCGGCGCTCGCTTCGGGCCACGCGCCATCCGAGAGGCGTCCACGCTATTCTCGTTCGGGCATGGCGGCGCCTATGACTACGAGGACGACACGGTCTATTTGCCGGTGGATCGCGTGCGGATCGTCGATGTCGGGGATGCCGACATCGTGCACACCGATACGGTCAAGAGTCACGAGAACACGCGTTTCGCGGTGCGCAAGATCCTGCAATCGGGCGCTATGCCCGTCATCCTCGGTGGCGATCATGCGGTTCATGCGCCCGTGATCGAGGCGTTCGCGGGCCAACCGCCTGTCCATATCGTGCATTTTGATGCGCATTTGGATTTTGTAGACGAGCGACACGGGGTCCGGTACGGGCACGGCAATCCCCTGCGCCGTGCGTCGGAAACGAAGCACGTAACCGGTATGACGCAACTCGGGATCCGCAATGTTTCGTCATCGAACCGATCCGACTACGAGGCAGCACAGAAGTTCGGCTCAAAGATCTTGTCGGTTCGCCAGGTTAGACGGCTCGGCACTCAGGGTGTGCTAGATCTGATCCCGAAAGGCGTCCCATACTATGTCACGATCGACATCGACGGGTTCGATCCTTCGATCGCGCCGGGAACGGGCACGCCGAGCCACGGCGGCTTCCTTTACTACGAGGTACTCGAGATTCTCCAAGGTCTCACTCGGCAAGGCACGGTTGCCGGCATGGACCTGGTGGAAGTAGCGCCGGCTTACGATCCAACCGGTATTACTGGTTTTCTGGCGGCACAACTCCTGCTCAATTTCCTCGGCTTCATCTTCGAGAATCGCCTCAGAGCTGCCTGAACGCCAGCTGATCCGATACGTAAGACCTTTCGAGAGAACGCATACTCGCAAGGGCGAGCGCGGCTCGGGGGTCTGCTTCTGGGCAGATTTTGTTGCAGAAGTGACCGAGGACAGTGGTATGGAATGCCGACTTCGGCATCTGGAAGCGGCATCCCGTCGCTGATCGCCGCTTCTCCGTGGGAGTGCGGCTTCTCTGGTTGGTGACGCCGGTGTCCTTCGTACCCCGGCGCCTACGCCACGCACGCAACAGCCGGTGGCGGAGAAGCCGCGAGGATGGTCGCCTCCACCCGTGGTTGCAAGACGGGGGCGCTCGTCATACTATCCGCGCCAATTGAATGCTCCACAATCCCTTCAAGGGGGACGTCGCGATGCGATCCGGCAGTCCGATTGTTGTCGATGCAAAACCCGACGCTCTGACACTGGATGCGGCTCTGACCGCCGTCGTCGTCGTCGACATGCAGAACGATTTCGGCGCGCCCGGTGCCATGTTTGCGCTGGCCGGGATCGACATCGCGCCCATCCGCGCTGTCATTCCGCCGACCGCCCTGACGGTGGCGACAGCGCGCCGGGCCGGCATGGCCATCATCTATCTGAAAATGGCCTTCAAACCGGATCTTTCCGACGCCGGCCCCCACGATGGACCTACTTGGATCAAGCATGAGCGCCTGCGCATCGGTGCGCCGGTGACCGATCCGCACGGGAATCCGAGCCGGATTCTAATCCGCGACACCTGGAACACCGATATCGTCGCGGAATTGATGCCGGAGCCAGGCGACATAGTTCTCTATAAACACCGGTATAGTGGCTTCTTCGAGACCGAGCTCGATGCCATCCTCAGGCAGCGCGGGATCCGAAACCTCATCTTCACCGGCTGCACCACCAGCGTTTGTGTCGAATCCACTTTACGCGACGCCGCGTTCCGGGACTACCGCTGCCTACTCCTGGAGGATTGCACGGCCGAGCCTGGTGTCGCCGGCATCAATCACGAAGCGTCCGTGATCCTCATCGGGCACCAGTTCGGCTGGGTCACGCAATCCGCGCGCTTCGTCGAGGCTCTCGAAAAGCAACTGACGCACTCCGCGGCCTAAGATTCAGGTCGGCTGTGAGGACCGCTAATGGCACAAACGGACATGGCGCGGCTGTCGATGTACGCCGGTTGTTGATTCAGAGGAGATATGGCGGCCGTTTGTTTAATGCGTGGGAATCCGACAGTGGTCGCTTCAGCTCTGCGATGGGGGTGGGGTAAGTCTGTGCGGCGCGTCGAGCATGTCGGATTTGTAAGCGCTAATCGACGTCGACCTGCCGATGGCGCTGTAGGGGAGGCGCAATGAACAAAGCACTCCTACCAAGGCATCAGATTGCCTGACAGATGCCTCGAACATTGAGACCCCGCTTGTGCGAGCCAAGGTCCTGGATTTGGTGTACCACTCCGGCCGAGCAAGCCGGCGAGTCTTTAATTTCCCTTGGTGCACAATAAGGGGCCAATATGACGAGTTATATCTTCGACAATGCGGCGGAGCGTGACACAGAGCAACGGTTCTTCAGTCTGGAGTCGCTTTACGACCCGCTCACCACTCGGCATCTTGCGGCGACCGGCATAGGGTCAGGTTGGATATGCTGGGAAATAGGTGGCGGAAGCGGATCGATCGGACTGTGGCTCTCGGAGCGCATCGGGCCAGAAGGTCATGTGCTGATGACCGATATCGATCCACGGTTCTTGGCTGACAAAGGCCGCGGCAATCTCGATGTGCATCGTCATGATGTCGGCCTCGACCCACTGCCCGATACTGCGTTCGATCTCATCCACACGCGCTTGGTTCTCATTCATGTGCCACAGCGCGAGGCGACGATTGCGCGCCTCGCGAGCGCGCTGAAGCCGGGTGGTTGGCTCGTAGTCGAGGATTACGACACGATGCTCATTGACCGCGCGTTCCCCTGCGTCAATGCCGACGACGCCACGATAGCGCGAAAATGCTTCGGCGCATTACGCACCCTCATGGAATTGCGAGGCATGGATATGAGCTGGGGGCGCTCCCTCTATGGCCGCCTCGTTGCCAGCGGCCTGGTCAACGTCGACGCAGACGCGCACTTCGAGTTCAGGCGGGGCGATTCGGCCGGGGCACGGCTCGACAAAGCGAATTTATGCCAAGTGCGGGATCAACTGCTGGCTCAGCGCCTACTAACCTCCGAAGAACTGGACCGCCTGCTGCGGCTGCTCGACGATCCGGACTTTGTCGTTGCCGCACCGGTTATGTTCAGCGCACGGGGACAGCGACCGCACACTTGACCTGGCGCTGAGGCTCACGCCGACTGCCTGGCAAGGGGTGACTCGTCAAGCTCCGCCTTGGACCGATCTCATTGAGTCAGCTTTTGGCATATTCCAGACGGATCGCCGCAAACAGGCGAGGTCAGCTCTGGGAGGCCAAGCGGACTCGTCGCGGACTGAGGTAAGTGGTCTCAGTCCGAGCTAAAGTCCAAGCCCAGAAAGGCGCCGGAATTCGCATCGCTCGGCAGCAGCGCAGTCGCGTCTCTCATGTGCTGCTTCTTGATCTGCCCCGCTCCGCGGCAATCGAGAGCAATGCGCGTCGCGAAGGGTTCTCGATACGGCGTCGTTGCAACGCCGCTCACCAGGCCGTAAAGGAAACGCAGTACGTTCCGATAACTCGGCATCAAGATCGAGAACGTCATCTCATTCTTCAGCAATCCATCAAAGTCGGCGGCCTCTTGGACTACGGGCTTGCATGCGCGCTCTACTTGAGAGGCCGCAGAAACTTCGCCACTGCCAGCTCGCCAACCTGTTTGCCCATGGCCGTGCCGACTTCCGTGGAGTTGCGGTAGTGCACGCCGTCGTAGATGCGCGCATTCGCTACCTCCTGCATAAAGTCATCGATCTTCGTCCAACTCCGCTCCGCGCCTTTGGCGGTGACACTGGTCGTCTTCAAGGTCGGCATGGGGCCGGTCCCGATCTCCGCTTTTAGCACCGTACCAACGGCGCTGGAGACGATGCAGTGCGCGCACGGATACTCGGGGTGCATGGGAGTCTCGATGAACGGCGTCCACGACGGATCCCGTTCGGTCGCGTCGTTGCCGTCAATGTCGCCGTTGCGGATCGCGGTGACTGGCCGCCAAAAATTGTAATGGTACTTGGCGTCGAAGACTGCGATCAGCGCGTCGTCCATAGCCTGCGTCACCGCTACAAACAAGCGGGCGTTCTGCGTGACCTCCCGCCCTGGCGCGGTGGCAACCGAGCGCACGACCCCGTGATAGATCGAGGGCTGCGTCGCTTCCCAGAAGGTGGCGATCTCGGTCTGTTTGGCAGTGCGCTCCGTGCTGTTCTTGCTGCCGAGCGCCTTGATTTCAGCGTAGTCGCGTGCCCACACCTCACTCGTGAGCATGGGCGGCGGACCGGGACGGAACTGTGCAGCGCTCGTCATCAGCCACGGCTTGCGCTGCGGCCACTGCGAGACCACCGGGATGACTGTCGGCACGTAGACCCCCGCGGTGGTGTGCGGCCGATATGTCTCCTGCGTGGCGGCGCCGTCATCGGCGCGTAGTGCGAGGATCGCCGCCGCGGCCTTGTCTCCCACCGCGATGCCATCGGTCTTTGCCGGGCCATCGGCGATATCTGCCAACGCCGCGTGGTAGGCGGTATCGATGGCCGCCTGTTGTGACGGCAAGAGGTTCGCAAGCGTGGCGTGATTCGCAGCCGCAATCGCGGCCTCGACCGAAGCACCAGACCCCGCCTCCAGTTGCAACTCACTGGCTGGGTAGACCTTGGTGATGGCGTTCACAGCTTCGTACGCGGCCGTCTGGACAATTGCCATCACCCGGTTGGCAGGCGGCGGCCCCAGCTTGGCTTCAACGACGAACTCGCCGGCCTTGATGTTCCAGTCGGTGACCGCATCGGCCAGCGCCATTGGAGCGGCGAGCAATGAGGCGGCGACAACCAGTACTGCAATCTGCTGATGCTTCTTGGTGTGGTTCATGATCGTTCTCCCTTTTTCATACTTTTTTCGCCTGATTGAACCCTCTGATATCGCTCTCGGCCGTCTTGCGGTTGATCGTCGCCTTGCTATTGATCTGCTCAGTGGTCTTCGGCACCTCGATGCCGGGAAGGGCGCCATCGACGGTCGCGAATTCGATCTTCTGCTTAGGCCCGCCGGCAGCGGTCGCAGTTACAAACGGCATAGCGAGAAGGGCCGAGGCAAGCCGCCGGCCCGAGCGAATGCACAAAGGCATGGCCGCCGCCGGTTGAGTGGTTTTTCAGCAGAATGGACCTTCTACCATAACACGAAATTGCGATCTGCCTATCGCGAACGCAGTCTTTCTGTTGCTTTATTCAGCGAGTAGGGGAGCAGCGCTGTCCTGAATCAACTGCGGGTGATTATATTCAGCCCGCGGGGCGGCCGTCAGCCTGCGGGTAGACCGGCAACGGACGGATCGCGTTCTCGATCGCCTAGTGCATCGAGCCGAAGACGATATGCGAGAACTCTCGCTCCCCATCGAGCTTGATGAGCGGACACTCGGTGGCGTGCGCGAGGCTGGGCCCACCGGCAGGCCGAGGGTATCGACATCCTTGTCGATGCCGGTGCGCAACGCCCGGGATCGATGAGAGCATGAGGGCTTGGTTCGCCACTTCGTCGTAGGCCCGCGCCCATCGACGTATGTCCGCAAATGGCAGATGCCGTTGAAAAACCCGTGGCCGTGATCTGCGTCCCGTGATTCCCTAACATCGTGGAATGAGTGAGGAATGCCACGATGATGGGTCGATTGACGGGTGATCAGGCCAAGCTCTTCTACGAATTCTGCCTCGACGATCGGGTTCCAAGCCACCACCTCCTCCGGAAGATTGACATCGTCCTCGATCTCCGG
>Ga0207428_10000210_pt1 | contig 81632 bp, 84 predicted proteins | sample RhiMethybrSRZTD1_FD_187600 | JGI IMG/M metagenome (GOLD analysis project Ga0207428, IMG submission 187600) | Populus rhizosphere microbial communities from Tennessee, USA - Rhizosphere MetaG P. TD hybrid SRZTD1 (SPAdes) (version 3) | ecosystem: Host-associated > Plants > Roots > Rhizosphere >... | reverse complement strand
GTTTGGAGATTAGAAAGGTACAAGAATGACATTTCCTATCCAATAAAACCTGAAAAATTAGTGCTCGACGTAAGAGATGCCCTCGATGATAGTGATTTGGTTATATCCGATGTTGGAGTACATAAACTTTGGATAGCAAAAATATACAATACCTACACTCCGAACACATGCATAGTTCCCAATGGTTTTTGTTCAATGGGATTTGCACTACCGGCAGCAATAGCTGCACAACTTGTAGATCCCAGTCATAAAATCGTTGCAATGTGTGGTGACGGTGGATTTCTGATGAATGTTCAAGAAATAGAAACTGCGGTAAGATTGCGTTTACCTATAATAGTAATTGTTTGGTGTGATTATGATTATGGGATGATATCTCTGAAGCAAATATATGAATTTGGCAGGAGTGCATTTACCAAATTCAATAATCCTAATTTTGTTAAACTTGCGGAAAGTTTTGGAGCAATAGGATACAATGTTAGATCCGCTCAAGAATTCTCTAAAGTACTAGAAAAGGCAAAATTGTCGAAATCGAGTCCGGTCATAATATCTATTGATGTAGACTATTCTAGAAATCGTCTATTACTTGATGACAGCTTCGTGGTATAGCTACTCAAGTTTCTTATTAAAGAGATAATATCATTATTAGACGAATTCTACGCATCTAGAGAGAAGGTGCATGAGTGTATTCCATGCCGCATTACTTTAGCTACTAATGTTTTGGACTTTTAAAATACCATGAGATTGTCGATGGACTAATTTAGAAAAAGAATTAATTTTGCCAGACTAGTATTTAATGTTAAAAAAATCTTCGAAATCATGCTCAAAACATAAACTCTAGACTATAAGGTTATTAAATTGCGTAACAGTATGCTGTTTGATGATCAATGCTGATAAGTTCAATGTAGTTAAGGATGCAACTGTGGCGATAGGTCTTGCCAACAAGGATACAAAAGATGTCATAAGTAGTTTTGGTACAGGTTTTTTCATAGGCGGAGAATACATTGTCACCTCGGCACATATTTTTAATCAATGTATTAAGTATAATGCTCATTATAAGGAAAAGAATAATGGTATGGAAGGAATATATTCCGCATTCAACATTACCACAAAAGATAATCAGTTAGAGTTTAACACGTATCACATAATAAAGGCGATCAGATTGCCCCCGGTCAAAGAAGTTAAGGGATTTACAGGCTCAGTAGACCTAGATATAGGGATAGGTAAGCTAGATTGTCATTCAGATAATTTCTTACATATCAAGAAAGCTACCCAATTGAAACTTTACGATGAGATTGTAATATGTGGTTATCCGAGTGGAAGAATATCCTTGGTTCTGTATAGAAATAAACATGAAGACGGAATGGGAATCCAGTTGCGCCCCATAATTCAATATGGACGTGTTGCGGGATTAATGCCCGATGATGACAGTAACAACCCATGGGGAATTCAAACGGATATCATTGCCATGGGAGGTTCCAGCGGTTCGCCTATTATAGATCCGAGTAGCGGAGAAGTAATTGGTATGGCACAGCAAGTTATTGCAACAATGACTACCGTAGACAAGGAAGGGATGCCATCAAACCTATATGAGTTGACTAAAGGTCCATTGTATGGAATAGCTCCGATAGGATTAGCTTTTGGCGTCACAAATCAGATATTATCGCCGCTTCCGAATATCTCTAAAAATTATTTTGAAAATGGTCTTTCCCCCGACTTTTTATTTGAAAATACTGGAGTTATAGGACTTTTCTGATTTCATAACTTAAATTCAGCCTAGATTTTAATTTGGCAATCTGTCACAAGAGCAGTTAATTGACTAATTGCTAAGTTAACTCTATCTTTTGTTAATGCTTACTCTTTAGTAACAAGCAACCAAATCGATATTTACCCAAAAGGAAATGGAATATCTGAAGTCTCAAAGACTTGCAAGAATAGCTACGGCTGTCTCTACACAACAAGAAGGATCCGACAGCCTGATGTTGTACGTCTACCTGTTCGGTTTGATTTTGATGGTGAATTTCCATATGTAGGCGGGATGAACCTTCTTAAATCCACAAAATTTAGAAATGTTTTGAAAAATAACAAGTTTGCAATTGTAGTTGATAACTTGAAAAGTATCGATCCATAGGATCCATGAGGAGTAAGGATCTATAGCACTGCTGATATAGTTACTCATCAAGGAGGTTATTTGGAAAACACTGACCAACCAAATCCTCAATATATCAGCGTTAAGCCCAAGAAGTGGAGTTGTGTAGCTGAAGAACCTGTACTTGTACAAGGAAAATTCAATGTCAAAAAAGCAAAGACATAATAGTTATTAAAGATAAGTGAAGACTGCCTATTTTGGCCCGGATTATACACTGGTTAACCAATTAATGATAATGAGTTCCTTTCTACCATAACGTTTTCTAATCGTCAAAGTGGATATACATATCCACTGTAGTAGATGAAATCATTAGGAATATGAACTGTACAAGACCTAAAAAAATGCGCTTACTACTTTTGCATAACAATCCTATTAGCTAACCTGATTCTGGGCCGAAGGGATATGATTGATTATTCATTAGGAACACTATTATAGATTCTAAATAGTACGTGGGTTTACTCTTGAATCCTCTTTACTTAATTCTGTAAACTCCATCGAATTAAGAAATTTTATGAAGTTGTAACAAATTGTGGGATGACAGAATGCTCTACTATTAATAGACCTACAAACTCAATTCATCAATATGTGTGCAGATGTTAAGGGATTTGATGATATCCAAAAACATTTGAGGGACTTAGCAAGTAGTGCAGATCCTAATACCTTCAATGAATGGGCGAATCGTATCGGAAGAACTGCAAAGGAAATATGTAATGATCCAGACTGCAAACGTATCAAGTTGATTAAAGATGAATATGGTAAAATAAAGTTCCAATTTGCAGATAAGGAAGCAGTAGATTGTGTTATTCAGGCTATCAAAACACATCTAAACTCAATGCCCAAGACGCAACAAGTAATATTCAAAGGATTTACTACAGAACTTGAAAAAATAAAGATTCATTTTTAAGTTTAGAATTTGATTTTAGTCCTAATGAAACCTATTTCTTTTCTGAGCCTTATTTCAATGTGTCTAAATTATCTATAAGAGGTTCCGCGAACTAAGATCACTCAGTACGTTATCCCTAGTAAAATTAAGATTACTCCCCCAAAAATAAAAAATCTCCGATTCCTGGAGGATATAGAAAGAGACATATCTGCTTGGTCCCAAATACCAAAAGGGTTCACTGCTTGGTAAGAAAAATCAATAACCCTTTCCATCATTCTTCATTGAAATAATAAGTCTATTACTACGTGGACAATTGATCTAGGGCTATTTTCAAAAAAATAGGTCATTATTCCCTGCAGAAGCCAGGTATTTTTTCAAATAAACTGTCTAAGATTTCCTTGTTTCGTTTGACTTCAGCGAGTTTGAAAATAGACGAAATTGTTCAAACACTTGTAATTGCACGCTCTATTTATTAACAGTAAGTAAACACAGCGAATACTTCATAAATATTAAAATTGATGCGGAATTACAATTTTATTGACAGAGAATGTGGTATAACCATTGAGCAAAGTAAGTATGCCGGCCAAAATTTTTGGAACCGTTGTATCTCATGGATTAAAAGGAAGAATGTTAACAAAGAATGAACTCCAAATGTTGACGGAATCAAGGGATATGGATGAACTTGTAACAAGGATGAAGAATACGGTTTACCTTGATGCGTTAGCAAAACTTACAAAACCGTATACAGCAGAAAAGATCGAAAATGCGTTAAAAGAATATTTAGTAAATACACATTCCAAAATGGTCAATATCTCTGGGGGAGCTAAAATTCTCAGTGCATATTTTGTAAAGCATATTACATGGAACCTGAAGATGATTTTAAAGGGTAAAGCCCTTGGCAAGTCATACGATGAGCTATTGCCCAAAATAAATCTAAGAGCAGAGGAACTGGTTGGTCGACGTGATCTTGTAGTTAAAGCACTCGTTTCAAAGAATTTGGAGGAGGCAATTTCTTCAATCTCCGGAAGTGAATTTGCAGATGACGTTACTAAAGCAGCTGCTATATACAAAGATAAAGGAGATGTCAGGATTTTTGATGTCTATCTTGATCATGTTTTCTATTATGATTTAGGTAGAGCAATGAATACTGAAGCACAATCAATGGATGCAAAGAACATTGTTTCCGTTGACATCGATTCCTATAATGTGCTTGCTATACTTCGCGGAAAATTTTGGAATCTGTCTCCTGATGAGATAAATAATTTGGTGGTAACCAATACTTCCAAGGTAACAAAGGAAACCATCCAAAAAATGATAAATGCTGAGAAAATATCAGAAGCAATTGCAGAATTGTCTAATACGGTATACAAAGACATAGTTCCACAAAATCCATCAAGCGATATAGACTCGATATTACAGATAGAGAAGGGGTTTGAACTAATTGGACTGAAGCGAGCAATATCAGCCTTTAAAACTATGTTCAGTGTGGGCATCGTACTTGCAGCCCTAAAACTGATTATGGTGGAGGTTAGAAATCTATCAGCAATAGCCTCTGGAATTGAACAGAAAATACCCGGGGAAACAATATTATCAAAGTTAATTAATCTCAATTAAGATTCCTTTATTACACATAACGTCCAGATAACTAAAAGGCATCTGTTTTAATTGAAGATAAATCCAAATTAATTTAGTATTGACAAAATATTTTTTGTTTAAATAGCAAAAGATCTTTCAAGTAGATTGTTTTTCCGGCCAGACAAGTTTTGAATGGAACATCTTTGGAATTAATTTTTTAAATTCGACTCCATCATCCTTATACCATTTTGGGAACCATTCATAAAGATGCAACCTAATTGTCTGAATATATACAATTAAGCCTTCAATAAGCATTATTCCTATATTGCCCCCGATGAGTACAGCTAATCCGCCTCCACTGTCGTATGATTGATTAACCGTTACCAATAAGGCTGAATGTACTAGTAGCATGATTCCAATCCTAGTATAACTAATCACATTGGAAAGAATTTCGATTATCCTTACCAGTATTACCTCTATAACAATTCCCATTAATCCGCCTCCTTCATCATCACCGTGTTTAGCAGCAAGCTCTTGTTCTTTTTTACCCCCATAAATCATAATTCCGGCTGTTGCAATGATTATCGGAGGTGTCGCTTTTGCAACTAACTCCACCGTTACCCAATCACCGAACAGATATGTCAACCACGGTACAGGCTCATCATGAGTAACTCCGGTTATTCCAAACATTCCTATTATATCATATCCAGAACCGATTGCAGCTAGTATCAATGCTACTACAGCAAGAAACTGGATTATATAAGGGATATCATGTGTCAGTACAGCAAGTTTATTCCTTTCCAATATATCAGCTCTAAGTTTGAGTAACATCGCCATCAATAGGTGTACAATACCGATTGCCACTGATACTTTGAGTATGTTTACTACCTGTTCAAATGTTAGTTCTGAGACATTTAGCGAACCTACTAGACCATCCAATGGCTGCAAAACATAACCAAAAATATTAATGTCCAAAATGTGAAACCCAAACATTTCTCCTACGCCTAATCCCGCTATGGTGGCCGCTGCGCCGCTGGCAGCCAATAATGTTGCCCATGTCTTTAAAGTTCCATTTGCTCTGTACCTAAGGAACATACCCAAGCCAAAAAGTAGCAAGCCATGTCCGAAATCTGCAAACATAAGTCCATAAAAAACGGGCCATACAAAAGCAATAATGGGAGTTGGATCAACTTCACCTGGTGCGGGAAGACCTTGAGTCTCAGTTATCACTTCAAATGTTTTTGCATATCTATTATTATCAAGCAGTGTTGGAAGCTGATCGTTAGTTTCTCTATCAATATAAGTTGGTTCGGTGACGGAGACGAAGTTTTTTGTCAAAGATGCGAACTTTTTTTCCATCTTAACTGGGATATATCCTTGAATTACTGCAAAATTCTTCGTACCTCCTGGCTTTCTTGTTACCTCCAATGTGTCTTTCGCTACCTTCGATGACTCATGCAATGAAAGCAATTGAGGCAAGAGTGTTACTTTCAACTTGTCAATTTTTTTAGTTATTTGAGTAGATTTCTTTTCGAGATCCTTACATCTCTTTTGGCAGTAATCATATGCCATACTCGGATTTTGAGGTAAATCTGACGGAATTTGAATGGGATGTACATTGAAGCTTCTAAGCACTTTCATTACCTTTTCGGAATCCTCTTGTGATCCGATAACAGTAATAGAGGATTTCTCATCATTAAGTTTGATTGAATGCACAATTAGATCACTCAAGCTATTTTGGATCTCCTTGATATCTTTGGAATTAACAATGAATATTTCTGCAAAAAATGTTTTTAGGCTACGGAGTCCCGATAGTTCCATTTTGAGTTTTGATGCACCACCGATTGCATCCATCGCATTGCGGTATTCTTCAAGTTCCTTTTCAATTTGTTGTTGGGTTTTCAGTAAAGATATCGGCTCTTCCAATACGACCTTACTTTTATTTTCCAATTCGACGATGAAATCCTGAATATCATTTATCTTGTAATCAGTTTTTTTCTGAGGCGCACCCTTAAAAAGAGTGGCCATTACTCCAGTTTCAATTGGAATTCCTAATGATCTTATGACCTCATCAATATCTTGAAACAATTTTTGAGCGTTTAACAAAAGATCATCAAAATAGGGGTTACTATGATCAGAGGGATTCTGTAACGGATGAAACCATTCTAACTCCGCCAGTTTACTTACGGCTAAATGAGTTTCACTCCTTGGAAGGATTAAAGTTGTCTTTAAGAGTTTAGCCTGCCCCATAGTATTGAATTGTTTGATTATTAATTCTCCTTAAAACCTTTGCCTTTTATTGAGATCACGAATGTAGAATTGATAGCCATATCCGATATCAATTTTTTATTGCCTGATATTCATACCATGATATTCCAGAAATTAACATTACTATATGGGAATCGTAGTTTTCCTAGCAGGGAATTGCCAAGAAACTGAATCGAAATCTATTTGATAGGTAAAAATTCCAGCCTACAGAAATAAACCAGTCCATCGAGGATGCATTATCAGCGTCATTGGCCCAAGATAATGAACATCATTACAATACCATATATTGCAATTGATTCGACCATACCGACAAATATGAAGACTCTAGATTGCATTTTTGGATTATCACTTATAGCCGCTAATCCAGCAGCACCCACAAATCCTAGGCCTATCCCTGATCCAGCAGCTGCAAGACCAAATGCCATCCCTGCACCTATAAACTTGGATGAATTGGCGGCCTCTTTTCCACTAGCTTGAGCATAAGCCAAATTGTTATACATTAATAGCATAGTAGAGGTTATTGCAATAGCCACAAGGATACCACTAACTTCTTTTCTGTTAACACCCTTCATACATTGGTTGCAAATTGAATGCCTTATTTAATTATAACTAAGGAACTAAGAAAATGCAAGATTTTGCGGCTTAATAAGCAAATTAAACGATCTTTGAAATCTGTAATTTTCCAAATTATTCTGTATTTGATAAATTAAGAATTATCTCATTATTACTAATTGTTAATAGATCTTTGTATTGACAAATGATATTTTTGTATAATAGATGACGAACAAATTATCTATAATAGTCAAGCATTTGATAACGCTTTTTTCTTATACGAGGAAATATCATTCTTTACATTTTCAACCATTAAATCATGCTCTGATTGTAAATTTTGTTTCGATTTCTTAAAGTGTTCTGAAATTATATCGCCATCCATTTACTTGCCACCATCTGTATGCTATGGTTTATCTATTCTATATTCTTTTTCTTGTCTAGAACAACTTTCACTTTTTTAAGCCTTACGAATTCTTCTCTCTCACGTTCTTCCAGCGTTCCTTTAATGAAGGAAATAGCATTTTGATACTGAGGAATAATAACAAATTCAAGTGCATTGATTAATTTTTGTGTTTTTTCAAGTTCCTTTGCTAGACTAAAAATTGCATTTTCATATTCTGCAGCTTTACAGATCTGTGGAAGCATATTCTTTATTTGTTTAGATGCCTTATCAACATACACATTTGTTTCTGAAAACCCATAAGATAGATCTTGGCCTCCTTCTTTGGTTTTTATCTGTAAAGTAGGAATCTTGACATCAACAATTCTTCTCACGTTAACATTCACTTCCATTATACTAGGAGTGGAATCTGAAATTGATTCAAGGATTGAAGTTCCAAGTGACATATATGAATCGTAAACAGCAGAATAAATATCAGAAAGTGGTGACCAGATATCACCTCTTGTCTTGTTAGCTTCTTCTATCATTTCATCAATTTTCTTTAGTAATACTTCTCTTTTATCATCAAGTATTTTGTGAACCATAGTGCTAACTTGCAAAGATCTTCTTATCTTTATCAGTTCAATTTTTGTAGCAGTTACATTTTTTCCAAATGACATTTGTATGAAATCTAATTACTTGTTTCCTTTATAATATTGTTGAATATGTTTGTCCTTAATTTTAGTTAGTTCCCCTTCTGGTAAAGTTGCTAGTATATCCCATGCTCTACTTAGGGTTTCATCCAGATTTCTATTCTCGTCAGGGCTTTGTTTTAGAAAGTGTGTCTCAAAACTATCACCAGCGTCAAGATATTTCAAATCAACTCCTGTTAGGCCTGCCTTTCCTACAATTTCAGCTAGTGCCCTTACCTCTTGGGCCCTTGAATAGGCGTCGTATAACTGATTACCAACTTCCATATGGTCAGATCTAGTTTTTCCTTCTCCGACACCATCCTTCATTAATCTAGAAAGGGACATCATTACATTAACTGGAGGATATATCCCCTTTCTGAATAGATCTCTTCCAAGGACAACCTGCCCTTCAGTGATGTAGCCGGTCAAATCAGGAATAGGGTGTGTAATATCGTCTGCGGGCATAGATAGGATAGGCATTTGAGTAACGCTGCCATTCTTCCCTTTAATTCTTCCTGCTCTCTCATAATTATTTGCCAAGTCAGTGTAGAGATATCCAGGATAACCCTTTCTCCCTGGAACTTCTTCCCTTGCCGCACTTATCTCTCTAAGGGCTTCGGCATAATTGGTCATATCAGTAAGTATTGCTAATACATGCATGCCAAGATCAAATGCAAGATATTCAGCTACTGTCAGCGCGACTCTAGGAGTAATAATTCTTTCAATAGCAGGGTCATCTGCAAGGTTAACGAACAAGACACTCCTTCTCAATGCACCAGATTCTTCCAAACTCCTCTTGAAGTACTGGGCTTCAGAGTACTGGACACCAATTGCAGCGAAGACTACAGCAAAATCTTCGTTTGTCCCCACGACTGTGGCTTGACGCGCAATTTGTGCTGCTAGTATATTATGTGACATTCCGGAGCCAGAAAAAATTGGTAGTTTTTGACCCCTAACCAAAGTCAGCATTCCGTCGATAACAGATACTCCTGTTTGGATGAATGAAGTAGGGTACTCTCGACTCTGAGGGTTCATGGGCTCTCCGTTAACATCAAGGAATTTGTCAGCAACAGGATCGGGTAGACCGTCGTTGGGTCTTCCAAGGCCATCGAATACACGTCCAAGTAGTTCTTGTGATACTGGCATGGCCATAGTTTTACCAAGAAACTTTACCCTTGTTCCTGTAATAGCGAGTCCCGTAGTTCCTTCAAAAACTTGGACTACTGCTTTGCCACCCCCTACTTCAAGAACTTTTCCTAATCGTCTTTCACCCTCATTTGTTTCTATTTCTACAAGTTCATCGAATGAAGCTTTTGTTACTCCATCTATTATCATAAGTGGTCCTTTAATTTCTGCTATTTTTGTATATTCGATTCCAGTTGTTTTAGACAGAGACCTTTACCTCCTCAACATTACCTTTAAAGGAATCTAAGAGTTGCTTTTCTATATCGTCTAACTTTGAAATCTGTTCATCTGTGACTTCGAATTTCGCTTTTAATAAAGTAGTTATTATTGGTAGCGCTCTAATATCAGCCAAGGATTTTCCCTCCTTAAGAGCTTTTTGTGCTTCTTTATAGAACTTTACCATTAACCTAACCAATTTTAATTGTTTAGCCGGACCACAATAAGTATCAACCTTATCAAAAGAGTTTTGTTGCAAAATTCCGATCTTTATCATCCTTGCAACTTCTAGAACAAGTTTTTCTTCATCGGGGAGCGCTTCAGGTCCTAACAATCTGACGATTTCTTTTAGTGTATCTTCACGTTGCAATATATGGTATGACTCTGCTCTCAGGTCATACCAATCAGGACTTACGTTTTCTTTCCACCATTTTGATATATCTTCAAGATAACCAGAGTATGATTGCATCCAATTTATTGATGGATAGTGTCTGGAATATGCCAACCGAGTATCCAGCGCCCAAAATGTCTTGATAAATCGTATTGTGTGAGTCGTTACTGGTTCGGTAAAATCTGCTCCTGATGGTGATACTGCACCCACTAGTGTCACAGATCCAGAGCGATCTGGTGAACCAAGTGCTCTTATTCGCCCTGCCCTTTCATAAAATTCAGCAAGTCTTGATGCCAAGTATGATGGATACCCTTCTTCAGCAGGCATTTCTTCTAATCGTCCTGACATCTCTCTGAGTGCTTCTGCCCATCTGCTTGTAGAGTCAGCTACGAGCACTACATCATAGCCCATATCACGATAATACTCTGCCATAGTAACACCCGTATAGATGGATGCTTCTCTGGCAGCAACAGGCATGTTACTAGTATTTGCAACAAGTACTGTTCTTTCCATTAACGGTCTTTGAGATCTCGGATCAATTAAATGTGGAAATTCTACAAGAACTTCTGTCATTTCATTGCCTCGTTCTCCACAGCCAATGTAGACAACAACCTTAGAATCTGCCCATTTAGCGATTTGATGTAGTGTTACCGTTTTTCCGGTACCAAATCCACCCGGAATAGCACCGGTTCCGCCTTTTGCAATAGGAAAATAGGTATCAATAATTCTCTGGCCCGTTATTAGTGGTACAGTAGGATCATATCTTTCAGCATATGGACGAGGTTTTCTAACAGGCCATTTGTGATACATCTTTAATTCAATTTTATTGCCATTCTTGCTATTAGCCTGTCCTATGACATGTTCTAAATCATAGTCACCTTCCTTGGCAATTTCAGTAATAGCTGCTTCAGGATAATTTGGTGGGACCAATATCTTGTGAGTTAACAAAGGAGTTTCTTCAACTGCCCCGAGAATAGATCCCCCAAAAATAATATCGTCTTTTTTCACCGATGGAGTAAACTTGTATTTTTTCTTCATATCGACAGGGCTAGTAGTAATACCTCTACCAATGAATGCCCCAGATTTCTCTGCAATCTCATCCAACGGTCTTTGTATACCATCATAGATCCTTCCAATAATACCTGGACCAAGAAGAACTGAAAGTGGGTTGCCGGTGCCGGTTACATCTTCTCCTGGCTTTAGACCAGATGTAGATTCATAAACCTGAATAAAAGCTACATCTCCAGTTAATCTGATAACCTCTCCAATTAGTTTTGATTCACCGACCTCTACAGTCTCATACATTTTTACAGAGGACATTCCATCGGCTTTAACTGCTGGACCGCTAACCCATACTATTCTTCCTTTTGCTACCATCTACTTTTTTTCGCCTCTAAGCAGTTGGACTATTTCTTTCCTTATTAAAGGTTTGAGACTTTCTATGCTAGAATCTAGTGTATTATCTAAAGTCATTGTTCCATCGAGAGAAGTTGCTTTTATTCCACCAATAATATCTATTACCTCGTCTGACACAGCTATTTTCATTTTCTTATCGGTTGAAATATCAGACGCTATTTTTTTAACCAATTTTAAATCAGTTTTATTACATTGTATGATTATTTCGGAACCTAGCTTTCCGGCGCTATCTGCTATCAAGTTGTTTAATAACTTTTCATAATTCTTTTCATTATTGCTTTTTGCAAGTTTTTCCTTTGCCTTATTAAAAATTTCATCAATGGCTGATTCGATTATCACTAGTTCCTTATTCCTAGCACTCAATGTGCTTGATCCTATTATTTGACGCTTTAGATTTTCAGCTTGTTTGTTTGATGCTTCAATAATATTGTCATATTCAGCCTGAAGATTGCTTTTAGAAGATTCCAAATGCTTTAATGAATTTTTAAGTGCAGAATCAATCTCCGTGATTAATGCTGATTCTTTTTGCGAAAGAACTTTGTCAATGGTTCTTTCTAAAGAATTTAAACTCATTCATAGAATTTTCGGAACTACGTGATTTTAATCTTTTGATAAGAATTTTATCTGAAGACAAATTGATTTGGATCAATGGTCTTTGTTGCCAATCGAGCGTAATTGCATCTGAATTTTTGGTTGAAGTTAATTTACAGTATCTTTCCTGCTTCGATCATGAACCCCTACATTCTTCGCATGTAAAAGTACCTTCAGAATACATTAACAAATCTGACCAATCACCACATTCATCGCAATATCCCGAAATTGCTGATGCCGGTCTACCAATTTCTCCCCTGATCATTGCGGCTTTCTCAGACACCACATCGACTAATTCTGGAGTAACAGCAATTACGTCTGAACTCGAAATGATCCCAGCTAATCTGTCTTTATAGACTACGCCCAATCTCTTGATATTATTTTTTCTCAATATGCGTGCAGCTTCAGTTATGGCTTCTCCTGCCTCAACAGTATGTATTGGTTGCATGACTTTTGTAGCGTTAACAGATGAAGGTTCTAAATTATTTCCGACTACTTTTGATACAACATCCCAGTCAGTAACAATTCCAATAGGTTTTTCGTTTTCGGTAATAATTACACTACCAATGCTGTGCTCTTTCATCTTACTTGCAATGTCCACTACGCTGTCGCTTGGACCAGCTGTGATTACTGGGCTGTTCATAATGTCTCTAACAAGAACTCTCGTTGTCATATTTGCATCGGTGTCTTCAACTAGTTTTTTTGCCACAATATCATTTAGTTAGTTTACTTTAATTGTCTTTCTAATCTCGCTTTCTATAACGTGTTAACCTTTTAAAATTAAGGATCCCATAGATACTCTAACCGGACCAATCCTTAATATCATTCACAGATTGACCTCTTTCAATACGCTCGATCTTGGATTGCCCTGATGGCAATACTCTAATAATTTCATCTAAAATTACTCTTTTTAAATAATCTGCCAAATCAGGATCAAAATCAGAAATTACTTTAACAAATTCACTTTTAATTTTCTTTGCCAGATACATTGGGTCGGATCCACCAGGCAGCAGTGAGGCTAAAACCAAGCTCCTTTTTTGGATAGCACTTGATGGTCCACAAACAAATCGATATCTCTTTTTTTCAATCTGAATTAATCCAATTGATAATTTTAATTCAATTCCCCGGCAAAAATTTCTTTTTCCCTCAATGACAAAAGAACCCTTTGGGAGAAACTGACCGGTTGGAGCTCCTTTCTTTACCTGATTAGGGAATACCCAATACGCGTCTCCATTTGACAAACCGTCTTTCCATGCTCTACTGAATGATACCGTTGCTTGAGCCGTTTCTTCTACAAAAGTGCCATTTTCTTGATTTGTTGCATTTTTTACAAGAAAAAAAGGGGAGCCATGGATTTCTGCATGAAACACTAAATCATTTTCGGTCATATGCTTTCTAATCACCGCAGAATTAGAAGAAGCATCTCTTCCGCCAATTACTAAATGACCGTCAGTAGATACGTACCAACGATACCTCTCATACCACTGTTTAGATTCCAACTTGTTAAATTGAATTTTTTCATGAATTTTTTGTGTTTGATTCTTTATCTTTACAATTCTTGATTTCAGGTCTTCACTTGCTTTATCTATATTGATAGAACCACGTTCTAATTCTTTTGCCCTAGAAAACAAGAGTGATGAAAATTTTGGGATGCTATGTTCTAACTTTACTCGTTCATTGAGATGGTCCAAATAGGCCAGGCCATTTTCGTGAACTATTTTAGAATCATTATTTTTCAAAACGGTCTTGACTTTATTGTCGTTCATATCCTGAACACCCATAGATGAGAGTTTCATTAGTTCATGGGCGACATTTCTCAAACTTTGTGATTTGGAAATTACTTGCATTTTTGCCTTGTTCTGTTCTTCTAAATCATGTTCTAGTTCCAAAATTTTCTTGTCTGCTACTTCGGTTTTCAGACTCCTTCCCATGGTTAGTATCTCATTACTCAGTACTTGATCTATTGCATCCATGTATGACTCTACGTTCCTCACGTTGGTTTCTTTTGAGATCAAAATGGGTGATGCATCGACCACTACTCCCTGATCGTCTAGAATAACGGATGGAGTGTGATTTTTTTCATCAATAACTTTATTCGTTATTTCCTTAGTTTTTTCATAAATAATTTCAATATCATTATCATTAAGGAGATTCACATATTTTGTATTAATTGCAGATTGCAGTATTATTTCTTCAAGGTATTTCCGTGGCAGAGATGTAGATTTACTCAACCATTTTACCACTTCAGTATTGTCAGGTTGTAGATTTGCCGATTTCTTCAAGCAATCCAGAGAGATTTTCAGAACGTCTTCTCCTCGATTTGGGGGCAGAATATATTCGGAACCGATCTTAAGTGTTCTATGTCTTACCTCCACGGGAAGCAGTATCCAAAGGATCGTCATAGATTCATCGCATAAAATGATATTACCCTTTCCAAAAATTTCGACTATCAATTTCCTTTCTTTATCATCTCTATTTACAAAATGAATGAAAAAAATTCTCTCACTACCAGGTTGCGATACGGAGTTTATCTTTGCCCTTTCTATTTCTCGACTTAATACGTTTACAAACTGTCCTTCTTCTACCTGTCTATATTTTTGATTTGTGAACCATATCCCTTTGGTCGAAATCATAAGCATGATATCGGATTCAACTGGATGATGAAGTTTCAATAGAATTGAATTTTTAGTGATTGAGGAAATATTGCTGACGTAATATCCTGATGATATATTTGAGCTTATCTTGTTTACGAGATAATGGAGCTCGATTCCAGATAATTCCATATAAATGAGTTTAAATGAGGATAAATATTAATCAAAAATTCAAATAGTCAATCGAAAGGAATTAAACCTGCAATCAATGTGGAAAAAGCAATTGGATCTTCTTGATAAGATATACTATAGTAGAGCCTTTTTAGGAGTTATCTGTGGTATTATTCTGGGTTTTATTCTTAATTCAATGGGTGTAGATTCCAACTTATCTACGATTCCTAACTCTCCCTCTATAATCATAATGGTAGCACTCCTTTTCTATATTATATCCTATGTCATAGCAAAAAGAATTGGTGTAAGATTAAAAACTGAAGATAGGAGAAAAATTTCTACCAATGGAATCTTCCCATTTATCTTCTTGGTAATAATGTTCCTAATTGTTACATATACGGGTCTATATACCGCAAGACAATAAGCTAAAAGAATTTAATTTCAATGCATTTAACCTATGCATGATGATATGGGACTATATTACCCCGGGGATACCTGATGAGCTGTTCGAACGCTCAGAAAAGGTTCCAATAACTAAAGAAGATATACGTTCAATCGTCCTAAGTAAATTACGCCTTAGGAAAAACTATTCGATTATTGACGTAGGATGTGGTAGCGGAAGTATTACTGTAGAGGTTTGCCTACAAGTAAATTCTAAAAATGTATATGCAATCGATTCGGATCAAAATGCTATCGAATTAACAAGAAAAAATTTAGATAGATTTGGCGTAACTGCAAATCTAATCTATTCCAAGGCAGAACAGATCTTACCATCATTGCCGACAGTTGATGCAATTATTGTCGGCGGAACAAAAGGTAAAACTGAGAAAATTATTGAGCTTTGCGTATCTAAATTAAAAAAGGATGGAAGATTAGTTATAGATACAATCCTTATTGAAACTATGTATAAAGCCCTGAGGACTATAAAGAGAGAAAAAATGCGCGAAATTGAGGTAACTCAGGTCTCAATATCAAAAGGAAAAGACGTGCCAAGTGGAACAATGCTTATTTCTAGAAATCCTATATTGATTTTATCTGCTACTAGATAGCGACTTTGTTCCTAACGGTAATCTGCATTCACCCAATAGACTAAGATAAAATTTTATTGCAGTACGGATTCTTTTTACTTTAAATAACACATTTTTTACAACTCAAATCATGAAGCTTTCGTGTATCGGTTGTGGTCCTGGAGATCCAGAATTGCTTACAGTCAAGGCTGTGGATAGAATCAAAAAAGCAGATGCTATCTTTACCCCAACCTCAAAGGAGGGCAAACCCAGTATAGCCTTAGCAATAGCCAAAAATTACATAGACGAATCAAAAACTATAATCACAAACCTAATATTTCCAATGATAAAAGACAAAGAATCCCTCAGATTGCAATGGAGGACTAATTCCCAGATAATAGCAGATACTGTACGCTCTGGTAAGAATTCTGTATATCTGACTGTAGGAGATCCATCCCTATACAGCACTTGGAATCACATTCATAAAGAATTGAAGCAAAACTACAATGATATTGACATAGAGATCATTCCCGGAGTTCCATCTTTTTTTGCCTTCGCTGCCCAAGCAAAAATGAGCTTAGTTGAAGGCGATCAAACACTTGGTATCGTTCCTGCTTGTTATAATCTTGATAAAATAAAGGGTACAATCAATTCTTGTGATTCAGTAATTTTTCTCAAAGACGGACGTTATTTTGATAGCGTGATTGAAATACTTTCAGAAAGTGGTTTTAGTGATAATTCTATCATTACTATAGCTCAAGATGTATCTATAGATAAAGAAATCTTAGAAACAAAAAAATTAAAGGATCTACGAAACACAAAAAATCCTGCTGGAAAATACTTTTCAATAATGGTGGCCAGGAAAATTGATTGAATCAAACACTATCTACTTTGTTGGTTCGGGACCAGGTGATCCTGAGCTTATAACCATAAAGGCAAAAAAATTATTGGAAAATGCAGACGTCATAGTTTATTCAGGATCGTTACTCAATCCAAAATTACTTGAATATGCCAAAAAAGATGCAGTGCTTCATGATGCAGCTCTTTTGGACAGGAATAGGATTTACGAAATATTAAGAGATTCCACCAAGCAAGGAAAACTTGCAATACGTTTTCATGATGGAGATCCTGCGCTTTTTAGTACTATAAGAGAGCAAATTGATAAATTATTTTTAGATGGCATAAATTGCAAAGTTGTCCCAGGAATAACAGCAATTTTGGGTGCAGCTTCATCATTAAATTTGGAGTTAACTCTTCCAGGAATTACTCAAACTCTTATTATCACAAGGGCCGAACTTAGAACTCCTGTTCCGAAAAGAGAAAGCATTTCCAGTTTGGCCAGTCACGGTTCCACAATGGCTTTCTATCTTAGTGTTCATCTGATAAGAAACATAGTAGAACAATTGCTTAAAGGAGAAACCTATCATACTTCGACTCCTGCTGCCGTTGTTTACCGAGCCACATGGGAAGACGAAAAAATAATCGTTGGGACCCTTGGCAATATTGTGGACAAAGTGAAGGAGGCGAAAATAACAAAGACTGCAATAATTATAGTTGGAAATGTAATCAACCCAAGGAGCTATGATTTTTCAAAAGTTTATGATCCGCAGTTTACACATGGATATAGGAAAGCAGGTATGTCTAAGTAGTACTTTAGTTGGTAACTAGACCTATTTGGTTTGAGGGTTCCCAGACATCTTGTGAACCCTAGAAAATTTCTTCATCTTTCCTCATGCCGCCTAGTCCGGCTTTGACCTTTGACGCGCATTCAACACAGATGTCTTCTGAAAAGGGGAAGCTTTTAATGCATTCTTTGCACACAGGTCTTCCACAACTGGGACAGTCTCTAGTTGTAGTCTGCGAATTGCACAAGAAACAAATTTGATTTTTCATCATTATCATTATGGGTCTTGAAGGCTAAAAGCATATCGCGCTCTCCTTCTTTCCTAATCAAAAATTTGCATAAAATATCAAAATTTTAATTAATACAAATATGAAATTTCTCTATTTGAGACGTCCTCTATATTTACTCATGACAATGGAATTCTTGAGATTTCCTTTTGATTGACACTTGCCCAGGCTCCCATCGCATTGTCTTTAGTTTCTGCGGGGTCCATTCCCGTTATTTCATTAATAATTATTTCAGTGGCGCGCATTGGGGGCCAAGCCATTGCGACATAATCACCAATATTCCCGGTTTTTTGCAGGGAAGCTGGAATTAAATTATTCTCCGTAAAACCCAATGAAATAAGTTTATGCATTACAGTAGCAATCAAATCACGCTGTCCGTGAACTATCAAATGTACGGTTTTAGTATTATCAATTGTAGACATTTTCCTACGAGTTTTGCTACCAATCACACCTATAAAGATAATTATCTAAATAGCACAGTTGATGGATATCTTCATGTCGCATTCTGATCTACATATGACAATGATCCTTCCTGAGGACATTTCAGAAAGGATTTCTTCATTCATTGATGGAAGTTTGGACTTTCCTTTTATTAAAAAGGAAGAGGTTTTATCTCTATTATACTTATACGGAAGAAATATCAGAATAGTAAATCATCCTGAGAAAGTTCTTGGAATTGCAAAGAAAACCGTTGAAATATTGGAACAAAGCATAGAAAATTTTAGGAATGGTCCTAAATCTTTTTTTGATTCTGAATTTTTGAGAAATAATTACGTGCGCAGACAATTACAGATAACTGTTGAGAATAATGTTATTAAGCATGATAAAGATACGCAAAATCTCAATAAGAGAATCATTAATGATCCTGTGATTTTATCTGAATGCTTCTCACAGCACATAGCCTTCTATGATCAGAAGTATTCATTTTTTATTTACGGCCCGCTAAAGGAGAGCGAATTAACACGTGACCTTCGCGATTTATTATCTGGTAGGATAGTTATGTTAGGGTACAATAAGGAACAAGATCAACTACCGTTCGATCATCCTATACTTCCACTGTATGTATGGGCAAAGGAGAACCTTATTCACTTAAACTAAACTTGCTTAACAACTACCTATGCAGTTAAATTATCGTTCTAATTCACAGGATCAATTTTCAATTGGCTTTAAAAATTAATTCTCATTTTTTGATTTTAAAGTACAATACTTTGCTCACTACGGGAACGGCAGCTCAAATGGTATTGGAGGAGATGATATGGTAGTTTTAGGACTAAAGTAGGTATTATCATCCTTTTCTGCATCAGGAGATGATATGGTAGTTTTAGGACTAAAGTAGGTATTATCATCCTTTTCTGCATCAGGAGATGATATGGTAGTTTTAGGACTAAAGTAGGTATTATCATCCTTTTCTGCATGAGTAGTTAGTGGCAAGAATGGAAATATCCTGATGTCATTACTCAAGCAAGAATCAAAGATTCCACAAGATTCAAAGTATGGAGATTTAAGGTCCTTTTCATAGTTCATCCAGTACGGGGAATAAATAGTAATCCCGGAGGCAAATATTTTTTGTGACGGAATGACAAAGGAAAAAGCACAAATAGTAAAAATACTGATCAAGAAAAAAATGGCCAATGCTTGACATTTTTTATCTTTGTTCAAATCAATATTTGATTTAATACTTAGTATATTTAGACTGCTTTAACTAATTTAATAAGATAATTGGATAAATGAGTGCAAGTATCTAATTCCTAATCAGGTAATATACAATATTACGTTTAATATTTGCTAGAAGAAATCACAGAATTTTTTTCTTAAATATTAATTTGAAACTTATTGATTAATCCTATTCAATTATTATTTCCACGAGGCTCTTGGGGTGATTTTAGATATGATTATCACAGAAAAATTAAGCATACTTATTTGGTGATCACACATAAAAAAATTATCGTCCATTTGGTTATGGATATTTATATCATATTCTCGTTATAATTCTAGAAATGTAAATGAATGAAAAGATAATTAATATACGAGAAATTTATTCTAAAATGGCTTCGGACAATTCTGACTTTATTGATTTTTTTGATCTCCCACATTTACAGTCGGGTATTTTAAGATTAAAACCCGGTCAAATGGATGGACAAGAACCTCATTCATTAGATGAAATCTACCTAGTATTACAAGGAGATGGATTTATAGAAATTGGCAAAAAATCGTACGTTCTAAAGAAAGACCTATTTATCTATGTACCTGCCAAAGTAAAACACAGATTCTATGGCAATACTCAAGAAATATTGGTGATATATTTTTTTAGCGGTTAATGTTGAATAATAACTTAGGTTTAAGTATCTATTTGTATAACAGTCATTTTTAACAGTTACATTTGCATTTTATGATAAATTCATAGGCATTGCTTCTAAATGTTTAGCTAGTACCATTAGAACTTCAATCTTTTTCTTAGGGTAATTTGCAAAGTTAAGAACTTCGTCAATGAAAGTTGAAATTGGAATAGCCTCTTCTCCAACTACCTCAACACCCCTTTTGGTTAGCAGGTATGATTTTGCAACTGGCGAAGCCTGAATTCCATTTAAAAAATAATGTTGTGATTCGGACATCGATTTACTTGCTTTTGCATAGAGCTCCTTTATGAACTGAGTTTCCACTGCAATATTCTCTTCTAAAAGACTCATTCTTTTTACGAGCTCATTGACCCTCTTCACAGCTTCAAATACCATGATAAATTCTATCCTTGTTTTAATGATGAAGTTTAGTCAGAGTCTATTCTTAATTCATCTTTCTTGCTTTCTTGTTCTTGTAACTTCTTAAGTTCGCTTAACAGGAACTGTTTATATTTATCCCTTTCTTGTTCAGTCATTTTATCCAAATTACAACTCAATGTTAAACCAATAGAAGATAATCGATCTATCATATCCACAGCCACAAACTTGCCAACATTCCCAACCCTCATTACTACATCTAATTGTTTTTGCATAATATTGTGAACAGAATCTACATCTGCAGCTACATCCATGCCTCTCGAGGTAATTTTATATTTGCCACTATCGGTTTCGCTTATTAGGCCCTCTTCTAACAATCTTCCTAGCATCGGATAGATTAAACCTGGCGAAGGCTTCCATTTTCCTCCGCTTTGAAAAGTAGCCTTGTCGATGATTTCTTTACCGGTCATAGGTTCTTCCTCGAGTAGACCGAGAATATAATGCCGTGAAAATCCTCTTGGGATAGCACTACCTACTCTGGCAAGCCAATTAGATAACATATCACTAGTAATATCGCTAGCGATATATTAGTTTTTTCAGTCGTATAGTTCTGGTATCTTGTTGGAGTTTGAAAGGTAGATGGTAACTTTCGGAGGCTATTTGGTTAAATATTCTCGAAATACAAGATTCTTCACTTGTCGTATGTTAAAAGTGTCTTGCTTTTGATTGTCGAAGCTATACTTGTGTACGCTATCACGTCATTATTAGATCCTGTTAAGGGATACATTGTCAATAAGTTCAGTTCGCAGAATTTACCAGTAAATGAAGTTATTGCATTAGTTGGTATTGCAGCAATAATAGCATTCACCGCAATCGCATATTATTTGATTCTTCAACTCCGAAATTATCTGAAAAGTAGGAAAGCAGTAGAAACAGTTGAGTATAATCTAGATTTATTATTGCATGATATTGAAGATTTCAGTAAAAAATGGAGAGTAACCAGATTCTTACGTCTCTCCTATAGACGGGAAATACAGCGAAAGTCAATGTGGGGTAATAGATTCATGATTAGAGATCATGCAAACTCGATTCGCTGTAGTGCAAAAAATTTGAAAGTTTTAGTCAATCCAAACGAAAGACTATTCACATCTCTTGACGAAATCGTGAATAGTATGGTTCATTTGGGCTTGGAATTAGAATTAGTATTCGAAACGATGTCAAATATCAAGCAAACTGCCGAATCAAAATTAAATGAATTGGTGTCGGAGGGAGACAACATTTGCGTAAAATTTAGAAATATAATTCCTGAATTAGAGGAATTGAGAAGCAAAATACCATAAAGATAAGTCTGGTTAAGTGTATGGAGTACTAACGTTTGTATCGGTTGAGTCTTTTGAAGCATCAATGGTTTTTGTAGGCATTTTAATCTCACCATGTGTCTTTTCATAGTTAGCAATGGTTGAATTTACTACAGCCTGTAATGATTTTGCAGCAACAGGATCCAAAAGTAATCTACATTCAATAATTCTTCTCGCCTTTATTTGATCTCCAGCAAAATTTACTTCTGATAAAACATCATCACAGTTAATTTCCACTGAAAATAATGTAATTTGAATATCGTCTTTTACCTCAATACCGACTGCGCCTGAAACATTGATCGTTCTGTATTTAGGATGCTCAACAACATCTATTCTTGTAGACATTAATTTAGTTCTCAATAGGTAATTTAAAGGATTTCTATACATGCGAAATTTACGAGTTAAAACAGTTAAAACTGCATTTGGTATATGTTTAGTTTGCGCCGCTGGTGTAAGTGCTAAGACTGTTTTGGATTAAGGTCAATAGTTTATTTTTTCCTTCGATTTTAATTCCTGCTTATTCTGCTGGTGTCTTACCTAATTTAGAATGTTCTCTGAAAAAGTTATAATGTATCCTCATAACCTCAATAATCTTCTGAGCACACTCTTTTGTATTCATTCGACACATAATTTTTTCTCTAACCAAAGTAGTACAGTTCAACCGCTCTACAATTGAATTAAGATCCTCGTGCCTTACTGAACTACTATGAATATTCATAAGTCTCGGATTCTTCAATGTGAAAAATTTCTCCTGAAATGCTTTATCATATAATGGTAAACCGTCATGTATATTTATATATATAAAGTTACTTTCAATAATAGTCATTGTCAAATAATAAGGATCTCCCAGAGAACAAAAAAAGAACGACTAAGAAGGGTCTAATTATTACAATTATGATTGTGGCAGGCATAGTTGCTGCGAGTTTTCTGGTCTATCTTATACCATAGACAACTGGTAGTGTCGTAGAATTTTTGTAGCAGTAGTCGGGAATTATTTAATGTACGTCTTGTCATGACAGGTTACCTAATATAAGGTATAGATTATTCCATTTTCAAGATCGATAAGTATGGGATCCGTTACTATAATGAAATTTGGAGGCAGTACGCTTGGAGAAGACGGTGCCTGTATAGACAATATAATACAAAGAATAAGTACGAAGATAGAAGGTGAAAATAAAGTAGTTGCTGTCTTTTCAGCACCTCTGATTAGGTATAGAGATAAAGTAAGTTCCATGACTGACGTAGCGATTCATATCGGTAAGAATTATGCTCAGTCAAATCCTATAGAAATCGATGTATTACGCGAAGTATATGAAAACATTGCATCAAATAATCTTTCAGGCGAATATTACAAAAAATTTTCTGACGAAATCAAAAAGTTCCACAAAGAAGTCATAATATCACTTAAGCAAGCTGCAGAGAATCGAAGATTTGTTGATGTTACCAGATCAAGAACGCTTGCATATAGTGGAGAGATACCAATGTCATATTTAATGGACTATATTCTAAAAAGTAAGGACATAAAATCGGATCATACAAGAATAGAACAATGGCCAATAATAACGGATGATAATTTTGAAGCTGCAAATTTTTTAATTGAAGAATCTAGGAAAAAATCATGGCAGTTCTATGAGTTGATTGAGAATAACAGTGTAGTAACAATAGGAGGTTTCGTAGGAAAAACTATCGATGGACTAGAAACCACTTTTGAACGAGGAGGCTCTGATAGGTCCGCCGCTGATGTTGCTATACTGTTAAACGAAAATTACAAACCGGAATTAGACTTTGAAAAAGATAATGCTGTATTTAGTGCAGATCCAAAAATAGTAAAGAAAGAATTGGACAGTATCAAATTTCTATCCTACAACGAGGCAAGGTTAGCTGGTATGTTTGGCATGAAAATACTTGATCCCTTAGCAATTAAGGAAATCGATAATAACAATATGGATATACCTATTGTAATTACTAATATGAATAATCCATCCAATACTACAACAATATCTAAAATTTCTGCCGACCAGTCAGATAATCTTGTTAAGATTGTTACTGGAAAAAGAAATTGTGCCATTGTGAGGATTGAAAGCATTGCGGCGTCTCATTTACTGGCCTCTCTCGAAAGCGATAAACAATATCATGAATTTGTTAAATTATCCCCGTATAAGAAAGAAGGCGTTGAAATTACTCGCATCCTATTCCTAGACGGAGACTACGTCCGTAGAAATGAACATCATTTTAAGGCGTATTATTCCAAGGCTGAAATAGTATATGATCGAGGTGTTGTTACTTTAATTGGTGATAATATGTGGAAAATGCCAAAAATTGCTTCTACTACAAGTAGTACAGTTGGAGAACATGGAATAAATATATTGAATTTGGACGCACAAGAGGAAACATCGCGCATACTAATTATTGTAGATGATCCTAAGGTGGGTGATGCAATAAGAGCAATCCATGATAAGAGAAACAGAATTGATCGAGACGAAGCTTAATGAATGATCAAAGTAAGATTTGGATGGATGGAAACTTTGTCGATTGGGATAATGCAAAAATACACATCCTTACACACGGTTTGCACTATGCAACGGCAGTATTTGAGGGGATCCGTTGTTACAGTACAAAAAAAGGTCCTGCAATATTTAGACTAGAGGAACATATCAAAAGGCTAGTCAATAGTTGCAAGATGTATCATATGACTCTAGATTATACTGATAAAGAATTTAGAGAGGCAATTATTGGTATAATAAAAATAAATAAGGTCGAGGATTGTTATATCCGACCTATTTGCTATTATGGATACGGAAAGATGGGAGTCAATCCCTTACCTAATAAAGTATCAACAGCTATAGCAATATGGTCTTGGGAAGATCACATAAAAACAAAAGGCGACGAAGGAATGAGAGCTATGGTTTCTTCATGGGTCAAAATAGATTCTAGAAGCTTACCGATACATGCAAAGGCTAGTGCAAACTACGCAAATTCAGCCTTAGCGAGAATAGAAGCTTTGAAATCTGGAGCTGACGAGGCAATTATGTTGAATGTGAGTGGGATGGTCGTGGAAGGAACAGCCGAAAATATTTTTATAGTAAAAGATGAACTTATTATTACTCCACCATTAAGCTCAGGCGCCCTAGATGGAATTACCCGCTCTAGTGTTTTGGATTTAGCCCAGGTCCTTGGCATTGATTATCAAATATCTGATATATCGCGAGATGAATTGTATTGTGCTGATGAGATATTCTTAACAGGAACAGCAGCTGAAATTAAGGCAATTGGTGAAATTGATAAAATGACCATCGCTAATGGAAAAACGGGAAGAATAACAGGAATGTTACAAAGTCTTTACAAGCAGATCATACATGGAAATAATGAAAAATTTGAGAAATGGCTCACATATGTTAATTAAATATTTAGAATTAATCGCTTCCTTATGTTTTAGTATTCTACATAATTGTTAGGGTTTCACTAAGGCATTTATGGATAAGAACTCTTCTAGACAGGAGACTCATTTAATATTAATGCAAGGAGGGCTGATCTTAGATCTTTACCATAAGACGCTTGCTTAAAGTAAATCGCATTAGATTTATTATCCACATCCTGCGATATCTCATCTATCCTCGGTAATGGATGCATGATAGAAATATCAGGTTTAAACTGTTTCAAAATGGTGCTATCAATTGTATAAACTCCTTTAACCTTTTCGTATTCTTGCGGGTCAGAAAATCTCTCCTTTTGTATCCTAGTAACGTATAATATATCTGAATTTTGAAAAACCGTTTCGTTAATCTCTTCTAGTTCTACAATTTTCATCTTATTTTTTAATCCATAGATCGACTCTTGTCGGATTTTTAATGTTGGTGGAGAAATTAGAATGACTTCAACATCGTAATTGGAAAGACCATACAACAAGGAATAAATTGTTCGTCCATATTTCAAATCACCCAAAATACAAATTTTTAACCCATCAATTCTCTTTTTTTCCTTTATAATTGTATATAAATCAAGCATTGCTTGTGTTGGATGTTCTTCACTTCCGCTGCCACCATTAATTATCGGATGATCAGAAATTTCTGCAGCAAATTTACTTGAACCATCAAGTTGGTGGCGAAGGATAATGATATCTGAGTAGAGATCCATAACTCGCACAGTGTCCTGTAAACTTTCTCCTTTCTCTATTGAAGAAGATCTTAAGTCTGATATTCCAATTGAGCTCCCACCTATTGACGCCATTGCTGCTTCGAAACTCATTCTTGTTCTTGTACTTGGTTCATAAAACAGATAGCCCATTATTCTGGCTTTTCCCAATTCATCTTTTTCTTTGGGCTTTAGCTCCTTCATTTTATTCGTTTTTTCAAATAAGAACTCAAGCTCATCTCTACTAAAATCATTAATTGAAACAACATCCCGACCAAAGAATCTATTAGTCTTCACTGATTACCACTGTCATAATATGATAAAGCCCCTTTACAAAAAGATTCTTATCAGATTTCAATTAAATGATAATTTTCTATATAGCATATATTAGAGGTTTGTAATAATTTTTGCAGTTTGAATAAGTACGAATTCACTTTATTGTTTGTATTGTTCCTGTCATTTGCATTATTTATTCAAAATGATAGTATTTCTATATTTGGCCAAGTCATCGATACAACACATAGAAATTATTCTAATTTGACTACCTCTAGCAGAAATACCACAAAATTAGATACCAACTCAATTAATCAACTACTTGGGTCGGCTAATCAAAATAACTCCTCTATTAAAACTGTTACCTATACTCCAAAATTTTTGTGCGGAAATGTACCCTCTGATGAAGGTCCTGTGAGACCAGGACATTATGATACCGATATAAGTATCCTTAACAAACAAGACTATCCAATAAAAATATTTTGGAACGTCATCCCTAATGATGGAACTTCTTCAATTTCTATCATTAAGACTCTTAGACCTGAAAGCTCTACTAGCATATCATGCAAAAATATTCTACCGTTAGTTATCGAAAAAAAGAATTTATTAGAAGGATTTGTTATGTTGTCCTTACCAATAAGTGGGAATATCATTAGTGCATTCCCGGATCCCAATAATCCAGAAGCATCAATTTTAAGATCTATTAATGATTCACAATCAAATTTGGTTGACGTCCAAGTGTTCTATACGGCGAATGCATTACCTAGCCCTCCTAGTGAAATGATTTTCAATAAGATAGATTTTAGGATATTAAATGATTCCAGTGGAAAAATCCCCCACCCACTTTTAGGACAAGCGTTAGAAATTACGTTACCATCCGACAAAAATCAAATTTATGACCAAGTATTTCGTATAAAGTCTATACTAAAGGAAAAATTTAATCTATCAGATTCTGACCTGAATGCTATTAAAATTCAAATCGATGGAACTGATGTAGATGCTATTTATACCAATGACGATCACGCAATATCCTCATCACGCTTATCGCCCAACATCTACTTTAAGTGACATTTGTTCATGAAAGTTGCAGTTTTGTTGCTGGTATTTAATAGACTGTATCAGGACTAGAAGAACCAGGATCGATTAAACTTACACTCTTAGTGCCCTACTTATCATTATTAATTCAGGTCCGGTAGTTAAATTACCCACTATAACTGAGCTGAAATTGGCTATGATTCCAGATGAGATGAAGGGTGAACCTCCATTAACAGTAGCTGGTTGTGCTTCAACTTGAAGTATTTCCGACACGCTGTTGATTTCAGCATCACTAGCATTTGGATGAACTATAGCTCCGGCATTTGTCGCCACAATCATCGATCCAACCTGTATAAATCCTCCGATTGACATGCTCTGAAGCGGAACACCCAAAGTATCTTTAATATCTTGATCGACTTCTCCTTTGAATAAATTTGAAACTATTGCTCCCTTATCATTTGCCAAAATTAGGTTTCCAATTGCAGTATACTTACTTTTTAGACGTGCCACGTTTAAACCTGTCTGCTTAATGATTCGGATCTCATCATCTGAAACTGTCGATGGTAACAAGATTCCATTGTTATTCATAACGGTCATTGGTCCTAACAAACGGGTCCCCGCAACCGAAACGTGCACTATTTCTTTAATATCTAAATATTCTGTAAGTTTTTTAGCTTTTGTTTCTGCAAATCCGAATGGAAGTAGAAGGGTATCGTCATTCGTGCGTAAAAATAAACCCAGGTTTGGACTTCTATAGACATCATATTTGTGTATCACCAAATGCTTTTTCTCTCCATTATGTGAGGGTCATTTGACAATATTTCTCCTATGTACGACTAAAATATGAAACTATCTACCGAATTAATTTATGTTTCAAAACTTCTTGACATGATATCCGCTGCCATTAGTTCCTAATTAATAATTAGCCTGGATTTTTTACCAAAAATAAAAATGTGAATAGCAGGTTTATCCTTTATCCTGACATGCATGAACTAAAACCGCACTCTATGCACAAATTACAACCTTCAGTAATAATCAATCTTGCGTTACACGAGGGACATTCTTCGTACTCAAAGTCATTTGGAGAAGCAGTTATGTTCATTTTAAGCTTAGATTGAGAGATGTTAATTGTGTTATCTGTTGTTTCCATTTCTTCTGTACCTCTGAAGACTTTTTCAACTTGCGTCATAACATAGTCTTGCTTAATGTTACTATGAATATAATCAGTTACATAGGCACTTGGTTTTACAATAAATTTTTTCTCTTTGTCATTTCCAGTTATATGGAGCACCTGTTCATGTCTAGAGCCGTCTCTATAAACTGTCACTCCCTTTAGACCCAATTCGTGCGACAAAAGATATGCTGCCTTTATGTCCTCAACTGTAACGTCGGATGGCATGTTAATAGTCTTTGCTATTGCATTGCTGATCCATTTCTGCCAAACTGCTTGAGCCATTAGATGATCTGTCCAATGTACATCAATAGCAGTTACAAATATTTTCTGTAATCTTTCTGGAATTTCGGCCAATCCCCTTACAGATCCATAATTATTAGCAATTTTTGTTAGAATTTCATCATTATACAATCCATTTTCTTTCAGTACATTCTCGAATATCCTATTTGTATAGAAGAATCTCCCGACAGTAACCCGCTTTTCAAAGACTAGTGCAAAAACTGGTTCAACACCATTTGAAGCGTCTGCTATCATTGATAATGTTCCCGTAGGAGCAATTGTAGTCGTCCATGAGTTTCTAATTCCATATTTTTCTATTTTCTCAACTAACGAATCCCAGTCGTATGAGTGAAGTCGCTTTGGAATTTCATAGTATCCCCCTACTGGTATCATTTTTCCTTCAACATAATCAGTTTGATTGAATAATGGAAAAGCTCCCCTTGTTTTGGCAATCGCAACGCTTTCTTCCATGCTATAATAAGAAAGTGCTTCAGCTAGTTTATTCATAAATTCATACCCTTCTTTTGAATTGTATGATATTTCCAGGGTGAATAAAAGATCGGCAATACCCATTATCCCGAGTCCAATTCTCCTTGTTAATAGCGTATTGCGTTCAATTTCTTCAACAGGATATTTGTTCATGTCTATAACATTATCTAAGAATCTAGTAGACAGACGTATCGCTTGCTCATAACGCTGCCAGTCAAATTCATATTTTCCGTCAATATTTCGCTTTACAAAATTGGCCAAGTTAATGGACCCTAAATTGCAAGATTCATATGGATAGAGTGATTGTTCACCACAGGGATTCGTTGCTCTAAGGGGTCCTTCTTTTACGTTTATACAGGGATTATATTTGTTGATATTGTCAAAAAATATGACGCCTGGTTCAGCGCTTTTCCACGCGCTGAAGGTAATTAGATCTAAAAGCTGGTGCGAATCAATTTGCTTTAGAGGTTCATTAGTAGTTGGATTTCTAAGAGTGTATTTGTGATTATTTTCGTTAATTATCGATTCCCAGAAATCATTCCAAATTCCAACGCTTACATTAAAGTTTTCAAATATACCTGGTTTGGTTTTGGCTGTGACGAACTTTTCAATATCAGGATGCCATGATTCCATTATTCCCATGTTTGCTCCCCTTCTTTTTCCGCCTTGCTTTACCACATCAGTGATTGTGTCAATAATCCTCATGAATGATATCGGTCCGGAAGCAACGCCAGAAGTCGATGCTACTATATCACCTTCAGGACGGAGATTAGAATAGTTAATACCAACTCCTCCTCCTGATTTGAATATCATTGCGGCATCAGTCGAGGATTTCATTATCTCTGACATGTCATCCTTCATATCCAATACAAAGCATGCTGAGAGTTGACCAAGTCTTGCCCCAGCATTCATAAGAGTTGGTGTATTTGGTAGGAAGTCCTTTGACACCATCAAATTATAATATTCAATAATCCTATCGGAATACTTTGACAAGCTTCCTTCGGCAATCAGTCGTAAAAGGTCCTTAAAGCTAGTTTTCATATGTCCGATTTTTGCCAATTGAACGTATTGTCTAATCATTGATTCAAAATGGTATCTATTAAGGTAGTAATTGCCAATTTTTAGTTTCATGTGAAAATCGTCTATTTTTTTGTAATATTCTTCAGCTTCGGTGATATTTTGAACTACTACATCGTTATTAGTGTACAATTCCGTATCGCGAAGTATATCAGGGATTGTTACAAGAATTGCGACTCGTTCAAAAAGTGAATTCGGATCTTCGATTATTTCATTATGATTATCCCTCAGCAGGTAGCGTGAAGCCAATACCCTAAGAGAATTAATATCGAAAGACTTATCCACTTCATCGAGATCTTTCTTATTTAAAATCTTCTTCTTTTCATCTCTGATCTTGCGCCGTTCGTGTCTGTAAAGTATGTACGACTTAGCGGTCTCTGAAAGCCCCTCTTCAATTAAGATCGACTCGACCATATCCTGAACATCTTCGACACTAGGGACTCGATCGGTATCAAGAATAGAAAACTGTTGATCCATTTTTTGAACAACTTTCTCTGATAATCTTTCAGCCAGGCTGTAATCTGCTTTACCTGCTGCCATTAATGCCTTGTAGATGGCATTTGAAATCTTCGAGTTATTAAAATCAACTAACCCTTTATCCCTCTTCCTAATTTGTGCTATCGGTTTTTTGGTTTTGCTTGAAGAATCATCAATCTCAGTAATTTCTTTTGCCATAACGTTCTATACAGCTAGGCCTTAGCTTAAAAATATTATCTTACTAAAAAATAATATAATGAAGGTTTAAACTATTTGATTCAGGGCCATTATATTGTAAGAGTGTCAGAGAGGTTGAAGAAATTAGTTTCGAGATAAAGTCCAATTTTTTAATGCTCATTAATTCGAAAGTTTCTATTTTAGTTCTAGTATCCGAAGTTTGCTTTAAGGAGTGGATTGAATAATTTATTTTACGTTATTTGGGAACACTAGATACTCGGCTCTGAGTTGAGGCCCGGAGCATTGAGGCCTTATTCACCAGTGGTTGTTGACACAAATATAATTAAAGCTTAGGATAGTGCCAAAACATAAAAGTAATGTGTTTCAACTGTTTGATTCAGAACTATTACCTCACAAAATTAGTGGATCCACAGATACCACATACTTCAGATCTTATGGATATTTTTGCACCACATGAGCTGCAAACTTTGTTTTTGTAAATTGGTCTGAAGAAATTAAATTCATATGACTTGTCAATACAAACCATCAGTTCACTGTCTGTAAGATCGCTTACGTCAACATTAAGAGAAGTTCCACCGTTGAGTAATCTATCAATTGTATTACTTGACTCTATTACAGAACCGGCAGTATTTGAAAGCAAATCCCTTCCGCTTATAACAAGACCTTGTGAGTAAGATTTTATCATCATTTCACCACTGGCTTGACGATACATATTCCCATACTTTTCCGAGTCGAGAGAAGCTAATCTCCTATCACTATCATCTGTAATCATGGCGATTCTTATAGAGTCATCTCCAGCCTGCTTTCCTTGATCCGCACCCACTTCAACTGCAGTCTGTAATACCTTTTGGATTATTTCTTCACAGTCAAATTCATGTCCTAGGATATTGTTTACAGACTCCCTCATACCAGTTAAATTTATCACTAGATTCATCCTGCTTAAGTGCATCATTTGTGTTATGTTGGCCAATACAGGAAGCATTTCTCTTTGCATCATTTCCAAAATGGAATTTTTTCTGGACAGTAGAACGGAAATGGCTGGTTTTATCATCAATGCCAACCTAGCTCTGAAATAGGTTTCATCTTTATTAGACTGATAAGCTAATCTGGGCAGATTTATTGCTAAAGACTGTAAGCATATAACCGAATTAGATTTCTCATCAGCTATATTTTTTACTAACCCTGAATGACTCCTGAAATTCTTTGATATGGTTAAAATTCCACCATGTTTAACAATATTGCCTATCAGCTCCGAATTACTCTTCAGCGAATCGTGATCATTACCAACTAAAGATAACCCAATGGTGGGAGTCGGAGTAAGATCTAAATATCTAGCGTAAGCATTCAAAATGGATGTAGTAAATGAGCTTCCATCAAGTGAGAGTGGTAAAGTAATTACTGGAAACTCGGACGACGAATATGACCTTGATATGGATGATGAAATAAATGCTTTAGAAAATACAGATTCTATGCCCTCATTATTTTGAAACTTCTTTGAAATTGAAGATATAAAATTTTCAAGTATTATCTCCCTCGAAGCCTCCCTGCTTAACACTGAAATCAATATAGGAAGAACTGCTGTAACATCTTCAAGTGTATCAATTGGTTTCAGTCTTGAGACATTCAAATATTTTCCTTTAAAATTCAAACCATTTTCAATAATATCCCTAGTATCGATAAAAACAGTATCAGGCATCAAACTCCATAGTCCGGTGTTCGAAATATTGAGTTCCCCAGCAAGATGCATATCAGTGATGTCTTTCGGTAACACGTTGAATAGTAGGTTTTCAGAAAAAACGGCAAGAGATGTTTCTGACAAAATCCCCTCAACCCCATTTTTGCCATAATTAGGATTGTTAATCATTTCTGAGATATCGGATCCCGGGAGACCCAACCTAGCAAGTTTTGATCTAAATTCTTCATAGCCGTGTTCGATTAAAATTGAATTCACAGTTTCCCTAATAAGCGAGGAGGTAAGATAGACGGTTTGGAATTTGTAAACTTTGTTTTCAACTTCTTCTGTAATCTTATGTGCCTGTTCAAGAGGCATATTCGCTTCCCTAACTAATGATTGAGTTATCCTATTAGAATTAAATTCTTCAATAGAATGTCTAGAAGTTCGTACATACATTTTTCCGCTTTCAACTATCGATCTCTCTTCAATTTGTCTTGCCAGACTTAGGACTAATTTTCCGAGATTGGTAATTGTATACCTTCTTTCTGCTTTATTTAATGCAACAAGTGATTGCCTCAAGAGCTTCCTCAAATGGTAAGCAAATTTACCAGACTCTTTTTTGGATTTAAATCCAGCTAATGATTTTAATTCTGAGTAAGTTAAAGGTCCCTTGGAATTTAAAATACGAAGTATATCAATCCTGTTAGGGCTTGCCATAACAGAAAAAATCATCCTAACTCTTTTTGCTGCTTGTAAAATTCCACTAGGTTTAATTTCAGTTTGAGTTAAATGATCATGGCTAGCCTCTATTTCCATCTCACCCGATATTATCCTGAGATAATTTAAAATTGGGTCGTAAATAGTTATTGACTAACAGTACAAAACAATTTACCTACAAGATTTTAGAAAATCAAATTTAAATCATAACTTCGTTTTCCTCTACCAGGGATTCGAATTCATTTCTGTTTTTCGTTACATTAATTGTCGCAGGTATGTCGGGTAACTTTTGTCTTGTTTCCTCTTCAACATTCTGTTCAACTTCACTTAAAATTTTGAGGGCATCATCATCAACGGGGATTGTCATTTTTACCTCAGGATTAACATTGTAATTTAGTATTTCAGATGAAGCATTTGTAACATCATTCAACATCTCATTCGCCCTGGGTATTACTGTTGAAATATCTTTTTCAATATCCTTTATCAAATCTATTGTTGGGTTAAGAGTATTTATTATAACGGCAAATTCGCCAATTATGCTGGAGCGTAGAGCAACAACTTCAAGAGACATCACCATGTTTCTTGTTGTTTGCTTAATTCTATGTATATTTACGAGTTCATTAGCTAGTGCTTTGGCGCGGACATTGTTACCTACTTTGATGTTTTGGACAATTTGTTTTTTAAAATCAATATCCATCATGTCAAATTTTTTTGAGAGCTTATTCAGCTTTGTAATTTGATTACTGATAACTTGAGCAGCATTGGACAAATCAATTTGAAACTCTGAATTATGCTGCATAAAAAAAATATAGTGCTGGATGAATGTAAAATTAATTGTCAGTGTCTATCAACAAAAGAGTAACATAAAGCTAATCTAAAAAATTACTAGTATATGAATAAATCTTGCTGAACGAAATCATGATGTGAAAATGAAGGCTTTTTCGAATGTAATTCTTTCCTTAAAATAGTGACTGTTAGTCGCCCTGCTTTTCTAAAGTTAGTCCATGCTTTGCATCATAGCCTTTTACCTTGACAATTGAGCCTATAGGCAGCTCGGCTGGTACTTTAATCCCTGGCAAAAACCCCGAAGCTGAAATAGGAGCATCATTCAGCTTGAAAACTACCCATGCGTATGAGCTTACATCATCAAACCCTTCAGGAGCTACTGATTGAATAGTATGGGTAACTACTGTACCGATGCCTGGAAATTCAACAAATTCGAAGTCACTTTTAGAGCAAACACTACAATAGTACATAGTTTCAAGCATAATTTTTCCGCAGTTCTTACATTTGTTAGCCAGAATTCTCCCGCTATTAGCTGTGTGAATAAATCTTTCATGCGTACTTAGACTTTTTTCCAATTTGTCTTACACCAAACTTAGACTTTTTGGAAAATGTGAACTGCTGCACTTGCCCCAGTTGCTCCAAAGTTGTGCGTAAGTGCTATTTCGGCATCTCTTACGGATCTGTCACCAGCTGCGCCAGTGAATTGATCGAAAACTTCCACAACCTGCCCAACACCCGTCGCACCAATAGGATGCCCTTTTGATTTTAGTCCTCCTGACGGATTAATAGGAATTTCTCCATTCCTATGAGTTATGCCTTCCCTTGCAGCAATCCCCCCCATGCCCTTCTTAAAAAAGCCTAAATCTTCTATGTCGATTATTTCTGCAATAGTAAAGCAATCATGTACTTCAGCAAAATCAATATCCTTTGGTGTGACTCCTGCCATCTTGTATGCTTGGTTAGCAGCAATTATTGTACTAGGGATAGTTGTGATATCCTCCCTTGATTGCACGGCGGCAGGTGATCCACCTCTGCCTGAGCCGATAACTTTTACATAATTGTTACCAACCTTCTTGGCAAATTCTTCAGTACATAGAATAACAGCTGATGCGCCATCAGAAAATGGACAACAATCATAGATCTTTAACGGAGATGCTACAACAGGTGAATTCAAGACATCATCCACTGTTATTTTTTTTCTGATGTGGGCTTTTGGATTTAGTAATCCATTATCATGATTCTTGACTGCAACATATGCCAAATCCTCTTCAGTCGCTTTGTGTTTAGTCAAATAAGCTCTGGCAATAGAAGCGAACAGCCCTGGGAACGAAGCACCATTTCCACCTTCATAAAAGAAGTCAGAACAGTATGAAAAGAGCGTGGTACTCAAAGTAGTTCCAGTATGAGTTACTTTTTCTACACCAACTGCCAATACACAATCATAAAAGCCCGCTGCAACATTTGCGTAAGCTTCTCTGAACATTACGGAACCTGATCCACAAGCAGATTCGATCGTTAGACCTGGTATATGAGGAATTCCGAGATTGCTCATTAATACTGGGGCCATATGCACCTGTTTATCAGCTACACCAAATACATTCGAGATATAACCTGCCTGGATATCCTTTGGTGTAATCCCAGCCGATTCAATCGCATTTTTTGCAGCATCCAATCCCAGCTCAATAATACTTTCACTTAGTTTACCATATTTTGTACTTCCAGCTCCAAGAACGCATACATTGTTTACCATTTATATAAAAAATATCAATCGAGAATATAAAAATGTTCGAGAATGCTCAGCGTTGGAAGCAAATTTCGAAAATCTTTTGCTCAGGTCAGCTTCCAATCGGTGATCGGATTGGTTGTTTAACCACCCCAAAATCTAAATGGTAATTCTATATATCCCATTTTAATTGCCGGCAAAAAGTCAAGAGCTGAACGCGGAACAATACAACCTTGTAATTTGCGAAAAACCACTCGCCGCAAAGAGGATTTCTGAAATATTAGGATCTAAAAAAATGATAAAGAGAGAACCGGCGCCTGGTGTCGTAATGTTTGATATTATTACAAATAAAGGTGAACGATTTATTGTCTGCTCAGCACTGGGACATTTGTATAGTTTATTTCCTGTTGAAAAAAATCGAAAAAACTATCCTGTCTATGAGGTAACATGGTCTCCACGACATTCGGCTACTGTAAGAGAAAAAAGAAGAATTACGCAAACTTTGAAAGCCATTGAAAATATTTCAAAGGCTGCTAGGGGGTTTATACACGCATGTGATTACGATCTTGAGGGTGAGCTTATCGGTTACAACATACTCCAATATGCTTGCAACAATAAATATGAGGTTTCGAAGAGGGCCAAATTTTCTTCCCTTACTAACTCAGAAATAAATCACTCATTTAATAATTTACAAGATACCAATGTGAGAATTGCTGATGCAGCCAAGGCCAGACATTTAACAGATTTTATTTTTGGCATTAACTTATCCAGGGCACTAGTTAATTGCCTGAACGTTTCCAACCAAAATAACCAACATCACAACTTAACCATTGGCAGGGTCCAAGGCCCTACCCTTGGATTTGTTGTAAACAGAGAGATAAAGATTAGAAGTCACATACCAGATCCACTATGGCATATTAGCGGAAAATTCGATAATGGTTGTTCTACTTTCAAAGCTAATTTGATTTCTGCTGTTCATAAATCTTCAGACATAGAAAAAATACTGACAAGCTGTCAGAATGAAACGGGTGTTATTAGTCAAATGGTTCAGCGTAACAATAATCTTGGCCCTCCCACACCATTCAATCTTACTAATTTACAAAAAGAGGCTTATCGGATTTTCAAAATGCCATCTATCACAACACTCTTCGTCGCAGAATCTCTCTATCTTGCTGGGTTAATTTCTTATCCTCGTACTTCTAGCCAGAAGCTTCCTTCATCAATAGGATATAAACAAATACTTGATCAATTAAGGATAAATCATTTCAAGCATGATGAGGATATTATAAAAGACTTGCTAAAAAGAAAATATTTAGTTCCCTACCAGGGTAATGAAGAAGATCCTGCCCATCCAGCAATTTATCCTACTGGTATAAAAGAAAAAAAACTTAACCTACTTCAGCGAAGAATTTTGGACCTTATTATTAGGAGATTTTTATCTACTTTTGGAAATAATGCCATTATAAATTTCAGTGAAGTAAGTATCAACGTGAATGGACATCAATTTAATGCTAAAGGGGATAAGATCATAAAATATGGTTGGATTCTTATTTATGACCCTTATTTTACTTTCAAAGATTCTTATCTACCGGAACTCAAAATTGGTGAATCTCTAAGAGTGAGCGAAGTCACTGTAATGGATGATTTTACACAACCGCCTGCCAGATATAATCAAGTGAGCCTTTTGGATAAAATGGAATCTGAGTTCATTGGAACAAAATCCACCAGAGCTGAAATAATCAACTTGTTAATTAAGCGAAAATACATAACTCAAGACAAAGTTGTCCTGGAACCGACGGAGTTGGGTCTTACTATATTTGATACCATGAAGAAATTTGCTTCCGAAATTGTTTCAACAAAATTAACTAACTTTCTCGAGGACAGCATTAAAAGTATAGAGGACGGGGAGCTTAACATTAACGATCTTAGAAAATATTTAGAGAAATCATTGGAGAGTCCTTTAAACAAGATCAAAAAAAACCAATTCACAATTGGTGATGAAATAAAAAATGTATTGGTAAATCAGAAAATGGAATGGCAATTGGAAAATGCCCAAAATGTGAACACGGAGAAATGATATTGATTAGATCACGGAGTTCCAATAAACGCTTTATAGCTTGTTCTAATTATCAAACAACAGGTTGTAATGCTATTGCATCCGTCCCTCAATAGGGATTCATTAAAAGAAATAATACTTATTGCTCATGTGGATGGCCGGTCTTAAGCGTTATCTTTGCGACAAAAAAGTCGTGGAGAATTTGTGCAAATAGATATTGTCATGAAAAATCGGCATAACTAAATTGATTATCATTATGCAGATTCAAATACCTCGACATAATTTTTATACACATCAGTTCTTCTATTTTTTAACAGAGGGAGTGTACTCCTTATAGTATCTATCCTTGAGATATCGATGTCTATAAATTGCATGCCTTCTCGATTTTCCATATCTACAAGGGTGGTGCCATATGGATCAATGACCATACTATGACCGCAATAAATATGGCCTAGCTGATCCGGGGCTATTACATAAACTCCATTTTCAATTGCTCTTGCTTTCAACATTATTTGCCAGTGTTCTCGCTTCTTAAATCCAGCTACCCAAGCTGATGGACATACCAATATCTTTGCACCATTAATAGTTAGAATTCGACAAATTTCAGGAAACCTCATATCATAACATATCAGTAGCCCGAGTTTTCCAACAGAAGTTGTTATTGGTTTTTCAATAATATTACCTGCCATTAGCTTCTTTGACTCTTTAAAACCCAGAGCATCGTACAAATGAACTTTCCTATATACCGATTCTAATTTTCCTCGCTCATTAATTATAACTGCTGTATCAAAGACCTTATGATTCTGTTTATTGGTATCGTTAATTTCATATATTGTTGCGATTACATTTATTTTGTTTCTTCTCGCAGAGTTTGACAGCATTGATATGAAGTTACCATCTATTTTTTCTGCCATTTTGTGCAAGCCTTCAGGTTTTTGTTCAGCCGGAGAATAAGCCATTTGAAATTCTGGAAAGCAGATTAATTGTGCCTTGTCCTTGACTGCATCTTTTATTAATTTTAAGGAATAGGCCAAATTTTGCTCCTTATTAACTGATGATTTCATTTGGACTAAGGCGACTCTAAATTTTCTCTTCATCTAGCTAACCATTGGAGCCTAGAGTGAAGTTTTTCCTAATCTCAGGACTTGCGAACAAAAGTTACTCAATCCTTTTCCGCAGAATAAGCTTGTTTCTTATGAGAATATCCCCGTTCTTCTAAAAAATCCCAATTCTTTCCACATATAACACAAGTAATACGATTTTCATTTTTGAATAATTCCAACTCGTAATGGCTACAACGGATTTGGTACTCTTTTTTCATGGAATCCATTTCCCTTAAAGTGTCTACGTGTCTCACAGAATTTTCCGTCATATAGGGAAATAGTTGATTTGGTTACTTTTATCTTTCTTTGGTTTCTACCTCCTCTAACTGATTGTGATTCAAGTAGTTTGTCATTGAAAAAATGATAAACTATTGGGAAAATTCAGTAAATTTGATAAGGGCCAGAGAGCAAAACCTGTTCATGAAAAAATGTCCAATATGCGGTTGCACACAACACAAGTTATTCGGTTGTGCAAGACACTGGTTACGCCATAGAATAAGTAGTGACGGATCTTGTGTGGTAAAGTAAAACTTAATTATTTTATTTCGTACAATGCTATAGATAGTTTCAATGCCATGGTATCATCCGTTTTTTCTGCTAGTGGTAATATGTATTTCTGAGTTTCTTCCTTATATCTAAGTGCCTTTTCTTTCTTTATGTCGTTTTTCAAGAACCGAGCATTGTCCAACCGGTCTGCTAGTTTTATAAATCTAGACATTTTTGGACTTTTTGAAATATTTTCAAAATATTTGACAAGTAATTTTTCTCTGTTCTCTTCATTAGTTTTTGGTTCAGTCAAGGTATTGATAGTGGCGCAAACATTTTCTCCGAAATTAGATTTCAAATACTCAATAATTTCGCTTTCATCTTTACTTTTTTCTATAGTTTCGTGTAGAATAGCTGCACAGATTGTATCTGCGTCATGAACCTTTAATTCATCTGATATTATTAATGCCACCTTCATAGCATGATTGATGTATGGTTCATGACTTTCATTTCTAAACATTCCTGAATATACATTAGCAGCAAAGCTAAAGGCTTTAGTAATCTTCACAACATCATTGAGGTTATCTCCAAATGGTTGAATTAACCTAGTAAATGCCACTTTTGTATAATTATTCAAATTCCATTGCATTTTATTCACTTAGTTAACTAATCAATTATTTTTAAATAGTTTCGGAAGTCTGATCAATGAGTCTATTCAACTCTTATTCCTCCAATAACTTGTACAACTTCTATAAGATGTCTAAAATTGAAATAAGTGAATTTGAGTGGTATTTCAGAGATTTTTTGTTTAAAAATCATTCCAAAGGTGTAATGCAATTGGTAGCTGAAACTATTCCAAATAACATGATACAAACTTATCTCAGATACAGAAATTCACATCCAGCGTATATTTCCTCAATTTTAGAAATCGTATTGGAAAATCTCATCTCGTCCAAATTTATAGTACGCAGTGATCGGTTTGTTGGACTAAGAGAAGGGGTAGCTCGCTTGCAATGTAATAAATGCTACTACATATGCTATCTTGGAAATTTAGAGCCTAAGAACTGCTTAAGATGCAAAAGCAATGAGTTAGGCACTTTTCCAAAAAAACGTTCACCTTGAAAATCTCATTTTTACGACTTGTCTTCAATCAAACAACTTTAAATTTGGAACAACGTAGAAATGAAAAAAGTAACCTTCTTCTATCAGGAAATAATTATTGAAACTCATATATAGAACTTTAAGAAACATTCCTAGTTGAAAAAATGTCAGCTTTAACCATAAGAAAGTTTTATGAAGAAATACTTCAATTTGTCGGAAAAAAAGTTTCCGTAGAGACAACCTATGAGAAAAATTATAGCGGGACATTAAGCGCTATCGACGAAAAATTGAATACTGTTCTCGAAAATATAGAAGGCCAAGGAATATTGAGAATTATCATAAATGGATCATTTCTGAAAGAAATAAAGCTTTTGGAAAAGCCTTTTGATCTCAAGGGTCTGGCCGATCGTCTCTCAAGAGTGTTCCCCGGTCTCGTAAAAATCAGAGATGATGTGAATGCAATAATTGTGATGGATAAAATCAAGGTGACTGAACACGGTGTTGAAGAAGGCACTGGCTTATCTGCTGATAGGGTTAAATCAATATATGAAGAATTCATGAGGGAGTTCAAGAAGTAATTTTGTTATTTGAGGTCAGATATTCTGACCTGGCAGGAAGGATAGGAAAAATCAATACTCCTAGTGGCACTTTTGAGACGCCAGCCTTTATCCCGGTTATACATCCTGTTTCACAATCTGTAGACATAGAGTTTTTAAAGAGACTAGGTTTTGAAGCTGTTATTACGAATGCATATATCACATTAAAACGATATGGGGATTTCGCAAGAGAAAAGGGCATTCATAAATTAATAAATTTTAATGGTCCAATAATGACAGATTCCGGTGGGTACCAAGTACTCGAATACGGTACTATCGAATCAGAGCCTTCATTTATAGCACAATTTGAGAGTGATATTCAAAGTGATATTTGTGTACCTCTTGATAAGCCAACAGGGTATGGGCTGAGTTATAGAGTAGCTGAAAAGTATGTGAATGAAACTATCAGAAATTCTCAACAAACATTGAATCTAATCAAAAGTAACAATAATCGTAATTCTGTTTGGGTAGGTCCAGTTCAGGGCGCTGAACACCTTGATCTAGTCAAGAGGTCTGCGGAATCACTTGACGCTATGGGATATGAAATGATGGCTCTTGGGAGCCCTGTCCAATTATTAGAATCATACGAATTCGCAATTTTAGCTGACATGATTGTAACTCTCAAGTCAACCGTTATGTCCAAACCCATACATTTGTTTGGAGCTGGACATCCTTTAACGATACCGTTGGCAGTAGCGTTAGGTTGTGATACTTTTGATTCTGCATCATATATGCTGTATGCAAGAGACAACAGGTATATGCATCCAAATGGTACTTCAAGATTGGATAAGTTGACATATCTTGCGTGTCAGTGTCCAATTTGTGTAAATATTAAAGTTAAAGAATTTGTTAGCCTTGAGCATGATGAGAAGGTAGACAAATTGGCTAAGCATAATCTCTACGTATTAAAGTCAGAAGTTCTATCGGTAAAACAAGCTATCATGGATGGACGACTTTGGGAATATGTAGCGCAAAAAGCAAGAGCTCATCCTAAATTAATGGATGCCTTTAAATTATTCATGAATTACAAACACTTGGAAGATGGTACACCTTTCTTTAAGAAGAAGGCAATTTTTTTTGCCCAATCAATTGACCAATATCGACCAGAAGCTTCCAGAATAAGAAAGATCTTCAGCTCTTTTAAATCTAATAAGAAAAAGGTCGTCCTATTTCCTGATACACAAATTTCTCCCTTTTATTGCTCTCAAGAATATTTCAGATTATCAAAGAAATTTTCGGATTATCAAATTTGTGCATATAATCCTTTCATAGGTATCATTCCAACTGAACTTTCAGATATATATCCTGCTGCTCACAACTTAATACCCAAAAAAGAATTTAATTATAACAGTAGTAAAGACTACCCAACATTTGTTAGTTCATTAGAAAAATTCCTATCAAGCAATTTTTCTGATGAAGTAATAATTGTTGCGGACGATTTCATGCAAGGGATACTGGACAGGATGCAGGTTATATCCAAAAAACTAAAAATCATCAAATATGGCGATGAAGTACAAGTACCTTAATGTATCACGTACACACCTGCTTTGTAAATTTGTTTTGTAGTCGAGATTCTAGCTTAAATATTAGAAATAGTTAAGATAAATAAATGACAATTAATTATGAATTCATTTATACTTTTTGCGAAGACTTATTAAATTTAGATATGTCACTTCGATGGATTGGTATTTCAAATAAATATGGTGTTTTGATTAATGTTGAACAACGTCAAGGATTACAACCGTTAATGTCTGAAGAGGAAAGTGAAGAGTATGCTGCTGCTGCGGTCTCAAGATATAGAACTAGGGTTAAATTTCAAACAAAAATTGGAAAATTAAATTACGCTGTAGGTAGATATGAGAACGTAACCAGAGTTACCGTCCCCATCAGCAACGAATATTTTGTCCTCTTAACAGTTGATAAGGAGATAAATTACGATGACATAATTCTGAAAAAGATTATTCCATTTATCGAGAAGAATAAGAGCAAGTTTAATTCTGAAAATCCAAGTGATTGATTTATGTCCTGTGGACCTCTAAATAATATTGTATGTTATAGCTTGATGTCATCCACAAAACTCTTGTAAATTGATAGCGCTTCTTCCTCGCTTTTTGCGCCGACAATAGTGGCTGCACCACTGGTCATAAAGCTTATTGAAAGATTATCGGAATTACTACTTATCACGGTTAATCCTAATTCTCCTTTAGTCTTAATCCTATATCCCAACCTTTCTGCACTTTTTTCAATTCCATTAAGATTTAGGGTTATCGAATTTTCCGCAGGTGTGACAGTATAAGTTCTCTTTCCGCGGTCACGACCACATAGTTCTTCAATTATTAGTTGCTTTATTTCCAACTGGTCATTATCTTTTCTTTTTGTTCCACAAGAAGGACATTCGACTTGCCTAAATAATGGAACTTTTTCTAGGGATAGATCATTCAAATCAATATACAAGAGCTTATTTTCAAGGGTTGGTCTTTCTCCTAGAATAATCTTGACTACTTCAGAAACTTGAATACCGCCCACCAGATATAAGATTGATGGATGCACACCTTCAGTACTACAAGTAGGCATGTCATCTTCAGCTAATGCAGGGAAGATACATCTCAAACAGGCGGTTTTATTTGGAATTATTGTGCAAATTGAACCTAACATTCCCAGGGCACCTGCATAAATAAGAGGAATATTCAGTTTAATGCATGCGTCGTTTAGTGCATACCTGGCATCTATACTATCTAAAGCATCCACGACTATATCAAATCCTTTAACTATGTTCTCGGCTGTATATTTAGTAACAGAATTTGGAAGAGCTTCGATCTGAACACTTGAATTTATTTGTTCAAGTCTTGCTTTCGCTGCTTCTACCTTTACTCTACCTATGTCCTCTTCTGTGTAAAGGTGTTGTCTATGTAAATTAGATATTTCTATTATATCTCTATCTACGATCTTCAACTTTCCGATACCCATCGCAGTCAATAGTGTAACTACAGGATTGCCTATGCCTCCAACCCCAACAACACATACTTTTGCCTTCCTAATTTTTTCTAAACCGACGAACCCTATTTCATCAAGCATTATTTGTCTAGAGTATCGTTGCAAATCTTCGTTCTTCAAATCAGAACCACCAGCTACCGCAGGAAGAATATAAATAGAATCCCCATTGTTAAGCTTCGTGGCCATCCCATCATTACTGAAGCGCATATTTTTTCCGTTTATGTAAATGTTAATTAATGATCTTGGTTTCCCACTCAAATCCAAAACTTTCCGCTTAAAATCTTCTCCAAGCTGTTCTGTTACTTTGGTAAATGCATCTTGCAGATCTGTTGCATCTAGTGGAATCTTCTTTTCACCGCTACCTTTCGTAAGAACAGATGGGATAATGAATTCGATACTTGTCATTCTACTCAATCCAGGCTATGTAATCATCGCCGATACGGTTTGTACGTCTGGTTTAACAATGTCAAGTTTAGGTAAGGCGCTTATTATTGCTTCGGTAGATTTCAACCCGTTACCGGTAACATAACAAACCACTTTTTCATTTTTCTCTATAAATCCATCGTCAACTAATTTTTTGAGTACAGCAATAGAAACACCGCCTGCAGGTTCAGTAAAAATGCCTTCAGTTTTAGCTAGTGCCATGATTCCATCAATAATTTCATCATTAGTAGCTTCTTCGGCAATACCACCGTACTGTTTCAACCTTTTCAAAACATAAATGCCGTCACCCGGGTCCCCAATAGCTAAACTCTTTGCTATAGTGTCCGGGCTTTCTACAGGAACTATTTCTTGAGTATTTTTCCTAAAAGCGTCAACTATTGGAGCACAACCATGAGGTTGCGCCGCTGTTACCTTTAGATTTGAGACATCCCCAATAAGTCCTATCTCATGCAACTCTTCGAATCCTTTACAAATTGCATTTAGCATTGCACCACTACCAACGGGTATAATTAGATGATCTGGAAGTTCCCAATTAAGTTGTTCAGCTACTTCAAATGCCAAAGTCTTCGAACCTTCCACATAATATGGTCTCATATTAATATTTACAATTCCTATGCCTTTTGAATCTCCTATTATTGAGGCAACCCTATTGGCATCGTCATAAGTCCCTTCTACAGCAACAAATTTGGCACCATAAGATAATGCTTGTGCAATCTTGACTTTTTCAATATCTGAGGGCGCAAAAATAAAACATGGCAAATGTGCTTTAGCCGCATGTGCAGCTGTTGCAGAAGCTAAATTTCCAGTTGATGCACATCCTACTGCCTTGAGTTTGATCTCTCTTGCTTTTGAAATGGCCACTCCTGCGGGTCTGTCTTTGAATGAAAACGTTGGATTTACAGAATCGTTCTTTATGAAGAGATTCTTTAAGTTTCCGATATGTGCTCCTAAATCTTCCGCGGATTGCAGAGGTGTAAAACCAGCATGAATATTTACTATGCAGTTCTTATCTGTAATTGGCAAGAGCTCAAAATAGCGCCAATATGTTTTATCCTGTCTTGATGAAAATGTGTCTCTACTTATATCTGGTGGAACATCGTATATAACATCGAGAGGACCGAAACACTCTTCACATATGTACTTGAATATTGGAGAATATTCAGCGCCGCACTCTCTGCACTTTAGAAATCGGATAGAACCCATATTATACTCAATTTCAACAATTTGTTTGGTAATAAATTTCACTAATAGCAATATTAGTATTACTTAATTTTTTTCCTTTAAAATTTCATAATTAATAAAACATCAAATTATGACAAATATTGCAATTACATAATATTCAGTATAATTATTACATAATTCTTGGAATAAGTTGTCAATTTTATTGGGGATATAATCTGTTGTGGAAACATGACCTATTTCCAGTGTGGCATGCTGGATTTTTTGAATCTACCAGATAAATTACTGAATCATGATCACAATCAACTAGGATATCCTTCACTTCTTGAAAATTTCCAGATTCTTCCCCTTTCATCCAGAGCTTATTACGAGAAATGCTCCAGAACCAGGCATTTCCTGTCCTGACAGTATTTTCGATTGCAATTCTATTTGCGTAAGCAAGCATCAAAATATCTTTAGTTTTAATATCTTGGACAACTACTGGTATGAAGCCATTCCTTTTCACAAAATCTAGTTTATCTATGAATTTATCATGAATTTTCATAAGCATTCGATATATTAACCTGCAAGGTAAGTTGTTATGCATTGAATATAAGTCTAGTACCTTATCTGGTTCGAGTAGTTCTTTTGTATCAGGACGATATATACAGAGACAGACTGGCTTGATATTTTTCAGTTTTCAAAATGATTGATAATTGTTTATCAAAAAAAAAAAAAAAAATATAAGTTCAATTTAATTTCCTGACGTTTTCATATCATGGAGCAAAACTGCCAGATCGGCTAAAGTTATTAAATTCTGATTGTAAAATAACCGGTCATATAGTTGGTAAAATTATATTCAACGAATTATTCGTGAGTACCAAAATTTAGTTATAAGACTAACTTGGACTACGACTCTAGGTTTACTATAGGTTAATAATAAAGCCGTGAATTTTCGAAGTAATCAAATTTATCTTGTGAGATAATTAATTTCTTGTGACATCTATCGCACAAAAAATAGATGTTACTTGCAGCTAATTCTTTTCCACATACACTGCAAAACTTTTTCAATATTCTCAAATCTTAAATACCCATTATAAATTTACCCCTGTTTAACAAAAACCATATCCATTTCAAATTAATGACTTGTGTTTTACTTTTCTAGTTCCATATTTTAATGTGAAAGAATAATGTATAAGAACCTAGAAAATTTTATCAGCTATTCATTTTTGATCTTCTTTTAACTTATTGATTTTCGTTTTTATAAGATCAAAACCTTGTTGCCAAAAAGAGGCATCACTGATATTAAATCCAGAATCACTAAGTAATGTTTCTGGCTTTTCTGATCCTCCTGCCGATAGTATCTTGATATATTTTGAAATAAAGGAATTGCCATCTTCTCGATATTGCTGATAAAGTGAGAGCACAAGTAAATTTCCAAAAGAATAAGCATAGCAGTAGAACGGAGTATGGAAAAAATGTGGAATATAAAGCCATTCCCATCTAAAATCGTCTGAAATGTGGATTGAATCTCCAAATTGGGCTTTTAAATTATTCATATAATATTCTGATATATTGTCAATGGTAACACTTTGTTTTACGATATTTTTGTGGGCTTCTATCTCAAAAATAGTAAAAAATGCCTGACGAATAATAGTTGCATACATATCATCAATTTGTTCTGCTAAGAAAATCTTTTTCTTTTCTCTATTTAATTTCTCGTATATTTCTTCGTTAAGGAGCATCTCTCCAAAAACGGATGCAGTTTCAGCTAATGGAAGTGGAGCATGTGAAACCAAAATTGGTTTATCGTACGCAAACATGCTATGTATTGCATGCCCAAACTCATGAGCCATTGTCGAAACATCCCTCATTATCCCGTTAAAATTTAGTAGTACATAGGGAGTTCTTCTTGGAGAAACAGTGTAACAAAAGGCTCCTCCTGTTTTTCCATTCCTAATTTCAGAATCAATATGACTTTCCTTAAACAAGCGCTCCGTGTAAGTCCCAAATCTCGGATCAAATCTACTAAAGGTATCTAGCACTAATTTTGTAGCATTCTTAAAAGTAAATTTAGGGATATTTTTACTTGAAATAGGTGCATAAAGATCATACCGTCTCAGTTTTTTGACACCAATTAATTTTGCTTTTTCCTTAAAATAATCATGAAACATAGTCACATTTTTCCTACAAACTGATAATAGTGTCTCAATGGTAGTATCATCGATGTTATTATAGATATTTCTGACTGAAATTGGAGATTTGAATCCTCGAATAGAGATATTTTCATCTTTCCACTGAGTTACTAAATTCTGATAAATTTCTCCCAATACTCCACTATTTTTCTCATAGGTCTTGAATAAAGCTTTATACGCAAATTCCCTCTCCTTTGCTTTTGGGCTTCTTATTAACGAAATAAGTTTTTCCTTATTTGTGAAAGTCCTAATTACCTTCTTTTTTCCTCGTTTCCTAATTATTGTAAATTCAAAATTACTAGTCATTCTATCATAAATTTTAACAAGAGCGGTTGGTCCAGTTACCTCTAGTGTATTTATAATTTTCTCCTCCGATTCATTCAGTGAGTATTTTGCCAATAGTCGTTTATACTTTAGAAATTCTCTATAAACGGGAGAGATGCTGTCGACTAATCTTTGTGCATCATTCTCGTCAAGCTCTTTCTTAAACCACAAATCAAAAAATAAGATTTTGTTACTAATTTCTGAACTTAATTTTTCCGTTTGAAGTACTAGAGAAGCAGCTTCATTTGATGAGGTATCGGCTGCGTATTTAAGTTGGGCAAAACTATTCACTATACTAAGATCCTCCATAATACTTTCAATCTTACGTAGTAATCCTTCAAAAATTGTGATGCCTAAATCTCGCTTCAAAATTACTCTATTGTTTTCAAATTCCTTCACTTTTCTTTTAATATTTTCAACTAATAGATCAGATTTTGTCTTCAAGCTATCATCGACTAAATCTGTAAGATCCCATTTTCCTACCTTAATATTTGAATAATTTAACATTATTACTTTTCATCTTTAAACGGTGCTTAATCTTTAATGTTTCCTTATTGTCGAGCTGAATAAATTCATTTATTACAGATCGCATCAGGCATTTTAGCACGACTTGAATGTAGTCAATATAATTAATTATGAATATAGTTATATATCTTAGAAATGATAATTTAGATGCCGTAAAAGGTTTTCAACATAGGCATAATGGTCAGGCTGACAATATTCAGTAATTGAGGTGCTATATGAACACCTAAAACTGATTAAAAATGCCATCCTTCTATGTTGAAGGAATTTAGATTTCGACAATAAATTATTTATTATTCAAGTACTCTTTTTTCATTTGCTCCACCCATCTATTTTTCTTTGAATATAGTCTCTTAACTGGGCGTTTTTTGCATTCGGACAAGACATATGAGGATATGATTGGAAAGCAAATTGAAGAATCTCCGTATACTATTACATTGTTTTTATGTGAAGTCTTTATTTTTCCCCAGCTTTTCCCTTCCTGTATGGTCGCCCCGGATAAGCCGCCTGTATCAGGTCGAGCATCGGTTATTTGTATTACATAATCGTGCCCACCATCCTTTAATTTTAATATTTGATATAATGCTGGCCCAGTTTGCTGGAAGAAATTTTTAGGGACCCCACCACCTAATTCTATACCACCCGATAGTTTACTTTTCCAGAGGATCGCAGTCGATTCAGCTATATCTAACATAACATTTGGAAATATTTTAACATCTTCGAATATCAGGGGTAACATATTCAATCCTATAGAAGAATCACTTATTGCAGGAATAAAGACTGGAACACCATTTTTGTAAGCAGAAACAAGAAATGATTTTTCTGGGTTTCTTGAATTATCAGAAGCTGCTTTACCAAGTTTGTAGGACATATCGGCAGTGGAGTATGGTTCAGAATGGCTCTTTTCAATTTTTTTTATTTCTCTTTGAACAATAATGTCTTGTGCTTGTAAGGTACCTATCTCCTTGATAAATATATCATAAATTCGTACAATTTGTTTAGAAAATAAGACATCATCGTCAACCTGAAAATGACCTTGTCTTACAGGCAAGCCGTAGGCAAAATGCAAATCATGGTAAACATTTGCCCCGGTTGTGATTATCCAATCTATAAAGCCATTTTCAATAAGAGTTTTGATCGTGTTCCCCATTCCAATTGGTGTTAATGCCCCAGCCAGGGTCAAGCAGGTAGTACATCCACGATCAATCATCTCCTTCATGATATTTGCAGCTTCAAAAAGTCGTCTAGCATTATATCCTGTTGATCCGAAAAACTGAACCAATTGCGATATGGTCATATCTTTCGAAATAATGGGAGGGTCAATTTTTTTCCCAGTAAAAGAATGTGTCGCACTCACGTAATAAGATGCAAAATAGGCATTAAAAATTTTATCTGAATTGATCCTATTATTTGTACGAAATCTAATTTTCCACTATATTAGCTTCACATTAATGTAGGAATTTTAGAAGACTAGTTCCGTAGTCGTTTGCTACCCTTTTTTCTTCATATGTACTGCATTCTATACATTTTACCCCATTATTGATCTTAACCGTGTCTCCGCCACAATTAAGGCACAATGAGTACAAAAGACCGTAGTTTGTCCCATCTACAATGATGTGAATTGAAGAATTTAATAAACTGGTGATTTGACCGCGGATAATGTCTCCAATTCGATAAGCTGATTTTGCCCTTCTATTATGTCTATCTCGATTCCATCCTCTATTATTTCCCGTTCTAGCTGAAGCAATGGCAGATAATCCCGCAGTATACAGTTTGTCATTAATGGAAATTAGCTTGACTGAAATCATTGATCCAAATAGCATCTCTACATAACCTATGACAACGTCTCCAATTTTGGGCAATTGATGTGAATTTAATGGTTCAACTTTAATCATCCTTCTCTTAAGATCAGATTCCTTTTTTCCCAAAACACTTGATCTAATAGCTCCCTCAAGGATAAAGGTATTATTGCCTGCTTGGAATTCTTCAATCTCTGCGATATATTCACCTGGAAACACCATTCCAGATGCCTTTTTCTTCATATAACCAAGTTGACAACCCCATGTAGTTATAATTGTTACAGGTAATCAAAATCCAATCGATCTTAATCTAATTTGAACGATATCTGCTATCCTTTGCTAATACCGAATGCAAATCCAGCTGCGAAACCACCAGTCAGCGGAATACCTGAAGCTGAGATTGCATGAATAAATTGATCGCTTATTCCGGGAAAAAATGGAGTATTCAAATTAAAACTATTAATGTTAGTCATTAAATTACCCATAGTTTCCTCCATCTTTGCCCAATTTAATGCAATTACTCCATTGTACTGTAAGTAGTACGCGATACCAACTAAAAATCCAGCAGCAATCATGATTATTTTTAATATTTTCTTTATCGCATATCCCATCAAGAAACCCAAGAATCCTCCGATTCCTATGGAAGTCGCCAGTCCTCCTATTCCTAGAGAGGTTGCTAAAGAAGTAAAATCAACAAACATCCTAATTATTTATCTCAGAACCGCGAATATATGCAGTGTTGACATTTTTAAGTAGATGTTTTAACTGTATATTGTTATGGTTCTTTTAGGACCGGCGTAATTGCAATAATATTTTAGATTATAATAAATTAGTAATTAATTACGGAAAAATGTACAGGACATAGTGTTACTTTACATACTTGCCAAATCAAACAATCTATTAAAAATATATCATTGATAATAAATGAATGAACGAACGCGAATGTTTTGATGGTGTATTCATGATCTAAGTATTCTAACGTGATACTTTATTGTAGGATCACTTACTATCCGGTAAGTTAGCCTTAATTATGATATCTGTTAATGAGGTTAACATTGATAATAGAATATCCAAACTTCTTCCCTGACTTTGCGACTCCTGATCTTGGATGTTTCGTTCGCAGAAAGCATGAACTCGAGATCGAGGAGGGAAATGCAAATTACCACATCGAGTATGCCCCCTCGATTGATTTTGCTCCTGAATATCATCAGACATATTTTAGAATCAAATGCGGAAATGCTGCCTTTTATCAACGATGTGGGGTGCACCGAACGAGCCAATTTGATAATATTCCTCCGTTCATAATTGAAAATCGGGTGCCTGACTTTGTACTAGGTGGAGATAAACCTGTCTATGCTACAGATTGGTTACGTTATCCCGTCTCTTCTGGCTGGTGGTATTATTGGTTTTTCGGCCAGTACAGAAATCCTGCGGAACAGCAATGGCGGGCAGATTCACTTGTAGCTCACAGTTATGATATTTATGAGAATGGAACACTGAGTGAAGTTCATTATGATGATACTGGAGGCGATAGGGACTTGAATGACATGATACTCGAAGTTGCAATCGTTGGAAGGCGACCGATAAATGTCTTTGAGCCTGCGATTGGGCAAGACTCCGCTACAGAGATTTTCAAGAAACAGGGAATGCCGCGCATACAAGAAGAGATCGCCAAAGTTAAAAAGAATTAAAATTAGAAGAATTTCTTTCAAAAAATTCGACCATACATCAAATCAGCGGGAGCACAAAAACTGAAATTCCATGTTGGAAGTTTTGAATCCAGAGAGAAGAAGATGGGCACGTCACGCTGAAAGAAATAACGTGCCATTTACTACCGAAGCTTCGTACTATGCTGGTTATTTCTGCTTCGAAATCGATACTAAGATGGAGAGTCGCTATGGCAATTGAATGTGTTGAAATACAGGAATGGATAGAAGATGAGATTTCCAAACCATTTGAAGAATGGGAGGAACGACAAGAGAGGAAGTGTAAGAAAAGAAAATGGTATGATCCTCGTGGATGGTTCTGCTGGTTAGAAACTTACTTTGTCAAAGTAACTCGCTGGGTAGTTGTGAAAGTAGGCAAATGGGCAGTGCGAACAGTGTGCAAAATAGTTGCCACGATCATCGGAACAATATGGGATGTACTAACCGGTCTTTGGGATGTGTTCGCTGGAATTTTTACTGGGAATTGGCGACGTAGTTTGGACGGTCTAATAAAGATACTTCTATCGTTGGGTAATTTAATTCTCACATTATCTCACGTGTTCACTTTTGCGGATACGACCCTGTTCATATATGAAGAATACAATCGAGGGAAATTAAAAGCCTATGTGAGGAAACTACTTGAGAGCAAGTATAGCGGAGAAGAATTGCAAAAAATTAAAGATACGCTCCATCTCGAACATGGAGCCTTTGGTTACAGAATCCCGATGAGAGCGGTACGTACATTCTTAGACTCTGAAGATCCTATACCTCCCGACCCAAACGTACCTCCCTCAGCTGACGACCCACCGAATTTAGTAAAACTCCATAAAATTGACAAGGTGATCAATCTATACGAGCTATGTGGCTTTGAATCCCCTGATCAGTGCCCCAGCGGACCAGACGACGGATTCTGGACAAGATTCGGTAACCGTGGATATTGGAATCGGAAACGATATAAGACATTGAAGAAAGGGCCACATCCGAGTGGTGGGGGAGGAGGCGAGTTTGATAATCCAATCTCGAGAGGCGAACTGGGTACCTACTTGGAATCAAATGGCAAGGAAGGACCGAAATTTATCGTCCTGTGTATGCGGGATGGCGTACTCAATACTAAACTGCGAGCTGCGGAGCTAAAAGGGCGGGAGCTTGGGTTAATGCCTCAGTGGACAGATGACACAGTAAAAATCACCCTTCCAGAACACATTAGACAAAAGGGCGACCACATGATCTTTGCTATGACGACCTTGTCAGCTTCTTAACAGATAAAGATACAATTGGCCGTACAGGTGTACTTCCAGACGCCAATTTCGACTTGTGCACTCCCGTGGTGGTGGGCATTTTTCAATACACTGACTGTGGACGAGGATTAACAGTTAGCCTGAAAGGCAGTCCCGTTCAAAATCCACATAATCCTTCATGTACGCGTGATACTCCTCGAATAGGTCTTGATCCCCATATCACTTCTGGCGTAACATTTATCGACAATATGCCTGACATCATAAGGAAATATATTCCAATTCACGAACATGGGCATTACTTTGGGTTATGCCATGTCGACGGGGCGCATCGCATAATGTTCCCTGGAGAAGAGGCAAAGGGGGTCACATGGTCAACGATACCATGGTATCTTTTTGTCTCTACGGAGCCTTACTTTACATTAAAAGAGGCAATGCAGACCTGGGATTACATAGTAGAATATTTTCCAGCCCACTGTCTTGGAGGGGACATATCTGGACCAGTTATCCTATGAATGGAATTTTATAACAATCTTTCGATTATCAACCGCATCTATCACAATGGTATTTTTTAATATCGATTTTACATATTTATTTAAATATTTGATTTGATTATTTTATTATTAAATTTATTCAAGTTCATTATTTACTTTATTTTCATTTAAATTATTTGATATTATGGATAGATTCATCTATTAATAATTGAACATGTGAATTATTAAAAATTGGCGGGCACGAGTTGGCAATATATGGCAATCCATTACCAGAACTTTTGCAATATGCAAAAGCAAGCGGAATAGAAATAAAGATATTTTCGTTCTTACAAGGCCTCTAGACCGCATTGAAATCACTTTGAGAGTAACAGTTAGCTATCAAGCGATTAAATAGTATTGAGCATATTATTATATCAAATCACTCCGAATTTTTCAAACTGGTGGACTTTTTGACGGTTTTTCGGTCAACCAGTTTTGATTAACAAAATTAAGGAATAATTAAATAATTAGCAAAGTAATAGTGGATTGGCCCAATATTAAATGCCTGCTATTGTTAGTATTGTAGAAGATGAGTTAGATATCAAAAACCTATTTTATGATGCTTTGTCTAAGACAGTTTACGGAGTATTACTTCTTAGTTTTAGCGATTCTGTTCTTGCTCTAGAACATTTCAGATATAACAAAGGAAAATATCGATTAGTTATTGCAGATTGGAAGATGCCAAAATTAAATGGTCTAGAATTACTAAACACGGTAAAGCAACTAAATCCAAATGTAAGATCAATACTCATAAGTGCGTACGAAGTTCAAAATGAACCACGTTTCCAAAGGTATGTTGAAGAGGGTATAATAGACAGATTTATTCAAAAACCAACTACACTAAATTATTTATGTAGGGAAGTAAACAATCAGATTCAAGATTGAATTGAGTTAGTTAATTCCTTTAGTTTCAAATATTATAACTATTACGTCTTAGGTGACCTCAGGGTGAAATCCTCCAAAACCTTTTGCTAATTTAAGAGTGAAGTCAGCGAAAGTAAATTTTTATATCGGCTGTGCGATATAAACAATCAAATCATAAAAATGAATTTGGTAAATAAATTTTCAACATGCAGTGTTTGCGGAAAGCGGAAAATTATCGCTTGCCATCGAGACAAAGTATTAAAAAAGCAGAATAGAGTAGATGTTTATTTAGAATGTAAAGATTGTGCTGCCATTCCACTTTGGGATAAAAAAATAGAAGATAGAAAGCATGGGATTTTTGATCATTACCAATAGATGTAAAGTCTAATGGGATACAAGTTAGAGTATATTGAACTCTAATAACTATAATAACTTGAAACAGCATACTTGTGGTGAATGTGAAAGTATAAACAAATGATTTTTTACTTAATATGCAAAAAACATCACTTATCTTGAAACTAACTTTACCAGGTTGCTCTAGATAAAATGGTGATTAGCAAATCTATTACCGATATTCACAAAATTCTCGAAGCGTTAAATAATTTGTTGCAGATCGTCTAATATGGGCACCTTCGATAAAATAAAAGAAGGATTTAAAAAAACCGCGGACAAAGTTGAAGATTCAGCAGAAAAAGTTGCAGATCCCGATACTTACAAAGGTTCAAAAGATGAAAAGGAATACAGAGAAGATAAAAAGGGCGGCAGCGAACCAATGAACCCAGAAGATATTGCTGAACACGAACCAACTGCAGTAAAGAGAGATAAGAATCAGGGTACTTCAGGCGACGCGGTTTAATCTTACCTTTTTTTAAATACTTAATAGTCGTAGTTCATACATATTTAACGTATAAATTTATTTTAAAGAAAAATCAATAATCTGTGCATTATGTGACTGAAGAATTTGAGACTAACTAAATAATTTTAGTATTTAAGTAATTGCACGGTCAGATAAGCACAATTATTTGATTGAAAAAATTCTAAAAAAATTATTGTTTAATTTTCGACTTGTACCAATAAATTGTATTTTTATTCTTGCAGGAAATACATTCTTTCTTCATTTCTACAAAATCACCTGGTGGATCATCAAGTTTTGCACGAGGTTCGGTATACACACCATCTGGTGGAATGGCATCATAACTGGATCCACATTTGAGACAACCTAGAGTTTTGAAGGACATGAATTGTTTCTTTATCGGGTTGTATGTAAAGATTTCCGGGTTAAGACAATGCAATTTATCTATTCATAAGGATTGTTTTATTGCCCGAATCTTTTACCCTTTCAACAAGGCTTTAAATTATTTATATACTGGTTTATCTGTTATTGTATAAACTGCTAGACATACTTTGACAGGTATTATTATTTGATATTCTAGATAGATTCATCTATTAATAACCTTCTTTTATTTCTAGTTGTGAAATTCATAGAATGGTTCCCCTTTTATCAGCAGATTAGATTGGAATTTGGATTTAGCACCGAAAAAGATCAGGACGCGGCTGAAAGACTAAGTAATATGATAAAAAGGAAAGCGCTACTGTTGTCTAAATTGGAAGCAAAGATAGAGGGAAAAGACGTACTTGTTATTGGACCTGGCCCAAGTTTGGAACGAAATATCGAATTCATTAAGAAGAATAATAAAAAATACACAAAGATAGCCGCCGATGGTGTAGTTGAGATTTTATTGAATAAAAAAATAAGACCAGACGTAGTGGTCTCGGATCTAGATGGGAATCCAAAATATCTAAGGATGGCTGAAAACCTGGGCGCAATAATGGTTATACACGCTCATGGTGACAACGTAGAGTATTTGCGAAAATATGTTCCTAAATTTAGAAAAATAATAGGTACTACTCAGGTGATGCCTACTGAAAACGTATATAATTTCGGCGGATTTACTGATGGTGATAGAAGTGTCTTTTTAGCTGAAGAAATGAGGGCAAAGAGTATTACTTTAATGGGTATGGATTTTGATAACAATCCAAGAAAGGTTTCCAAAAATCATGACGTAGATTTTGAATTAAAGCGAAAGAAGTTAAAAACCGCAAAAAAATTGCTTGAAATGCTAGGAAAGCAATCTAAATCTAAATTAATTAACAAATCAAATTCACGTATAAATGGTATAAGATCCCAACCATGAAATTCTCATTTAACGTGTACCATAAAATTAGCAAAAATAAAGCAATTTTACATAATTAATTGATGTGAAAAATTATTATATCTTTTTGATTTATTGAATCCTGACATGTCAAGTTTTTCGGAGGATGATATTCGACGGGCAGCAGAAGTACGTGAATGGTTGATGAAAGAGGTTACCAACAAAAAAGAGGAACTGGACAAACTTCGCCAAACACTTTTTATTGTGGATTCCATTTTAAAAAAGGTAAGCTTCATAACCGCTTCAAATCTAGAATCTTCTGCTACTAATTTAAAGGAGAAAATTGTTCCAGAATTCCAATTGGTAAACGAAAAAAGGATTACTAATACAGAGCATGGTTCTAATCCAGCTACGAAGTTAACAAGTACCGATAATACCCGTAACGATAATCAGGAAATGGAAATTAGGCCCATAAAGCGCGCAAAAGATGATCTTCTGATATCGAATGCAGTATACAATTCAACTTACGTTACCATACAACTTTCAAATGACATCATTTTAAATATTAATACACCTCCGTTCAAGTCCTTTTTCATAAATCGTATTTTGGAAGGCATGAAGACGAAAGATAGAGAAAAGTTTCAAAAAGGTGAAATTAATGAGAGTCAAATCATAGAATATAAAGTAGATACAGATGAACATGGAGACATTAGAAGCATTACGGTTTCAAATTATAGAGAAAGAGAACGGCTTAATGAAATTTTTAATACGGCAACATGGGTACTTACAAGAATGCTAGAAAAAGGAAATTAACGCAGATATGGATAAAATCGTAGTACTTGATTTTGGATCACAATACAGCCATCTAATTTGTAGACGGATTCGTGAGTCCAACGTATATTGTGAACTTTTACCATTTAATTCTCCTGCAAGCTTGATTAAAAAATTACAACCAAAAGGTATAGTATTATCGGGTGGTCCATCTAGTGTATATCAAAAAGGTTCTCCGAAGCCAGATATCGAAATTTTTAAAATGGGAATTCCTGTCCTAGGAATTTGTTACGGTCATCAACTTATTGTCGATCATTTCAACGGAAAAATAAAACGTTTTGATAACAGAGAATATGGTTATTCCGATTTGGTAATTGACAATAATTCAGATTTATTTAAAGGGATTAATAAGAAGATAAAATGTTGGATGAGCCACGCCGATGCGGCTGAAATAATTCCCAATGATTTTGAGATTTTAGCTCATACGGAAAATTCACACTCTGCCGCGATAGCAAATCGAGTTAGAAAATTTTATGGAATCCAATTCCATCCAGAAGTATCGCATACTGAAGAAGGAAATAGAATTCTGAGAAACTTTTCCCAAACAATTAGTAAGGCAAAACCCGATTGGTCAATGCAAAGTTTTATTGACTTTTCTATCAAAGATATCAAAAATAAAGTCGGGGATAGTAGAGTACTATGTGCCATTAGTGGTGGAATCGATTCAACAACTCTGGCTGTATTACTAAATAAGGCAATAGGTAAGAATTTGACGTGTGTTTTTGTCAATAACGGATTATTAAGATTAAATGAGGAAATACAGGTTCATGAATTAATAAACAAATATCTGGGTATTAACACCGTTAAAATTAATGCAGAGGAACGATTTTTGTCCAATTTAAAAGGCATAAGCGATCCAGAACAGAAGAGAAAGATCATCGGGGAAGAATTCGCTCAAGTATTTGTGGAGGTAACAAGAGACTACGGCCCGTTTCAATGGCTAGCCCAAGGTACCCTGTATCCAGACGTAATTGAAAGCGGCCTTTCTAAAGGCCCAGCCGCCGTCATCAAGACGCACCATAATGTTGGGGGTTTACCTGAATGGCTCAATCTGAAGGTGTTAGAACCTTTTAGGAGTTTGTATAAGGACGAAGTAAGACAAATTGCGGCTCTTTTAGAAATCCCAGATGAAATCATAAAAAGACATCCCTTTCCAGGCCCAGGATTAGCAGTTCGAATTATTGGTGAAGTCACCGATGAAAAAATTAGAATTGTTAGACAAGCAAGTAATATTGTTGAAAATGAATTAATGACATCAGGTTGGTATAATAAGGTATGGCAGGCATATGCAGCTGTTGGTAATGACCTTGCAGTCGGTGTACTTGGTGATGAAAGAGTATATGGTCATATAGTAACAGTAAGGATCGTGGAATCTTTGGATGCGATGACGGCTGACTGGTCAAGAATACCCTTTGATTTACTATCCAAAATTAGTAATAGAATAACTAATGAAATTAATGGTGTAACTTGGGTTACTTATACCATATCAAGCAAACCACCAGCTACTATCGAACCACAATAATTTACTGATACTGTGTATGGATGAAATCTATCGCTTCTGCTATAGTAGGAGGTTCGAATTCTATTTTTCCAATATATAATGACGCATACGCGTTTGAAAATAATAACCTTTCAGTTGTATCAAGACCCACAAAATATCCCACAAGATCTGCAGAGTCCCAACAATCGCCAGATCCTGTTAGTTTCTTTGGTACAGTATCGAAGGAATTAACAAATATGACTTCCTTTCCATCAGACCATGCAACACCAATCCTAGTATGAAGATCGATTTTTAGTCCAAATTCGGCTGACAATGTTTTCACAGCTACTTTTACATTTTCAATATGATTTAAATCCAGAGATAATCGGGACTCGAGATTGCATGCTTTTAAAAGGGAAGTACATTCATTCTGATTAATGCTTAATACGTCTATTGTATAGCTTAATTTTTTTAATGTATCTCTAAATTCTTCCTTTCTCGTTTCTATATCCGCAGGATCCAAGAAATGAAAAGATTTAGGAGAATTTGTAAAAAGATGGTAAGCTAGATCGGTCCCCTTAATGTTGCTTCCCCAATTTGTCAGAACTATACTTTTAGCGGACTTTATTATCTCAAAATCACTAGGGAGGCTAATCAATTCAGGACCAAAATTCTTATTGTCACCTACGTCACTTATCATCACATTTGCATATGATTCTCCGTTGTCATGAAACTCAAATGACGTAGTAGTCCCATGTTTGCCATTTTTTATTATAAGGTTAATTCTTCTTCCAAATCTTGAGAAGATTGTATGAAGTATTGATGATCCAATGTTATCCGCAACGGTAAATAATGTAACGGATAGTCCCATTTTAGCCAAGCAGTAAGCAACATTAACTGCATTTCCACCCTTAACATCAAAAGTATTTACTCCCCTTATACTTCCGCCTCCAATCGTTGTTTTGCTATTAATCATCCTAAAGAGATCATCTTTAGAATTTATTTTAATAAACCTGTCTAAAAAAAAATCAGGAAGTACAACTATATTACCTTCGAAATCAAGCCGTTTTAGTTTTTCGAACATTCACTAAAATTATTAGATATCTATGATTTTATTTAAAACGTTTCAATATTCAAAAAAAGGAGATGTTACTTTATGCGTTTTGTAAGAATTTGATATGAAATAAAATGAAGTTACTCCATATCCATGCCGCCCATGCCGCCCATGCCGCCCATGCCGCCCATGCCGCCCATGCCGCCCATGCCGCCCATGCCGCCAGGTGGACCAGCAGGCATCTTGGATTTACTTGAAGCTATTACATCATCAATTCTCAAAATCATGTTCGCGGCTTCTGTTGCGGATTTTATTATCTGTTGTTTAACTGCTAGAGGTTCTATAACATTCAGTTTGTGCATATCAGTAACAACAGTATTAATAACATCAATTCCTGTCCATTTTGAACCCTTACTCTGTTTAGCTCTAAGTGTAGTCATGGTGTCAATTGGATCCATACCTGCATTTACCGCTAATGCTAGAGGAATGGTATCTAAGGCGTCTGCAAACTTTAGAACGGCCAACTGGGCCCTACCTTCCATATTACCAGACCACTGTCGCAATTCATTGGCCACAAAGGCCTCTGGTGCTCCACCACCTGCAACTACAACCGGGTTTTCTAAAACGTCCTTCACTACCATTAATGCATCGTGAATTGATCTATCAGCTTCGTCGACAACCCTTTGAGATCCTCCTCGAATTAAAATTGAAACGGCTTTTGGATTCTTGCATCCCTCAATGAAGACCCACTTATCCGTTTCAACTTTTCTCTCCTCTACAAGATCAGCTGAACCTAAATCTTTAGAAGTAAAATCATCTAAATTATTTACAATCCTTGCACCGGTTGCTTTGGATAGCTTTGACATATCGCTTTCTTTGACTCGTCTGACAGCTAGAATGCCCTCTTTTGCCAAATAATGTTGTGCCAAATCATCAATACCCTTTTGACACAATGCAACGTTCGCGCCCACTTCTTTGATCTTATCAACCATTGCTTTCAACATCCTATTTTCTTCTTCAAGGAACATTTGCATTTGTTGAGGATCGTTAATTCTAATCTCAGCGCTCATCTCTGTTTTCTCTATTTCCAGCGCCGAGTTTATAAGAGCAATTTTTGCCTTTTCTATCTTTTTTGGCATGCCAGCATGAACAACTTCCTTATCTAGAACTATTCCCTTAACTAATTTACTGTCTCTTATAGAATTTCCTGGTTTCTTTTCTACTTTTATATTATCCAAATCTATTCTTAATTTCTTACCGTCATTGACGCTTTCAGCAACTTGCTTTGCTGCATCAACTACCATTTTAGCTAAAGTAGGACTATCATCAGATACAAGTTTTGAATACATGCTCGTCCTTGCAACGTTTGTCAAGACATTTCTATCGTTAACATCTATTTTAATGCCTATTTTTTCTAAAAATTCAAGAGCTTTTTCCGCAGCTGCTGTATAACCATCTACTATGACGGATGGATGTACGTCCTTATTTACTAACTCCTCTGCTTTCTCCAGCAACGCCCCGGCAAAAACAACTGATGATGTCGTACCATCTCCTACTTCGTTATCTACAGATTTCGCTACCTCAACCATCATTTTTGCTGCAGGATGTTGAACATCCATTTCTTTGAGAATAGTAGCACCATCGTTTGTAATTGTAACATCGCCAAGTGTATCTACGAGCATTTTATCCATGCCTCTAGGACCTAGACAAGTCTTTACCATTTCTGCAATAAGTTTTGCAGCTACAAAGTTATTTCGTTGTGCTTCTTTACCTTTACTCTCTCTTGTTCCTTCTTTTAAAATCAAAACTGGCATTCCGCCAGCTGTTGCTTGAATTGATTCCAACCCACATATCACCTAAGTAGAATACCATACGTTTTATCATGCCTCTTTTATAGTTTTAGAAAAAATGAACACAGCTAATTTGAAGTATGCCGATGATGATTCTAGCACGCGTTCCGGACAAGTTGATACTCTATGAGGTGTCATGAAATTTTCAATATGCAAAATAATCCAATTTGCTTATCATATTCTATATTCATAAAGCCGCAGTCCTAATGAAATATCTAGATAGTAAATTACCTGCTAATTCATGTTTAAATAATTGATCATTCATATTGCCTCTAACCATAAATCTGACGGGGTACAAATTATTGATTCAAGAAGTAACTGTCACAGATCGGCTTAAAAATTATTATGAACTTACTAAGCCAAAAATTTGGTACCTCTTAGTATTTACTACATTTGGTTCAGCTGTAACTGCATCCTATTTGACTGATAACTTTCTCTCACCGCTCCAATGGATCTATCTCCTTGTAGGTATAGTTGCGGGATCTGCAGCAGCAGACGCCTTAACCGGGTACAATGATCGAGATATAGACGCCATAATGGATAGGACAAAAGCTCGCCCAATACCTTCTGGCAGGATTGCCCCCAAGAATGCACTCATTTTTGGATTACTTCTAGCGGCCATATCCCTATTCTGCGCTTGGTCAATTAACTACTTGACGTTTGGACTCATGGCCTTTGGTCTTTTCGATAACATTATTGTATACAGCAAATGGTTGAAGAGAAAGAGTCAAACGAATATTATACTTGGGGGCTTCTCTGGTGCGGTACCTGCACTAATAGGATACGTGGCAGTTACAACAGAGAACATAGAGGTAGGCTTAATAATGGCTGGTTTAGTTTTCCTGTGGATTCCAACCCATATTTGGAGTTTGGCCTTGCATGTAAAAAAAGACTATACGAAAGCTGGGGTGCCAATGCTCCCAGTTGTTACCGGTGAAAAAAGATCTGTGCAAGTGATAGCAGGTACAACGCTTCTAATGGTTGCGTTTAGTATTATGCCCTTTTTCTTGAATCAATTTGGCTTGATCTACTTTGCGACTGCCATAGTAGGAGGAATAATTATGATAGTCGCCTCATTACGGCTATTGGTTAGGCCCAATGAGAAAGCTTCGTGGCTGCTTTTCAAAATCTCGAGTCCCTATTTGACTGCTCTGTTCATTGCATTCATGATTGATGCTATATTTCAATAACCATAGTTTTCACAATCATATAGAACTCTTGCAATTACGACGTGAGATTCTAAGCTATAGGGACTTATAGAATATACACTGTCGCATGCTCCACTTACTGCTTCTGAAAAATTTCCTCTTTGAAACCCTCCGACCACAAAACAATACTTTTTGGAACTATCTACAACATGTTTCCGTAAAATATCGCATATTTTAGTCTGGGTTCCCTTAACTGATAGTCCAAGAACTAGATCTGGTCTAATAATTTTATCTATCAAATCACTAAAGTCAACACCTTCTCTCAATTCTATTAAATTCGGTGTTTTCTTCTTTTTGGGATTGTTAAAGATGCCAGCCATCAGTCTTTCGAACCTAAAATAATTTTTTGGTATTCTCAGTTCTTGATTTAATAATATTAATTTATTATCAAACGTGGATACATAAACCTGCAATTTTTTCTGCTTAAATAATGGAGTCGAAAGTGCTTCAATAAGATCGAAATGCACTATATCTGGTCTACCACGTTTCCACCATTGTTCGATATTTTGTTCAACCATGGCTTTATGATGATAGCTAATGTCTAAGAGAATCTCATTTGGATGTCTACCAGTTCTTTGACAATGATTCTTTACAGAGGGATGATTACTAAGAATTTCAGGTACCAATTCTAATGCTGCTTCAGCAATCACTAGTGAATACAATCAAACTTACAGCTAATTCACTAGGAAATATGACATTTATTTCATAGCATTTTAATATATTAGAATAGAACAACTGGTAAAATGATCTTTAATGAATAAGAAGATTATAGAAATGATAGCAACTGAAAGAATAGAAATATTGATCAATAACGCATTGAGAGAAATAAATGATAATGAAAAATTGTCACAATCTTATGCAAATATGGCCCTAAAAATTGCAATGCGTGTTAGAATACGAATGCCATATTCCATACGCCAGCTATTTTGTAGAAAATGTAAGGAATTTATTGTTCCTGGAGTTAATTCCAGAGTAAGAACAGGAAGAACCAAGGTAAAATGTATTAGAATTACCTGCATGAAATGCAATCATGTCTATAGAAAGCTAATTTCAATCTAGAAATATTATCAAGTCCACTTTTATTGAATGTAACAATCTATACTTTACTTTACCTCTTTACTATTTGGAAGAATCGAAATTTGCTCTAATTCAATGATCGCGTTTAATCCGACCATCTAGATTCTGCTGGGGTTTATTCCTGCCCTCACGTTGAAAATTGGATGATCCATGACCTTTATTGTCAAAAATTTGTTAGAACCAACTTAGTTCAATAAAATGATTTATAAGGGAATTTCCAAGAAAGTTATAGAATATTATGGCTAAGGCTTATGATATTCCTGCAGATGTATTAATTACTCATTTGGCAGAAAATTTGAAAAAGGATAAAAAAATTGAGGTTCCTCAATGGTCTCAATTCGTTAAGACAGGTTGCCATGTTGAAAAAATTCCCCAAAATAAAGATTGGTGGTACATGCGATGTGCCTCATTGTTAAGGAAAGTGTACATTAATGGTCCGATTGGTATCTCTAATCTTAGAAGTGAGTATGGCGGTAAAAAACAGATTGGTTATAATGTTGCTCATCATAAAAGAGCTGGCGGTGCAATAGTAAGAAGGGCCCTACAGCAACTAGAAACTGCTGGTTATATAGCAAAAAAGAATAAAGGTAGAACTATTTCTGACGAAGGAATGAAAAAAGTTGATAGACTAGCCACTGAAATTTACAAGGAAATTGTTAATTCAAGGCCAGAAATAGCAAGATATGGCTAAATAATAATTAATAGTGAATAGTGATTAGAACATGTCTGTTTCACCATCAGATAATAACGCCGAAGAGGCAAGAAAACGCGAAGCCGAAGCAATGATGAGACAAAAAGTATTAATGGTCTTGTTGGATCAGGAAGCAAGACAAAGACTCACGAACGTAAGGATGGTTAAACCGGACCTTGCACTTGCGGTAGAAAATTATCTTATATCATCGGCTTCAACAGGAAAATTGAACAGAGCCTTAAGTGACGAAGAACTTAAGCAGCTACTGGTTAATCTGCAACAACCGAAAAAACAGTTTAAAATAAATCGTGTTTGACTCGAGCTTCCTGCTAGTCGAAAATTAGGTTTAATAATTAAGTCAACAGCTGTTGGAAAATGTACCTCAGCTGAGTCCTGCTTGTCCTCAGAAAATTGTTTTTAGGCTCAACTGGCATGTGATATACTTGTCTATGTAATCCATTTTGAATTGAAATTCAATTGTATTTGAAATGTGTAAAAGCGAGATAAATATTTATATACAAATAATTAGTATACTAATAATTAGGATATATCGGTAATGCAAACCTATGATTATCGGAACAGTATCGGATTTATAGTTAACAGAACCGCCAAGGTTTTTGTCAAGGCCCTAGATTCTGAATTACGTGGAAAGGTAGGGGTCAGTTTTGGCCAGTGGAAGATATTGGTAATATTGTCGATCCAAGATGGTATTACCCAAAAGGAAATTGCTAATAAACTCGAACTCGAAGCAGCAACAATTATTCCAATTATCGATAAAATGGAAAAAGAAGGACTCGTAGTAAGACAAGCGGATAAATCCGATAGGCGAAACAATAGGATATACCGTACAGACAAAGCCGACGCCATATGGGAGCAAATGATCGAATGTGCAACAAAAATTAGAGAAATTTCTGTGAAAGACGTTTCTGAAAAGCACATAACAATTATGCGTAACTGTTTGGAAAAGATCTGTAACAATCTTAATACGCACTTTAATCTTGGCTGTGACACCAGTGATGCTTCCTCTGTTGATATATCAATTCCCTCATCTAACAGGAATGTGAAGAGAAAGTAAACCCTATGGAAGGAGTGATGTAGTAATAAAATGGGATCGTCATCATCAGAAAATAATAACGTTGAAAAAAGGAGAGACATGTTCCATTCTGAGTATCATAATCTACCTTCTTCATCTGTTAGGATTCCTATCAAGGCATGGAAAACTCTTGCTATTCTAAGTTGTGTCGCTACTATGGTAATGTACGCAGAAACGATGTTAATACCAGCCATTCCAGACCTTATTAAAAACTTTGACGTCTCGTATAGTATGTCATCCTGGATTCTTACAGCATACTTAATATCAGGTGCAGTTATGACCCCTATTGCTGGTAAATTATCAGATATCTATGGAAAGAAGAAGATACTGCTTATTATTATGGTAATTTATGTGGTCGGTGTTTCAACTGCAGGGCTTGCAACAAATCTATTTTTCATGATAATCGCAAGGGCAATACAAGGAGTGGGTTTGTCAATGTTTCCAATTGCTTTTGGAATAGTAAGAGACCAATTCCCAAGAGAGAAAATATCCATAGGTCAGGGTGTTATCACTTCTATGTTTGCATCTGGTGCAGTAATAGGTTTGTTAGTTGGGGGAACAATAATTGAAGACTATGGATGGCAATTCACATTCTTTACAATAATACCCGTCGCAATTACCCTTCTGTTAGTAATACGACGGTTTATTAACGTAGATAAAGAAAGAGCACTATACCAGGATGAAGAACAGTCTAATCAGGTAATTGGAACTTATCGCTCCACAGTAACCAATAATATTAGGACTGAATCGCCTGCAAGGCGAATTGATATAAAAGGTGCAATAACGCTTGCTATAGCTGTAACTTCGTTTCTATTAGCTTTTACTTACATGGAAACTGGCTTTGCCGGTAGCAACTCTAGCGGTAACACTACTTACTTTTCAGAACAAGTTGTATTGTATATTGTAGCAGGATCAATTTCGTTTATACTATTCATAATTACCGAAAACCGTACAAAATATCCATTGGTTGACTTTAAATTGATGTTAAACAAAGCCATTTTACCTGCAAATTTAATCATCATGATTGTTGGATTATCGATGTTCATGGTTTTTCAAACTATACCAATTTTAGTAAGAAATCCAGAACCTCTAGGTTTTGGAGAAGATGCAATTAAAGCGGGACATGTGCAGTTACCATTTGCTGTAGTACTATTAGTTTTTGGAGCTTCTTCAGGTTTCATAATATCGAAGTTAGGATCACTAAAGGCAATAATAGGTGGTTCTATAGTTACCGCTATCAGCTTCTTTAGTTTATTGACATTCCATTCGAGTGAATCCTTGATATCCGCAAACCTTGCGCTCCTCTCTGTTGGATTGTCCTTAACTAGTGTTGGAGCTATGAATGTTATAATACTTACAACACCAAAAGAGTTTATAGGTATATCCCTTGGTACAACTATGCTTATCAGAATTGTTGGAAGTTCAATAGGACCTGCTGTTGCAGGAATGTATATGCAAACACACCAATCTGCATTATATATCCTGGGAATTGTGCAAACATTTCCATCATTGGTATCATTTGATATGATTTTCCTCACCGCTGTACTACTTTCAATCGTGTCGATAGCACTTGCATTATTATTAAGGATGAGAGTCATGAAAATGTCGGTACCAAACCTTACTTAGAAAATAGATCTATAAAATGCGCTACTTCGTTATTCTGTCGCTGACAAATCCCACATTGCACATTCAACGAGAAAATTCCGATGTACCGACTTTCTGTTTTTGAAATATAACCAGCTGACTTAAAAAATCGGCCAACTACAAACTTCAATAGCCGCTAGAGCTAAAATTACTGTGAAACTAGCTAAAGTAACAGCAGTTTTATTATTATTTCCCAAAAGCAAGGCCACAATTAGATTCTAACATGTGCATTAGTGCCTGATACCCACTAACTCACGGTTATTTTAGTACAAATTGTCTACTGCTGTGACAAATAACTATATTAGTCTAAGAACTTTTCAAAAAATTCATGAAAGCAGCAGTATTTAGAGAATATAGTCAAGATCCTTTGAAAGTGGTGAAGATAGACGATGTCGACACCCCCAAAATCAAACCTAATGAAGTTATGATAAAAGTTGATGCCGCAGCGTACAACTATAATGATCTTTGGGCAATTTGGGGAGATCCAGTCAAGGTGCCACTTCCGCATATCTCAGGGAGTGATGTTGCCGGCACTGTGGTTGAGGCTGGTGACGAAGTTACAAAATTGAAAGTTGGTGATAGAGTGGTTTCTCATTCTAATATGAGCTGTAGGGTATGCGATATGTGTACATCCGGAAGAGAATATGATTGCAATGAACGGCTCATTTGGGGTTTTCAAACTGGTCCTCTCTGGGGCGGTTTCTGTCAATATACCCATTTGCCAGAGGTAAATGTTGCCAAAATACCTGATTCCGTGTCGTTTGATGAAGCAGCAGCAGTGTCAATGGTTGGTATGACAGCTTGGCATATGCTTGTAGGAAGAGCCAAGATAAAACCCGGACAATCAGTCCTTGTAATGGGAGGAACAAGTGGTGTAGGAATGGCAGGAATTCAGATAGCGAAGCTATATGGTTGCAGCGTAATTGCGACAGCTGGTAATAAAGAAAAGATGGATAAATGTACTGAACTAGGTGCCGATCATGTTGTAAATCATAGAGAAGCAGATTGGTATAAAAAAGTAAGAGAAGTAACTAAAAAGCAAGGCGTGGATGTCGTTTTTGAACATATTGGAAAGTCAACTTTTCCACAAGAAGTTAGTCTCCTTAAGATGGGAGGAACCTTGGTAGCTACCGGAGCAACTACTGGATATGATTCAACTATCGATCTTAGATACTTGTTCTTCAAAGGGACCAATCTACTTGGTTCAACTCAGGGGAATAAAGCAGAACTAGAACAAGTAATATACTGGACTGCTATGGGCAAGATAAAACCATTGATTAGTACAGTCCTTCCTTTCTCGGAAATGGCAAAAGGACACACCATGATGGCTAATGGAGAGCAGATAGGCAAGATTGTAACAACGCCTCAGAAGCTTTAACCTTTCATTTTTTAGTTTGTAAATGTTCAGGAGTTTATTGTTTATTCCTGGAAATAATGAGAGATTTTTAAAGAAATCAATTAAACTTCAAGCAGACATACTATGCTTTGATTTAGAAGATTCTGTACCTTCTAATGAAAAAGAAGCTGCTAGAAATTTGGTTGCAAGGTATCTAGCATCTAGACAAGGAGAAAATGATTCATTCATTTATGTCAGAATCAATTCATTTGATTCTGGTTTGGTTGATGGAGACCTCGAGCGGATAGTAATGAATGGATTGGACGGTATCGTTCTACCAAAGATTGGTAATAGTGAAGAGGTAACTCAAATTATTCACAAAATTGATGCGATTGTCTCTAAACGGAAATTAACCTCAGGAATTCGAATAATACCATCTATAGAAACTGCAAAAGGAGTAGTAAATGCTAATTCGATTGCCTCATCCCACAAAAATGTTACAGCGCTAGTTTTTGGTGTCTTCGATTATTTATATGACATGAATATTGATGTTGAATACGATGATTTTGTAAGCTACAATTATGCCCGGTCAAAAATTCCTGTGGATGCAAGAGCTGCTGGCATTGACGCCTTGGATGGCATATGGCAAAATGTAAACGATATTGATGGTTTGATTAAAGACTCGGCAATTGCAAAAAAACTGGGTTATTCAGGTAAAACGTTGATTCACCCTTCTCACATAAATCCCGTTCATGATATTTTTAGACCTACAAAGAAGCAAATAGAATGGGCAAAGAAAGTATTAGCTGCATTACAAGATACATTTGAAAAGGGAAACGTGAGGGGTGCAAAATTATTAGAAGGTAAAATGATTGATGCGGTACATTATAAACAAGCAAAGGCCGTCATTAGCGCAGCAGAAAAATAAGATTATTTCACAATTAAAGCGTTACTACCTATCGAATCTCCAATAAATCTATCTGCGACTGTATTTTATACATATAGTGGATAATTTGTTTAATATCTCACAACAACCCATTCCAATCTGCATACGGACATTGAATAAAAAATGAAATTCAAAGTGAACCTCATTGTCCAAAGCACATGTAATATACTAATATTCAGAAGTAACAAGGTTAATCGACGCTTATTAATGCATATATCCTAAATCTACTAATGACTAAAAAAAATAAAAACAGGAACAAATCTAATTTTGAAGAGAGGTTGACCAAAGTTGGTTAATTCTTCTGAATGTCTAATGATTGCAAAAACTTGTAAATCAAATACCTCTACTGGGAAGGTCATTTATACGGTTGAGAGTCCCGATTCTATTATGTATTTGGGCAAAAAAGATATTTTGTTCAACCAATTGATTGCTTGTGAAAAGTTAATTGGTTATGCTAAGGATAACAGTGATCAAGAAGTAATCCGATCAGAAATTAGTGAGCTAAAATTGATGCTGGACCTTGTGTCATAGCCTTTCATTGCATATGAATTTTAACTAATCCAAAGTCTAATTAGGATTTGGTGATTATATTATTAGAATATAACCTATATACTGAGCAGCTCCAACCTAACTTAGTGTCTAGTTCACAGTCACATAGAGATAGAATTTACATAATTCGTGACATAATCATGAAACTTGTCGAATATGGTCAGCTTAATCAAACTGCCTTGGTTAGTTTTTGTGGACTAAACTTAAAGAAGCATAGATCGATATTTGACAAAATGGAGCTCAACGGTTTGATAATTAAGACAGAAAAAAGTTTAGGAAAAAGAACTGTAACTGTTTATAGTGCAACCCAAAAGGGATTAGAATTTTGCAGAAGTATAATAGAACCCTACGAAAAACTATTCCCGAGATCAATTGAGATGAATTCTAGTTAGGAGTGCTTTAATCCAAATTTAATGGATCAATAAGACTGCTTTAAATCAAGAATTAATCCTCGGAGTCTTCTGACAAACCGAACTCTGACGCTATAGCCCTATGTATTTCCTCTTTATCGATTATATAATTGTCGTACCTTTTGTTCCAAGTACTAACCATCCGATATTGCCTAAGTCCAGCAAATATCCAGATTGAAGAGATAGCTATTACTAATCCAAGTAATATTATCAAAGCAAGTCCAAATTCATCCTCATTTTCAAGAATGGTAAAGAATGATGGGTGAGTTAATAAAAATATTGATAATGCAATTGCAATCGGAGCCAATATCAAAGCTGAAATGGAGACACCTTTTAAGACGGTTCTAATTTTTGATATTTGTTCAATAAAACCGTCCACCAGACTCAAAATATCGGTGCTACTTGTTGTCATATCTCGCTTTTCACTTCGGGGCTTTCCCATAATCAACGGTACAATGAACTCTAGTATTTATATTCTGGTTTGGCTCTTCTACGTTATGAATAGAAACTTCATCTGGAGAATTGATAAATATTATTTTCTTAAACAATTTCAATCCCAGGGACGATTAAATGTTATTCCCTTAATAGATGAAAAAGTATCAATTACTACGTTCTCGTAATTCGTTTTATGATTATTAATAGAATCCAATCTTCAAACAGTCCTTCCTATGGAATTAATAAGCCTCGACTTCAATTTCACTTTTTATACTAACGACTTGGTTAATTAACTTAAGTTAACAAAGTTCAATGAGCACTTTGAACATCAAAAAATGAATAAAACGCCTTTTAATTTTACGCGGGGAAATATCTAAATTCTTTTAGAATTCCAATGATTTACAGTTCAAAAATGAAAATATGGGAATTTGAAATTTCAGAACAACGATTATTATTTATATTCACTTATCTAGTACAACAGTTATAAAGCAACGAAAATTATTTGTAAATCAGTCTTAACCGTGAATATCGATATTCCTTGCTACTCTCAAATAGTCTCTATAATAGGAACGATAAGAGGTATGAAATGGAATTTAGATTTTACTTATCATGTCCGGACAGCACAATTTGATATTCAGAAGTCAGGTATTAAGTAGGTCTGAATCACCTGCCCACAGAATGGAATTTTAATCTTCGATACTAGGCGATCTATATGTAAAGGATGCGATGAGAGTAGCTAACAATAAATTATCAAATGACGTATAGATCGAGTAAACTCTCCAATTAGTTAACCGAAATAATAGTAAAATGATTCTGGTTGTTGATGATTATGTACTTCATGGTGTTATATACAGACATAATCTATTTGAATTTCCAGAAGAATATCGAAAGTCCGTTAAACTGGAAAGTATTATGATAAAAGAATCGTATTTTGCCTACAATTCAAATTCACTTCACAACACCCTTGTAAGACTTTCGTCAAATGACCTAAGATATGCCCGTGTTATCAAATGATGATAACAAAGTCATTGAAATAATTACTATCTCAGATTTAGTAAAACTATATAACAAAGAAGTAGGTAAGATTACTAAATGATTAAATCAATCTAATCTCACTGCTAAAAATGATGATACCATTAGCAGTGATCACTTTAGGGGTAAGTCTTCTCACATTTATCAATAAAACTGCATTTCAGTATTTCTCTAGTGTGTAGAATAGACTGAAAGTGGGACTGAAATATGGGATTTTCATTATATTAAATAAAAATTAAAGATGCAGATAATCAATAGAATACGAATTACTAATTGTACTAGTATGTTCACTTGTTAGTTAGATCATCAAATAATCAAAAATTATCAAGTTATATTCTCTGTGGCCGCACTAGTGGTGCTCTAGTTGGTGAAATATTTTTATTACGTACGGAATTCTTGATTGATACTTTGTTTACTGGTATCGTAGAAGGTACAGGAATTGTCAAATCAATAGTCAAAATAAAGGATACAAAAAGGACAGCAGATAATACTATAAGCATTGATCTAGGAAATCTAAGTAAAGGCTTGCAAGTAGGGGCGAGTGTAAGTGTCAATGGTACATGTCTTACAGCAACAAAGATTGTAAAATCTACAGCATTTTTTGAGGTAGTAAAAGAAACCATGAAAAGAACATCTTTAGGTATGCTAAAAGTTGGAGAGCACGTCAATTTGGAGAGAAGTCTAAAGATAAGCGACAGGATCGAAGGACATATGGTTTTGGGCCATATTGATGACGTAGGAAGAATTAAGGATATTGTAAAAATACCTACTGAAACAAAAATAATGATAGAGGTGAGTAAAGACGTTACAAAATTTCTGGTACCGAAAGGCTCCGTTGCTTTAGACGGCATAAGTTTTACCATTGTCGATGTTTGGAAGAATAAATTTTCAATAGCTCTGGTTCCTCATACTTTGGATGTTACTACGTTCAAAACTAAACATAAAGGCGATAAAGTTAACATTGAGATTGATATTCTAAGCAAATATGTAGCAAAATTTCTACCACATTATTTGTAATTACCAGGAATTCAGTAAACTATATAATAGTACTTTACGCTTTAGTGCACGTGTCATTAGTTCAAGACGCAGTGAGCGCCCTAAGCAATGGTAAGTTTATCTTAATTCACGATAGTGAATCTAGAGAAAACGAGGTTGATATGGTCAAGGCCGCTCAGTTTATCAATCCACACGATATAGCGACTATGCGGAATGATGCCGGTGGTCTCATTTGCCTAGCTATATCCGGTGAAATTGCGTCAAAGTTGAACTTAATATTTATGCATGATTTGCTATTAGATGCTTCCAAAAATAATCCTGCATTCTCAAAAATGGTAACTTCAATTGCCCCATATGGTGACCGACCCTCATTTTCAATTACTGTCAACCATGTTGATACTTTTACAGGAATAACTGATAGAGATAGAGCACTTACGATTACAAAGATGGCCGAAGTATGCTCTGACATAGATAATTTTGGAATATCTGAATTTTTTAAGAAATTCCGGTCTCCTGGCCACGTACCAATATTAATTGCTGCAAAGAAATTGTTAAAAGAGAGATCAGGCCATACCGAACTATCTGTCCAGCTAATGAAACTGGCAAATTTAATTCCAACAGTCGTTATTTGTGAAATGCTAGATTCAGATACAGGTGGGGCCTTAACGGTTAAGAAAGCAGTAGAATATTCCGCAAGATATAAAATTCCACTAGTTGAATCTCTTCAGATAAAACAAATTTATGTGAATTGAGTATAATTTGAGAAAAATAAGGCTAGCTATAGTCGTAGCTGAATTTAACCAAGGGATTACTAATAAAATGCTAAACACTGCCAAAAATCATGCAAAAAATTTAAACATCCATGTAGAAAAAATAATCCAGGTTCCAGGGACTTTTGATATGCCTTTAATAGTTGAAAAACTTCTTCAAAGTGAACAAATAGATGCAGTCGTCACGCTAGGTGCTGTAATAAAGGGAGAAACAGGACATGACGTAGTTATAGCTAATAACACTGCAAGATTACTATCCGATATTTCTTTAAAATATCAAAAACCTGTTACACTTGGCATTACCGGTCCTGACATGACAGTAAAACAGGCAAAGAACAGAGTCATCGCTGTTCCAAAATTGGCAGTTGAAGCAGCACACAAAATGGTAACAACATTAAGAGCGCTCGACGATATAAAAGGGAATGTATAGATATAATTGACAATTCAAATCACCATTATAAAGATAGAAGATTATGGTCCATGGACACTAAAGTTGGGAAGCGATAGAGAAGCGCAATTACAAATATTTCAATCAAATTTATATTGCGATTTGCAAAAACTGTTCTCTAAAAGGGATGCTATAGTTTATTTTAATAGATTTGATGAGTTAATTGCAATCACTAATGGATTATCTTTGGAGGACCATCTTTCGATTGAACAGGAAATTAATAACATGCATAAAGACCTAAATATATCGATGTCTGTTGGAATAGGCGCAACCTCACTAGATGCAAATATTGCAGCGTATCATTCACGTAAAAATAATAATTTACTAGATAAAAGCAGGCTGATATATGCAAATGATCAAGTTCAATCAATGTATAATAATTCAAGCAAATTATCTTCAGAAATGTTCGCTCAGATTATACATCTCGATATAGATAATTCTACTAAAGTTAGTAACATCCTTTCCCCATATGAAATTACAACAAGAATAATGAAGATGCTTTCTAGTCTTATTGAATTATTCGTTGAGCAAAAATCCATGACTTTTTTTCTTGGAGGTGACAACTTTATGGTTATCTCTAATGCAGTAACAAAAGAGAAAATTTCTCTAATAATTAGTAAAATCTACGAAAGTCAAAATATCAAATTAAACTGTGGGATTGGGACAGCGGCTACTGGTAGAAAAGCAGTACAGGCTGCTACAGAAGCCTTAGATACAATTCGTAATCTAAGAGATCAAGGGATATCACAGCCCATATTTGAAATAAAATGGATCTAATCGTAAAGAACATCAGTCTACTTTTTGGAGAAAATCTGGATTACATAGACAATGGGTACATAATTATTAAAAGTGGAAGAATTAAACGTGTTGGTAGCGGAGATTACAGAGAAAAAGATGATGGACCGATCTATGACGGAGAAGGGATTCTTGCATGCCCTGGATTTGTTAATGCTCATACTCATATAGGCGATTCTATTGGTAAGGATATAGGTATTGATTCATCCTTTGAGAGTAGAATTCATCCAATTCATGGTATCAAAAACAAGATTTTACAAAAGAGCGATAGAAAACATCTAATCAAGTTTATGAGAAGTTCCGCGATATCCATGATGAGAAATGGTATTGTAGTGTTTGCAGATTTCAGAGAAGGAGGACTACAAGGAATAGATCAAATTAAAGAGGCCACATCTGGATTATCTATAAAAAGTATAGTATTAGGTAGACCGGAGCACTACTATGATATATCGCGGGATTTTTACAATAATCCTAAATTTGGTCTTAATGTTATAAGACTAATTCGTAATATACTGAAATTCGCAGATGGGTTGGGTATCAGTGGAGCAAATGAAAATACTGACGGTTCATTAAACCAGTATAGGGAAATAGTTCAAAAAAAATCTATGAAAAAAAAATACTTGATAGGAATTCATAGCTCTGAATCACCAGAATCTGAAAAAAAATCAATGACCATTACTGGTAAAAGCGAAGTGCAAAGAATAATCACAAACCTTATACCAAATTTTATCGTTCATTTAACAAACGCGTCTGATGCGGATATCCAACTTGTTGCAAAGAAAAAAATTGGAGTTGTTGTTTGTCCAAGAGCTAATGGTACCTTAGGGGTTGGAATACCCAAGATAGCAAAGATGTTGAACTTTGGATGTCGTATTGGTATTGGAACAGATAACATTATGATTAATTCTCCTGATATGTTTCGTGAACTAGATTTCATTTGGAAACTAAATAGATCACTGTCGGATAAGCCAATTTCTGCAAGAGATATATTAAAAATGGCGACTGTCAATGGCGGAAAAATCCTTGGAACTAATTCTGGGGCCATAATGGCCGGTTACGCCGCAGATATCATTTTTATCGACAAAAATAATTTGGATATTTCACCGATGCATGACCCTCATACTTCTATAGTGCATAGGGTAAATACAAACGCGATACTTAATGTCATGATAGATGGTAAATTTGTGGACGGAGGTGTAATCTAATTGTATACTATCCTAAATGCGGCGATATCAATAGATGGTAAGATCGCTACTATAGAGAACGACTCGGCAGTCTCTTCTAAACTGGATTTGATGCGAGTTCATAAGTTAAGATCAACAGTTGATGGTATTGTGATAGGAATATGTACAGTATTGAAGGATAATCCTATGCTAAATGTACGGTACCCAACCAAAGTGGCAAAGAACCCTACAAGAATCATAATTGATTCAAAAGCAAGAATTCCATTAGATTCACGCATTATTGAGTCATCAAAGAAAATTCAAACTATTATTGCAGTAACACATAAAGCTTCTTTTAAGAAAATCCAACAACTGCAAAACAAGGGGGTGCAAGTATTGGTCTCTGGGAATAGAAAAGTGAATATCAGAAACCTATTCCAACAATTAGAAAAAATGGGCCTAAAAAAAATAATTATTGAAGGTGGTGGGGAAATAAACTGGTCTGTATTGAAATTAGACCTTGTCAACGAGTTAGTTGTCACAATATCACCTATCATTATAGGTGGAAGAAATGCAAAAACATTGGTTGAGGGTGAAGGATATACAAAAATCTCTGATGGGATTAAAATGAAACTAACAAAGACAATAATACAAAATAAAAATGAAATTGTGTTATTTTATAAACTAAGATGAAACTTCATCCTTTGAACTAATATCCAACAAAATCTGTTCTATTTTATATCTCAATGCATCTTTAACCTTCTCATTATTTACCATATTGAGTGAATTTTTACAGTTTGGGCATTTGAAGAATAGTTCCATCGCGTAATCAAATTTTATTCTTGGACAACTTGTATTTCCACAGTGGTAAAATTCAGAAGATTCTTCATATTCTAATCGTTTCTGAAGTCTGTCTAAAATCTTTTTTTTCTGATTTTCAATAAAATTCTCTGCTTGATCTCTTTTTGCTCTCCATCTATACACAAACCAACCTTTTTTTTCGTCCTTGACTCTGATGCCAGTAATTAAGGCCTTACCGAACATGTCATACAATACCTTCCTAATTATATTAATCCGCATACCAGTAGCGCCTGCTATCTCTTCGTCTGTAGCATCTTCAGTATTCAACAAAGCCCTTGCAACTTTATGATATTCCTCTCCACCTATCAGATTGGCTATCTTAACAAATGGATCCTCACTTTCAGCTGAATGCATCCAAGTAATTATAAGTCTTTTTTAGTTATATATTTACCGTCAACATGTGGTTAGTCAAATTTCAAGTAATAAAGGAATGGAATAAGTTGATGAAGCTCGATATTTTTGAATTACCCAATGAAAAGTGGATACAAATATTCAATTTGAATTAGAGAGCTAATTATTTCTAACATGATAGAATAAATTTTTTCATTTAATAAATTATCGAAATTTGTAGTATAAGCTAAAGATATTATAACCTTAGGAAGTAATTTGATCTCGATTGCGTATTATTTAATACAAATAAATAAAATAATTTAATTACATTACAGGCTCTTTAAGGACTTTAAGCTCTCCGTTATTCTTGTTCTCGATTCCCATGATTTTCAATATTCTCCTGGCATTATCTTCTGTTTCTCTCTGAATAATATTTCTTGCCATTTTTAGTCTATATGTCTCTGTCCAATGTTGTCCAATCTTATATTTACCCCGAATCTGCTCTGGAACAACCTTCAAAACAGTAACTTCTCTAACTGAACGCATATTTGGCGATAGTGGCTCAAAGCCTCCTTCCTTTTGATATTTATTCATTAAAGCGTTTAATGCGATTGCTTTTTCATTTGTATCTTGGACAATAGAAGCATTTCCTTTGATAACTATGCTAATGTACAATGTGTCTGCCTGTGAAGCATCGGTAGGATGAAAATAATATGATGGCAAAAAACAAACATAAGAATCAACTTCAAATCCAACTTTGGAGTTTCTTTTGATATTTTCTATTTTTTCTCCAAATGGATGGGAGTGCATGTATATTGCACCAATATTTCTATTATCTGTCATGGTATCAATTAAACCATTTTTAACATAAACAAAATTCATCGGTATTATTTGTGGAAAACCTTGTTCGTCTATTGATGCAATTCTACCAACACTTTGTTCATTTAGAAAGTTAACTATATTAGCTAAAGATTTTATTTCCAACTTTGGTATTAGCTGCATATCTAGATTTGTACTCTAGTAATATAATTAAATTACTAAATTAATGGGGCATATACTCACTTTATAAACAACGCATACATCAATATATTAGAAATTGCAGCAAAAATTGCAGGAAGAACACCCACAAAAAATTAATTTGGATTTATTCGGACAGTCTATCAAATCAGAATATACTAGAATAGTATATACAACTTGTTTAAAAAAATATTTCGAGTTTCCAGGATCTAGTAAATTCATTAATATGACAGACACCACAAAGATAGAAGATCATATAACTGACTTTATAACATCCATGAAAAAAGACGGGAAGAGTTTTCGTGCAATATACAACTATGTTTCTGCTTTTTGCAAGTTCTATAGAATGAATCGTGTAACTTTGGATACAAAACATATTAGGGAATATTTACCAGAGTTTAGAAAATCAAAGAAAGATAGGCCTTATGAACATGAAGAAATTCAACGATTATTAGAAATTGCAGATGAAAGGATGCGAACTGTAATCCTATTATTAGCTTCTACTGGTATGCGTATTGGAGCGATTCCTGATCTTAGACTAAGAAATATTGAAAAAGTCGAAATTGAAGCTGATGTAACATCAATTTATAAAATAACAGTTTATGAAGGTTATAAGGAAGAATATATTACTTTTACATCTCCAGAATGTACTATCGCTATAGACAGTTACTTGAAAATGAGAGAACGCTATGGTGAGAAATTAAATTCAAATTCTTTTCTAATTAGGGAACAATTTGACATAAGGGATCCATTTGCCATTTCTAAATGTAGGGAAGTAAGGGCAAATACATTAACAGGGAAATTAATTGATCTTGCTGTACGTGCAGGAATAAGACAAAAAGAAGTTTTAGAAGGGAAACCCCATGGCCATGGTACTATTAGAAAAGACATTCCTATTGCACATGGGTTCAGAAAGTTCTTTACTACTCAGTTAGTAAAATCAGATGTAAAAAGTGAATTAAGATGGTTGTTGGAAGGCCATAACTTGAAGGCAAATGATTCCAATTATGTAAGAGTTTCAGAAAAAAGTTTATTGCAAGAATATGAGAAGGCAATTGATAATTTAACAATAGACCCAGCTAATAGGCTACAGAGAACGGTTGAAATATTGAAAATTGAAAAATCTAGAATTGATATGCTAGAAGCAAAGATACAAAAGTTAGAAAGGAAACATGGTAGGATTAGATAGTTATTTCTATTTCCTTTTTATTCTGGCAACTCGACCGCTTTTTCTCACAAACCAAATCCAGATAAACCCAAGAATTATGACAACAACACCCATCAATGGATTAGATGGAAGAGTTGTAATTCCTATTATTATTACTGCGATGGTAATTAAATAGTATACGCCTTTTTCAAATCGCATTTACTTACTATCCACTGGTGCTAAGGGATCTTATTATCAATTGTGGTTATTTTTATTCACTTAGCCAAAGCCATCGAATTGGTCAATTGAATTGAATTGAATCTAGCGTTGGCTGTATCTCTTTCATCACAGAATCAAAGTTCTCTTTCGGACTCAAAAATATTATCGCATATAAGTCACCTTGTTTCTGAGTTAGAATAAGCATTCCCTTATAAGGAACATCGTAACCCTCAGGTATCGTAGTTAAAAAACTACCTATCTGTGGTAAACCAGAGAAAGAATCTAAGAGTTTTGATGGAGAAGAAAGATTGAGGAAATACCTGTAGCCAGAATTGCTATTACCAAAATATATTTGATCAGCGGATTCTAATACGCCCTTGTCCGCAAGAAATTGTGTCACAAATGGGCCTGCAAGGAATAATGGAAAGCTTAGGAAGTCGGGAGCCTTCTTTACTCCAATGACGCTTTTAGTAGAATTTTGGAACCAAATTAATGATGTTGAATTATTATCAGGATTTGCATGCCAATTTGAGGGAGGAGTGACCTTAATCTCTGCATTAGCAAATGTTGGAGAAAATACTAATGAAACTGCCGCTACTAAAATCACTACACCCAGAGGTTTATTCAACAATCTATTCTTCATATTATTTCTCTACTAAAATAACAAGTCCAGTTATCAAAGTTATTGCTACACTAGCCAATGACACGATACTCCATTTTTCAAAATCGTAACATACCCCACTCATACTATCTTATATTCCTCTTCATATTTTTAATCATGATGCTTATTTCTTGTTTTTGTTCTTTCTTATGTGATTCTAAATGATCATTTACTAAAGAATATTTCTGAACCAGTTGCCCGCAGATATGACATGTCCATTTGGTCATTTTTGGTTCATCA
>Ga0207428_10000209_pt1 | contig 81761 bp, 73 predicted proteins | sample RhiMethybrSRZTD1_FD_187600 | JGI IMG/M metagenome (GOLD analysis project Ga0207428, IMG submission 187600) | Populus rhizosphere microbial communities from Tennessee, USA - Rhizosphere MetaG P. TD hybrid SRZTD1 (SPAdes) (version 3) | ecosystem: Host-associated > Plants > Roots > Rhizosphere >... | reverse complement strand
TATCTCTAGTCTCGGCCCTCGCCCTCCGCTTGAGTTCTTTGCCGCTCGACAGATCGCGCACGCCGTCATCTCGCTGTGTTCTGGCGCCCAAACTCGATTCCTTCACAGCCTGTCAGGATGACGGGGGTGTGTCGCCCTCCACCTCTACAACCTCATCACTCTCCAGATCGATGTACCAGAGCACTCCCGCGCACGCCTGCCCGGTGATGTTCGCCACGGCGCGGCAGTAGCGCTCGACCTGTTCGCGATCGCGGGTTACGCGTTGCGGGTCGGGGGTGCCGCTCTTGTAGTCGATGACCAGGTCGCGCGGGGCTCCGTCCACCTGTTCGCGGAGAATGCGATCGATGCGGCGCTCGACGGGGATGCCGTCTTCGATGAAGTGCACGGCGAATTCGCGGCCGATGGTCTCGGCCCGGGCGATGCGCTGCAGCATGGGCGATCGCGCGATCGTGGCCAGGCGTTTGCGCACGCGCGTCACCGCGTCGGCATCGGCGGCCGCTTCCACGGCCAGCTGGCGCAGCAGCGGCTCCACGTCGACCCGGCCGTCCCATAGCTCCAGCACGCGATGCAGCAGGATTCCCGCGGCGCGATTGCGCGATCCGGCCCGTCGCGCCGCCACCTCGCCGACGCCGAGCGTTTCCGCAACGGCGTCCGGTGATGCGACGACGAGCGGGACAATCGGCGACGCAGCCAGCTCCTGCTCCAGCGCGGTATCGCGCAGTCGCGCACGCTTGCGCGTTCCTGCCGCGTGCACCTCGACTTTCTCGAACGCAATCGGCCCGACGACCGTCTCGCGCACGTGACGAGAGGGCAGAGGATCAAAATCGCGGGCCTTGTCTTCTGCGCTCTGCGCTCTGCCCTCTGCGCTCTGCCACATCGCCGCGAGCGTGGCCTTGTCCGTGCCGAGGGCGTCGTTGAGGCATTTGAGGAAGCCGGCGTTTTTCGTCTCCTCGTGGAGGTTGCAGACGAAGACGACCTCGGTTTTGGCGCGCGTGACGGCGACGTAGAAGAGGCGGCGCATCTCCGCTTCCTCGCGGCGGGTGCTGACTTTTTTCAGCTTGTCGTCGCCGGCGAGACGGAAGTTGGCGGAGATCGATTCGGCGCGCCCGGAGAGGACGATGCTGCGCGGTTCCTCGACCGTGAACAGCTGCGTGGCTTCGCTGCTCGTGGTGGGGAAGGAGAGGTCGGGGAGGATGACAGTGTCGAACTCCAGCCCCTTCGCCGCGTGCACGGAGAGGATGCGCACGGCGTTCTGCGATTCATCGGCCAGGCTCGGCTCCATCTCCTCCGGTTCGGCGCGGCGCCGGGCGATCTCGTCGACGAACTGACGGACGGAGCCGCCGAGGCGCTGGTCGTACTCGAATGCAATCGCGCGGACGTGCTCGAGATGGCGGTGATGGCGGATGCCGTCCGCCGAGGCGTCGTAGACGCGCTCGATCGCGCACGTGGCCACGACGAGGTCGATGAGCTGCGAGACCGTGAGATGCCTGGAAGACTCAGCGAATCGCGCGATCGCGGCGGTAAAGGCGGACCATGCCTCGCCGGGTGTCTCTTCCGCTACCGCCGCAATCTCGACATCCGTCAGGCCGAAGTACGGCGTCCGGGCCGCGGAGATCTGCGCGCCGAGGTCGAACGGATAGGCGATGGCGCGCAGCACGGCCACGAGATCGACGGGTGCGCGGCGGTCGAGGAAGAGACGCGTGGGCGGCAGGACGTACGGGATGTCGTAGCGGTCGAGTGTGTCGAGGTAGTCGTCGATCTTCGTCAGGCGGCGGAAGAGGATGGCGAAGCGTTGCAGGTCGAGCGGCGAGTCATCGCGCTTCGCCCGGATCCACTCCGCGATGGCCTCGGCTTCGGCAAAGAAGCGGTCCGATTTGTCGTCGTGCTGCGCGTCGATCAGCGTGAGGTTCGCGGCGTCGAGCGCGCCTAGACGACGCGGCGCCCGCCGCGTCTGTGCGCGCGCCTGCAGCTGATGGTACGCGGGACGGAAGACGTTCGGATCGTGCAGCGGCTGCTCCGGAAAGAGGCGCGCGAACATGGCGTTGACGGCATCGAGCAGCGGCGGATCGCTGCGGAACTGATCGGTGAGGATGCGCCGCTCCGCGCCGCCGCGGTCGAGGTCTTCCGTCATCCGGTAGTACGTTTCGGGATCGGCGCGGCGGAACCCGTAGATCGACTGCTTCGGATCGCCGACGACGATGGTCTTGCCCGGCACGTACGCGCCGCCCGCGTCGCGCGCCAGCTTGTCGATGATGCGCGCCTGCGTGCGGTCGGTGTCCTGGAACTCGTCGACGAAGAGGAAATCGAACTGCGAGCGCGCGCGGTTGAGGACCGCCTCGTCGCCGAGCACCGCCAGCGTGCGCAGCAGCAGATCGTCGAAGTCGACCACGCCCAGCTTGCGCTTTTCCGCGTCGAGAAAGGAGAGGAACCGGCGCGTCAAGGCCAAAAGAGCCAGCGCGGCGCGATGCGAGACCAGCCGGTCGTAGATCGAGTCGCCCTTGTCGCCGGAGCGCAGCACGACCATCGGCTCCTTGAGCGCGCCGCAATAGCGCAGATCGATGAGCCGCAGGCTGGCCGCGACCGGCTGCAGGTACTCGATCCACTCGTCGAGAGTGCCGCCCTGGAACGGAACGCTCCGGATGTGCGCAGCGACCCCTCCCGCCGCCGAATCCTTGCACGTTGCAATGTCCCGGCGGATCCAGACGATCGCTTCCGCGAGCTTCGGCAGTACGTCGACGTCGAAGTCGCCGAAGTCGTACTCCGTTTCCATGAGCAGATCGCGCCGCTCGAACAGCGTCAGCACCAGCTCGCGGATCTGAAAGAGATAGCCGACGTGCGCGAACAGCAGCTCCCACTCATGCACCACCTCCGGCTGCGGATCGACGCGCGTCTCCTGGTCCAGCCAGGCGTCGTACAGCTCTCCATAGAGCAACGACCGCTCGAACCCTTCGATGATCCTGAACTGCGGATCGAGCTCCGCCTCGATCGGGAAACTGCGCAGCAGCGACTGGCAGAACGAATGAATCGTCTGCGACCGCAGCGAGTCGATGTTGGCGAGGTGATGCGCGATGGCGCGCCGCGCGCGGTCGCGATCGGTGATCGTGACGAGGGGAGTGGGGGAGCCGACCGGCCACGAAGTGTCCGCCGACTGCAGCTCGACGAGCGCTTCGCGAATCCGGTCCGCGATCTCTCCGGCCGCCTTCTCCGTGAACGTCATCAGCACGACGCGCTCGAGGGCCAGGTCTTCGCGCTCGAGCATGAGCTTGAGCACCTCGGCCACGATGGCGGTGGTCTTGCCGGTCCCGGCGCCGGCCTCGATGACGAGGTTACGCCGCGCGGGCGCCGGTTTGCTCGGCGCGAATTCGAAGCTCTGCTGCAACGTCACGCGGGTTGGCCTCGTTGCGCGAGTAAAGTACGAGGGTCCTTCAGCTGCTGCACCGCGTAGCGCTCGTCGAGATCATGGCGCGTGCGGCAGGAGTGATTCACCGGGCAGTACTTGCACGAATTGAATTCCGCGTCGTTGTCGTTCGGAAACGCGGGGAACGCGCCGTCGAGAATGGCCCGGGCGAAGATCTCCAGTGTCTCCATCAGCCCGTCGCGCTTTTCCTGCAGCGCGAAGGCGAACTTGGCCGGCTTCCCTTCCGCCACGATCGGCTTGATCGTTCCGCTGATCTGTTCCGGCGGACAGCCGAAGAAATCGGCCACGGCCATGGCGTAGAGCGCCAGCTGCAGGCGCACGCCGCGATCGATCTTGTCTGCCAGATTCAGATGGCGCAGCGCCTTGCCCGACTTGTAATCGACGATGCGCGCCCTCGTGGAATCGCGATTCATGTCGATGCGGTCGATCGTTCCCTCCACCGTCACCGGAATGCCTCCGGCCGTGACCACGAACGGCACGGGATGATCGTTCGGACGCGTCGGGTCGCCGCGGCGCGGCCGCGCACCGAAGCGATACTCGAACCAGCGCGGCACGAGCTCCTGCGCGTCGAGGTCGGCCAGGTCCGCCACCAGGAACTCGCGCAGGATCCGTTTCGTGGCCCGCCGCTCGATGTCGCGCACCGTGCGGTTGAACGGCGGCACCTCCGCTTCGTGCGCGTCGAACTGCTCGTCGATCAGCGCATCGAGGCGTGTCGCCAGGGCCGCGGGCAACTGCGGCAGCGACGCCATCGCCTCCGCCAGCTCCTCCGCGGACGCCTGCCGGTAGAACCCCTCCAGGATGCGATGGTCGATCGACCCCTTCTCGCGATGATGGATCTGCACCTCGCGCTCCGGAGCATCGAACTCCGCCACGCCGAGGAGATGCTTGAAGAAGAACTTCTGCGGACACTCCCCGAAATCCTCGAGCTGCGTCGGAGAGACCGCCTGCAGCTTCGCCCGCAACGCCTCGGAGAGCACGCCGACGTAGCCGTCGAAGACGGAGCGCGTGCCCGATTTGGCGATGAGCTGGAGAGGGCGAAGCGGAACGCTGGCGTCCCGCCGGCTGGCCCGCAGGCGTCCCGCGCCTGCGTCCTCGCGCGGCGGCGAGGACGCCGCCGGGCCAGCCGCCGAGACGGCGGCGTTCCGTAAGTACCGCGACCTGCGCAGTACCTTGCCGAAGCCGTCACCCGTGGCGAAGGAAAAGTGGACGTTCGGCGATGCATCGCCGAGGAGCGAGAAGAGCAGTTGCTCCTCCTCGCGCCCGTCGCCGATCTCGCGCAGATCCAGCAGACCGCGGTCGGAATCGGGAAGCAGCGGATCCTCGGTGCGCCGCTGCGGGAAGATGTCGTCCTGCATGCGCACCACGAAGAGGTGCGTGAACGAGCGCCCGCGGAATCGCATGATGTCGCCGGCCCACACCGTTTGTAGTTGGCGGTCGGCGGTCGGCGGTCGGCAGGAGAGAGATTCTTGCTCGATGGCGTCGAGAACGGCGGTGATGTCGAAGCCGCGGTTCCATGCCCGCGTGCGAGCGAACACCGCCGCTATCTCGTCGAGCTTCGTCACCGCGGCCAGATCCAGGTCCGTCTCGATGCGGAACAGACTGCCGAGGCGGGCGATGAAATCAGCGTCGATCGCGGAAGTCAGCGCTTCCAGCTCCGCCACCACCTCGATGTACTCCTCGACGTTGCGTGGGCGGAAGCGCATCGTGCTCAGCTCCGCGCTCGCCCCGCCGGCGATGCGCGCCCGGCGCGTGTCGGCATCGACCGCATTGATCCCCAGCCGCGTCTTCACATACAGCCCGTCGCGCAGCAGCTCCAGCACCTCGCCGCGCAGGAACCCGCGCTCGCGCAGACGCAGCAGCGTCATCGCCCCCCGTCCGATCCGGTGCGCAGGCAGCGGAATCTCATCGCCGAGCGACGTGCGGAACCCATGCTCCTCCGCGAACCGGTTCAGCAGCCGCACGTCATACGGCTCCAGCGAGCGCGCCACGATCCCGACCTCACTCGCCGGCGTCCCCTCCGCCAGCAACGCCGCCACGCGCGCACAAACATCGCGCAGCTCGTCGATGCGAGATTCATACTGAACGGCAGAGGGCAGAGCGCAGAGCGCAGAGGGCAGAAGCACCGCCTCGTCTCTTCTGCCCTCTGCCCTCTGCGCTCTGCCCTCGATGGCCTCAATGAACGGTCGCGCAAACGCCTCCTGCGTCGGCACCCAGATCGCCGCGATCCGTTCCGCCTCGACGAGCGCTTGCGTCAGCGCGAGCTGTGCGCCGGTCATGTCATAGAACCCGGCCACGAGCTGCGGCTGCGCCGTCGCCGCCAGCCGCGCCGCCCGCGCCAGGCGGTCCGCCGCGTCGATGGCGCCGAGTTGGGCGATGAGACGCTCGTACTCCGTCCAGGCCCGCACGATCGCTTCCGTACGCCGCGGGTTGCGCAGGCGCACGGAGGAAGCGCGCTTCGAGAAATCGGCCAGCGTCTTGCCGCTGTCGCGCACGTCGCGATACGCACGCTCCAGCATCGACGCCACGCCGCGGCTCTCCATCATCGGATGATCGACGCTGCGCACGGCCGTGCGCATGGCCAGCCGCCGCTCGACGTCATCCGCCACACGCGGCGTCTGTCCCGAAGCCGCCAGAACCCGTTGCGCCAGCTCCTCCAGCGTCTGCAGCCGCAGCGCGGCCACCCCATTCGGCATCCGCGCAAGAATTTCCGCCCGGATCGCCTCCGCCACCCCGCGCGAAGGAACGATCACCTCCTCCGCCCACGGCGTCAGCGGATCACACCCCTCCCGCGACGCCAGCAAACGCGCGGCAACCTCGTGTGCAATCTCTCGATAGGGGGCGAAGCGAAGGGGGACCATGAAGTTATCTGGATTGTAGGACGCGGGGCGGGGGAGTCGCAAAGTCTCAAAGTCTCAGAGACCCGCCCGCCCGGCGAAGCTCCTTTGAGACTTTGCGACTTTGAGACTCTGCGACTCCCCACGGGGGAGGGGGTTGGCACCTCAATGGCAATTCGACCGACCACGATGCCGGCCACGATGTCTGATCGGATAGAGTACGGTCATGGGAAGGCGGCAGGTCCACGTCATTCGGGTCCGCACGCCTGTCACGCTGACGCTGCTGGTGCTGGTCACCGCGGCCATCGCGGCGCTGATCTATTTCCTCTCCGGCAAGGCGTACGCCGCGGAGATGCATCCGCTCCGCGAGATCCTGGCGCGGCTGCTCGGCTCCAGCCGCGGGCCTCTGTCGCGCGGGACCGTGCTGGCGTTCCTGATGCCGATCATTGCCAACATCCTGTTGTTCGTTCCCTGGGGCTTCCTCTTGTTCCTGGTGCTCGACGGGAGGATGTCGCGTCGCTGGGCGTATGGGGTGACGGTTATCGGCGCGGTCGCGTTTGCGGCCGGCCTGCTCTTCTGGCAGCAGTTTCTGCCGACGCGGGTGACGTCATTGCCCGACATGGTTGCCAACGGGCTCGGCGCACTGGCCGGTGCGGCGCTCGGTCACACGCGCAAGGGCGTGCACGTGAGGTTCGACTTTTGAGCGCGGGGAGCGATGCATGATCCTCGTCGTCGAAGATGATCCCCAGGTGGCGCGGCTCATCTCGCTCGTGCTGCAGCGCAGCGGCTTCGACTCGCAGGTCGTCGCCGACGGCGAGAGTGCTTTGAGCCGCGCCATCTCCGCCAAGCCGGCCATGATCTTCGCCGACCTCACCATCAAAGGCATGGGCGGCGAGCAGCTCTGCTCCAGCCTCAAGTCGAATCCGGAGACGAAAAACATCCCCTACGTCGTCCTCTCCGGCGACCGCGACATCGCCGAGAAAGCGCGCATCTGCGGCGCCGACGACTACATGGGCAAACCTTTTGAATTCGACGATCTGATTCGCCTCGTCAAAAAATATGCAAGAGCTCAAAGCTGAGAAGCCGCCCGAATCGCCTGAGGGCAGCGATCCCGTTGCCCGTCTCATGGAGCGCCTCGGCGAAGAGGGCTTCATCACCGAACAAGGCAGCGAATGGTGGGACGAATACGGCGAGATCATCTACCGCCGCGCGGAGAAGCTCCCCCTCGCCGCCGGCGAGACCATCTTCATCTTCACCCGCATCCCTGACCTCAACGAGCGCATCCTCCGCCAGACCTCCGACTCCGTCGTCCAGACCTACCGCGCCCAGACGGTGACGCAGAAAGCGCTGTCGGTCCTGCAGTCCACGACCGTCTACCACTGCCTCGTCTGCACCAGCGACCAGCCCCACAACGAGTCCCTCAGCGAATACATCACCCGCCTCGGCGGCGCCACCTTCATCCCCGTCGTCATCGTCCCCGGCATCAACGAAGTCAACTACCCCAACCTCGAGGAAAAAGTCGGCACCCTCCGCCCCCGCATCGAATACCTCCAATACCTCCTCGGCGAACGCCGCGAAAACGTGGACATGCACAAGCCGACGATCCAGGCGATGTGGGTCAGCGCGGCGGTGATTGCGCTGCTCTTGGTGGCGGTGGTCTTTTCGTTCTTCACGTAGAGAGCTGTTGAGCGATTGAGCTGTTGGGCTGTTAAGGGGCTCAGAGGCGCATAGGCTCACAGGCTCAAAGGAGCGACAACCTTCGTCTCTGAGCCTTTGAGCCTCTGAGCCTCTGAGCCACCCCGGTCCCCTCAACAGCCCAACAGCCCAACAGCTCCCCCCGTTACAATGCCCGCCGCCCATGCCCTCCACCTTCCCCCTTCGTCCACGTGACATTTACGACGAGCTGCGCAAGTCCGTGGTCGGGCAGGATGAGGCGATCCGGGAGATCTCGGTCGCGCTGGTGAAGCATCTGGTCGGGCAGCCGGCGCCGAACATGCTGCTGATCGGGAACTCGGGGTCGGGGAAGACGACCCTCATGAGGGCCGTGGAGCACTTTCTCGTGCAGACGCCGGATCTCGGCGGTTACGCGAATGTCGTGCGTCTCAACGCGAATGTGCTGGCCGAGGAGCGGCAGGGGTACGGGAAGGTCGTGCTGGGGCGGTTGTATGAGAACGCGCGGAAGGTCCTCGGCGTGAACGCGCCGGCGGAAGAGATCCTCCGGTCGGTGCAGCGCGGGATCGTCTTCATCGACGAAGTCGACAAGGTGCGGGCCAACGTCAGCGGGCAGCCGAACGTGCGCGGCATCGTGGCGCAGGAAGCGCTGCTGACGCTGATGGAGAACGAGAACGTCGAGTTCGAGGCCGACGGCCGCACGTTCGTCGTCAACTCCGCGCAGACGCTCTTCGTCGCCGGCGGCGCGTTCGAGGACCTCTACGACAGCGTGCTGCGCCGCGCCACTATCGGCCAGGACGTGGCTCCCATGAAGCCGATCGTCGTCGTGTCGTCGTCCGGCGAAGTGCGCGAAGAGCTGCCGTTCTATCTCGGCGATTACCTGAAGTACGACGATCTCTTCCGCTACGGGATGACGCCGCAGTTCATTTCGCGTTTCGAGTCGATCGTGGTGCTGAACGACCTCGGCGAGGCAGAGCTGGCGCGCATCTTCGTCGAGCCCGAAGGCTCCATCTTCCGTACGTCCCGTGAGTATTTCGCCCGCTTCGGCATCGACCTCCAGATCACCCGCGGCGCCCTCGTGGCCATCGCCTGGGACGCCGCCCGCCAGAAGCGCCTCGGCGCCCGCGCCCTGCGCGAGTCCTACCGCCGCATCATCCGCAGCCTCGAATTCGAGCCCCGCGACGGCGGCACCCTCACCGTCGACGAGGAGATGGTCCGCCGCGCCATCGCTGCCAGGGAGCAGGGGAGCGGCGCAAAACGATGAACCGGAGAGTCGCAGAGTCTCAAAGTCGCAAAGTCTCAAAGAGGAACCCGACCGGCGGAGCCCTTTGCGACTTTGAGACTTTGAGACTCTGCGACTCCAAGAAACGCTAAAGGAACCATGCCCGACCAACCATCCAAATCCCTCTTCGACAAGCTCAAACGCGGCTTGTTCATGACCCACACCGAGATCATCGAGAAGGTGAAGGAGTCGCTGACTCCCGACCTGCCGATCGATCAGACCGCCATCGACGGCCTGGAGGAAGGGCTGCTCGGCGCCGATGTCGGCGCGGAGCTGACCGGGGCCATCGTCGATCGTCTCGAGCGGCGCGTGCGCGACGAGAAGATCACGAAAATGGACCGGCTCACCGAAGTCATCCGCGAGGAGACGCGGGCGCTCATTCCGCGCCGGAACGCCTCCGGCATCGACATCGGACGCAGCAAGCCGTTCGTCATCCTCGTCGTCGGCGTCAACGGCACCGGCAAGACCACCACCATCGCCAAGCTCGCCCAGCGCTGGAAGAATGAAGGCAAGAGCGTCGTCCTCGGCGCCGCCGACACGTTCCGCGCCGCGGCCATCGAGCAGCTCGGCATGTGGGCCGACCGCATCGGCGTACCGATCGTGAAGCACAAGGCCGGCTCCGATCCCGCTGCCGTCGCGCATGACGCCGTGGCCGCCGCCAAGGCGCGCGGTGCCGACGTGGTCATCATCGACACCGCCGGGCGTCTGCACAACAAATCGCACCTCATGCAGGAGCTGGCCAAGATCCACCGCGTCATCGACAAAGAGCTGCCCGGCGCCCCGCACGAAACGCTCCTCGTCCTCGACGGCACCACCGGCCAGAACGGCGTCAATCAGGCTGCCGCGTTCCTCGAAGCGGCCAAGGTCACGGGCATGGTGGTCACCAAGCTCGACGGCACGGCCAAGGGCGGCGTGATCCTCTCCATCATGCGGCAGTTCGACATCCCGGTGAAATTCGTCGGTGTCGGCGAGGCCGCGGATGACCTCATTCCCTTCGATCCACAGGCATACGTGGATACACTATTCCAATGACCCATCTCGCCCGGACGCTCGTTCTCCTGCTGGCTTTGCCGTTATTCGCAGCAACCACTGCGCCGTACCTCGTCAAAGATCTGCCGGGACCGATCGATTCGCGCGACTCGCTCAAGTCTCTGTGGGTCACGGTCGGCAACACCAGCTTTTTCACCGCCGACGCTGGCGACGGCCTCGGTACCCAGATCTGGAAAACAGACGGCACCGAGAGCGGCACCGTGCGCCTGACGGACACCGTCGGGCCGCACATCGAGACATTCCTCGGCGTCGCCGGGGGGCACATCCTCTACGGCGGCGATGACGGCTTCGGGCAGGTGTTGTTTTCGCTCGACGTCGACGGCGGTCCGCCGGCACTGCTCATCCGCGAGCAGTTCGGGGATCGCGGCATCCTCTACAACGGCGATCTGTACCTGGCTGCCAAGGCCGGGCTGTCGGGCATCGAGCTCTGGAGAACCGACGGCACGTTCGACGGAACGACCTTCGCCGATCTCAACCCGGGCAATGCCTCCTCGCTCATCAACCACACACTGGCAGTGGCCGGCGACTTCATCATCTTCGCGGGCCAGGTCGGCGCGGACAGGGGCATCTTCCGGACGGACGGCACGGTGGGGGGCACGGCCTTGCTGTTCCCGATTCCACCGAGCGTCTCCCTGACGGACACCCAGCTCACGCAGTTCGGCGATCGCGTCGTATTCGTGCTGCCTCAAGGCGGAGCGGGAAACAGTGAGCTCTGGGTCACCGACGGCACCGCCAGCGGCACCCAGGCCATCGCGGAGAACATGAGCGACTTCGTCCCGGGCGGCGTGCTCGATGGCCGGCTGCTGTTCACCATCAGAAGGAACAACCAGGTCATGATGTGGACCACCGACGGTACCGCCGCCGGGACGCAGCAGCTCAACGACCACAGCGGCAGCGGCATCTTCGGATTCGTCGGCATCCCCGGCGCCGTGGCGGGAGGAAAATACTTCTTCTTCAGCATCGATCCCCAGACCGGCCACAGCGCGCTCTTCACCACGGGTGCGCTTCCCGGGACGACGCAGAAGGTCATGGACCTCGAAACCTTGCGCCGCGGCGGAGGAGCCTGGAACGGCCGGTTCTATTTCACGAACCGGGAAGCGGACTACGGAACGGAATGGTGGGTGAGCGACGGCACCGCGGCCGGGACGTACCGGATCGGGGATTACGCCGCCGGCTCCCGCAGCGGCGCGCTCTCGGACCAGATGCTGGAGCGCCCGGAAGGGTTGCTGGTCGGCATCGACGGAACGTTCGGTCATGAGCCGTCGATCATCGACGGCACGGCCGCCGGCACCAGGATGGTGAAGAACATCGCCGTCGATACGCCGCAGCCGGGATCGAATCCGGAAGAGCTCAGCGCCGCCGGCCATCGGCTCTTCTTCCTCGCCGACGCGCCGGGCACCCGCGTCGTCGGACGCTCCGATGGACACGCCGAGGGAACGGCGACGGACGTCGTCACCCCGACCGATGAGTGGTGGTTCGCGGACGGGTTCGGGTCGGGCTCGCGGTACTACCTCAACTCCGGACAGTTGATCAGCACCGACGGAACGCCTCCCGGGACCGAGCATCTCTCCGGCAACGCCGGCACCGCCCTGGCCCTCCGCGGCGGCGTCGTCTTCGAAGATCTCAGCGACCACACCTTCCACTTCTCCGACGGCACGGCCGAAGGCACGGGCACCATCGCCCGCCTGGCCGGTCCGCCGCCGGCCGCCTGGAAGTTCTACGTAGCCAACGACCGGGTGTGGTTCACGAACGGCTTGACGCTGGCCGTGAGCGACGGTTCCACTCCGATGCAACAAGTCCTCTCCCTCAGCGACGCCATCGCCCCGATCCGCGAGGTGGCCGAAGGCCCCAACGCCACCACCTACTTCGTCGACGAGAATTTCACCGACTTCCGGCTCTGGCGGACCGACGGCACGCCTGCCGGCACGCGCGTCGTGAGGATCTTCTCGCAGCCGCCGGCGAACTTCATCGCCACGTCGGACAGGCTCCTCTTCACGCTGAATTCCGTGCTCTTTTCCACCGATGGCACCACCGCCAACACGGTGTCCCTCGGCGCGCCGGGTGCGTCCGTCAGCTGTACGCTTGGATCGGGCAACGAGCCGGTGGTCGTCGGCAATCAGTTGTACTGGTACGTGCGCCGGAACGACGGCACCTCGGCGCTGTGGAAGTCGAACGGAACGCTCGCCGGCACCACCGAGGTGGCCACGTTCGCCTCCTCCTCGCCCGCGTGCGTGACCATGGCCGCGCTCGACGGGCGCGTCTACTTCCGCGGCTTCGATCCCGAGCACGGAGCGGAGCCGTGGGTGACCGACGGGACGAACGGCGGCACGCGCCTCGTCACCGACCTCTATCCCGGAACGACAGGATCCGACCCGCGCGAGCTGACCGTGGCCGGCAACCACCTCTTCTTCTCGGCAGAGACCCCCGATCGCGGACGGGAGCTGTGGGCCATCCGGAAGATCACGCGCCGCCGCGCCGTGGATCACTAGTGAAAACTGCGCTTCTCCTCGCGCTCGTCCTGGCGGCGCCCTTGCGCGCCGCCGACCTCGAGCTCGGCATCCGCCACCTCTCCCAGTGGCCGCGCGGCGACCGTGCGTTCGATGGGGGAGAGCTCGAAGTCGTCTCCAGCCGAGGCTTCGCCGCCACCGCCGAAGTCTTCTGGACCCCGCGCCTCTCCACCCAACTCGCCGCCACCTTCGTCAACCCCGCCGCGTTCATCTTCCCGACTACTCCTCCACCGAACGACCTCGACCTCGGCACCTTCGGCATCGACACCTACTCCCTCACCGCCCGCTACCACTTCTCGCCCGGCGCCCGCCTCACCCCCTTCGCCGGCGCCGGCGGAGCACTGGTCCTCTTCGGCGACCTCGAAGACCGCTTCGGCAACGACCTAGAAATGACCTTCGACCGCGAAACCGCCCTCCTCGTCGAAGGAGGCCTCCGCTACCACATCGCCCCCCGCGTCACCCTCGACGTAGCCGTCAGCTACATGCCCCTCGAAGCGAAGCCGAACCACATCCGCAACGACACGAGCGTTCCGTTACCGGAAAGCGTGAAGCTGGATCCGCTCACGATCAGCGCCGGCGCGGCGTGGCGGTTTTAACTCCGCGCGGCGCGGAGCGGAACCCCCCTCAACTAACGTGTCCACTCCCCGTCATCCTGAGCGCAGGGCGGGTGGGTGTGAGGGAGCGAAAGGATCTCTAAATGCGCAAACCGTGGCCCAGGCCATGTGTTTCGTAGTTTGAGATCCTTTCACTCACACCCGCCCAGCCCCCTCGTTCAGGATGACGGGGGCTGGCGGTATTAACTCCGCGCGGCGCGGAGCGTTTCTACCGCCGTACCTGCACTCCCACCACCACCGTCGAGATATTGAACCCCGGGTTCCTGGGCGAGTAGCCGCCATTCGACAAGTGCGCAAACCGATACCCCACGATCACCGGAAATCTCGCCTGCGGCATCAGCACCACCCCCGCCCCCAGTTGCGACGAGAAGTTGAAGCGCGAGGTCGAGGCGGGGATCGCTTTTTCGGCCCACATCGGGCCCATGGCGGCTTCGCCGTAGAAGTGCAGGCGGGAGGAGTCGGTGTTCAATCGATGCCGCACGAGCAGCGAGGCGGCCAGGGCGTGGACGGTCTCGTTTCCGTCGCCGAACTGGTCGCCGAACCAGCTGCGCGGTTGCCACAGGCTCATGGGGGAGAGCATGAATGCGACTTCGGTCCGCGGCGAGAACGCTTTTCCGATCTCGACGTTCAACGCCTGGATGTCGGCCTGTCCGTGCCAGGTTTTGTGACTCTGGCCGCCCGCCGCGGAGACGACGATGTGCGAGATCTCCGCGGATGCGCATGCCGGGAAGAGCACGGGGAGGAGAGCGAGAAGAAAGGCGACGATCGATCGCATCAGCGTCCTTCGAATTCCAGGTCCGGCCGCGGCGGTCCGTCGCCGGTCTCTGCGTCGTATACGGCGCGCGCGGTGGCGCGGTCGAGGTGCGAGTACGCGATGCCGGACGGCTGCACGACCATGTTCGGTCCGTAGTCGCAGAGGTCGAGGCAGGAGACGGCGCAGACGCGCACCGTCGGCTTGCGCCCGAGGGACTTGTTGTGCGCTTTCAGCTCATCGCGGATGAGCTCTCCGCGCTCGGTCCCGCGCCACTCGGCGTTGCAGCGCTCCCCGCCACAGACCAGGAAGAGGGTTTGGAACGGGTATTTCATGCGGCAGGGGCCACGAACTTGCGGCCCGCTTCGACGAGGTGCTTGAGGTCCTTCGGCGTCGGCGCTTCGGCGTAGAGCCGCGCCACCGGTTCGGTGCCGGAGAGGCGGAACAGGAGCCAGGTCTGCTCGTCGAAGATCAGCTTCACGCCGTCGGTCGTGTTCACGTCGCGCACGACCAGGTCCTCGATCTGCCGCGGCGGGTTCTGGAGCTTCGAGGCCAGCGATTCCTTCAGATGGTTGGTCAGCTTGAGGTCGATGCGCTTCGAGTAGAAGTGTCCGAACTCTTCGTGCATCTCGTCGATGAGCACACTGAGCTTCTTGCGCGTCCGCGAGACCATTTCCGCCACCAGCAGACAGGCCAGGACGCCGTCCTTCTCCGGCAGATGGCGATACATCGACATGCCGGCCGATTCCTCGCCGCCGAAGGCGATCTTGTCCGCCAGGATCAGCTCGCCGATGTATTTGAATCCCACCTGCGTTTCATAGAGCGGCACCTCCAGCTTGCGGGCGATGGCGTCGATGAGGTGCGTCGTGGCCACCGTGCGCGCCAGGCCGCCCGGGATATTGCGCTCGCGCTTGAGGTACACCGCCAGGAGGCCCAGGATCGTGTTGGCGGGCACAAAGCGCGCGCGGTCGTCGATGATGCCGAAGCGATCGGCGTCGCCGTCCGTGGCCAGCCCGAGGTCGAAATGCTCCTGGGCCACGACGGCGCGCAGATCGCTGAGGTTCTTCTCGCTGCATTCCGGCGAGAACCCGCCGAAATACGGGTCGCGGTAGTTGTGGATGCTCTTCACCTCGATGCCCGACTCCAGCAGGAAGTAGTCGAGGTAGTCGCGCGAGGTGCCGTAGAGCGCGTCGATGGCGATGCGCGGCCGGACCTCGCGGATGATGTCCACGTCCACCTTCTGGCGCAGCCCTTTGAGGTAGCGGTCTTTCGGGTCGATCTCTTCGATCAGCTCCGTCCGCTCGTAGACGTCCAGGCGTTCGTTCTTTTCCTGCACGAGATGGATCTCGTGCTCGATCTGGCGCGTCACGCCGGGGAGCGCCGGAGCGCCGTTCGAGGTCGAGAACTTGAGGCCGTTGTACTCCGGCGGATTGTGCGAGGCCGTGAAGTTGATCGCCCCCATGGCCTTGCGGCGGATCGTCTCGAACGAGACGCACGGCGTCGGAACGTCGCGGGTGCAGAGGTAGGCCTGGATGCCGTTGAAGGCCAGGATCTTGGCCGCCTCGGACGCGAACTTCTCGGAGAGGAACCGCGTGTCGTACGCCACGATGACGCCCGATCCCGGCGGCTTGTTTTTCTTGAGGTAATTGGCGATACCCTGGCTGGCGATGCGGACGTTGTCGAACGTGAAATCCTCGCCGATGATGCCACGCCACCCGGACGTACCAAACTTGATCATGAACTCTCTTTCCCCGGATCGGAGATCAAGCGGGGAACGGTAGCACAGCTCCTGCCTACTGAGCGCCGAGCACCTTCAGCCACCGCAGGTGCGCCAGAAACGCCCCCGTGATCGTGCGGGTCTCGCGGTAGGGGAGTCCGTACTCCTCGGCGGTCGATCGGACGATCTTCGTCAGCGCCGGGTAGTGGACATGGCAGACCGCCGGAAACATGTGGTGGATCACGTGGAGGTTGAGACCGCCGAGCACCCAGTTGGTCAGCGGCCGGTTCGCGTAGTCCGACGTCGTGTCGAAGATGTGCTGGATGTAGTTGTTGGAGATGTGCCCTTCCTCATCGGCCACCGGGAACGCGGCCTCCTCGTTGAAATGGTTGGGCTGGAAGATGAGCGCGATCGTGAACCCCATGAAGAGATGCAGCACCACGAACCCGAGGACGATCGACCACCAGGGAACCTCGAGGTAGAGAATCGGCAGGACGATCATGTAGGTGTAGTAGAAGGCCTTGAAGGCGAAGAGGACGATCAGCTCGCCGGGCGGATGTTGGATGTTCCTGCGGTTGCCGAAGGATTTGTCGGAGGTCAGCCAGCGGAAGTCCTTGGTCAGCACCCAGTCGAGCGAAGAGAGGCAATAGAGAAACGGCGCGTAGAGGTGCTGGTAGCGGTGGAAGTACTTCCGCTCGTCGTGCGTGGAGAAGCGGAAGATGTTGCCGGAGGTGAACGTCGTGTCCGCCCCGCGAATGTTGACGAAGGAATGGTGCGACGTGTTGTGCAGCAGCCGCCACATGTACGAGCTCACGCCCACCAGATCGAACACACAGCCGAGGACCCGGTTGACGCGCCTGCTCTTCGAGTAACCGCTGTGGTTGGCGTCGTGGGCGATGTTGAAACACATGTAGAGCTGGGCGAAGCCGAGCACCACATAGACCCCCACCACCTCCAGGGCCGTGAACCGGCCGGTCATGAGCCAGACATAGGCGGCAATCGTCATCACGAAGCCGAGGATGGTCTTGGAGATCATCTCCGCATTGGCGTGCCGGGAGATCCCCCGCTCCTGAAAGTAGCGGTCGACGCGGTGGGACAGCTCTTTGCTGAACGCCGAGGCGTTGACGTCGTGCGTGAACCGGAACTGCCTGTTCTCAGTCATGCAGCCACCCGATTTTACCTGCCCACTGCCTAATGTTGCCGCCATGGCTCGTTTTCCGCAATGATGCCCGCCAAGCTATGTCCAGGCCGGTGGTGCTGATCGCGGATGATGACGAAGAGGTCGCACTCCTGCTGCGGACGTATCTGAAACCGCTGGAGTGCGAGATCCTGACGGCGCGCGACGGCGAGGAAGCGCTGGCGGTGGCGCAGGCGCGGATGCCGGACGCGGTGCTGCTCGACGTGATGATGCCCAAACGCAGCGGCTGGGAGGTCTGCCAGGCGCTGAAGGCGGTCCAGCGCACCTCGGGGATCGGCGTCATTCTGGTCACCGGCCGCGGCGACGTGAAGGATCGCCTGACCGGTCTGCAGGTCGGCGCCGACGACTATCTCGTCAAGCCGTTCAACCGTGACGAGGTCGTCAAGCGCGTCCGGGCGGTGCTGGAGCGCTCGCGGGACGAGATTCACGAGGTGGCCCGGGCCGGCCGCGGCGCGCTCGAGGCCCTGCTCGTCGACCGGGCCACGTCGCTGCCCAGCCTTCCCCTCGTGCTCGACCGGGCCAAGGAGATGCTCATCGAGCAGAGCGAGATCGGCATCGTCTACGTCGACATCGAACAGTTCGAATCCATCGAGACCGAGTACGGCTGGGCGTTCTTCGACGAGCTGCTCTACCACGTCGGCCAGATGATCTCCGCCGAAGCGAAGGAGAAGTTCCCGAACGCCACCGTCACCTGCCACCGCGTCGGCGGCTCCAGCTTCTACGTCTTCTACGAGACGCGCGGCCAGGACCTCAGCCAGGAAAACAGATCCGAGCGCGTGGCCCAGGGCCTGCGGCAGAAACTGATCGACTCCACCCTCAAGCGCTTCCCCAACCTGCACCCCGAGCAGATGGGCTTCTTCATCGGCACGGCCCGCATCGACTATCGCCCGCAGATCCGCCTGGAACGCCAGCTCTACGCCGGGATGCGCACGGCCGCCGACGCCGTGCGCGACGCCGAGCAGCACCGCAAGAAGCAGCTCACGCGCGAGCTGCGCGACATCATCCGCCGCAAACGCCTGACCACACTCTTCCAGCCGATCGTCTGGGCCAAAGACTCCACCGTCTTCGGCTACGAGATCCTCACGCGCGGTCCGGCCGGCTCGTCGTTCCGCAACTCCGACATGCTTTTCTCCTTCGCCCGCGAGGCCAAGCTGGCCTGGGCGCTCGAAGCCATCGCCCTCGAGGGGGCCATGAAGCGGCTCAAGGAGATGGACCTGCGCGACCGCAAGTTCCTGCTCAACCTCGAGGCGGAGATGTTCGGCGAGTCCGAGTTCCGCATCCACGAGATGGTCTCGTACTTTGCCGAGCATCCCGGCCATTTCGTCTTCGAGCTCACCGAGCGCGCCGCCATCGAGGACTACGCCCAGTTCCGCGAGCTGCTCAGCGAGTTCCGCGCGAAAGGGATCGAAGTGGCCATCGACGACGCCGGCTCCGGCTACGCCTCGCTCGAAGCCATCGCCGCCATCGCCCCCGACTACCTCAAGATCACCAAGAGCCTCGTCTCCACGCTCGCCGACGAGCCGATCAAGCAGGACCTCGTCAAGATGCTCATCGAGCTGGCCGGCAAGATCAACTCCAAGACCCTGGCCGAAGGCATCGAGACCCAGGAAGAGTACGAAACCTGCCGCGACCTCGGCATCGACCTCATCCAGGGATATTACTTCGCCCACCCCCAGGAAGAACCGGCCCACGGGGATGCGGAAGTGGCCACGAGCTTGGCGGCTCACCGCGCGATCGCGCGGTAGGCTTTGTGGACGTGGTGGACGAGGTGGACTTAGTGGACGTCCACATCGTCCACCAAGTCCACTAAGCTTGATCGCCCATGCCCTCGTCCGTCGCGATCAACGCCGTCACCGTCATCGCGGCTGGCCGCCCCATCCTGCGCGACGTCACCCTCCACATCGCCCCGCGTGAATCCGTCGCCCTGATCGGCCGCAGCGGGGCAGGGAAAACCACGCTCCTCCGCCTCCTCAACGGCCTGGCCACGCCGGCCACCGGCACCGTTTCCATCGACGGCGTCCCCTTCGCCGGCGACTTGGCCGTGCGCCGGAGAAGCATCGGCACGATGCTGCAGGCGCCCGCGCTCTTTCCGCACCGCACGATCTACGACAACGTGGCCACGGTCCCGCGTCTCCTCGGATGGGACGAAGCGCGCATCCGCACCGCCGCGCGCGAGCTCCTCGAACAGCTCGAGCTCCCGTTCGATCGCTTCGCCGCACGCTTCCCGCGATCGCTCTCCGGCGGCGAGCAGCAGCGCGCCGGCATCGCCCGGGCCATGATCGCCGCGCCGCCGCTCCTCCTGTGCGACGAGCCGTTCAGCGCCGTCGATCCGCTCGTGCGCCGCGAATTGCAGGAGTCGTTCATCCGCCTGCGCGACCGAGGGGAAGTGACCATGGTCTTCGTCACGCACGATCTCGCCGAAGCTCTGCGCGTCGGCGAGCGCATCGTGCTCGTCGACGACGGCGCGATCGTTTGCGATGAATCGCGAGCGCGCTTCCTCGCCTCCGAGCATCCCCTCGTCCGCCGCTTCCTCGACGCCGCACGCATCCCGGAGGCGTCCTGACCATGGCCGCCGAAATCCTCCGCGCCACCATGCAGCACATCGTCATCGTCGTCATCGCCGTGGCCATCGCCGCCGCCGCCGGCATCCCCATCGCCATCGCCGCCGTGCGTCACCCGCGGTGGGGGAGGCGGTTCCTGCGAGTCATCGACGTCATCCAGACCATCCCCTCGCTGGCCCTCTTCGGCTTCCTCATCCCCCTCCCGCTCATTGGCGGCATCGGCGTGCGCACCGCCATCGTCGCCCTCATCCTCTACTCGCTCCTGCCCATCGTCCGCAACACCGTCATCGGCATCACCGGCATCGACCCCCTCGTGCGCGAAGCCGCCACCGTCATGGGCATGACCGACCGCCAGCGCCTCCTCGCCGTCGAGCTCCCCCTGGCCACGCCCTCCATCCTGGCCGGCCTCCGCGTCGCCACCGTCATCGCCATCGGCGTCGCCACCATCGGCGCCGCGATCGGCGGGGGAGGCCTCGGCACCCTCATCTTCCGCGGAGTAGCCATGGTCGACACCACCCGCATCCTCGCCGGCGCATTACCCGCGGCGGGCCTGGCCCTCCTGGCCGACCTGCTGTTCAGTGGCGTAGAGAAACTCGCCGCGAAAAAGTGGGGCTCCGCCTGATCGTTGTGGACCAAGTGGACGAAGTGGACCAAGTGGACACCGTCGTCCACAACGTCCACTCAGTCCACCTCGTCCACCACGTCCACTAAAATCCCCCCACATGCGCCGCGCCCTCCTCGCTCTCCTCCTCCTCACCGCCTGCGCGGAAAAGCAAACCCTCGTCGTCGGCTCGAAGAACTTCACCGAGTCCGTCCTCCTCGGCGAAGTCATCGCCCAGCGCCTCGAGAGCGCCGGCTGCACCGTCGACCGCAAGCTCGACCTCGGCGGCACCCTCGTTTGCGACAAAGCTATCCTCTCCGGCGATCTCGACGTCTATCCCGAATACTCCGGCACCGCCCTCACCGCCATCTTGAACCGCCCCATCAACGCCGACCGAAACGCCGTCATGCGCGACGTCCAGAGCGAATACGCCAAACGCGGACTCCTCTGGGGCCCGCCCCTCGGCTTCGAGAACACCTTCGCCATCATCGTCCGCCGCGCCGACGCCGAACAGCACGGCCTCACGCACATCTCCGACCTCGCCAAAGTCGCCGCCACCTTCCGTCCCGGCTTCGGCTACGAATTCGTCGAGCGCCCCGACGGCTGGACCGGCCTGCAAAAACACTACGGCCTCGACCTCACCACCCCGCCCAAAACCATGGACCTCGGCCTCACCTACCGCGCCCTCGCCGCCGGCAGCATCGACGTCATCGCCGGCAACTCCACCGACGGCCTCATCGACGCCCTCGGCCTCGTCGTCCTCGAAGACGACCGCCGCTTCTTCCCGCCCTACGACACCGTCATCGTCTCCCGCACCGACATCGCCAAAAAATGCCCCGCCGCCCCCGCCGCCCTGCAGTCCCTCGCCAACATCTTCGACGAGCCCGCCATGCGCCGCCTCAACCACGCCATCGACGCCGGCAAACGCGCCCCCGCCGACGTCGCCCGCGAAGCCCTTGCGTCCCTCGGCAAGTGATCCCTATAATCCGCCTCCCACGGCTGGAATTGAACCTCCTCCCGTGCAGTTAGCGACACCGGTGTGGGGCTGTAGCTCAATTGGGAGAGCGCCTCGTTCGCAATGAGGAGGTCGTCGGTTCGATCCCGATCAGCTCCACCAACACCCGAAACTACGTCGAAACGGCGGCCGAAAGGCCGCCGTTTTTGTTGGTACGTGATCATCGTTCTTCTCGAACGATCCTGACCGGGTCGAGCGTCTTCTTTGGCAACGCCGGAGCGGCAGCACGAAGCTGCTCGATCACCTCCTGGCGCGTGCGCCGCGACGCCAATTCGGAAATCTGAGACAGATCGGCCACAGCCTGCTGGGCGAGATTTCTTCGTTGCCTGCGGGCACTTTGCACCAACGCATCGTACACATCTTCCGGTCACGAATCTGAATGGAAGGCATGTTCGGACCCGCAGCGGAAGACCCAGCTCGACATCGAACGCATGCACTTCGTGTAACCATTTCCCACCCTGGCAACCAACTCTTCGCATGTCTGTTGCTGTCGGTCCCATGAAACGTCGAGGCCGTGTCGGTCACTACCTTTGCAAATGAAACGTTCGCCTCTGCTCCTGCTGCTGTTCGCGGCGAACATGGCGTTCGCTCAAGCACCTACCTGCTCCACATTCGAAGGGCCGACGCTCGACGGCTGGAGTGTGGTGAATGGAACGGCCAAAATCGTCAGCAGCGGCGGCCGGCGATACGTGGATGTGTGCGACGGCCCCGGTGCAACGAACTTCGTCGCCCCGCCGAGTTACGCCCACTATTGGCTGCGGCACACGTACGGCTGCGGCTCGATTTGCTTCGACGTGGCGGTGATCAACGACGGACTGCCGACCAGTGTGGCGTCCCGGCCGTACTTTGTCATCGCCGATGCCGCGGGTCACAGCGCCTCGTTTCAGGCGAACGGCATCGTCGAAGGGACGGGGTGGCAAACGGTCTGCGCTCCGATCGGGCCGCTCGTGAACGACGCGCCGCCGGCGAATGGAGAGGGGAAGTGGTCGTACGGCCCGAACACAACGGGTGCCGATTGGACCTCGCTGCTCGAGGGCGTGCAGTCCTTCCGAATGGCCATCGATTTCACCGGCAGCTCTGCGCTGAGCGAGAGGCTCCTCTTCGATAACATTTGCTTCCGCCCGCAGACGTGCTTCACGCAGCCGGCATCGGCGTCGGCGGACCACGCCCCGCAATTCGCGCCGAACGTGACGAACTGGAAGGGCTGCCCAAAGGAATGCCTCACGGTGATTCACGAGGCTGGTGTGCCGTACAACCACTGCACGTGGGTGCGCCACGAGCCATCTAAGCATAAGGGCGTCATGCAGTACATCCCCGGCACGCAGAGCACAAGAACGTGCTCCTACGGCACACCGCTCGACGTCGAGAAACGCCATCGCCTCTTCGTCCATGGCCTTCACAGCGACCACTGGGCCTGGAACATGTGGATTTTGCGGGTGAAAGAGCAGATGGATTACCTGAAGATGAAGACGATTGCTGACGATACGGGCGCGCTGCCTTTTTTCGGTCCGGGCACGGGATCGCTGCTGTCACAGGTCGCACAGCTCGCCAAACAGATCAACGCCGGATTCGCAGGTGTGGATGACGGCTCGGTCTGGGTGTACGCGCACTCGCTTGGATCGCTGAAGGTAGAGGCACTTCTGCAATTCGGCTACATCGCCGGCGTCCAGTGCAACTTCGGAAGTACGTGCAGCGATCCGTACTATCTCGCGGCGAAGAAGATCGGAACGGTGTACGTGTTCCAGGGAGCGCACGGCGGCTGTAAGGCCACAGCAAAGAACGGAGACCGGCCGAATCACGGGCCTCTCGGGTGTCCGGCCAGCGGAGATATTGGCACGGTCGCTGACGGCTCTCCGAACATCCCGGGCACAAGCCTCCGCTGGAACATGCTGAACATCGTTTGGAAAGGACGCGGCGCGGCGGAGAAGAAGATCACATACGTCGTCGCCATCTCGCTACCCCGAAAGGAACGGTGCGCAGGCGCGTCGGGGCTGATCTGCAATGACGTAGGCGGGCTGCACGACGGCGTCGTCTACGCCACCCAGATGTCGCCGAAGTACGACTTCATCATCGACGCTGTGAACGCCGGCAACGTGAGGGTGGTCCAGGAATCCGACTACTGCCACATGTCGGACGACACATACCCGCCGCCCCGCCTCAGCAACGACATGATGGAGAAGTACGTCGGCTTGGTCGGCACTGACTACATCACGTACTCGGGCGTCTGGCAGACGTTCACGCCGATCACGGAGATTGCCACGTGCGATGCGCGTTGCTTCTGTATCCGCGACCGTCCTATGGCCTGCTCGCAAAAGATCGAGTGCAGTCAGTTCGAACCTCCGCCGCGCGTGCCATGCGTCGACCTCGGCTCGACCGGCGATACGGTCGGCGGCCCGGCATGGATTGCGGCGCAGCCCATCGTTCCATGGACGCGATGCGCGGAAGAAGGGGGAACTTGCTCCATGACCGGCGTCCGGCTCGTGCGATACGGCGGGAATGGGAGGTACGCGCTACGCATGGTCGCCACGAGCACACCGTGCACGAATGCGATCTTCGGCGATCCCGCGCCGGGAGTGGCCAAGGCCTGCGAATATCAGGACGAGCCGGTGGTGGCGAGCACTCTCGCGGTGCCGTGAATCGCGCTGCTGATGCATCGCCCCGACGCATCCCGCGTGATCGTATGATTCGCGCCGATGACGACTGACCACCAGCAAGCCATCCGCGCCGCGCGGGCCGCGATCAATGACGCCATCGACCGGCGTGATTCCGAGGGCGTCGCGGCGTTCTTCATGCCCACATATCACGTCGTGACCGCGCGGAGCATGCATCGCGACGGGAAGGATCAGAGCCGGCGGAGCTGGGCGGATATGTTCGAGCGGGACAAGGGCGGCACGTACGGCCGGACGCCCGACGAGATCTATGTGAACGACGATTGGGGGATGGCCGAGGAGCATGGGCGGTGGTCGGCGACGATCAAGGCCATCGACGGTCTTTTGGAAGTGGCCGGCGTGTATGCGGCGAAGTGGCATTTCACGGCTGAGGGGTGGATGCTGGAGGCGGAGATCTTTACGCCGTTGACGGTCGTTCGTCCCTGAAGGACGTCCTCCGGCGAGCCCGTTCGAGAACAATGAGGATCTGGTCTCTCCAATTTGGATGGTGGGAGACCTCGGAGCCTTGTGCACTCCCGTACGGTATTATAGAGATCCTCCCCAATGGACCGATTCGCGTTCGACGACCTCTATGTGCGGCGTCTGAAGGAGCACGACCCCGCGACCGAGGATCACTTCGCCAATTACTGTCACGGCGTTCTCCAGGCGAAGCTATGGCGGCGCCTCCCTCCTGAGGACATCGAAGACTGCATCCAGGATGTCTTGTTGTGCGCCCTGTCCAAGCTCGACGAACTGCGCGAAGGCTGCAAGCTCGGCGCGTTCGTAATGGGGATCTGCAACAACATGTTGAAGGAGCAGTATCGCAAGGGGTCGCGGACGGAGCCATTGGACGAGAGGCACCTGCAGATCCTCAGCAAGTTGGATATCGAAGTGGAGCTTCTCAGAAAAGAGGCGATTGCCACGGTACGCCAGGTCCTCAGCGAGATGCGCGACTCCCGCGAGGTGAAGATTCTCCGGGCGGTCTTTCTCTACGACGAAGATCGGGCTGAGGTCGCCGGGAGGTTCAACCTCAGCCCCGAGAACTTCCGCGTCGTGTTGCACCGGGCGATCCAAAAGTTCAAGGCCGCGCTCCGGCGGAAGATCAACTGAAGATTTTTGAAATGTCCGGCATCTCTTGATCACTACTCCTGTGAACGCAATGAAACACGACGACGCAATTGAATCCCAGGCTGTTGAACGCTACCTGCTGGGTCAGATGACCGAAGACGAGCAGGGGATCTTTGAAGAACATTTTTTTGACTGCCCCGACTGTGCTGCGGACGTGAGCGACGGGACGCGGATGATGATCGCGGGCCGGGCCGTGGTGGACGAGGAACCGGAGGTGGCCGACACGAACGTCGTGCCCATCCGGAAGCCGGTCTGGTGGACGATTCCAGCGGCCGCCGCGGCCTCGCTGCTCCTGCCTCTGCTCGGCGGCGGCGTCGGCTATCGCCTGGCCATGAATCAGCGGCACGAGCCAACGGAGCTCGTGCAGGTGGCCCGGCTCGAAACCGGAGTATCCCGCGCCGGAACACCCGCGGAAGTTCCCGCGGTGCGGCCCGGCGACGGATTGCAGTTCGACGTAGTGCCGAGCGACGAGGCGGTGGGATATGCCGCGGTAGTCACGTGCGGCGGAAAGACAGAGTCAACCCATGGCATCAGCCGGGAAATGGCGGCGGATGCAGTGACATTGCGGATCGGCGAGTTGCCCGCCGGCCGTTGTGAATTGGTGGTCCAGGGTGTCCGAAAGGATGGCAAACGCTTCTGGATCACCAGTAGCCCATTCAAGGTTGGAGAGAGATGAGGGGTCCGGAGAAACGCGCCTGCGGGCGCACAAGGAGGCAACCATGGCGAATTTTACCTTTCACTACTATGCCAGCGCCGTCGGTCTGGGCGGGGTCCTGAAGTACGAGAAGAGCGGCGTCACCATCGCTCGCAGTCTCGCTTCTGTCGCTCTGGCGCCCACCGGCGGCGAGGGTTACACCGAGAGCGCGGGCCACGACAGCGACGGCATTTCGTTCTCGAGGGCCACCAGCCACGTCACCGGTTACGATTCGGGGTACCGCACGTTCACCACGAAGTCGGACCTCTATATGGAGGATCTGAACCTGTTTGACCGCGTCAAGGCCGCCAGCCTGCAGCTGAACATCACCTCGACGCGCGAGGTCCTCCCGACCGCCACGCTCAAGACAGAGAACCCTGACACGGCCCTCTTTTCGATGAGCACGATGATCGTCGGCCTGACGATCGACGGCGTCGAGATCACCCCGGAATTCGACCTCGATCTTTGCCAATGTGCGACGTACGCCGCTTTCGCTGCGCAAATCAACAGGGACTCCGACGCGTACGCGCGGCAGTTCGGCGTCCCGACGGCGCACCTGCGAACGGTCCTCGCGGCAAATCCGCTGCCGATCCGTGGCTCGCTGGTCAAGAACCTGGGGTATACCCCGACTCCCACGGTCGGACCGCCTCAGGGTTTCAGGATCCAGGTGAAGAACTTTGGCGTCGTCCACATCGGCGAACTGATCGTGAAAGCCGGAACCCGGACTGCGAATCTGCTGCGTATCGACTTCAACGCGAAGCAAAAGGTGGATCAGCCCGCGCAGGCGGCCACGGGAAGGAGAAATGCAGAGATAAGCGCGTTGTCCCGCGACGGTGAGGCGGCCATCTCGACGGCGAAGTCTCCGGACAGCGGTACGGGGACCATCCTGAGCCTGACCGGCAACGGTGCTCCCAACTGGCCGTAGGCCATGAGGCGATTCCATTTCGGGCTGCTGCTGTTCGTGCTGGTCTCCAGCACGGCAGCAGCAGTTCGTCCGTCTCCGTGGGAGGCGGAGTATCGCAAGGCGCGCGATGCGATGACGTTCCAGTCGCCGCCGGCGGCGCTGAAGATCGTCGAGAGCGCACTGCAACGCGCCGGCAACGTGGATGACCCATGGGTGATCGCGCTGCGTCTGTATCGCGCGGAGATCCGGGCGCTGAAGGAAGGTGAGTTCAGGGAGTCGTTGCCGATTCTCGCCCAGCCGTTGCCCGTCCCTTTGCGCAAAACGGAGATCGAAATTCGCCGCCTGAGCGGATTGGCGATGGTGCTGCACAGTATGGGGAAGTCGCGCGAGGCCATGGCCATTACGGACCAGATGGTCGCGCTGGCGAAGAAGGACATCCCAGCGATGGTTGCCGACGCCTATTACATGCGCGGCAACCTGGGCTTGGACGAAACCGACATTCGCACGGCGATCCGATTGGCCGGGAAGGCCGGCGACGCCACGCTGGCGCTCAAGGGCGAGACGCTCCTCATCCGCGCCTTCGAATCCCAGAGGCGGTTTTCCGAATCCGTCGAGATCGGTGAAAAACTTCTTCCCGGTCTCGAGAACGCGAAGATGACCATCGCCGGAACGATCGCCGGCAACGTCGGGTCCGCCTATTTCGAGCTCGGCGATTACGAATCGTCGCGGGAGTTCTTTCTCCGGGCCGAGGCCACGGCGCGAAGACTGAACACCACGCACGATCTTCCGGTGTGGCTCGACCGCCTCGGCGACGTGCATCTGGCCATGCACGATCTGAACGGAGCCGCCCGATCGTACGGTGAAGCCGAGCAGTTCGCGCGCCCGATCAAGCACCGGCAGCTTCCGCGTGCGCTCTCGAATCTCGCGCAGGTCGCCATCGCGCGCGGGCAGCTCGCCGAAGCGCGGCGCTTCATCGAAGAGGCCATCCGTCTCGATACGGAGGAAAAGAACTGGGAGGATGTGCGGCGGTCGCGGGTCATTCGCGCGTCGCTCGAGATCGCGTCCCGCAACTTTGGCATCGCCGAAAAGGAGCTCGTGGATGTCCTGGCCACATCGAAGGACCCATTCACCCGCCTGAAGGCGCAGACAGGACTGGGCCGCCTGTACGCGGTCCAGAAGGAGACCGGCCTTGCCGATCGTTCCTTCGCGCAGGCGGTGAAAACGGCCGTCGAGGAGCGCGGCGAGATCGCGCCGGACTATCGTTTTTCGTTCTTCAACAGCGTCGAGGATCTGTTCGACACCTACGTCGATTTTCTCGTCGACAGCCGACAGATCGCGAAGGCTCTGGAAGTCACCGAAGCGAGCCGCGCCCGCACCCTCGCGGAAGGCCTGGACATGACAGCGGCGAACAAGAAAGTCGACGCAATGTCGATCGCCAGACGCACCAACGCCACCGTTCTCTCGTACTGGCTCGGTACGCGCCGCTCGTATGTCTGGACCGTGACGGTGAGCGGCGTCTGGATCCGGCAGCTCCCGCCCGGCGCCGAGATCGAGCGCGACCTCGACCGTTACCGGAAGATGCTCGAGCATGGTTCGCTCGGCGAAAGCACTCCGCTCGGACAGAAGCTGTTCCAGACGCTCGTCGGGCGCCACGTCCGCGGCGTGGGGCCCGGCTCGAGAGTCATCATCATCGCCGACGGCAACCTGCACAGGCTGAACTTCGAGACGCTGGTCGTCCCCACGCCTCGGCCGCACTGGTGGATCGACGACGTGATCGTCACCAGCGCCAATTCACTGCACCTGCTAGCCCCGTCAGAGGGACATCCGCCTGCGAAACGCACCGCCGATCCGTCGCTGCTGCTCGTCGGCAATGCCCCGCGTGCCGATCCTGCCTTCGGCCCGTTGCCGAACGCCGGCCTGGAGATGCAGAAGGTGGGGGCGCATTTTCCGCGGAAAACGGTCCTCGGCGGCGCGGCCGCAACGCCAAAGGCGTTCCTCCGCGCCACGCCCGCGGCGTTCGACGTCATCCACTTCGTCGCCCACGGCATCGCCACGCGCAGGCAGCCGCTCGACTCGGCCGTGATCCTGGCGAAAGACGATACCGATCACTACAAGCTGTTCGCGCGCGACATCGTCGGGCAGCACCTGACCGCGCGCCTGGTCACGATCTCCAGCTGCCACGGCGCCGGAGCGCGCGCGTACGCCGGCGAGGGCCTGGTCGGCCTGGCCTGGGCGTTCCTCCGGGCGGGCGCCGAGCAGGTCATCGCCGCGCTGTGGGAAGTGGACGACGCCGCCGCGACGAAGCTGATGAATCACATGTACGCGCAGATCCGTGCCGGCCGTGATCCGGCCGAGGCCCTCCGCGATGCCAAGCGCGCCCTGATCCACTCGGGGACGAGCCATCAGAAGCCGAGATACTGGGCTCCGTTCGTGATCTACGCGGGGTCGTGAGGTTGCCATAATTAATCATTGAGGTGCCGCCTGAACTTGTTTAGAGTGCGCCTCCTATGAGCGTCTCCTCGCTATGAGCGTCTCCTCCGCAGTGAAGACCGTGCGTGTGGGTGTGGTGAGCTCGATCAGCAAGCTCGACCCGCGCGATTCCGCGGATCATGTCAGCGCGCTCGTGCTGGCGCAGATCTTCGAGACTCCCTATGTCGCCGACAGCGCCGGGACCGGCGCGGTGCCGTGCCTGTTCGAGCCGCTGAAGCAGGAGTCGCTCGACGGGCTCCAGTACTCGGCGGCCGTGCGGCCGAACGTCAAGTTCTCCGAGGGGACGGTGCTCACGGCGGACATCGCCGTGCGCGCGTTGCGCAGTGCGGGCGTGCTGGCGAAGCGGGCCGCGGTGGAAGTGCGCGGAGACCGCGTCTGGTTCACGCTGGCGGCGCGCAATCCGCGCTTCGAGCTGACGCTGGCGCAGAGCGGCTGTTCCATCGTCCTGGACAAGGGGCTGCAGTTCCACGGCACCGGCCCGTTCATGTTCGAGCAGCGCCCCAACCTCCGGCTGCTCCAGACCGCCGCCTCCATCCGCCTCGTGCGCAATCCGCAGTACCGCGGCCAGTCGCACGTCGATGACGTGGAGTTCGTGGTGCTGCCGGCGGACGCCGACGGCAGCCCGCGCAGGATCGTCGAGGCCCTGCGCCGCGGGGAGGTCGATCTCACCACGTCGCTTCCGGTCTCCGATCTCACCGTGCATCAGCTGACCGGCTTCTCGCCGGTGGTCAAGCCGGCCAACTCCACGGCCATGCTCTTTCTCAACTGCGAGCGGCGTCTCTTGCGCGACACCTCCATGCGCCGCGGCATCGCCGCCGCGCTCGACGTGCACGAGATTGCCTCGAAGTCGTACGACCGCAACCCCATGGCGTTCGTGGCCGGCAGCGTGCTCCCGCCGTCGATGTGGCGCTCCGCCACGCCGCCGTCCGCCGATCGGAACGAAGCGAAGCGGCTCATCGAAGCGAGCCTGAAGGCGAGCGGCGATAGCCGCGCCAGACTGACGCTGACCGTGCCGTGGGCGCCGCGTCCGTATCTGCCCAAGCCGATGGCCGCCGCCGAGGCCGTGCGCGCGCAGCTCGCCGCCGCCGGAATCGACGTCTCCATCGTGGAGACCAAATCGAGCGACGACTTCATGGCCACGCTGGCCGGAGGACGTTTCGATTTAGGCCTGGCCGGCTGGATCGCCGACACCACCGACCCCGCCGATTTCTACGAAGCCCTGCTCTGGTCCCGCTCCATCGGAGACGAGAACGGCTCCAACAACAGCCGCTGGAACGACCCCGCCACCGACGACGCCCTGGCCCGTTTCCGCGTCCAGCCCACCGAAGAAAACCGCCAGCGCATCGAAACCATCGTCCGCGACGAAGCCCCGCTCATCCCGCTCATCTACGGCCAGTCCACCGTGATCCACGCGCGCAAACTGCGCAACGTCACCATCTCGCCGATCGGGATCCTGCCGCTCAACGACATTTCGATGTAGGGCTCTCGCGCCGCGTTCAGTTCCAAGAAACCTCCGTCCCCCTCTGTGACTCTGTGTCTCTGTGGTGAACGTATCCCTCGTGCATCCGCACAAAGTGGTCGGTTGTACGAGGGATACGACCGGGGCTTACCACAGAGACACAGAGTCACAGAGGGGGACGGAGAAATACCGCCCCCTCACTCCGACGCGATCAGCTTCCGCCCCTTCATTGCTCTCGCCGTATCCGCGAGCTGAATGAACTCCGCGCGCAGTCCGTCGATATCGCTGCCGCGGGAGATGCGCGCCAGCTTCATCGCATCGGCGAAGTTTGCGTTCCCCTTGTTCGGGGAGTCGCGCAGGAGCATGCCCAGCTCGGCGACGGCGGCGGCGAATTGCAGATCGGCGGACGCTGCGTATTCGCTCTTTCCTTCATCGACGGCGCTGGCCGTGATCAAACGGCTGGCCGAGCCGCGCGGTTCCTGGTAGCGCAGGCGCAGCGTGGCGATCGAGCCCGTTGCTTTCGGCGAGACCGGGACGATCTCGTAGAGCGCGGTCACCGAGTGGCCCGCGCCGAGCTCTCCGGCGTCTTTCGTGTCGTCGTCGAAGTCCTCATTCGCCAGCGCGCGATTCTCGTAGCCGATCTGCCGGTACGAAGCCACGAGCTCGGGGTTGAACTCGAGTTGCACTTTGACGTCCTTGGCGATCGTCACCAGCGTGCCGGTCAGCTCCTTCTTGAAGACCTTCTCCGCCTCCTGGAGCGAATCGAGATAGGCGTAGTTTCCGTTGCCCTTGTCGGCCAGCAGCTCCAGCACGGAGTCGCGGTAGTTATCGTCGCCCACGCCGAGGGTCGTCAGGAAAATGCCGGAATCCCGCTTCGTCTCGATCAGCTTCTGCAACTCCTCGAGACTGGAGATGCCGACGTTGAAATCGCCGTCGGTGGCCAGGATGACGCGGTTGTTTGCCTTCGGATCGAAATTCTCCTGCGCGACCTTGTAGGCCAGCTCGATTCCTTCGCCGCCCGCGGTCGACCCGCCGGCCGCGAGACTGCCCAGCGCGCCCAGGATCGTCTCCTTGTCCGCGCCGGACGTCGGCGGAAGCACCAGCCCCGACGCGCCGGCGTACACGACGATGGCCACGGAATCCTCGGCACGCAGCTGGTTGACGAGCACGCGGAACGCGCTCTGGATCATCGGCAGCCGCTCCTGCGGCGACATCGACCCGGACACATCCAGCAGGAACACCAGATGATTCGGCGCCATGCGCCACGGATCGAGCTGCGCGCCCTGAATCCCGATGCGCAGCAACCGGTGGCCGCTCTCCCACGGACATCCCGCCACCTCGGTCGTGATCGAGAACGGCACGTCGCCGGTAGGCTGCGGATAGTCGTAGTCGAAGTAATTGATCATCTCCTCGATGCGCACCGCCTCAGGCGGCGGCAGCGTCCCCTGCGCAAGATAGCGGCGGACGTTCGCATACGACGCGCGGTCGACGTCGATGGCGAACGTGGTCGTCGTCTCGTCCTTCGTCGCCACGAACGCCTTCTCGTCGAGCGCCGCATGCTCCGGCACCTCGGCCGGAATCTCCTCGGCCGGCACCGCGGCGATCATCCCGCCCGCCACGCCGCCATAGACGCCGCCCACCACTCCACCCACCACACCACTCTCCACGCCCTGCACCTTCGCCGCGGCCGGAGCCGGCGGCGGCGGGGCAGACTGCACCACGTGCGCGTCGGCAGCCCGCTTGTTGCCGGATTTCTGCAGCGGCGGCCGGAGATTCGCGAACTTTTCTTGAGAACACGCCGTCAGGCCGAGCGCGATCAGAAGGGTCAGGGTGACGACGACATGGCGTTTCATGGATTCCTCCTCGTGTTGACGAGTTAGAACCCGAACGCGCGATTTCGAAACCGCGAACAGCTATACAGCTGCACAGCTACACAGCTGTAGAGCTGTAGAGCTGTGAAGCTGTGAAGCTGTGAAGCTGCTACTTCTTCTTCGGCCTGCCGCGCTTCCCCAGATCGCGACGCAGATTCTCCACTTGCGCGGCCACGTCGGAGCGCCGGCCGCCGCGCGCGAGACCGCGGGCGATGGCGTAGAGCTGCAACGCCCGCATGGCCAGTGCGGTATGGCGCGACTGCAACGTGAACCGGACGTAGGCTCTCACTTCCGCGAGTTTGTCGTCGACGAAACGGAATGCGTCGATGTACTGCAACGTCTCGCGGCCCTGCTCCGGCACCAGCTTGCGCGTGGCCCGGAGATCCGGCGTGTCCTCCACCGCGAAGACGGCGGTGCCGAGGAACGGCCTGGGCACGTTCATGTGCGCGCGGATCTCGTTCTCACTGACACGGTGATGCGCCTCGAGCTTCGGGATCTTCGCCGCCACCCTGTCGAGATCCTCCATGATCTCCTCGGCCAGGAGATCGTAGTAAGTGCGCGTGGTCGTGGGCCAGTCGTTCGGATGCTTCGGGTCCCGGGGCGGGAGATCGTCCTTTTCGCTCGCGTCGTCCATATCCTGGACATTGTAAAAGAGCTCGCTGAGGCCACGAAAGCCATGCGCCATGGCTTTTGTGGTGTTTCGGAGATGAAAAAAGCCATGACGTATGGCTTTTGAGGTCTTGCGGAGACGAAAAAAGCCATGACGCATGGCTTTCATGGTCTCGAAAAGACCAAAAAAGCCATGGCGTATGGCTTTCTTGGCCTCGCGGAGACCAAAAAAGCCATGACGCATGGCTTTCATGCACCACCGAAGACCAAAAAAGCCATGACGCATGGCTTTCATGACCTCGCGGAGTCCATTCAAGCCTTCACGGATGGCTTTCGGCCGATTCGCGGCGTGATTTGTGAGCAACTTCCGTCGGTGAGGCAGTGAATCGGCTCCGGTCGCTTGGCCGCCGAACCGGAAACACCTGGCCAAGGCACGCTCGAGAGCAACGTCCAGGCGATTCAGTGTGCGCGGCGGGCGGATCACCGCATCTCGCGCACGAATGCCGTGACTCGTCCCATCAGCTTGAAGTCATCGTCGTCGCGAACGATCAGCGCATCGTATCCGTCACATGCGCTGTGCAGCGCGACCACTCCTCCCGCTTCAATCGTCAGACGTTTCAAATACAAGGTCCCGTTCAGATGCACCAGGACGATGCTCCCGACCGCGTCGCGAAGATTCTCCGTGGGCTTCACGTATGCGAGGTCACGATCGAGAAGACCTGAGCGCGCCAGCGAGTGTCCGCGGACCCGGTATACCTGTCGCGCACCGGTGGCTCGAAAGTGCGGCGGCACTCGGAGCTTCGATTCAAGGCGCACATTGGGGTCGCTCCGAGCATCGGTGCGCGTGCCCAGCGCTAGAGCATGCAGCGTAGCCACGCATCGCAGCAGCTCGTAAGGAGAAAGAGAACGCCCAGTGGAACTTCACTCCCTGGCACCTCGCGATGCTCTCGGCGAAGAGATCATCGTTCATCGAGTCGTGATAAAGCGCCTCGACTTCGTGCGTGAGGCGGTTGGTCGCCGACGCTCTGCCACGCCTGCTCGGCCCCGTTCTGCAGCGCTCCGGCGTCAGCCGCCCCGACCAGGCGGAACCCGAAATGCGCAACGCGGTCCCGAGGCCCGGCTCAATCGCAGGTCCAGCGTGGCCAGGTTCGCCTCGAGTAACTCGGCCAGCGCGACATACCAGGCATCGTAGGCCGTCAGGTTGTTGCGAAGCTCCCACACGCGCGCTGCGAAGGGCTCGTAGGGGAACAGTTCCACTGGGAGCGCCAAGAGATCCGCGTGCGCCATCGATGCCGTGTCCGCGGAAAGCTCATCGGCAAGGAGGGCCCGTCGCAGAATGTTCGCAGCCTCGACGGGCATGAGGTGCGGCGCGGCGAGTGAGTCGGAAGCCAACAGTTGCTCCGCCCATGTGCCATCCGGTCCGGTGTCGACCAATGCCGCGACCACAAACGCCGCGTCGATGACGAGCATCAACGCCGGTCCTTATCGCGGTGGCCCAGAATGTGGCCAGCGGGCAGCCGGCTTCCGGTTCTTTGCTTGCGTTCGCGGATTCTCGCCAGGATGGTTTCCGCGTCCGGCCGCCTGGCCAACTCGACCAGCTGAGCGCGCAGATACTCCTGAAGTGACCGGCCAGTGAGGGCGGCTCGTGCCGCCAGCTCGTTGCGTGTCTTGCCGGGTACGTCGCGAATCGTGATTGACACAGCCATGCGCGATGATGCTGCGATTGCATGCAAAATGCAAGCATCGAGCAGTGAAGTCAGACGGAGGGTGCGAATGGCATAGCCGGACGAAGTGATCCGTCTCCTGCGCGAGCGCGGGATCTGACGCGCGATAGGGCCGTAACCGGCAGCTCACGCCTGTGATGGCGATGGATCACCGCATCTCGCGCACAGATGCCGTGACTCGTCCCATCAGCTTGAAGTCATCGTCGTCGCGAACGATGAGCGCATCGTATCCGTCACATGCGCTATGCAGCGCGACCACTCCTCCCGCTTCAATCGTCAGACGTTTCAGGTACAAGGCCCCGTTCAGCTGCGCCAGGACGATGCTCCCGACCGCGTCGCGAAGATTCTCCGTGGGCTTCACGTATACGAGATCACGGTCGAGCAGACCTGAGCGCGCCAGCGAGTGTCCGCGGACCCGGTACACGTGTCGCGCGCCGGCTGCTTGAAAGTGCGGCGGCACTCGGAGCTTCGATTCAGGGCGCACATTGGGCTCGCTCCGAGCATCGGTGCGCGTGCCCAGCGCTAGAGCATGCAGCGTAGCCACGCATCGCAGCAGCTCGTCTGTTTCTTCGGCATTGAGCGCCCGGTGTCGTGTTCCGCCAGCGGTCAGCCAGGCCGCGGAAACGCCGAGGGCGCATGTCACTTTCTCGAGGGTGATCGGGCGAGGCTCCGCGATCGTGTCCCGCAGCAAACGCGCGACGGTGTTCACACCGAGTCCTGACTTCCACACGAGCCACGCTCGGTCTCGCCCGCTGAGCGCGAGTGCGACAAGGGCGCGGACGCCGGTCATGTTCACTCCACGATCTCCCGTTCGCGCGCTACCTCATGCGGCTCGGCGTACCGGATGCGTGGGTGGCCGGTAGTCACGCTGCGAACCATTTCGCTGGTAGGCATAGCCGGCGCGGAACGAGCTCCACATCTGCGCACTGTGTCCATCGAGCAGGCCCGCGTTCAGCGCCCAGAAGTAGTCGCGCGTAGCCCAGAGCTCCTCGTCGGCGTCATCGTCGAATCCGAACCGATCGGCCGAGTCATTCTTCTTCCTTCTCATTTTCTGACCTCACGAAAGGCGCCTGGCGTCATGTTGTGAGCCTGTTTGAAGCACCGATAGAAGGTTGAGGTGGTCCCAAATCCGGCATGCAGGGCGATCTCGCGCATCGGCAGGGGAGTGGTCACGATGAGCCGCTCCGCCTCTTCGAGCTGTCTGGTTCGCAGGTACTCGCGCAGCGGCACGCCGACGATGGAGACGGCCGTGCGAGTCATGTACTCCGGGTTGCGCTCCAGGAAAGCCGCGAACTCGGAGACCCGTGCCGCACTCCGGCTGGCGTAGCACTGGTCGAGATAGTGCGCGATGGCGCGGTCCAGACGTTGCCGGTGGGCGTGGGTGAAGGTGCGTGGTTTTCGTTCTCGCAGCATCATCGCGGAAGGCGGAGCCGTGGCGATGGCGGCGAGAACCGGCGTACGAGAGAGTGTCGTACGGCAACTGCGTCGTGCTGCGGGTGCGGTCATCGCCACGTGCTCCACTGACGGAGTAGCGAAGACACACCTTTCCCTACCGCACGATTCGACCGAATGTACGGCTTAAATGCGCGGTGGGTTCAGGTTCGACCCACCGGCTCAACCGGTGAAATCACCTGATCCGGACTTGCAACCAAGCCCAGAACAGCTCGAAGACGGTGACCTGCTGCTGCCCTGCAACGCCGGTCGGGATGCGAATCCGCGCCTCTGGCGGATCGGGCGGACCCGGAGGATCGTCCGAGTGGACAGTAGGAGCGACCGTGGCCTGTTGCTGCCCTTGAACGCCGCCCGGGATGCGAACCCGCGCCTCTGGCGGATCGGGCGGACCCAGCGGATCGTCCGCGTAGACAGCAGGAGCGATGAGGATCGCGATGAGTGCGACCAGAGCTCCGCCCTTCAATACACGTTTCATAAGCCCTCCTTGGCCACCTAGCCGGGCGGTATACCGATCCGGGCTTGCAACCAGACCCAGAACAGCCCGACGACCGTGGACGTCGCTTGCCGCGCTTCGACGCCGATCGGTGGGCGCATCCGCGCACTGGGCGGATCCGGCGGGTCGTCCGCATAGACTGCAGGAACAATGAGGATCGCGATGAGCGCGACTACAGCTCCGCCCTTCAATACACGTCGCATAAGCCCTCCTTCGCCAGCTTCCGGCCGGCGTTTCGGGAGGGCGCCCTCGCATCATGAGTGGCGGAGGGCGGCGACCTTTATACGGAATCTTCTTCTAACGGGTCTGCGGCGGTCGGACGAACTGCAAGGAGGGTTGTCGCTCGGCCCGCCGAAGGAACACGCGGATCGCCTCTACGTCTCCCTGCGTGAGGCGTTTCGCGGCGGCGGCTTCCTTCAGGTAGGCAATAGCGGAGAGCGCCCCGGTCAGTATCCCTGCATTCGTGAAAGTGGAGAAGAGATGCTCGGCGAGCACTACGATCTCCGTTGGACGATTCAAGGCGAGCAGTCCTTCGGAGATGTCCAGTCCGACCTCCGCAGCGAACGTCACCATACCGAGGTTCTCGAATTCGGCGGCCACGTCCCGAAGGCGACGGATGCCCTCAGCGAGCTTTCCGCCTTGGAACATCACGCGGGCAATGCCCCAGTCCGTGAACACGCGGTCCGGCTCAGGGCCATTCTTCCGGAAGATGACGAGCGCCCGATGGAAGTGCAGGCTCGCTTCGCCGAGGTTCCTCCTCTCCACCTCGCAATTGCCGGCCCCATACGAACCGTGAGCGATCCAGCTGGCGCTTTGCGTGTTCTCGCCGTGCTCAATGATGCGGCGGAAAATCGGGAGAGCGGAGTTCGCGTCGCCGGCCTCGAGCAGGATTTCGCCGCGCAGGAACGCCGCATCCATCCGCCGCTTTGCGTCGCCAGCGTGAGCGAACCCGTGCTCCGCGCGCTCTGCCATCACCATAGCCTCATCCAGTTTCGACTGGGTGTACAACACGCCCGCGCGAACAAGCGCCACAATGGCGAGGCCGAGCCCATTGTGCGGTGTCTTTCCATATGCACGCTCGGCACGGTCCAGGGATTCATGCGCTTGCGGGAGTTGGCCCAGGAGCATCTGCGCGTTCGCGCGCTCCTTCCACGCCGTCCCGCGGAGACGGTAGACCGCCCGTGCCGGGTAAAGGTCGTCGGGAAGCGCCTCTGCAACAGCAATCGCGGCGTCGGCGAACGTGAGCGCGACCCTGGGTTTGCTTTCACAGATGCTGTGCGCAGCGGTGTTGAGCTTCCGCACGACGCCACCCGTGCGGTATCGACGTTTGGCAAGGATTGTGGTCCAGGCAGCCGTAATCGGATTTTTGAGATAGGGCTCGAGTAGGAATTCGGCATCACGGTCCTCCTCACCCACCCTGGCCCCATACTCCATCAGTGAGGCCTGCGTCGCCGAGCCGATGATCGGCTCCCAGGTGTCCGGATCCGCGAGGTCCTCCCCGAGATCGTCCTCGCGGATGGCGAAGAAGTCGTGCGCCTCCTGACACTCGGCACACTTCGCGAGATGGACCGCAATCTCGGCGCCACGGCCTTCGGCGATCGCCTCGGGTTGCGCAGCGTACAGCGCCAGCTCTCCTTCCGGGATGTGGCTCACGTCCGCGGCTTCTCCGTCATGGAGTGGTACGCCTCCAGCGCGCGCTTCCGGCACTTGGAAAGGCAGATCAGGACCGTCATCGGCTTGAAGTGCAGTGCGCCGGCGATCGTGCTGGTGCTCTCTCCGATGAGGTAGTAGCGGTGGAGGAGATCGCGGCAGCGGCTGCCGATCCGAGCCAGGAGGCGGCGCAGCAGGAGCTTCCGCTCCACTTCGTGCAGGATCGATTCCGTGGGTGCGGCGGCGCACGGGATCTCCCCGCAGAAGAGCGCGTCTCTGGCATCGGCCCGGCGGAGATGGTGACGGGCCGCGTTGCAGATCCCGCCGACGAGATACGGCCCGACGTCATTCACCTCGTCGGCATGCGTGAAATACGTCGCGAACACGTCGTGCACGAGCGGTTCGGCGTCCGACATGGGGATGCCGAACTTCTTGACCGCGATCTTGCGAAGCAGCGGTGCAAATTGCAGGTACGCCTCCTCGAACGCCGCCGGCGTGCCCTCTCCGGCCTGCGCTGGCGCCGTCATGTACTTCGCCTCGTCGGCGTGCACCTGCATCCCTCTCTCTTCATCGGAGTGACGGATCGAGCCCGTTTCCCACCCCTCCCTCGCGGACAGTCAGGAAATGCGAAGACGCGCAGCGGCGCGCCGTCAGGAAATGAGAGCAGAGACACCTCCCTTCCTGCCTAAGAATGACGCCTATTCGCGCCATGATGGCTCAACTCCCTCGCATCCCACCCACCCACGACATGCTGACGCGATTTCTGCGCGACCGGCAGCGCCCGGTTTCAGTAGATGACGTCGCCCAGCTCGTCGGCTGGTCGCGCACAGAGGTCCGACGGCAAGCCTCGGCGGAGGGCGTGCTGTCGCGCGGCAGCGTGGTGCAGTGGATTGCCGCGGCTGGCTGGCTCCTCGACTCATGGCCGCTCCGCATCCTCTTCGAGACACTCGGCCGTGACGCAGCTCTTCTCCCGCACGGCCTGCAGTTGCTGACCGTGCGATGGGACCTGCCCGCATACATCGTCCACGGGTTACGCGTGCAATCGCAGATCGAGGCATTTCCACACCGCGCGATGGGCCCGACCGAGTTTGCAGACTACCTGTGGGACGTCCTGCATCGCGCGCTCGATCCCGGAACAGCGGAACGATTGAAAGCTGATCGCCACTTCACGGATGCATACGAGTTTCCCTATGGAGACGCAGATGACTGACGCTATTTTTTGCGGCAGCAAGGCCTTTTAACGCAACTGTCGATGCTGCTTCCGCTCGGGGCGGTTGCCGCTGCGCTCACTGAGGCGGAGCAGCGCTCGTCGGCGCATTCGCCCTGACGAAGACAAGACGCGTATGAAGAAGGTCTTTCTCTCCGGTTCTCGCCGCCTGACCCGACTCCCTTCCGAGGTTTTGCCCCCGGCTCGATGAAATGATCCGTCGCGGGATGACGATCCTCGTCGGTGACGCGTCGGGCCGCACGATTCACTCGCCCATGCGCCGTCACGTCGCTTGCAGCGTAGGTGCGCGGGCGTTTCTCGCGGGCAAGCGCCCGCGCCCAGTTTAGTGCGGCCATCTACGGCGATTTAACGTGAATTCAACCGGGTCGAGTTCGCGTTCATCCTCATCCTCGTATCCAGTCCGCCCATCGAGAAAATCCGGAGCGTAAAGAAACGTGAGCACGCCGTTGTAACGCGGCATCGCGCGCGACCATTCGATGAATGTTGCGTCTACTCGGAGACCATCTTCGTAGCACCATGCCGTTGCCGGTACCGTCACGCCTCCGTCCTCCACTGTGGTTCCATCGCGAAAGCATGAGGCGGCGAGAGTCGTGTCATCGACGGCGCGCAACCGAACCGCACGCTTTAGTTCACGCGAGGTGCGGTACCACGCGACACGCCCGTCCTCACTCCAGACGACGGCGACCTGGTACGTCGAAAGCTCCACGAGACGGATGGCGCTCGCCGTGAGGGACGTTCCACACAGCTTTGCGATCGCGTCAACCTGTCTGAAATCGGGTGTCGTGGCGATAAGTGGCTGCACGATCGCGGCTGGCATCAAGAGTTCCGCCGCAAATGAATTTGCGTCGCGTTCGTCCTGACGCAGCGTCGGTGTCCAGCTTTCGATTTCGTGCGGCTTACAACGAATGACTTCTGAACCGTGTCCGAGGAGGTAATGCCCCAGTTCATGCGCCGCGGTGTAGCGTTTTCGCCCCACGACGGGTATGTGCTTACTGATGCCGATGCGGCCGCGGTTCACATTCGCAAACCGGACGAGAAGACCGTCGTATGTCGCCGAGTCAATCTCGACGATCTTCGCACCCATCTCTGCCGCAACCTCATTGAGTCGCAGTCCACAGTCAGTGCCGAATTCCGCCACGACAGCTTCAGCGAAGACTGTCGCGTCACTCTTTTGGCGTGTCATCGCCCTCGAGTTCCTTCTTCAGTTCTGCGGCGAGTTTTTCGGCGGAACTATCATCGTCGTCCGCCGAGGCCCTCGGTGAGAACCGCGCGGCCCTCACAATCTTCTCGTCTTTCGGAATCGACTGCGGCTTGCGGAAATGGCGCACGATCTCTCTGGCTTTCGCCATCGCAGCACTGTCGCTCGACTGCGGCAGCCGTTCCGAATCATCGAGTGCCTCGATAGCCCGCGTGAGCGACCGTGGCGCTGCCGTCCCCCCTTTTCGCAACTCGGCAGCGATTCCTTTCGCGGCATCCTGGAGTCGTGCACGCAACGCACGGAGATCGGCTCCTGTCTCCGTGAAGAGCGCCTCAGCCTCCTCGCGCGACATATTCTCGATGTCGGGCAGCAGCGTATCCAGGATCTGTTCGTCCTTCTTCGAGTCTTGTTTTGACATAGTCATTTCGCTTTCCGCGCCGTCGAGAATCCCCCTTCACGAGCCTTGAGGATGTATCGGTCGAGTCGCTTGCGAAGATTCACAACGTCGCTCGGCTCAATGCCGAGTCGTTCTGCTGCCTCTTGATTTTTGTACGGTCCGCCTTCCTTAGTCTGCAACTCGACATAACAGACGACCTCTGTATCGTCGGCTTCCTCGGCTAGCGCGAGCACGCGCTCGGCCAGCTCCTGCAGATATGTCCGCGCGAAAAGCGCGTCAGCATCATGGTGCCGGGTGGTCATCGTACTCATCGCAGACGGCGCGTCCGCGTCGCCACCGGTGTCGGCCGCTCGCTTGTGATCGGCCGTCTTCAGGCTGTCTAGGAAGATGTTCTTCATGACGCGCTTCAGGAGCGCAATGATGCCGCCGAGGTTCGGCTGCCCGCGATCAGAGTTCCACTTCACTTTCGTCGACGGATCCCACCATCGCCGAAGCGTCTCCTCGACGAGGTCCTCAGGCCCGTCACCGACCCCGCGGATCACGACGTTGCTCGGCACGATGGAGTAGGCGTAGATCGTGAGCTTTTTCACGATCTCGTCTAGTTCATCGTCCTTCAACTCGACTTCGATGAACGGCACGTACGCTCCTGCCTTCTAAGTACGACTTCTGCGCCGATTTTTTGCCGTTACGACCTCGACGGCAAAAAAGGCGGCCCGAAGTCGTATTCACTCCAGATGTTCAATTCACCAGCGAAGGAGTGTCGCACATGACCAACAACGCATCCGATGACAACCATCCCGACCGCATTCCGGTCGTCATCGACGGCCGCCCCTATAAGGCGCCGAAGACGCCGATGACCGGCGCCGAGCTGAAGACGCTCGGCGGTGTCGCCGCCGACTACGATCTCTGGTTCGAGACTCCCGGCCCGGCGGACGACCAAAAACTCGGAGACACCGTGCCGTTTCCGGTGCGGCAGGGAAATCACTTCTACAGTGCGCAGCGCGCGATCAACCCGGGGGCGTCGCGATGACGCTACCAAAGGTCGACGAGGACTATCTGAACGCGAAGGGACTGCGATGGGCGTTTCTCGAGGAGGCGGCCGGGTCGGACCGTCTCCTCGTCATCCGAGATGTGACCCTTGCGCCTGGGAAGTACGACCACGAGAAGGCGGACGTTCTGTTTCGCATCCCGGCCGGCTTCCCGACCGCGCTCCTCGACATGTATTGGGTCTACCCGGTGCTCTCGCTGACGAACGGCGGTCAGCCCGCCGCATCCACCGTTCGCGCGGCGCATGAGGGCCGCGTCTGGCAGCGGTTTTCGCGGCACCTTCCGGATAGCCGCTGGCGCCCGGGCGTGGACTCGCTCAAGACGTACCTGCCTGTCGTTTTCGGAGAACTGTGTCAGCCATGAATACCCTACGCATGCTCGACCATCACGTGGAGCAGCTCAACGCCCTTCTCTTTTCCTGCACCGACGTCGAGTCGGCGGCGTATCTCCGCTGCGCCGTCGTGCAGCACGGAAACGACATCACGTTTCTTGTGCGGGACGTGATCCCCGTCGCCGATCAGCACTACCTCATCCGCGAACGCGATCACCTCTCCATCGCGTCCGAGTCGTTCATTCCCGTTCTGAAGCACGTACGCGGGAGCGATGAGGCGTTCGTCTTCATTCACACCCACCCGGATGGCCTGCGCGCATTCTCTCGACAGGATGACCGGGAAGAGGAGCGGCTGTTCGGGACCGTTCGCAGCCGTGCGTCCGGCAGGGCGCACGTCAGCATCGTTTTCACGGATCGCACGTCGTTCGCCGGACGCGTCCACCTTCCAGATGGCGGCACGGCGCCGCTCGACCGCATCGTGACCATCGGCGCGCGCTTCCGGATCCATTTCGACAATCCCGACGAGACGCCGATCTCGGTCATTTTCGATCGGCAGGTGCGCGCCTTTGGGCCGGACATTCAGCGCGTCCTGCGACATCTGCGTGTAGCTATCGTTGGCGGCGGCGGGACGGGGTCGCCGGTGTTCGAGCAGTGTCTCCGGCTCGGCGTCGGCGAGATCCTCGTCATCGACCACGACCTGTTCGACGTCACGAACGTAAATCGCGTCTACAACTCACGCCGCACCGATGCCGGCAAGCCCAAGATCGACATCATGGAGCGCACCGCCGCTGATGCCGATCTTCCGACAGTCATCCGCACAATCCGCGGTTCGATCAATGACCCTGCGGTCGCGCGCGAGCTCGTATGGGCGGACGTAATCTTCGGGTGCACGGATAAGGAACTGCCGCGCGCCATCCTGTGCCGCCTCGCAACGCGATACTTGATCCCGCTCTTCGATCTCGGCGTTGTCGTGGCATCGAAGGACGGCGTTCTAAAGGGCGTCACCGGGCGTGTCACCACGGTCTTTCCGGGGACGGCGTGTCTGATCTGCCGCGAGCGCATCTCGCCGGCGATGATTCGCGCCGAATCGCTCCCTGCGGGGGAGAGGCAGCGACTCGCGGCGGAAGGATATGCACCGGAACTTGGCATCGCGAATCCCGCCGTCATTTCATTCACTACGGGCGTCGCGGCGCAGGCTGTGAGCGAGCTGCTTCACCGCCTGACCGGGTTCATGGGAGCTCGCACGAGCTCAGAGACGCTCATTCAGTTCGACGTACCGCAGATTCGGTCGAACGCGACGCCTGCCGAGACGTGGTGCGATTGCGCAAATACCGTCACCTGGGGTCGGGGTGATGAAATGCCGTTGCTCGGTATGGCATGGCCGGAGTCAACCGACGAACCCGTATCGGATACCGATGATGCTGCGATTCCTGCGAAGAAGCGCTGAGAATGTCCTTCGGTTTGCGCGGCGTGTCTCACCGCGCCAGAAGTGGATGCGTCGGCACCGCTACGCCGCTATCGTCAGGTTGCCGCGAAACGATAACCGCCGCGCTTCTCTGACCCAAGCGGCACATCCGGTCATCGAGGAAAAGTCTCAACAGCCAGTTTGGCTCTTGGTTCTCTGTCCATGTCGCTGCGGCACTATCCTGCGCATCAATCTCATGCGATCGCAGTCGCCTGTTTGGTCCGTCTCGATGGATGACAAACAGCGACTCACGCTCTCGCCGTCGATCGATGTGCCGGCTTGCAGAAGTCACTTCTGGATTCGAAACGGTCGTGTGGATTGGGTGTGATGCGCGACGTGGCGGGCGATCAGCGCGCACGCCTCGATCCTCTCGTCGCCGCGATCGTGCGACAGGGAAGCGGACCCGCCGCACTCCACCCCTTGAAGATTGGGCTGCCGTGGCATTTAGCGTCTCTTGCGGCCACAATCTCCTGCGCTCTCACCTCAGCCGCGCATGTTCGCACTTTCGGTTGGAATCGTTTCGATCTCACTTGCATTCGTCTCGCTAACGAGTATGATCGTTTCATGAAAGCGCACTTGCCGTACAGTTCTGAGCTGTTCCGTATCATCTCTGGCGCCCTCCGTCTCGACGCCGCCAAAGTGCGCAACTACACCGCTTTCCTTGCTGACAAACTGGACGCCGACGGCGACACCTCGACTGCCAAGCGACTCCGGAAGATGCTCGATGAAACCGACCATCAACTCGTTCCCGCGGCTGTCAGCAATCGCACGCTTCCCGTCGATGGCGAAACACGCTTCCCGTTGGTTGAACGAGTAATTCCCAAGTCATCGCAGGCCCGCCCTCCTCAACTCACACCACGACAGGAAGACGCGATCAACGAGTTCGTCAGCGTCGTCAAAAGCCATTCACAGTTCCAGACTGAGGAACTCGACAGCTCGTTAGGACTGTTGTTATACGGCCCACCCGGCTGCGGCAAAACACACCTCGCGTACTGGATCGCAGCCGAGTTAGGCCTCCCGCTCCTTCTGGCTCGCCTCGACGGGGTAATCTCTTCGTACCTTGGAAGCACAGCGAAGAACATCCGCGCCATTTTCGAGTATGCGTCTGCCGCTCCGTGCGTTCTCTTTCTCGACGAATTCGACGCGCTTGCGAAGCTCCGCGACGATGCACAGGAGATGGGCGAGCTCAAACGCGTCGTCAATAGCTTCCTTCAGAACATTGACACGATCGGTCATGACTCGGTCGTCATCGCTGCCACGAACCATCCGCAGCTTCTCGATCCCGCAGTCTGGCGACGCTTCTCCTATCGGATCGAACTAGCGAAGCCTGATGCGACTCTGCGTGAGAATCTATGGCGCGAGTTTCTCGGTACCGACGGTCTGACCGACCATGAATTCGCTGCGTTCGCGGACCTCGCCGACGGGCTGACCGGCGCTGATATTCGCGAAGCCTCTCTACGTGCGCGCCGCGCCAGCCTAGTCAGCGGCCAAGCACTCACCGCCGCCTCTCTCTTTGCAACATTGCTTCGAGTTGGTTCGGCTGTGCCGGACCGGAGTCTTCTCACCGAACTGGCGCCCCTACCACCTCAGGAGGTTGCGACGACGCTCAAACGCCGCAGCGCCAAGATTTACAGTCATTCAACGATCGCGTCCCTTCTCGGCACCTCGAAAGCGAGTGCCTTCCGGTGGACACGTGATATCCCACAGGAGGACTGAGTATGCCAGCCGCTGACGACCGGCTTTTGATCAAAGTCATCCTTCCCAAGCAGGGATGGCAGCGCCCCGTCAAAGGCGGTCCTCAGTCGTTGAAACCATTGCGCGACGTGACACCCGAATTCCGGGCCAGTCTCGCGACTCGCGTCAGCACGCTTCGTGTGGCGATTGCTGCTCCCGCAAAAGAGATCGGTGCGGCACCCGCGCGTGTGCGGCTGCTCTCGAATGCGATCGCCAAGACTCACCGGCCCGAAAAGCTTTTTTCGGAGGACACTTGTCCGATTGTTGGCGTCGGCACGCTGGGTGACCTCTACATCAAGGCAACACCCAAAGGACTTCGAGAGCTTGAGAACCAACTTACGTCGGGTACGTCAGATCGTCTCGTCAAAGAGATCTCCACGATCGAAACCATCGAACCGATCACACCGGAAGATCGTCGCCACCGCGTTGCCTCTGCTGACATTCTCCGCACCAGCCCCAGGATTTCGTCGGGGTATGCGACACGCGTCCAGCTTTTCGACTTCGGATCCACGGTACCGCAACACCGCCTTCGAGAAGACTTCCTCAAACGTGCTGCAGAAGCTGGTGTTGAGATCGCTCGCGCTGGATACAGCAATGACTCTCAGTGCTATCAGGCGATCTGTCAGACGACACGCCACGTCGATGAACTCACGCGCATCGTCGGAGTTCGCTCCGTCACACGCATGCCGATCATGCAGACGATCCGAAGCCTGCGCGTGCCCTACGGCGCGGTACCCAAAGATTTGCCGGCGCCCGGCGCGCACCTCACCACGTACCCGGTCGTCGCTGTCGTTGATAGTGGCATCGCGTCAAATGCGCCCGCGCTCGCTCGTTGGATCGTCGGAAGCGAATCCACTGTTGCTACGCCATATCGCAACCCTTCGCACGGCACGTTCGTGGCCGGCCTCGTTGCGCTTGGTCCTCAATTCAATAATCACCTCGACAACATCGATGCCTCACCATGCGCTGTCTTTGATCTTCAGGTCATTCCCAATGGTGACCCAGCGTTTGGCGATGTCGATGAGCTGCTCGAGTCGCAATTTCTGGAGGATCTCGAAATCGCACTTGCCGCACATGCAAATGAAATTCGGGTCTGGAACCTATCGCTTGGTACGAACGAGGTGTGCGCACTCGATCAATTTTCAGCGTTTGCGATCGAGCTGGACCGCCTCCAGGAAAAATACAACGTTACCTTCGTCATCAGCGCCGGTAACTATGAAGGCCGGCCACTCCTGACGTATCCACGGGGAACCGACCAGCTCAGCGCTGGCCGCCTGACAACACCCGCCGACTCGGTTCTTGCGGTAACAGTCGGATCCGTCGCTCACGTGACGCATGAGAAGACCGGACCGAAACGCGGTGAACCCTCCGCATTCTCTCGCCACGGCGCAGGGCCGAATTACATCATCAAGCCGGATGTCGTCCATTTCGGCGGCACATGCCGCCAGGACGGAACCGACGTTCGTGGCGTTCGATCGATCAGCAACGAAGGCATCGAGGAAGCACTCGGAACGAGCTTCGCCGCACCGCTCGTATCACGCACGCTCGCCAACATCTTTCACTCGATCACCCCCACACCGTCCCGCGAGCTCGCCCGTGCTCTGCTCACGCACCACTCTCGCGATGCGCGCACCGGCGGACGCGTCCCCGACACGGAAGAGAATTTCGTTGGCTTTGGTCTTCCAGCCACTTCCGAACAATCACTCCAGTGCTCACCGTGGACCACCACTCTCGTCTTCGAGGACACCATACGTGCTGGCTGGTACCTCGAATGGGATCACTTCCCATGGCCCGATTCGCTGCATCGCGACGGTAGGTATTTCGGCGATATTTGGATGACGCTTGCCTTCACACCCAAGCGCAATGCCCGTTGGGGATCGGAGTATTGCGAGACTCACATCGACGCAAAATTCGGCGTCTATCGCACTGTAACTAATCGAAAGACCGGAATGACCAGGCTGCAGTTCGAAGGCAAGGTTCCACCGGAACACCAAAACACAGGCGAGTTGTGGGAGTCGTTCCAGGTCGAGCATCTTCGCAAATGGGCGCCGGTTCGTACGTACTTCGGTAGCCTAGACCCTCGTGGCGAGAAGGGCGAGCGTTGGCGCTTGAAATTGCAACTCCTTTGTCGTCACCACATCGACGACTCTGAGCTCTTCGAACCGCAGCGGTTTGCGCTCGTTCTTACGATCGCCGATCCCAATCGTTCGCCGCACATCTATAACGAGATGGCAGTCAAGATTCACAACAAGTACAAGGCGCAGAACCTGACGCTCAGGGCGGCCGCGCGCATCAAAACTCAGGAAAGGAGGTGAGCAGAGGCATGGCGAAGAATGGCAAGCCCGGTGACGGGCACCGCAACGGCGCTGTCCGCGATCGGTCTCAGGTTTACAACCCCAAGACCGACGACTGGACCAAACGCGACACCGACACCGGTCGCTTCATCGACCGCAAGACGTCCGACGACGGTCCGTTCAAGGGCGTCCGTAAAGAGAAGTAAGGCCTGAGCGGGACGGGCCGGCTGGAGCAAGCTGGCACGGCCTTCTGAGTCGACCTGTCCTCGCTCTCGCTGTCGGACAATCCATCCGAGAAGAGCAGCAGGCGCTCACCCGGCGCGAGCGTGATGGCGGTCGGCTCGTACTTCGTCGCGCGCGCCCACGCTGCGGGGGAGGCGTTCGCCGGTGCAGGCCACAGGATGCGTGTCGTGGCCGGCGTGGTCGGTACAATTCACGCGTGATGACGCGTCCGACGTTTGCCGGCCTCCCGCGCGACGGCACGTTGGAACAGGCGCCGTACGCGCACCTGCTCGTGGCGCTGGCCGAAGCAGAGGCCACCGTGATTCTCCAGTTGCGTCGCAACCAGCTCCAGAAGACGGTCGTCTTCGACGATGGCCGCGTCGTCGATTGCCACTCGAACATCGCTACCGAGATGCTCGGACGCTTTCTGGTCAGCAGCGGCAAAGTGCGCGAGGCGGACGCAAACGCCGCCTTCGCCGTGGCCGCGTCGCGAGGGGTGCCGCTCGGTGAGATCCTCACCGAGCGCGGTCTGCTCACGTCCACCGAGCTCTATCGCGTGCTTCAGCAGAACCTCGGACGGAAACTGCTCGAGCCGTTCAGCTGGACATCCGGGACGTACTCGATCTCGGATGACGTCCCACCGGTCGCATCGGTGCTGCGCGTGAAGGTGCCGCAGCTTCTCCTGACTGGCATTCAGAAGGTCGAGCCGCAGGAGAACGCCGATCAGGCCGCGGCCGCCGCGATCGGAAAGTACCTCGCGCTCACTCCCGAACCTTCGTTTCTCGGCGAGCTTCGCCTGACACCGAGCCAGCAGAAGGTCGTCGACGCTGCGCGCCAGGGCCGGAAGTTCGACGACCTGACGGGCGAAATCGATACGGACGACCTCCATCGCACCGTCTACGCGCTGCTCCTCCTCGGCATCATCGACACGCCCTCTCAATCGCGGCCCAAGGCGCCACGGTTCGAGCTCGACCATCCATTCGCCACGGTCCGCGAAGAGGGTGTCCCGGTCGAGGTTTCGCTCGATGCACCCCAGTCTCCGCCGATTCCCGTTCCGGCGCACGAACCGCCGGAGGCGGTGCTTTCCGCGTTCCTCTCGTACCGCCGCAAAGACGCATTCGAGCTGCTGGAAATCGAGGAGACCGCCGGCGCGAATCCGATCGTGAAGGCGTACATCGCCATGGCCGGCCGTTTTCTCCCATCACGCTTCCCGGAAAGTGGTCCGGACGGGCTGCGCGAGAAAGCCCAGCAGGTCTTCCTCGCCGCGGCCCGCGCATACAGCGAGCTCGCCGATCCCGCCAGGCGCGAGGCGTTGGTGCTGCGGCGCGAAAAGCTGCGCGAAGAGTTGCGCGAAGAGCGTGCCTCGGCGGCGAAAGCCGGCACCGCGGCGATGATCGATCCCGAGGCGCTCTGGAAGAGCGGTGTCAGCCTCGCCGCCGCGGGCAACCTCCGCGAAGCGCTGTCCTCGTTCGAGCTCGCCGCCGAATGCGACGCCCAGAACGGCACCTACGCCGCCGAAGCCGCGTGGTGCCGTTTCCGCCTCAATGTCACGCCCGCCGCCAACGCGCTCAAGCTCCTCAAAAACGCCATCCGCATCGACCCCCAATGCGGCGTCGCCTATCTCTACGCTGGGCAGGTACAGGTCGTTCTTGGCAAACGCCTGGAAGCGGAAGGGTATCTTTCGCGCGCCGCCGCGCTCCTGCCGAACGATCCGCGGCCGGCGGCGGCGGTGAAGGCCCTGCGGTGAAGCTGATCGTTTCAACGCGGGAGAAGCGTGAGCTCGACGACCGTGACGTCGTCCTCGATCTGCACGCCCGGCGTGTTGCGCACTTCTTCGATCAGCGCATCGACGTCTTTCGCGCGCGCTGCGATTTCTTCCACGTGCTCATACCCGATCGGCATCCCCACCACCGTGGCCTCGGACAATCCGTCCGAGAAGAGCAGCAGGCGCTCACCCGGCGCGAGGGTGATGGCGGTCGATTCGTACCTTGTCGCGCGCATTGCGCCGAGGGGGAGGCGTTCGCCGGTGCAGGCGACGGGATGCGTGTCGTGGCCGACAAGCAGGGGATCGGGCATGCCCGCGTTCACGATCTCGGCGTGGCCGGTGCGGTGGTCGAAGCTCACCAGCACCAGGGCTACGAACTCGCGGCGCTGCAGTTGCTCGCACAGGCGCGCGTTCAGCTCGCGCATCACGTCCGCGGCGCTGCCGCTCGCGGCGAGGAACGGGATCATGGCCTTGCACGAGGCCATGATCAGGCTGGCGGCGATGCCTTTGCCGGAGACGTCGGCAGCGAGGATGGCCGTGCGATCGTCGGAGATCCGCAGGACGTCGTAGAAGTCGCCGCCGACGATGTGCGCGGCCTGCGTGCGCGCGGTGACGCGGAATCCGTCGCGCTCGATGAGCGGCGGCGGGAGCAGGCGGGTTTGCATCTCCCGCGCGATCTCCAGCTCCTTCTCCGCGAACTCGTGCTCCTTCAGCCGCGCCACGCTCGCCGCGACCCGGTCGTTGCGCTTGCGGTTGTGGTGAAGAATCAACCCGATGGTGGCGATGATGAGCGCGAGGAAGACCAGCGTGTCGACGATGTCATCGCCGCCGAAGACCAGCTTCCTGGCCGCGGAGCGCGCCTGCTCTCCCATCAGGATGACGCCGCTGGCGTAGCCGATCCACACGCCGAGGACGTAGACCAGCGTGCGAAAGACGCTCGGAATCCGGCTCTGCTCGATGGCCCAGCTCATCGCGGTCTCCAGTCCGCGCGCGGCCACGGCCATGCACAGCCCGAAAACCGCGTAGCGGAGGTAGAGATGCTGCGCCCAGGCGAGCCGGCTCACGCCGCCGGTCTCGAACACCGCGATCAGCACGCCGGCCGTCATGGCCAGGAGGATCTCCAGCACCGCGTCGCGCGGGCCGGTCCAGCCGTAGCTGCGTTTCGGCGTGACCAGGGTCTGGGCCGGCATGGTGGTTAAGGATACGGCGCCTTTCTTCAAGGGTTGCCCGGCTACTGCCGTGTCAAGCGCACTAGAATCTCAACGTGAGCGTCCGCATCACTCCCGTCTCCCACGGGGAGCAGCATCAGGCCGAGACGCTCCGCAGCGGTCTCGTGCGCGGAAACTACTTTCATCGCCACGAGCGCGAGTTGCTTGTCGTGCTTCACGAGGACGCGTGGACTCTGGCGTTCGACTCCGGCGACGACACGCCCGTGGAGACGCGCGCGTTCAGCGGCTCAGGCGCCGTGCGGGTGGAGATCGATCCCGGATCGGCGCACGCCATCCGCAACGACGGCCGCTCCGACCTGCACATCTTCGTAATCGGGAGCGCGGCGGACCGCGAGACGCGCACGCTCATCGCGCCGCTGACGCGCATCGCGGGCCTGGACGGCTGCCGGCCCGGGTGGATCGCCATGGTGAAGGACGGCCAGTCCATCGTGCCGCGGCTCTGTATCTCCGATGAGGATCTGGTGGCGCTGTTCCGCGAATGCGCGGTGGTGGCGGTGGACATCCCCATCGGCCTTGCCGAGCGCGGCCCCCGGTCCTGCGATCACCACGCCCGCCGTTTCCTCGGGCGCCGCGCCGGCAGCGTCTTCCCCGCGCCGCTGCGCCCCTTGCTCGCCCTTAGCGAGTACGCGGAAGCGAACCGCGTCGCGCGCAATCTGCAGAAACGCGGGATCTCGAAACAGGGCTGGGCCATCGTGCGGAAAGTCGATCAGGTCGACCGCCTGCTGCAGCGGCATCACGAACTGCGCGGCCGCGTGTACGAAGTCCACCCCGAGGTGTCGTTTGCGGTCTGGAACGGCGGCGCGCCAATCGAGGCTTCGAAACACACGAAAGAAGGACTGGCGGCGCGGCGCACGCTCGTCACCGCCCACTTCGGCGACGAGGCCCTGCAGTCGATCCCGCGCGGCGCGAAAGAAGACGACGCCCTCGACGCCCTCGCCGCGCTGTGGACGGCGGAGCGCATCCTCGAAGGACGCGCGCGCGAGCTCGGCGACGCGCACATGGATCAGACGGGATTGCCGATGAGGATTGTTTACTGAATGGATCCGCTGTGCATCCGTACAGTCGCCTCGTTCGCCCGGTTCCAAGATTTCGACCAGATCGAGATTCCGATCTCCCTCGAACTCGCACCCGCGACCGGCGTGACAGGCCGGAGGGCTAACTCGTCGCGCAAACCGGTGCGCCACTCTACCGCTCGCAGCAGTAGTCTGCCCATCCATGCTTCAGTTGGCCGCCATCAAGCCTGGCCACCGCCCTTCTCGCGATGTTTCACTACGCCTCAGGCGGAGCAGTGCATTCCCCGGAAGGCGCATCGGCTGCCGTCTCCCAGCCTATGTCGATCGGCGCGCCGCGCCTGATTTTCCACTCTCCCTGCGCGAGCAGGCGACGCTGTCCACGCTGTCGACAACGCGGCGTAGCACAGTATCCAAGATTGTCAGTTGTCATCGAGTGGAGCGCGGCTATACTTCGGGAACTCCTGACAGATAGAGAAGGTACCGCGTCCACAGATGGGGCTGTGTGCGCGGTCGAAACGAGCGTAAAACGGATCGTTAGAGGCGGCCCGGGTTACGGATCGTATTCCGACCGGTCAAGAAAGACTGTTTTTGCGACGGGCATCACAGCCGTGACGATGGAGAGACGCATCTTGAAGAGCGCGCACCCGACTTGCAGGGTTGTCCAGTGGTGTGAGGCGGTCCCGGCCGGTGAGAGAGCCGGGGAGCTTCTAAACGAAGGGTCGGCGGCGGGGACCCAGCACCCACGCGTCGTGGGTATTGAGGCCTTGCTTAAATGGCTTGAACGGTTTAACTTAGAGCCAGTTTCGTGCGCAGGAGATCGTCCATGCCGCGTCAGAAGATCACCAGAGCAGAATTCGAGCAGCAACTCGACGGCCAAGTCGACCCTGTCAGCCAATTGCCGCCTGGGTTCCCTACGACTCACTCGAAGATATCGCCGACGCCCTCGAAGTTCGTGGTCGCGGCAATGGAGCGCACCACCGGCGCCGGAGCTCAGGGCGAGCCTCTCACCGATGGCGCGCGCAAGCAGCGCGACGACATCCGCGCTGCCTTCCACGCCGTTTCACGGCGCCGCTGACGCCTGTTGCGCGCCTTCGATCCGGAGGCGCGCTTGACGAGGTGGACGCGGCCCCGTCTCGCAGCCCACGGATATGCCACCATCTACCTGAACCTTCCGCCCGGAAAGTTCAAAGTCGAGTACCGGCATGTAAGGGACCGGCTCGCCAAACGCTCGCCGGAAACCCCCGACCAACGCGACGGGATCATCTCTGAGTTCCCGGAGGTCCTCTACCTTCTTGGGCAAGCTCGATTTGCGGCGCGCGTACAGGCGGACGACTACAGGTATGTGCTGACGCGCGCGTATCCTGATCGCAAGTCGGATGCGCTGGTCTCGAATGCCGTGTTTTCCATACCGTACGTTCACGAGGGTCCCGACACGTCACCTCCCGACAAACGCGATGCAGGCATGATCCGGTTCCTGACTCATCTTCGCGTACGAAGAACCGTGTACGCGGTCGATCCCGTGCAGGCCGAGTCGCTGATCATCGAGCGTTTACAGAGTCTCATCAAGAAGCATCTGAACACAGAGGCGTCCATCGAGGCCGGACTCGGCTGGGCGGATTTTCTGATCAGTGGAGTTGTCTCGGCCAATCGATTCAATGAGTTTCTGACCCTGCTGGTCGAGTTCAACCGCGTGTGTATCGATCCGGCCGTCGGCCGTGCCGACTGTGTCTTCAAACGCTCCCTGACGCTTCTGGGTTATGAGTGGACTGGAAAGCATGCACCGCCCGCGATCGGACAGAAGCTGAGAGCACTGATGTTCATCCGGGCCCGGCCCGGACGCCTCTCGGAAGTGGAGCGGAGGATCAGAGAAACATTCGGAAAAGACACGGAGGTGGCCTTCGTGGACGGGAAGATCGACGTGATCGCGTCGATGCCGAGCAAGAAGCGTCCGGACTTCTTCGCACAACACGAAAAACTCTCCGAGGATACCGGACCCGATTCCATCGAGAAATTCGAGACTCACGTGGTTTTTAGCCATGATTTTGGCGACGACAAGAATGCCCAGCGCGACACCAGCGACCCCGGCGACTGCGGCTGTGCGGAGCGGGTGCAGCATCCGAGGTACGAAGTGGAGGCGCTGCCTGCCACGCTCGCGAATGCGGTCAAGAATCTCGAGTTCCTCTTCTCCTCGACGATGCGCGATCCGGCGAACTGCTGTGACGCGCGCACCGCCATCCTGGCCTGCGAGGAGAGTCTGAAACGTCTGCTGCGCACCGAGATGCTGTCTAAGATCGAGATGAACGCGGCCTCTGAAGACATGCAGGCCGGACGGGGAACGCTCGACGATGTCCTGCACGCCACCGATACCGTGGTGGAGAACCTCTATCGGGTCGATCGGTGGGTGCGCACGTCGGAACGGATCCTTCGCCAGCGAACGGTCGGTTCGTTCGAGGAGTTCCTGGGACAGAGCGACCGCGCCGTGTCGTATCGCGGCGGCGCACAGAAGGTTCTGACCGTGGCCGACAATCTCATGAACGATCTGTACGCCCGATTGCAGGGACTCGTGGAGCCGGAGCCGATTTTCACATCTTTGTACGATTCGGTCGATCGTATTCAGCACGTGCTCGGCACGGCCATCGTGAAAATGCCGGTGCGCGCGCTGTTCTTTCTCCCGAGCGTGGTGCCGGACCTGTGGCACGAGGTCGGCGGGTTTCATTTTTTCAGGACCATCCCCGCGTCGGCACTCGGCCTCGACCTTACCCAGGCCATGCACCAGGTGCTCTATTACGACCTCGCCGATCACTACGGCGACCTGGTGTCCTTCCTTTACGGATTCAAGCTCGACCACGAACAATTCGCCACCGCGCTCATCGAAGCGTGGCTGGCGTCGCAGCGTTACGTCAAGGTGCCGGAAGTGGCGCGCAAACCTTCCTATGTACATCTCCTGGTGCGCATTGTGGCTATCTCGGAGTTCCTGCTCCAGCACACTGCTCCGGAGCAGGCGGCCATGAACCGGAAGGTGGTGTTGACCGTTCTTTACGAGGAAGCGTGCGAGGTCACCAGCCGGTACAACAGCTCGGAGCTTCCCGCCGGCCCGGAGGCCGTCACGCGGGACGCCGTGCTCGGCATCCTCGAGTCCCCTGATCTCGATCGCTGCCTGCGTGCGGTGCGATCGAAGCTCAACGAGCACGATGTCGCGGATGCTGTGAAGGCCCTGGAGATTCCGCTCGCCGAAGAGAAGCTGGATTTCGCCAAGCCAGCGGATTTGCGATCGTTCACCGACCACGACCTGAACGACGAATTCCGGACATTGTATTGGGCAGTCATGCAGGAGCGGCGAAAGACCGGTGTGCGGGCGCACGCCTTCGCCTTCACCGCCGCACTCACGCGTGGGGCCGCGCTCGAATACCACCGCCGCGCTGCCACGCGGTTCACCTGAGCGATTCCTCGCAGTTCTCTGTAGGATTCCGAAACGGATGAGTTACAGCTACGACGTGTTCGTCAGCTATCGTCGCCGCGGAGAGTGGCCGAAGTGGGTCCATGACATCTTCATTCCTCTGCTCGACCATTGGCTGGGGGAGGAACTGGGACGGAATGCGGAAATCTTCGTCGATCAATCGATCGAAAGCGGCTCCGCATGGCCTTATGAACTGGCAAGGGCCCTCGGCTCCTCGCGCGTGTTGATCGCGCTCTGGTCGAAGCAGTACTTCAACAGCGAGTGGTGCCTGACCGAGCTCTCGCTCATGAGGCAGAGAGAGGTGCACTGCGGCCTGGGCACACTCGAACAGCCGGGCGGTCTGATCGTTCCCGCGGCGATTCATGACGGCGATTCATTTCCGCACGACGCTCAGAGAATCATTTTCGCGCGGTTCCAGCAGTTTACGAACGTCCGTCTGGCTCAAAACAGCCCCACGGAGGAACGCCTCTCCGAGGCGATCCGCGACTGGGTGCCGGCCGTGGCCGGCGCGATTCAGCGCGCGCCGGCATTCGAGGCGGCATGGAGCACGCTCGCGGCGGCGGAGTTCGTCCGCCGGTTCAGCACTCCTACCGCTCATCAGACGGAGGTTCCCTCCCTGGGGGCGGCATGAGCTCCATTGTGACGTTCTACTCGTACAAGGGAGGCGTCGGCCGAACGATGGCTCTTGCGAACGTCGCCGTCCTTCTGGCGCGGCAGGGATTGCGCGTCCTGGCCGTCGACTGGGATCTCGAGGCGCCCGGCCTCGATCGCTATTTCACGGGCGAACTGCTCCCGCGCCCCAGCCAGAACGGCACAGGACTTCTCGATCTGATCGGGGATGCCATGGCGGGGAAAGCGATGCCGCAAGACTGGAGGCTTCATGCGGCCACAGTGCAAACGAAACCGGGCACGCTGTCACTGATCACGAGCGGGCAGCAGGATGATCAATACAGCGCCCGTGTGCTCTCGCTTGACTGGGCCCATTTCTTCGGCAACGTGCGAGGCGGCGACTTCATCGAAGCGCTCCGTGACGAGTGGCGAACGGCTTTCGACGTGACCCTGATCGACAGCCGAACCGGCATCACCGACTCGGGCGGAATCTGCACGATCCAGTTGCCGGACATCCTCGTGCCGGTGTTTACCGCGAACGGGCAGAGTCTCGACGGGACAAGGGACGTCGTCCAGCGTGCCCAGACAGCAAGGCAGCATCTGGCATTCGACCGCACGCCCTTTCTCGTGTTCCCGCTCCCTTCGCGCTTCGACGGCAGGACCGAAGTCGAAGAATCGCAGAAGTGGCTCACCCGGTTTGCCGATGATCTGGCACCGTTCTACGCCGACTGGGTCCCAGCGAAGATCGGTGCGCGGGAGGTCGTCGAGCGAACGAAATTGCCTTATGTGGCGTACTTCAGTTTCGGCGAGAAACTCCCGGTGGTCACGCACAGTACGACCGACCCCGAAAGCCTCGGTTTCGCCTACTCGGTCGCGGCCGCACTGATCGGAAGTGATTTCAAAGACGTGCCCGCCGCCCTCGGGGCGGGCATTGCGCCTGCGGCATCGTTTCCGGCGGCCAGCGACGCGGCCATCGATGACAGTAGGTATCGATACGATGTGTTCGTGAGTTATCCCCATTCGCCGTACATCGGGGAGTTGGTCGAGACATTCGTGAAACACGTGATGCGAAGACTCGAGCTCTTCTTGCCGTGGTCACCAAGCGTATTCCTCGACGTAGCCGGCCTCAAACCGGGAGTTCAAAGCTCTATCCAGATACTGGACGCGCTGCAGCACTCGCGGTGTCTGATGGCGATGGTGGTCCCGGCATACTTTCAGAGCGAGTCCTGCCTGCGCGAGTACCGCACGTTCGAGGCACGCGAAGAACAGACCACGCACGGGAACCCTCCGCTCTTGTTTCCGGTCATTCTTCGCGGGGACCTCGACATGCTTCCGTTCGAGATGCGTCAGCGCCTCTACACGGACGCGTCATCGATCACGTCGTTGGCGCGTTTGACGCGGCGGATGGAAGAGATCATCGAGACGCTCGCACGAACGATGGCTCACTCCATCCGCGCCGCGCCACCCTATGACCCTGACTGGCCGGTCGTCCCTCTGACGCCGAATCGGAAGCTTCCCGACCGGGAGTTTCCTCGCTGAAGTTTCTTCAAGCTCTTGAAAACACGAAAACGCCGTTCCATGGCGGCGAAGCGAATCAGCGACCCCCGGCGTGACAGGCCGGCGTTCTAACGCCGCCGGCCAGGTTTCTCTCGGGAGCGCCTCTAAACTGCTGAGAACCGAGGCGATTAGCTCCGGTTTGAGCGCTAATGAGTGTGGCAATAAGTGCGTTTCCGGCAGGTTGAATAAGCGCCGTTCTTTTCGATGCTATTGCAGCGTCGCGGACCGCTGTTTGGTGCGCACGTTCGGTGCTATTTCCGCCGCGGCGGCGCTCGCGTTCGCGCGTGCTTGCCGCTGTTCCGCCGCCGCCGCTGCCGCCGCCGCGACCCGCTCAACCCCGACCCGAGCCTGACGAATAGCTTTACCGGAACAGATAACAATAACGCGATAGTCGAGCAGGGATTCAGGTATGACGTGATGCTTCTGCACAATGGCGAGCCGGTTCCGCAGGATCCCGAGATCGTGAACGATCCCGGCGGTGGCCACTTCAAATTGTTTCACGACATCTCATGACGGCCCGGGCCGGCCGCCGCCGGCCCCCAAGCTCCGCTGCGAGACGTTGTACGTGGGGCTGCCGCGCGATGGTCATTCGGGCAGCGTCCATTCCTTCATTCGGAAATTCGAATCGCGCAGCATGTGCAGCTGGGAGAGTGTGAAATCAGCGACGAACTGTGCGGGATTCTGCGCCACGGCGATGAGCTTCAGCGATCCCGCCGTGATCGTGCGGCGCATTCGGGGGTAATGAAGCGAGAGATACACGCCACTGTTGTAAAAGCCGAGGACGCGGATGTAGCGATGCACGAGCGCAATGTCGGACGCCGCGTCGACGCTGTGGCGGAACGCCTCCGGCGCGCCGACGCTGCTGAGGAACTGGTCGACGGCATCGAAGTGCAGCGTGCGGACAGTGGCCAGCGTCGTTACGAGTGCACTGGCGATCTTCGAATCCTCGAGTTTCTCAAAAGCGGGTCGAAGCACTTCGAACAGCGCGTGCGAATAGTAGAAGCCCACCGGGGCCAGCCCGGCAATGCAGCGTGACGCCAGGAGCGTGTCGCCCGCCTCCATCGCATCGTGCAGAAGCTTCTCGAAGAGCGCCATCGGGGAACCGGCCTTCCCGTACGCGAGGCCCAGGGGCAGGAGCGCGGTGTCGAGGTGGCGGGCCAGAAGCGACGGCGGATTTACGAAATCCTCGCGCTGCTCGGTCACATAGCGCTGGGTGAGCTCCTCCAGAAGCGGTACCCATTCGGCCGGCGTCTCCCGGACCAGCACTCCAAAGGTGATGAGGAGCCAGCGGCGTTCTCTCGATCCCACCTCGTCCCAGAGGCGCCGGATGAGCGGCTCGGTGCTCCGGAAGTCGTGACAGGCATGGATCGCCAGGACCATGGCGGCGGTGCCGTTGAAGATCGGGATTTCCTCGCGAAGCAGAGCCAGGATGTCGTCATACGCGGTGTCGAGACTCGTTGCCGGATCGAAGTAATCGGCAATCCGGCTGAGCGATGCGCGGCGTTCCACCGGCATTCTGAAAAACGCCGGCATCGGCGATTGGTCGGCGAACAGCATCCAGTTCAGCATCGGCTGCCCCAACGCGCGCGCAACCGAACGGACCACGAGCTTCTTCACCACCGTCCCGAGCACGCGAGTCTTGATCAGGTGCAGGTGAAGGCGGTTCACGCACAGGTCGTGAATCACCTCCGATGTCTTGTCGAGGACCTCCTGCTCGTCACAATGATTGATGTAGATGGTGATGGTCAGGTCGAGGATGAGCTCCAGGATTGCCGGGATCTTCTTGTCGCCCCAGGGCCGGATCTCGGCCAGGAGGCTGTTGAGAACGTCGTAGGTGAAGCTGGCCAGGAGGCTGTTGAGAAAGTCGTAGGTGAAGCCGGGCGCCTGGCGCCAGAGGGGATCGAGCGTTTCGGTGTCCGAGTGGCGCCCGGCCGCCGATTCCTGGCGCCAGATCAGGTAGAGCGTGTTCTTGACCGATTCGCGCATGGATGCCTGGCCGTCGGTCGCGGCGTGCAGGAAGAAATCGCGCGCCTCGGGGCCGATGCTGTAGGCCGTCCTGAGCGCGGTTCGGCGCGTCGCTTCCGATTCCTGATCGAGTAGTTTCCGGAGCAGGCTGCCCGCGGCTTCGGCGTCTTCCGAGAACAACTCGACGAGCGCGTCCGCGGCCAGCACGCGCTGTTCGAGCTCGCTCGATCCAGCCAGGGCCATGAACGCGGCCTCGTCGCGGGACAGTTGAAGGAGCGTCCTCGCCGCTTCCCATCCGAGCGGGAACTGCGCGGCGTTGCGCACCAGCTCCGCGGCCGTTTCGGCGACATTCTTCCGCTCGAGCAGAGTCCTGGCGAGCGCATAGGCCGCCACGCGCGTATGCGAGAACTTCACGACGATGCCGGCGCGTTCGTCGCGCACCTCCTGCAGCACGCGCTGATCGAGGAGCTGCGAGTACGTCGAGGACGGATCCTCACTGAGGATCTCGGGACCGAGGTGCTCGTGGCGGGCGAGGTCCATCATGGAAAGCGCGCTCGTCTGCCGGGCCAGCATCTGTTCTGCGAGCTCGTGGACGAGCCAGCTCTCGCGCGGCAGCGACACGCGGTCCTCGAAGTAGCGGCGATAGATGGCCAGGCCGAGGTTGACCGCCTGCAGCGGCTGTTTCGAGCCGCGATACGCTTGGGCCACCATCCGCAACAGGACGGGGTCGCGCAGACGCTCGCGCACGGCAGGCGGCAGCGCAGCGATGTCGGAATGGAGATCGAAGACCTGCCGATAGCGCGTATACGCCTTGTCGCGTTCCGTGTCGGTGAATGTCGTCAGTCTCAGAAACGGATCAACGCCGCAATGGTGGAAGCGCTCGCGATCGAAGCGGACCGGCGCCAGCCGCCTCAAACGATCCCACGTCGCGGTATTGCAGCTCACTACGACGCGAACGTTCCTGCCGCCAAAACGGCTGACCAGCGCGTGGATGCGCCGGAGCAGCACTTGCGTGCCGTTACGCTCGCTGCCGCGATAGTCACTGATGGAGTCGAAGATGATCACGAGGTTCCGTCCGGCGCGCGATGCTTCTTCATCGAGCTCTCCGGCCGCGTCGGGGGAGACGGACAGATCGCGCGCGATCTCGGCTTCGATGCCGGTATCCGCGAGCGTGCTGCAGTCGTAGGTGAGAACGGCATGGCCCTGCTCGAGGAGGTCGAGTGCCCAGTGGCAGAGCAGGCTGGTCTTTCCCACGCCGGAGTCGCCGATCACGATCAGCGCGGAGGCCGGACTCTCGAGGAAACGCGCAAGCTCCGTTTCCGCGGTCTCGCGGCGGACATAGAGATTCGGCTCGAACAACGCGGGTGTGACGCGGCGCGTCTGTCGGTCCGCGCGACCGCGCACGGCCTCCCACCGTATCGCATCGGCGGAGACGGTTTCGTGGGAGTCGCCGTACGCCGAGATCTCCGCAATGCGATCGAGGAGCGCGCGCATGCTTGCCTCGTACGCCGCGGGATCGCAGAAATCGATGTATTGCGTTCTCTCGAGGAACACCGACATGTCCGCCTGGGGGCTGGCACGCAATGGGATGAGCGGCTTGCCGATCCGGAACGCGCGCGCCAGCTCCAACGCCGCGTACCGTGCGCCGTGATGGGCCTTTGTCAGAACGGGCAGGAAGATGTCACTGCCGTCGATCGCCTGCGCGATGTCCCGGTCCCAGTCCGCACCGCCGACGAGCTCCGCCCGATCGAGCCACGCATCGTGGCCCTGGAGCTCGGCGCGAAGACGATCGACGAATGCTTTGCCGTCCTCTCGCGCGTACGAGATGAAGAGACGGGCCATGATTGAAGGAGGTGCTGAAGTAAGGATAGCATTATACGCTTTGCGAGCATTCCTGTAGGACGCGTGGAGGACAGGCACGATTGCCTGTCCTCCATTTCGAAGCGCGTCACGCCCCGCGTCGCATCAAGGCTGCTCCGTCAAGTGCAGGGGATTGGGCACTTGAAGAAGGCCGCCCGGCCGAGAAGTTGCGCCACCCGTTTGGCGAACGGCTGTACTTCGAGGGCGTCGACATAGCGGTCGAGGTGCTGGACGCAGGCCTCCATCAGGAACCTCTTGTCGGTCTTGCTCAACTTCGGATCTGGTATTTGGGGGGTGCAACTGAAATTCCACAGCTTTCCTTCGAAACCGATCTGCGCGGCGGGGTCGCCGAGATGCTGATACTCGACGCCGTACAGGCTCAGACCGAGGAGAATCTTGTCGATGTCCACTTGGACCGGATCCAGGGCCGTCAGAGTGATTCCGACCGGACTATAGAGATTCTTGAGCGAATTCAGCCCGGCGGTGGTGAAGCCCGCGGGAACGGCATCGTTCACGTTCCAGATGCGAACGGTGGAGGCGCCCATTTGCTGGGCGTAGTAGCTGACGAACCCGGGGCTGCCGGCAGTCGCGCCGGCCCAGGGAACTGCCGCAAGGTTCGGCAGGGGAGGCGAGGCTTGACGCAGGTAGAGCGCAAAGACAGGGGTCAGCGTTCCTCCCAGGCTGTGTCCGGTGACGACCACCTGATACGCTCCAAGGGGATTGACGCTCTGCAAGTACTGCAGCGCAGTCTGACCGCCGTCCGTCATGCCTTGCAGGGCCTGGAGCCCGTCGTAAGTTCCCTGGGCGATCTTGGATTCGGCCGGAGCGGCGTCAGGCCAATGCACGGTCTTGAAAACCGTGAAGTCTTCGTCTTTCCAGTCGTAGTTCGAGAAGGCGTTGGTTCCGGCGATCGCGACGATGAACATGTTCTGGGTGTCGGAACGAGCGATGAGCATGGTGTTGCTCGCCACCCATTTGCCTGGGTTCGATCCCGTCGAAGGGTTCTGTCTGGCAACGACAGCCGGTCCCCACACGACCTTCCAGTCACCCATTAGGCTCTTGATGGTGGAATCCCCCAGGATCTTCCCGACATCGGATCGGGTCGGCGCGGTGATCTTCGTCGCCACATCGCTCTGACTGTCGGCCGTGTACGCACTGCTGAGGTCGGGGAGCGTGGCGATGGCGAAGATCGACTGGATGCCCCAATACGGGGGGTCCTGATCGGAAAACGTCACCGGGAGGCGGGCGCTCAAAACGGGGTTCCTGGCGGAGGCGTTGCCACCCCCGGGGCTCGTCGCACAGCCGGTGGCGACGAGAACGGCGGCCAAGATGAGCACGCCGGCGAGACTCGCGATTGTAGAAGGCCTGGCAAAAATCTGTCGCATTTCCATTCTCCTCTTTCTTTCTTCGGATGAAGCGCGGCGGACCAGCCGCGCAAAGAGGGAGTCCGGAAGATACGAGCGGTTTTCCGCCGGTCCGAAAAAAATACTTTCAGGGATACTGAGAATTGGAGCAGGAGGTCGTGGTGTCGACGCCGATCGATCTGTCGATGTCGGAGTCGGTGGGGAACTCCTTCATGAACCACTGCTTGTCGATGCCGCCGACCGCGGCGAGATAGTGCAGGGCGAAATCAAACTTCTTGTCTGAGCTGTCCGTCGTCCCGTTCTTCAGCGCGATGGAGATCTTGCCTTCCGGCGTGGAGGGAACAGGCACCGTGAACACCTTGCCGGTCATGGTGATCCGGATCACCGGATCATCATCGGTCTGCACGGTCCAGGTGGAATAGATGCCACCCTTGGCGAACTGGTTGGCTTCGGTTTGGCCATGCGTCATCTCGACGAACGAATCGGCGGTCTCCGGCACTGCTTCTCCGGCGAGCTCGCCGCGCAACTCCATCTTCGGCGCGAAGGTGGTGAGTTGCGGGATCTTGTCGATGAAGGCGGCGAGCGGCTCGCCGGTTGCGTTCGCGACCTCCACGCGCGCGCCGGTCAGAGGGAAGTTCCCTTGCTCATCGCGCGGTACGCCGGCTTGCACGAAGCGCTCCGCGAAATCCTCGTCCATCATGAGAAAGACGCGATGCGGCGGAAGAGGGCCGAACGCCTTACTCTCGTATCCGGCGTCGGCGTTGACCGCCACGACGCGGTGGCTGATGCTCAGGAACGGAACGGTCGAGCGATCCAGGTGCATGCAGATCCCATAAAAGGCCATGACGAGCTGTCCCATGATGTTCTCCTTCAGTTGCGGTGATGGATGCGGGTGGTGAGAACGGCCAGGCGGCGCCATGCGCCGTTGGGTTGCCGCAGACGGGCGAGTTGCACGCTGCGCAGAGCGTCCGGGGCGGCCACGCCGCGCGCCAGCTCTTCGTGCAGCGCGAGAAAGAGCGAGCGGGCGTCGCGGTCGCCGATCGGCTCGAGCGTGCCGATGACGTCGCGCGCGCCCGCGGCGGCGAACGCGCCGGCCAGGCTGAGCGCGCGGCGGTCGGATCCCCGCGGTCCGCGCAGGGTGTTGCACGCGGAGAGTACGACCACCGGCGGCATCTCGCGCATCGCGGCGATGCTTCGCCACGATACGAGCGCGCCGGCGGCGAGCGACTCGTTGCCGGCGGCGTCGACGCCGGTGTGCCCGGCGATGTGCAGCACGTCGGCGGCGCCGGTGCTCTCCTCGACGAGCCGCGGCGTGACCGCGGTGCCGCTGGTCCGATGCACCGATCGATAGAGGCGGCCGATCTCGCTCAGCTCGACGTCGACTTCCGGAAGCGCGGCGCGGCCGTCGCGGGCGTTGGACGGAAGGGCGATCGCCGCGAGCGTCGATGGTGCGTCCTCCGTCTGCTGCAGCTCGAGCTGCACGGCACTGCGCGCGAGCGCGACGGGCATGCGCTCGACCAGCGCCCGGCCGGTCTCGCGGTCGCGCAACGCGGAGAAGGGGACGCCTTCGAGCGCGGCGTCTGCGACGACGATGAGCGCGCGGGCGCGGGCGAGGGCCGGCAGGGACGGCCGGATCACCAGGTCGAACAGCGCCGCGTCGTCGCCGGCCGCGGCGAGCGCCACGGTCTCCTCCCGCGCGATAGCTTTCCTCACCGCGCTCACCTGGGCCTCGGTGACGATGAAGGTCACGATCTCGCCAGGCAGCACGACGACCTCGGCGACCGCCGTGCCGCTGTCACGCAGCCGCCGGCGCAGAGCGTCGACCTCCGCGGCGCCGGCGGCGATGCCGCGCATCCGCTCCGCCGTGGCCAGCGCCGCGGCGATGCGGCCGCGGTCGAGATCGAGGCGGATCGATTCCTCGAACAGCGCGTTGCCGGCGTCGAGGACGCCGGTGCCGATGACGGCGCCGGCGACGGTGGCCGGATGGCGCTCGACGGCGAGCATGCCCGCCTCGAGGTCCCGTTCCGCGGCGGCGGCGTCGCCGAGGCGGAGCGCGGCGCGGGCGCGGATGAGGTACGGCTCCGCAAGGAACCCGGTCATGCCGGTCCGGCTGTAGAGGTCGAGTGCGCGCGTGGCCAGATCGTGCGCCCGGCGCGGATCGGCGCCTGCCAGCGCCACGGCCATGGCCAGGTCGGCATCGGCGAGATGACGCGAGCGATGCGCGGGATCGGGAAGCCTGGCCGCGACGCCCGCGGCCTCGCGCGCCGCCGCGACCGCGGCTTCGGGATCGTCCGGCGCCGCGAGCAGCGACTTGCGCACGAGCGTGTCGGCGAGCAGGAGGTCGCTGGACATGCCGCGCTGCAGGGACTCGCTGATGCCGGTGAGCGAGCGCGCGGTCTCGCGTTGCCCGGAGCGCAGCGCGGTCGCGGCGGCGCCGCTGACGGCGGCATCGAGGAAGTCGATGCGCTGCGCCGCGGTGAGCGCGGCGAAGGCGCGGCTGTGCGCGCGCCATCCCTCGTCGGGCCGGCCGGCGGCGATGAGCGCGTGCGCGAGCATCGTCCCGATCATGGCCTCGTTCACCGGCTCTCCCGCCTTGCGAAACAGTGCCGCGGCTTCGCCGAGGACGCGCGCGGCTTCGGCGGAGTCGCCGTCGAAGCGCAGGGCGCGGGCGAGCTCCCAGCGGACCTGGCCGCCGAGGGACAGATAGCCGCGCGCGGAGTCCACCTCGGCGACGAGCGCGCTGAGCTCGCGCCGCGCCGTGACGACGTCGTTCTGCGCGAGCCTCGCTCCGGCCGCGTAGGAGCGCGCGGCCAGCGCCATCGGATCGCCCGCGGCGGCGAATTGCCGCGCGGCGTCGCGGAGATCGCGCTCGCCTGTGCTGAGCTCCTGCCGGCTGAAGGCGACGCGGCCCCGCCGGTAGACGTGGTGCGCCTCGGCGATGCGCGCCCGCCGCGTGGGATCCGCGCCGGCGACGGCCGCGACGGCATCGCGCAGCAGCGCCTCGCCGGACGTCGCGGCGAGCGCCGCCCCGATGTTCCGCGCGACGGTCAGCCACCGGCCGGCCTCGGCGGCATCGCCTCGCTGCAGCCCTTCCGCCCAGCGGCCGAGGTATTCGACTTCGCCGAAGGCCCGGGCGCGCTCGGCGTGGCGCGCGACGAGACTGCGCACGACCGCCTCGTCACCCGCCGCGGCGGCGCGCTCGAGCGGCTCGCGGTCGGCGTCGAACGGCCGCAGCTCGCCGGTCGCGGCGAGACGCGAGAGATGCTCGCGCGCCTCATCCGCCCACGGCGACGACGGGTCCGCTTCGAGGTAGCGCTGCCACGCCGCGCGGGCCTGGCCGTGCAGGCCGAGGCGCTCCAGGACGAGCGCGCGGTTGAACAGCGCCTCGGCGAGCCGCGGATCGATCCGCAACGCGCGATCCGCGGACGCCAGCGCCTCCGGGTAGAGCGCCGTGCGGCCGGCCATCGCCGCGGCGTACTGCGCGGCGGCGAGATCGCTCCAGGCGCGGGCGTCGTCCGGCGTCCGCCGGGCCTCCGCGGCGAGCCGGACGCCCCCTTCTTCCGCGCGGTCGACGAGCACCATGGCCACCGCGGCCGCGTGATGCACCTCGGCCGACCGGTCCGTTTCCGCGCGGTCGAGCATCTCCGCGACGGCGCCCATCAGCTTCATCTGCTCGCGGTCCGCGCCCGCTCCGCCGGCGCGCATCGGGCCGCGGTACGGCGCCCACGGGAATCCGCCGGAAAGGCGCGCCTCGACCGGCCGCGCCAGACGCGGCGAGGCGTGGACCAGCTGCTGCACCGGATCGCCGCCGCGTGAAAGGAGGAACAGCGAAAGCGGGATGCCGAGAACCAGCACCGCCGCGGCGGCGAGAAGCCACCGCTGCCCATGCGCGGCGCGCGGCGCTGCCGCAGCCACATCTTGCGGCCCAGCCACGTCTTCCGGCCCGGCCACGGCTTCCGGCTCGGCGTGCACCGTTTCGTTCGCGGCATCGATCATGGCGATGCAGTCTTCGCAGCGGCTGGCATGCTCGACCACGCGCGCCCGGTCCGCGGCGGACAAGCGCCCCTCCACGAACGCGGCGAGCGTTTCTTCATTCGGGCAAGACGATTCCGACGGCAGCATCTTCACGACCGTTCCTCCGGGCTCGCTCTCCCTGACGCTTCGGTAGTCCGTCGCGAGCCGTCGTTTTTCCACGCCAGACCGAGATCGACGTCGATCCGGCTGCCGGCGCTGACCAGGTCGTCCGCCGCAGCCTCGTCGATGCCGGCCAGGAGCAGAGCTTCGCGCAACCGGCGGAGAAGGGCCTCCAGGCGGCGGTAGAGCGGGCGTTGCCCGGTGTTCAGGACGCGGGCGATGTCCGCGATGCTGAGCGACGACTCGAAACGAAGGCGCACCAGCAGCCGGTCCTCCGCCGCCCACCCCTCCATCGTCTCGCGCAGCAGCGCGCCGGCCCGGGCGGCCGTCTGGCGCAGCTCGCCGTCGAGCGCGCGGCCGTCGGTACGGTCCGCGGCGGGGAGCGGAACCTCGCCGGCGAGGGGCAGCTCCACCTCCCGCGGGCGCGGCGCCCGGCGCGGAAGGCGATCGGCGATGGCCGCGACCTGCTCGTGCGTCATGCTCGCGTCGGCGGCGCGGACGAGCGGCAGCGACTCGTCGATCGATCGCCCCTGCCGCGACACGAGATCCTCGATCAGCACGGCCGTCTCCCCGAGGCGCTGCGCCTCGGGCGAGGGGCGCCAGCGGCCATGCGTCCGCTCGTGCTGATCGGCGAGCAGCCGCTGGACGACGATGGTGAGATACGTCGCCAGAGACGAGCGCCCCTCCCACCGCCGCAGGATCGCATAGTCGTTCTCCATGAGCTGCACCTTGACCATCGAGGCAACGTCGCCGGCCTGGTCCGGAGCGATGCCGACGCGCCGGCAGGCACGCGCTGCAAGCCTGTCGACGAGCGCGACGTTCTCCTCGAGCAGCTGACGGGGATCCATGGCTCCGTCATTATCGGGCTACGTGGGCGCCGATCACGGACAACCTCGAGTCCTCGTTCGAGGTGATGGCGTTGCCCGCGCAGGGACCGCTTCAGCACGCCGTCCTCGTCGACGGCTACGGTTTCTCGACCCTCGATGCATCTCTCGCGACATCAAGACGGCGTACGCGGCGGGACTTCCGCTTGTGATCGTCTCTCCATCCGCCGAGGCGCAGGGCTTCCTCGACGAGGTCACCGGCGGAGACGTGGACTTGCCGCCGAGTCTCGCGCCGCGGCCGGCCCATCTCGGAGACCCGGTGTTAGAGGCCATCGGGCTGCGGCGCGCGCCGGGTGCCGCGACCGCGGATGTCGCGGAGTTCGGGGTCGCGTTCGATGGGAACGATGGGACCGCCGCGGAGGAGAAGGCCGAGGATGACCTCACGGTCGGCTCGATCGCGGACTGGGTGCGTGAGACGCCCGCGCCGTCTCCGCCGAAACCGCCCGCGTCGCGCGCGAGTGCGAAGACTGCCCAGCCGCGCGTGGCGATGAAGACGACCGGCGACGACACGCGGCCCGCCATCGACGACCACCACGGTGGTGAAGAAACTCAGTTTTCCAGTTCGACAGAGGCAGCATGGCGACCGTGGTCCGCGCGTGGGCCGCACACTCGTCCGTACAGGACAGGATTGGTACATCTTCGAGCTCACAACCATGTCCCAGCCGCTGAACTTCGCCACGTGGAGCGCGACGCCCGTCAATACGCGATCACCGTCTCCCGGGCAGTGCACGCGAACATATGTCCGGCATCGACCTCTCCGTGAGCCTGAGTCTCCAGGAGAGCTCCAGCTCATGAAGAACTGGCTTGCCAGGTACTGCAACCCCCTCAACTGCAACTGCTCGCCGGACAACTGGGTGTCCAGGAACAACGACCTGTACGACCGCGTGATCTCCTTCCCGCTCGCCGCTCGTCCGCTGAGCCAGCCGTGATCGCCATCGCAACGCCGGCCCGCAAGGCCGCTGTTGTGGCCGAGCGCATTCTCGAAGGCCGCGCCCGCGAGCTCGGCGACGCGCACATGGATCAGACGGGATTGCCGATGAGGATTGTTTACTGAAGCGATTCGCCGCGCATCGGTACAGTCGCCTCGTTCGCCGGGTCTTCCAGGATTCGACCAATCGAGATTCCGATCTCTCTCGAACTCGAACCCGCGACCTCGGGCGGGACAGGCCGCGGGTCGCGGATAAATGAAAATGAGTAGCTATTGGGCCAGTCGAGCCTCCTCCGCGACGCCATCGCCGCGTTCACATTTGCGGTCATTGAGTATGGGCAGGAGAGGGAGCGTCGAGCGTTTGTAAGAGAACGGCGCATTCAAGTGTCGAGATCGCCGCGGTAGGCTGGGTGCGGGGATGAACGTCGACCCGGCCCTGAACTCATTCACGTTCGAGAATTCGCGTCGTGCCGCGGTGGCAGTACTGGTGAGATCTTATAGGCCCGCGAGATCGCCAGCTGCCTCGAAGTGCTTCCGTCCCCTTGCTATATCGCCTGCGGCCAGACATCGGTATCCCTCACGCAGATGAACGACACAATCGCTCATCGGAACGCCGAAAAGCTCCGAGGGCAATTGTGAGGCGCGTTCGAACCGCAGCACAGCCGTCGACCGGATGACCGCTTCCGCTTCGCCGGCAACGTTCGACATCAGCTCGCCGGCGCGCAGTACGCCGAGACGCAGATACCCGCGAAGCGAAACGACTTGGAACGAATTCCCATCCGGCAGGGTGGCCATAACAACGTCGATCCCGCGTTCGATGTATCGCCGCGCCGGCACGAGATGTAACGCAGCACCACGGTCCATCATGCGAAGCCAATCGGCAAGTTCCTGCGACCCGGGAGGAGGAATGGTTTCCTCCAGTTCGTCGGATCGCCAGGGCAAGACGTTCTGATCCACATATACGTTCACATGATCGGCCCACGCGTCCGGGTCGATCGGATAGCCAAGCAGATGAAGCGCGACTGCGTCGACGACGAACCATGACGTACGCGGAACGCGCCAATTGTCGAGTAGCGCGCCAATCAAAGAAACTTGTTCGGCGACGGAGAGCATCCCTCATTCCGCCAGCAGATCCACCGATCCCGCTGTTCCGTCAATCTTGACGGTGGCGCCGTCGGGAATGAGTCGAAGGGCGTCTTCCACGGCCACGACACACGGCTTCTGCAACTCGCGGCAGAGCGTTGCGGCATGGCTGGTGACGCCTCCGCGCTCCGTTACAACACCGGCACAGCCGGCTAGGATGGGAAGCCACTGAGGAGTGATGGCTGCAGTAATGATCAGGGCGCCGTAAAGATCGGTCTCACATGCACTTGACAGCGTTTGGACGCGGTGCGCGCACGCCGTGACGACGCCTGGACTCGCCCCTACGCCCGTCAGGTGAACCACGCGTAGGATCATAGTTCACGTTGAAGCGCGCCAGCAGTGAGAGTATCGTTTCGGCCGTGACGTCGGTCTCTGCGGCTCCCCAGTCCGACTTGGCTTCGGCCGAGCCTTCCTCAGAATGCAGGCACACGACTAAGCGCTGGTATTCGACGCGGTTCGGGCGCGACGTGACGGTTTGCAACGTCTGTAAGACCGTTGGCTTTCGCTCGCCCGGTACTGCTGATGAAACGGCGATGGAGTGGTACAAACTTCCCGTGGACACGGTCGACGTCCAATACCTCGGCGCGGGATACACGGGTGCCGCCGTCACGGTAACTGACGTCAAACTCCGCTTTCCGCGCGTCCTGAAGTTTCACGTCGCCGGGAATAAGAAGGATGTGCTGGATGCGGGCTGGAAAATGGACGCACTGCGTCAGATCTTTCCAGCAGTCCATCACCAGGAGCCACCTGATGGGACGTCCTCTTACTGGCGGATCTGGATGGACTTGGCTGAGGGCGTGTCGTTGTCATCGATCCTGGCTGAAGACCAGGTTTCCGCCGAGGTCCGCGGACAGATCGCGATGGCCATCGTCCGAGCGGTTGCGCTCATGCACCAGCACGATTTCTCCCACGGCGATCTCTGGCCGGACAACATTTTCGTCGCCGGGACGCACGAAACGGTCATGTTCATCGACCCGGGACGCAGCAGTGCCGGCAGCGCGTTCCCTCACGCACAGCAACTCGTCTACGATCGGCAGCGTCTGAGCGAGATCGTCGATGCGCTCGTACCGTTCGTGCATTGCCGCGAGCTCTTCGCCATCCGTGGCGCCGCGCTGACCGTCGGCGCAATCGCCGACCACGTGTCTGCGCGGATCGCGGCGAAGGCGCGCGAGCCATGGGCGATGCCATCGGCGCTGCTCCGGCACTTCATTGCCTTCGACGCTGCCACAGCGCACGTTTCCGGCACCCTCGGCGATTTCATTCAGGCGGCACGCAAACGAACCCGCGACTGTTACCTGCTTACTGAATTCTTCGATCACGAGACTCGGATACTATCGGACGTAGTGGCGGCACTGATCCTCGAGGCGTCGCATCGGATCGACGACTTCTACGACAGTCCCATGAAATGGCAATCGTACCGCCACGATTCGATCACCGCGGTGTATGCGCTGGCAACCAGCGCGATCGATACCGTGTTGGGCACGCACTCGCGGCGCGCCGAGGTGCGCGATGCCGCTGTCGCCTGCATCCGAGAGGCGGAACAATGGACGAAAGCGGACAAGGACGTCGGCCAACTCGCGCCGGCTGAAGCGATCGCGCGTGTCGAGAGTTGCAATGCCGCGTCGTATGCCACGCTTTTTGGAGTGGTATCACACCTCGGTCCCACGCCGACTGCGATGGAACCTGTGTTCCGCCATTACGGATTCCTGGCGTGGGTTGCCGATGACTGGCGGGATCTTGAGCTTGACAACGCGACAAACCACTTTAATATTTTTCGCTATTACTTCTTTAATCTTCAGCAGCAATTCAAATTCAGACACGACCTGATCGAGAGCCGCCTGGCGCAACTCGGAACCGGTGCGGTGTGGCTGAGAGAGTTGTTCCTGAAGGATCTCGGGCTCGAGACATGGGTGGAGCGGATCGGGAGCAACGCTGAGGAAGCGACAGGAACAGGAAAAGGCTGAGAGGGCGGCGTATGACTCGTCGCTGGCCGCGCCTTTCTCGGAAGACCGTCACACTCCCATTCAACCGGACCTCTACCGCACCGGCTACGCGCGTGACGGCGATCGGATCGTGAATTCCCGCCGCTTCGCCGCGCTGGCCAGCAAATTTCTCACCACGTCCACCAGCGGCTACACCGGCCTGCTTCTGGCGACGGAGACCGCGCTCAATTGCGAGACTCTGGCCCGGATCGCGGGAGCGAACGTCCTGTTTGCACGCGCCGTCGGCCTCGCCTATTACATCGCCATGCCGGGAAGTTACTTTTTCACCCAGCGAACTCTCGCCGACATCCTGCACGCCACCGCCGGCATCGATTGGACGGTCGGCACGGCGTCGGCGCAAAGCGCCAGTGGCATCGGCGGCGAATACAGGGAGCGGGAAAACCACTACGGCCTCAATCTGACGGACGAGGTCGTGCAAGCGCTCCGAAACGTGGGACAGCTCGAGCGACGCGGCGCCGCGCCGCTGGCCGAGCCGCGTTTCGAGGTCCTCATTGTCGACTACGCGATCCGCTGGACGCGTTGCGCCGTGATTCTCCGCGCGTTCCATCACGATGGAGTGGCGTTCGAAACCGGTGAGATCTCGGGGCTGCTTTCCGACAAGTCAGCGCCGAGGCCCGACCGAACGGATCGCGACCGCGACATGGAAATCAACTGGCTGGTCCGGCAACTTGGCGCGCAAGCGGCGATGGAACTGGCTGCCGCAGCGAAAAGCTGGAAGAAGCAGCGCTCGTCCGTAACACGGAAGAAGGAACCATTCCAGGCGAGCGTCGAAGCCGTCGAAGCGCTGCTTGCCCGCAAGTCGAACACCGACGTACGCCTGAGGGCACGCTCCTATTTGCTCGCCATGCGCATCCTCGACGTTCTTTCCGCATTCCGCGTGCCGTTCGACGCTGTCGCGGCGGAGTACAAGCAATTGGCGGTAGACGAAGATCTTCCCGAGGATGCCCGCGCGGCGTGGTACGCCGCGCACCGAGTCGTGCAGATGACCGATCGCGAGATACAGCTCTATTTTGCTTGACGCTCGCCGATCACGGACCGAGCAGCAGCGAACCTAGCGCCCGCGCGGCGCGGCTTTGCTAGCCGATAATCTGTCCGACGTGACCGAATCGAACAAGGCCCTCATCCCAAGGTGATTAGGTGACCTGCGTGGCGACGTCATAGACGACCGCAGACCCAGTCGCTCTTCGGCGGCATCATCGGCGCGATCGTCGCCGCCATCGTGCTGGCCATCGTCGAGGCGGTCGCCGAAGGTATCGTCAACAACCTCGTCGGCTCAGGCATCAGCGGATCGCTCGGCGCGATCCCGGCCATTCCGCTCAGCCCGCTCGGTGGCGGCATCAACATCGACTCGGTCATCCTCGACGACCTCGAACTGCGCTGCTCGATCATCCGTTCCTCCTCGGTGCCGGTGAAGAATCACGGGCAGATAAGCGCGCCCTCTGGATGGTCGATCGATCTCGATACCGGCGAGGTGCGTGGCGAGGTCTTCGCGAACGCCGACCTTACGTGGTAGGGGTGGCAGGGCATCTCCACGAACGGCGCTGCCGGCCTGACCGTGACCGGCGCCTCCTTCGGCGGGCTCTCACCGGTTCGGATCTCGCGGCTGCCCCTCTCCAGCCAAAGCATTCCGTTCCCGCTCATCCCGCAGACGCTCGTCTTCGACTCGCCGTTCGGCCCGATCGGCAGCACCGACGCGGCGGACGTCTTCGGCGTGCGCACGCACGAGGGGCGGTTCGCAAAGGTGCGGGCCTGGATCGACGTCCGCCAGTTCGACGCCCTGCAACTGGAGTGGACGACGTACGACACCGCCATTCCGCAACTCGACCTTGCCGGCCGCTGGTCGGTCGTCGAGCGCGGTCCGGTGACCGAGTCGATCACCTCCGATTGCTCGGTCTGCCGCACGAGCACTGTCCGCCGCAGGGCGTGTTCGAGGCCTGGCCGAAGTTGCTCGGCTTTCCGATCGACTATCAGTGGTGCCTCTGCGGGCAGGTGATCAAGGAAGGCTCCGGAACCGTCGAGTCGCCGGACGGCCCTATCGCCTATACGCTCACCGGCCGCCGGCTGACGGTGGGAGACGGAGATGCGACAGGACATCGATTGCGAGCTGTGCGTCAGCGCCATCGACGCGCGCGGTCAGGAGCTCCTCACCTGCACTCGCCTCTCGCAGCGGGGATCGGAAAAGACCTGCCGGCCGTGCGTCGTCGGGAAGAAGAACTTCACTCTGGAGCCATCCCCGCCGAGCCTCTGCTCGCGTGGCGAAAGCTCATCGCCACACAGTGAATGAGGTTGTGAAAGGGGGCGGCCGACCCGCCTGGCGGGACGCCGGCCCCCTGGAGAACCGCAAGATGAGGATCGTTTACTGGAGCTATTCGCCGCGCATCCGTACAGTCGCCTCGTTCCCCGGGTTTTCCAGGATTCGACCAGATCGCGGTCATTCACGGCCATTGCGAGTTCGAGCAGCCCAGCGTGAACGGTTTGATGTTCAACGGGTCGCACGGTGAGCGGATCCCTTCGCCGTTGGGCCGGGCGAAACAGCTGTTTCCGGTGGCGTTGTAGTACCAGAGCCAGTCGCTGAGATCGTCATCCTCGGCCGGCACCAGCTCGGTGTTCTGAAACAAGAGGCTGCCGTGCTGTTCGAACGCGATGTGCCTGATGCCGCCGAACATCGAGAAGCGCTCGACCTCGAACGTGACGCGCGTGTTGAACGCGCCGTTCTCGCCGGGAAAGCGCCAGGAACCGAATCTTCCGGCGTGCAGGTGGATCACGGCATGCGTTTGGTCCTGGCGCGGCTGGTCGAAGTAGCCGGGGTCCATCCGGAAATTCTCGCAACCGGCCTCGAACTTCGGCAGGTCCCAGTTCTTCGTGTCGATCGCTCCGGCCGCGGCGAATGTGATGTCGCCGCCGAGCACGTACTTCCCGTCGGTGCTCGGCCAGTCGCAGAACGACGGCGTCCCGTCGAGCACCGTGAAACGGGCCTCGTGGCGTTTGAGCGGATCCGGATGGGGTGGATGGATCACCCCCTCCCGGTCGGCATCGATCACAGCCACTCGCTTTTGGTCCGGGAAACGGTTGTCAAACAGAAAGAGTCCGACGAAATCGAGCTTGATGGTGATCATGACTGGCTCCTCTCGACCGAAAGAATCGTGATGGCGCCCCATGCCGCCGGCGGCTGATGGGCGCGGATGGCCGCGAGCTGGACGTGGCGCAGCGCGGCGGCGACGCGTTCGCCGGCGGAGACGGCGCGATGCAACTGCGAGAACAGGTCCACGGACGTTTCGTCGTCGATTTCCCAGCCGGTGGCGACGACGTTGCGTGCGCCGGCCACGAGGAAGGCCGTGGCCAGATCGCGGGGCACGACTTCGTGCGCCGCGCGCGACGAGCGGCACGCCGCGAGCACGACCAGGTCGAGGGTGCCGAGGTCGAGCCGGGCGATGTCGCTTGCGTACAGTCGGCCGTCCGCGAGCAGCATGGCTCCGGCCACGCGCTCCTCGGCGGCGGCATGTCCGGCGTAGTGCACGACGCGATGCGTTGCCAGTCCTCGCAGCACGGCAGCGGTGGTGGCCGAAGGACCGGCCAGCGTTTCCACGGTGCGATAGTTCTCGGCGACGGCGCGCCCTTCGCGCGCCGCGCCGGGCAGCGGCGTACCAGCCGGATCGGAGATCACCAGCGCCGGCGCATCCGCCGAAACGGCGGCGCGCTGCTGCAGCGGCACGCCGCTGGCGGGACGGCCGGCGATCTCGAAGTCTTCGACGAGATAGCGCTTCGTCCCTGCGTCGAAGAGCGCGGCGAAGGGGATGAAGCCGAGCCGCGGATCGGACACGATCACGAGTGAGCGCGCGCCCGCCAGCGAATCGCGGATGGGCGCGATGAGCGACCCGTACAGCGATGCCGCGGGCGTATCGAAATCGCGGCGATTGCCCGCCAGTGCGCGGACGTCGCCGCGAATGCGCCCGGCCTCTCCGCCGCGCGCGGTCGTGATTCCGTCCGGCGTGACGCAGAAGAGGTGCACGGCCTCGCCGTCGAGATGGATCTGCACGAGGGCCTGACCGCGATCGGGCGGCTCGATGCCGGGGGCGCGGCGCGCGGCCGGAAAGCGGCTGCGCAGCGCGTGTTGGAGGGCGCGGTCGGCGTACGCAAACGCGGCCGCCGTGTCTCCGCGCTGCAAGGCCACGCCGACGGCTGCGGAAAAAAGATTCTGCTCGTCGTCGAAGAGGCCGGACGTGTCGAGCTCGTTCGACGCGCGCGGATCGCGGCGGGCCTCGAGATCGTCGATGCCGCCGGTCAGGTCGGTCCAGGCGCGATCGAGATCGCCCAGGTCGCGGTAGGCGCGCCCGCGCTCGAGCAGTGCGGCCGGCAGGTACGGCGGGAACGCGGCCCGCGCGAAATCGGCGCTCCTGGTCAGCAGGACGATGGCCCGCCGCGGATCGCTGCCGCGGGCGATGACGCCTTCCGCGAAATCGGTCTCCGCGCCGATCCGCGCGCTGTCGCCGGTGTGAGGAGTGATGGCGCGCGCGGCGGCAACGTCGAGCATGGCCTGGCCTTCTCCGGCGCGATGGCGGATCAGCGCGCGTTGCAGAAGGGCTGCGGCCAGCAGGCCGCGATTCGGGACCTGCTGCGCCGCCGCCACCTGGATGTCCGCCAGGGCCCGGGCCGCGGCGAGATGGCCGTCGTGTACTTCGCTGTAGATCGCGGCGCCGAGGCAGGCCGCCAGACGCTCGCCGTTGGCGATGCGGCTGAAGACGGCGAAGGCGGCGCTGCGGCGCTCCCAGGCCCGGTCGTCGTCCTCGCTGAACGCCAGCGCCTGCGCCACGATCACGTCCACGAACGCGCGATTGCTCTCCTCGCCCAGCGCGTCGAAGGTCTTCCGCGCTTCCTCTCCGTCTTCGACGCTCCGGCTCCAGTGCGCGAGCGTCGAGGAACAGAGCGCCCGTTGCCACAGGATCTGCGCGCGCAGCGCGCGATGCGACTGCGGCGTGACGGCCAGAATGCGCGTCAGCTCCGCAAACGATTCTTCGGGGCGGTTGAGGTCATACACGACGTTGGCGGCGAAGTAGCGCGCGGCCAGCGCCATCGGGCTTCCTCCGCGCATGAGCGCGTCCGCGGCCCGCTGCAGCTTTTCCTGCGCCGGCACCAGCTCGCGCCGGCTGTACGCGATGCGGCCGTCGCGATAGGCGAGGTGTCCTTCGATCAGCGGACGGGGGTCGCGTGCATGATCGATGGCCGCGACGGCGTCGCGCAGCAGCGTCTCGTTGGAGCGCTTCGCCAGGGCGTCGCCGATGGCGCGCGCACGGGCAAGGCTCTCCGCGTTCCCTTCGGCCCACTGCGCCAGGAACGGCCCTTCTCCCCACGTGCGCGCCTCCTGCGGATACCTGGCCACCAGTTCCTCCGCGGAGAGCCGCGGCAGATCGCGCTGGAACGACGAGTCGTGCGCGCCGAGGCGGGCCAGGTGCGCGCGCGCTTCCGACGCCCACGGCGACGACGGATCGGCTTCGAGGTAGCGCTCCCACGCCTTCCGTGCCTCGGCGAGCAATCCCATCCGCTCCAGCACCAGCGCGCGATTGAACAGCGCCTCGGCCATCCCGGCGTCGATGGCCAGTGCGCGATCGGCGGCCGCGAGCGCCTGTGGATCGAGCGACGGGCGCGCGCTGGCGTAGTACGCAGCGGCCAGATCGCTCCAGACGTTGGCGTCGTCGGGGGCGTCGTCGGGGGCGTCATCGCCGGCGGCCGCGCGCAAGCGCTCGATGGCTTGCGCGGGGTCGTCGATGAGCAGCAGGGCCACGCCTGCGGCGTGCGCCGTTTCCGCGGACGGATCGCGCCGCGACCGGTCGAGGACCTGGCCGGCCGCGCCCTGCAACTTCAGCCGCTCCGGATCGGACTTCGACGGCGCGACGTCGCGCGCCGGCCCGCGATACTCCGCGTAGGCGAAGCCGCCGGTGAGACGCGGCTCGAGCAAGCGATGATCGGCGGGCGCCGCGGCGACGAGCGTCCTCATCGGCGAGCCGAAGATTCGTTCGCGGAACAACGCCATCCCGAGCAGCGCGGTGGCCAGCACCGCCGCCGCGGCGAGCCACCACGGCGCGAGCGAGCGTTGCGGCGCCGTGCCTTCTTCGCGCAGCGATTCGGCCGCCAATCCGGCGGCCACGGTGCACGGCCGGCACGTTTCCAGATGCTCCATGACCTCGACTCTCCGTTGCGCATCGAGGTTGCCTTCGACGAAGGCGCCGAGGGTTTCTTCGTCGATACAGCTCATATGCGCTCTCCATTCGTAAGAGATGACGAATCGCAGCCGTTTTCCAGCGAGCCAAACCCGAAGTCGAGATCGACGAGCTTCGAGCCGATGAGATCGTCGACGCTGCGGCGGTCGAGGCCGGCCCGGCGCAAGGCGTCGCCCAGCACGGCCAGAATACGCTCCAGCCGGCGATAGAGGGGACGCTGCGGAAGCGCCAGCGCACGGGCGATCTCCGCGAGCGTCATCCCGGCATGGAAGTGCAGGCGGACGATGGTGCGGTCCTCGAGCGACATGGCCGCCAGGGCGCCGCGGATGGCGCCGGTGGCGCGCTCGGAGTGCCGGTGCACGTCGCGCTCGAGCAGGCGCGTCTCAGTCGACTCGGGCGCCGGGAGCTCCTCTTCGAGCTCCTCCGCGCCGACGGCGTGCAGGCGCGGTTTGCGCTCCGGCAACCGGGCCACGATCTCCTCGAGCCGCTCCCGCGTGAGCGCGGGATCGAGATCGCGGAGGATCGGCAGCGCTTCGTCGATGGTCCGCCCGTCGCGGCGGATGAGCTGTTCCGCGCGGATGCCGAGGTCGCCGAGATTCTGCGCGGCCGTCGAGGCGTTCCAGCGTCCCCACGACCGCATGCGGTCGAGCATCAGCATGCGCTGGATGACGATGGTGAGATAGGTGACCAGGCTGCAGCGCCCCTCGAATTTGCGCAGCGCCGCGTAGCCGTTCTCCATCAACTGCAGGCGCGCGGCGGAGGCAAAGTCCTCCGCGTCCGGGCCGGCCAGGCGTGCATTTCTACAGACACGCGCGATCACGCGATCGATGAGCGGCAGTTCGTCGCGGAACAACTCTTCCGGACCCATGGGGTGAAAAGAAGAATACAGCTGCGGATGGAAATCCGAGGGTTTTCGTCATCCATGGAGACGAAAGGAGAAATCATGACCACCACAGATCAAACACCCGAGCCCGAGTCGTTGTCTCCATCGAGCGGCGCGGGCATTCCGCCGGTTGCGTTGTTTCAGGGTTACGACACCTTCACCAGTTCCGGACGTTCGACCGCCGTGAGCGGCGACAGCATGAGCGCCGGCGCGGAGGCGAAAACGTATTACGAGGTTTGTTATGACGTCAGTTCGTTGCGCAAGGCGTTGGACGTGTCGGCCTCGGCCAGTGCGTCGTTCGGCTTCGGTTCCGTGGATGCGAAATCGAGATTCATCCAGAGCCTGAATGTCACGAACACGTCGGTGACGATCGTCGTCTACACGAACGTGGTCAGCTCGTCGCGGGCGCTGACGAATGTCCGGCTGGCCGTGGATCCGCCGGACGACATCGACGCATTCTGCCGGGTCTACGGCGACTCGTACCTCGGGCATGTGGTGACCGGCGCCGAATATGCGGCGGCCTACGTCTTCTACTCCGAGTCGATCGAGCAGCAGCGCGTGATCGAAGGGACGCTGAACGCCAGGGGGATTGGTTCCGGCGGCTCGCTCAGCGTATCGCTGCAGGCCAGTCTCAGCGAAGTCAGCAAGCAGGTCTCCACGCGCAAGACGCTGAAGCAGTTCATGAGCGGCTTCAAGCATCCGGACTTTCCCGACGCGGACGGGATCATCCGGAAGGCGCTCACGTTCGGATCGCAGAGGCCCGACGATCCCGCCGTCATCCGCTACAGCGTGGACGGCTACGAGCGCGTGCCGGGCATGCCGGCGGCGTTCTCCTCCGTCGTGGCCACGCGCAGTCTCTACAACGGCATCGGCGCGCAGAACGGCCTCAGCGACGACTACGCACAACTCCACGCCACCTCCAACTCCATCGCCGCGATCCAAACCGTCCATCAGACCTACCGCTACACCAACGACACCGCGCTCAGCCAGCGCCAGGCCACGATCCGCGAGGACATCGGGCTGCTCGACCTGCTCTTCAGTGAAATGGCCGCCGCTCCGTCCAGGACGTACCAGCGGCCGCCGCTGGAAGGGTTGACGTTCGGTGATCCGTCGCTGAACGTCGTCCTCCGGCGCGAAGGCCGCTGGGGCAGCGATACCGGCCAACCGTTTCAGCAGGTGGACGAGCGCTCCGTCTCGGAATCGTTGGTGTTGTCAAGATTCAGCGCCGCCGGTGGCAGTTGGGTCGACCGGATCACCTTCGCCTACAGCACGCCCCAGGGGACAGTGGCGGAGTACACCCAGGGCGGCCCCCGTGGCGTTCCGAGCGCGATCATGGTCCTGCAGACGCAGGAGCGGGTCACCGAGATCTCCGGAACGTTCGGCGGCTGGGTGAACTCGATCGCGATCGGCACGTCGATGGGCAACAGCTTCCGCTGGCCGCCTACGCCCGAAGCCGTGCCGGGAACGTTCTCGTGGAAGGAGAAGCCCGGAGAAACCGTGTTCCTCGGCTTCGCCGGCCGCTCCGGAGGCGCGCTCGATCAGCTGACGATCGTCACGGCGACGTTCCAACCCGCACGCTGGGCCCAGCCGCTCCGCGCCCGGCAAGCCGTCGCCGCGGAGTCCGCGGCCGTGCTGCCGGACGCTCCGCCCTCATCGCCGCGACTGACGGCTTGAGCGTGCAGGGGATGGGAGAAACATCATGAATGGCCTGGGACGCCGGTCCATCTCCATGGACCGGTGTCCCTGCGCCATTGACCGCGCACGTGTGGATTCACGGTCCTTTCACGCGGACAAGCAATCCGCACATGCGGACACGCGGCCCGCACATGCGGACACGCGGCCCGCACATGCGGACACGCGGCCCGCGCTTGCGGACTCGTGGCCCGCGCTTGCGGACTCGTGGCCCGCACTTGCGGACTCGTGGCCCGCACTTGCGGACTCGTGGCCCGCACGTGCGGATTCGTGGCCCGCACGTGCGGATTCGTGGCCCGCACGTGGTGAATCGTGGCCCGCACGTGCGGATTCGTGGCCCGCACGTGGGGAATCGTGGCCCGCACGTGCGGATCTGATGTTCCTCCACGCAGATCTGGTTTGCACCGGCGGTTCTTCTGCCCCCGGTCATCCGCAAAATTTCGCGACACCGCCGTGACCTTGCGATTCGCGGAGTAGAGGAAATGATCCGCGCTACCGGGACCCAGCCCGGTAGCGCAGCGGCGGCTGGAACGTGCGGACAGCCAACCCGCGACCCTCCGGCGTGACAGGCCGGGGGTCTTCGCAAAATATATGATCTTGCAGCGGCGATGTCGTTCGACGCTTTCCTTTCGTACAGTAGCAGGGATCGTGTTGGAGTTGACCCGGTTTCGTGGACTGGAGTTGACCCGGTTTCGTGGACACCTGAAGATGAAGGAGGACCACGATGCCAAGAAGTCACAAGCCGTACCCGGGAGAGCTCAAGAGGAAGCTGATCGCGCTGGTGCGCGAGGGGCGGACGCCGG